>Ga0070671_100002748_pt1 | contig 13664 bp, 9 predicted proteins | sample KBSS73metaG_FD_65341 | JGI IMG/M metagenome (GOLD analysis project Ga0070671, IMG submission 65341) | Switchgrass rhizosphere microbial communities from Kellogg Biological Station, Michigan, USA - KBS S7-3 metaG | ecosystem: Host-associated > Plants > Roots > Rhizosphere > Soil ...
CGGCGCGGCCGGTGCGGCCGATGCGGTGCACGTAATCGTCGGCGTGGTAAGGGACGTCGAAATTGTAGATGTGGCTCACATCGGAGATGTCGAGGCCGCGCGCGGCGACATCCGAGGCGACCAGCAGGGTGACTTCGCCCTTGCGGAACTGCTCGAGCGCCGCCATCCGCGCCGGCTGGTCCATGTCACCGTGCAATGCCTGCACCGAGAAGCCGTGACGCAGCAGCGAGCGATAGAGCGTCGCCACTTCGCGCTTGCGGTTGCAGAAGATGATCGCGTTCTTGAGCCCGGTCGCCGAGCGGATCAGGTGTCGCAGCGTGTCGCGCTTCTCGTGCGACTCGCGGCCGGATTTCGCCAGGAGCTGGGTCGTGGTGGCGACGGTAGTCGCCGGGCGGGAGACCTCGACGCGCACTGGATTGTGCAGGAACTGCTCGGTAATGCGCCGGATCTCCGGCGGCATGGTAGCGGTGAAGAACAGGGTCTGGCGGGTGAACGGAACGAGCCTGCAGATGCGCTCGATGTCGGGGATGAAGCCCATGTCGAGCATGCGGTCGGCCTCGTCGATGACGAGAAGTTCGACGCCGGTAAGGAGAAGCCGCCCGCGCTCGAAATGGTCGAGGAGGCGGCCGGGTGTCGCGATCAGCACGTCGGTGCCGCGCGTGAGCTTCACGTCCTGGTCGTCGAACGAGACGCCGCCGATCAGCAGGGCGACGTTGAGCTTGTGGTTGGCGCCGTATTTGGCGAAGCTTTCCTCGACCTGCGCGGCAAGTTCGCGCGTCGGTTCCAGGATCAGCGTGCGCGGCATGCGGGCGCGGGCGCGGCCCTGCTCAAGGAGGGTCAGCATGGGCAGCGTGAACGCAGCCGTCTTGCCGGTGCCGGTCTGGGCGATACCGAGCACGTCGCGCCGAGCGAGCACGTGCGGGATGGCCTGGTCTTGGATCGGGGTGGGAGTTTTGTAACCAGCCGCAGCAACCGCGGCGAGAACCTTTTCGGACAAGCCGAGATGAGAAAAGGACATGAACCCTCGGGTCAGGGACCGCGCGCGCGCGAGAACCTATGGATTGGACGGGGGAAACACGCAGAATGCAGCGAATCCGCCATGCTCCGGTTGCGCGGAACATAGGGGCGAATGTGTCAAAGTCAACCTGAAACACCCTTTGGCAATGCACTAAGTTAAACGGATTGCTTCACTTTCTCTCGATATCTCCTTTCAGAGGACCCCATGCCAGACGCGCTGCCTATCGTCCTCGTGCCTGGATTGAACTGCTCGGCACGGCTTTATGCTGACCAAATCCCGGCGCTGTGGCGCTTCGGCCCGGTCTTCGTCGCCGACCATACCCGTGACGACACCATCCCCGCGATCGCGCGGCGTATTCTTGCCGCCGCGCCACCGCGCTTTGCGCTCGCCGGGCTCTCCATGGGCGGTTACATCTCCTTCGAGCTCACGCGCCAGGCACCGGAGCGCGTCGCCAAGCTCGCGCTCCTTGATACCGGCGCGCGCGCCGAAACTCCCGAGCAGACGCAGATGCGGCGGCCCCGGATCGAGCTCGCCAAGACCGGCCGCTTCGCCGAGGACTGGGACATCATGTTTCCCATCCTTGTCCATCCCAGCCGGCACAACGATGAGGCGCTCAAGCGTCTTATGCGCATCATGGGCGAGGAGACCGGCGCGGAGGCATTCCTGCGCCAGCAGCAGGCGATCATGGCGCGGGCGGATTCGCGTCCCGGTCTGCCGGCGATCGCCTGCTCGACGCTGGTGCTGGTCGGCGACAGCGATCAGGGGACCCCACCGGCGCTGTCGCAGGAGATCGCGGCTGCGATTCCACGGTCGCGCCTCGTTGTGATTCCCGATTGCGGGCATATGTCGACTCTTGAGCGGCCGCAGGCGGTGACCGATGCGTTGGTCGAATGGATGCGATCGTGACGGGTACCGTGCTCCATGACGTCAGTCCTCGATCTGATCGGCCATACTCCGCTCGTCGAAGTCACGAGCTTCGATCGCGGCCCATGCCGCCTCTTCCTGAAACTTGAGAGCGCCAACCCGTCGGGCTCGATCAAGGACCGCCCCGCGCGCACGATGATCGAGGCGGCGGAGGCCGACGGCCGGCTGAAATCCGGCGGCACGATCGTCGAGGCCACCGCGGGCAATACCGGCCTCGGGCTTGCTCTGGTCGGCGCCCGCAAGGGCTATCGCATCGTGCTCGTGGTGCCTGACAAGATGGCGCGCGAGAAGATTCTGCACTGCAAGGCGATGGGCGCCGAAGTGGTGCTCACGCGCTCCGACGTCGGCCGCGGTCATCCCGACTATTATCAGGACCTTGCCGAGACGATCACGCAGCGCACGCCCGGCGCACTGTTCATCAATCAATTCGCCAATCCGGCCAACCCGCACGCGCACGAGACCACGACCGGCCCGGAGATCCTTCGCCAGATGGACGGCAAGGTCGATGCCGTCGTGGTCGGTGTCGGCTCCGGCGGCACGCTGACCGGCATCGGACGCTGCATGGCGAAGAACTCGCCGAACACCCGCATGATCCTCGCCGACCCGGCGGGCTCGATCCTTGCGCCGCTGGTCGAAACCGGACAGCAGCCCGAAGCGGGAAGCTGGGCGGTGGAAGGGATCGGCGAGGATTTCGTGCCGCCGAACGCTGATCTCAAGCTCGTGCACAAAGCCTATGCGATCGCCGATCCCGACAGCTTTGCTGCGGCGCGCAATCTTCTGCTCCACGAGGGCGTGCTCGCGGGGTCTTCCACCGGCACGCTGCTCGCCGCGGCGTTGCGCTACTGCCGCGAGCAAGGCGAGCCGCAACGGGTTGTCAGCCTGGTGTGCGATTCCGGCGCCAAGTATCTCTCCAAGGTGTTCAACCCGGTGTATGCCGCGCAGGAAGGCTGGGACCAGGAGCGCCGCGGCCAAGTGCGCGATGTCGTCACCGCCCGCTTTCCCGAAGGCGAAGAGGTGGTGGTTAGTCCCGACGACACGCTGCGCACCGCTTTCGTGCGCATGCGCGCCGCCGACCTTTCGCAACTGCCCGTGGTCGACGGCGAGCGCGTCGTCGGCCTCGTCGACGAGAGCGACATGCTCGGCGCCGTCCTGGAGCACTCCTCGCGCGCCTTCGAGCAACCGGTGAAGGAGGTGATGGTGACGCGCCTCGAAACGATTTCCGCCGACGCGCCGATCGCCGATCTCGTCCCGCTGTTCCGCCGCGATCTCGTCGCCATCGTTCTCGACGGCGGCCATTTTCTCGGCATCGCCACCCGGCTTGATCTGATCAATTATTTTCGTATTGCGAAAACGAGATGAACTGATGACTTCACGCAATGTGCTTGGCTTCGCGACCCGCTGCGTGCATGCCGGTCAAAACAACGATCCGACGACCGGCGCGGTGATGACACCGATCTACGCGACGTCGACCTATGCCCAGTCGAGCCCCGGCGTGCACAAGGGCTTCGAATATGCGCGCACGCAGAACCCGACGCGCATGGCGTTCGAGCGCTGCGTCGCCGACCTTGAAGGCGGTACCGCCGGCTTTGCCTTCGCCTCCGGGTTGGCGGCGACCGCGACTGTGCTCGATTGTCTCGACAAAGGCTCGCACATCGTCGTCGGCGACGACGTCTATGGCGGCACGCGGCGATTGTTCGACATGGTGCGCCGTCAATCCGCCGGCATCGAGGCGACCTATGTCGACCTTTCCAACGCCGACACGCTGAGCGGCGTATTGCGGCCTGATACGCGCCTGATCTGGCTCGAGACACCGACCAATCCGACGCTGAAGATCATCGACCTCGAGCGCATTGCGGCCGTGGCGCGGGCCAAGGGCGTCCTCACCGCTTGCGACAACACTTTTGCAAGTCCATGGACACAGCGGCCGCTCGAATGCGGCTTCGATCTGGTCATGCATTCGACTACCAAATACCTCAACGGTCACTCCGATATGGTGGGCGGCATCGTGGTCGTGGGCGAAAACGCCGCACTGAGCGATCGCATGGCGTTTCGGCAAAATGCCGTCGGCGCCATTCAAGGGCCGTTCGACTCATTCCTGGCGCTGCGCGGGGTCAAGACGCTCGCCTTGCGCATGGAACGGCAATCGGCTTCGGCATTGCGCATCGCCGAGCGGCTCGCCGGCCATCCGCGCGTCAGCCGCGTCTACTATCCGGGCCTGGCCTCGCATCCGCATCACGCGCTGGCGCGGCGGCAGATGCGTACCTTCGGGGCGATGATCTCTGTCGAGGTCCGGGGCTCCGGCGACGACGCGCGGCGTTTTCTCGAACGCTGCCGGCTGTTCACGCTCGCCGAAAGCCTGGGCGGGGTCGAAAGCCTGATCTCGCTGCCGGCGCTGATGACCCACGCGTCGATACCGCCGGAAGCGCGCGCCGCGCTCGGCATCAATGACCGGCTGGTGCGCATTTCAGTCGGGATCGAAGACGCCGACGATCTGATCGCCGACCTCGAAGCGGCGCTGGGCTAGGTGACTTAAGTCAAATCGCGGCCGCAACGATGTTGGTAGCCTGACCTAAACACCATCATGCTAGATGCAGTGCTCGGCGCGCCGCACAGCGACCCGCTTACACCTTGAACGTCTCGTAGGTCGCTGGGTGAAACAGTTCGTCGACGGAAAGGCGCCGCGCCGATAGGCCCTGCGAATGGTGCTGGCCGAGAAAATAGTCGAGCACCTTGCGGTTCGGCTCGACACCGTACGGCCAGAAATCGGCACCCATCAGGGCGCGCACTTCGCTGAGCGTTTCTTCCAGGAACGGCAAGGTGGCCCGCGATGCGCCAGTGTCGGCGAGCTGCCGCAGCGCCGCCTGCTTCGCCTGCTCGAAGGCTTTGAGTACCGCGCCGGGAAGCCAGGGATGGCGCTCGGCAAGTGCGCGGCGCACGCCGACGACATGCATGATGGGAAAGAAGCCGGTGCGTTTGAAATAGTCCTTGGTCACCGCGGCAGGATCAGCGAACAGCCAGCCCACACGAGCGCTGCCGGCTGCGGTCAGAGCCGGCGGGCGCGGAGCGATGAAGCCGTCGATCTCGCCGGTCTCGAGCAGCGCGGAAATGGTTGCGCCCTCGGGTGCGTTGTCGAGACGCACGCCGGCGGGCAGAGTGAACGTGAGCTTCTCCGGCCGTCCCGGCTCCTCGATGCCGCCGCGGATCCAATGGATGTCGGCGGGCTTGACGCCGTAGTCGTCGTCCAGGAAAGCTCGCGCCCACACGTTGGCGGTGAGCTGGTATTCAGGCACACCGACCTTGCGGCCCTTGAGATCGGCAGGCTTCGTCACCCGGTCGGTGCGCACGTAGACCGAGGTGTGGCGGAACGCGCGCGAGACGAAGGCCGGCACCGCGACATAGGGGCAGTCGCCTTGCGCGGCTTTGACCGTGTAGCTCGACAGCGACATTTCGCAGATGTCGAATTCGGCGCGGCGAAAGGCGCGGAAGAAGATCTCTTCCGGGCTCAGCGCCATGTACACCGGATCGACGCCGTCGATCTCAACGGCGCCGTCGAGGAGCGCGCGGGTGCGATCGTAGTCGCCGATCGCGACTGAGAGATTGAGCTTGGCCATGACATCCTTTCGCAGCGGCGGTCTAGGCCGTGTAGCTGCGGGCGCCGGCTCGTGCCAAGAGAGGTCACACGACAACGCGGTGCTGCAGCCGACGGAGGTAAACGATGCGCCTGCCGATCTATCAGGTCGATGCCTTTACGGACAGTCTGTTTGGCGGCAATCCCGCGGCCGTCTGCCCACTGGAAGCCTGGCTGCCCGAGAAGACGATGCAGGCGATCGCCGCCGAGAACAATCTGGCGGAGACCGCCTTCTTCGTGCGCGAGGGCCCAGATTACGCGCTACGCTGGTTCACCCCGACCGTCGAGGTCGATCTGTGCGGACACGCGACTCTTGCGGCCGGCCAGATCGTCTTTCGCTTCATCGAGCCGGAGCGCGACAGCGTGAGCTTTCGCACCATGAACGCCGGAGCGCTCGTGGTGAGCCGGCGCGGTGACATGCTCGCTCTGGATTTTCCGGCGCGGCCGGCCGTTCCAGTCGAGCCGCCGCCCGGCCTGGTCGTGGCCTTGGGCGGTGTGCCGCGCGAGGTATTGCGTGCCCGCGACCATCTCGTGGTTTATGGCAGCGCCGCGGAAGTCGCAGCGCTCGATCCCGATCTTGCGGCGCTCGCAAAGGTGGACTGCTGGGCTGCGATCGTGACCGCTCCAGGAGAAAGCGGCATCGATTTTGTTTCGCGCTTCTTCGCGCCGGCGCAGGGCGTCCCCGAAGATCCGGTGACCGGATCGTCGCACTGCACGCTTGTGCCGTATTGGGCGCATCGCCTCGGCAAGACGAAACTCGAAGCGCGCCAACTCTCGCGCCGCGGCGGCGCGCTCTCCTGTGCGCTCGACGGCGACCGAGTGAGCATCGCTGGACGCGCCGTGCTCTATCTGGAGGGTCAGATCGAGGTGTAGGTGTTGGATGACTCCGGAAACGCCCAGGTAATCCGATGAATGTTCCACGCGAACGGTGCTCTGCCGGGATTCGCCGTCACCCACGTTCGCTAGGAGGTGCAAGGCCGCGACTGGAGTCCGTTTCCGGCCGCGGCCTCGCTGGATCCTCATCGCTTGGTAATGACGACCTCAAGGTATTCGCTGGGAACGACCATGGTCTCATCACCCGAGGTGTTCAACCGTCCGATCAGATCGATAATGTCGTGTGCGAGCGCTTTGCCGCCGGTTTCGTCGAGAGTCTCAAATGCCTTGAGCACTGGCCCATAGTAAGTCCGGAAGACGTCAAGGAAGTGCTGCGCCGAGCGGTAGCGGAAGGTGAAGTGGCGCGGCTCCGCCGCTACCGTGGACGCCGCGGCGCCGAACGTCGTCTGCAGCCACGCCCGTGTGCCCCAGACCGCCGGCGACTTAACGCCTGCCGGCGGCGGCAGGTACTTTCCGATCGTCTTGAACATTTGTCCGATGAAGCCCTCGGGCGTCCAGTTGGCGAGGCCGATGCGTCCGCCGGACCTGCACACGCGCACCATTTCAGCAGCGGTGCGGTCCTGATCGGGGCTGAACATCCCGCCAAAAGTCGAGACCACAGCGTCGAAGGAGGCATCGGCGAACGGGAGATTTTCCGCGTCGGCCACCTGGAATTTGACCTGAAGCCCTTCGGCTTCGGCGCGCCTGCGGCCGATATCGAGCAGCGCCTCGACATAGTCGGTCGAGGTGACCTCGCACCAGCGCCGGGCAGCGGCCAGCGTGGCGTTGCCGTTGCCGGCGGCGACGTCGAGCACGGTTTGGCCCGCACGCAAATCCATGGCCTCCGCCAAACGTTCGCCGACAATCTGCAAAGTCGTGCCGATGATCGCGTAGTCGCCGGACGACCAGGTTGTCTGCTGCTTGGCCTTGAGGGCCTTGAGGTCCGCGGCGGGTTTCTTGGCGGTTACCGGCGGGTGGCATTCGATGACCGTGGTCATGATCGCTTCTCCTTGAAGTTCAGCACGGCTGATTTGCCGAGGTAGCGCGATACGTAGGTCGGTTCTCGGCCGCGCTGAATGATCGCGCTGCCGGACCTTTTGCTCGCACGTCCAGACCGGTTATCGTTGCCGTCGTCCGCCCGGCGGGTATCTCCGCCGCCAGCATGTTATCGCGGATACGGCTAACGCTCTCGAAGGGGCCTACAGATGAGCACCGACGCCTTGTCGGACGTTCTCTCCGCCGTGCAATTGTCCGGGTCGGTGTTCTTCGACGTCACCGCCAAATCGCCATGGGTCGCGGAAGCGCCGCCTGCCGCGCAGATTGCCGACGAGGTCATGCCCGGCGCCCAGCATGTGATCGAGTATCACGTCGTCACCCACGGTGCGTGCTGGATTTCGCTTGTCGGCGACGTGGTGTTCAAGCCGGTGCGGCTCGAGGAGGGCGACATCGCCGTGATTCCGCACGGCGATCCGCACGTGGTGTCGAGCGCGCCGGGCATGCGCGCCGAGCCGAATTTGGCAGTCCACCGCCGGCCCGAGGATCCCAACGCCTTGCCGTTTGCGATCCAAACCGGCGGCGACGGCCCGAGCGACACCCGTGTCATCTGCGGCTTCTTCAGTTGCGATGCTCGTCCGTTCAATCCGTTGCTCGAAGCGCTGCCGCATTTCATGCGGTTCAGCCGCGACGCGTCGCCCGGCTCGCACAGTCTGCTCGACCAATTCATCCGCTTCGCCACCGCCGAGACCGGTAACAAGCGGGCCGGCAGCCAGAGCGTTCTCAACCGGCTTTCGGAACTGATGTTCGTCGAAGTCATTCGCCTGCACATGGATCAACTTGCGAACAACAACACCGGCTGGCTGGCAGGATTGCGCGACCCGCTGGTCGGCCGCGTGTTGACGCTGTTGCACGCGCGGCCATCGCATTCCTGGACCCTCGAGGAACTCGCTTCGGAAGCCGCGGCCTCACGCTCGGCGCTGGCCGAGCGCTTCGCCCAAATTGTCGGCTGTCCGCCGATTCAGTATCTGACCCAATGGCGCATGCAGATTGCCGCCAAGCGGCTTGCCGATCCTGCCGTGAAAATTGCCACTGTCGCTCATGAAGTCGGCTACGAATCCGAAGCGGCCTTCAGCCGGGCGTTCAAAAAGTTCGTCGGCCGATCTCCGGGCCAATGGCGAACCGGCGCGGTGTAGCGCAAGTTTCGTCGCGGTAGAGCGGCTACTCTCACCCGCCCGTCCCCGCGAAAGCGGGGACGGGACTTCCAGGTTTGGACGAACAATCATGTGACGCGGACGGGCGATCATTCATGCTAACGCCGGTCCTCACTAGTTTACCGATCGATTGGTTGGCGGCCAGGGAGCCCAACTGATGCTGGCACACTTGCGGACAGGAGGTTCACATGGACGACGTCACACGCGAAAAACTCCTGAAGGTTGCTCTGGTTGCCGTCGGCGCAATCTTCTTCACCATCTACCCGCTCGGCCTCATTTGGCCGTCGGGATGGCAGTGGCACGGTGGCCATGGCCAATACTATTTGCAGATGATCTGCGGGGTCTACGCAGTTCTCGGCGCTTTTCTGATCGCGGCGGCGCGCAATCCTTCCGAAAATCACAGCCTGATCTCGTTCACGGTCTGGTCGAGCATCGTGCATGCCGGCATCATGGCAGTGCAGGCCACATATGACGGACACGAGATGGGCCACTTGGTCGGCGACGTGCCAGCGCTGCTGCTGGTCGCTGCTGTGCTCTGGTATCTGTCTCCGCAGAAACAGCTGCGCGCGGTCACCGCATAGCGAACGCGTTGCGCCACCGAAAACTGCGCATCTCGCGGGCAAGACGTGAGTCAGAGCCGCTGGCGCCATCCAGCGGCTCTTTCCCTGTTGGCTCCTCCGCCGGAACGTCAGCCCCCGGACGTGAGAAACATCGGGCTACGCCTTTCGAAGCGGTTCGCTCACCGACCCGCGAACGGCTCCGCCGGCGCGATGTCCGTGAGCTTGAATTGCACGCGCTCCTCGCCCTGCCAGCGGTCGAGCGCGAAGGTGCCGGCGGCGTGGATGAGCCGGCCGCGGCCCTCGAGAAGCGCGGCGCCGAGCTTTTGGCCGGCGGCGCGGAAGGCGATGCCGCCAACGAACGCGCCATCGGCGGATTTCAGGCGCACGCGGATATGCGCCTGGCCGACTTCTTCAGCATAGGCGATGGTGTGCGCCGGCAGCGCAATCAGCGGCTCGGGATTGCCGGAGCCGAACGGGCCGGCGCGCTCGAGCAACGCGACGAGTTCGGGGTCAGCGCCAGCCGCGCTCACCGCGCCGTCGATGAAGAGACCGTTCGTACGCCGCGCGGCTTCCACGTCGGCGCCCAGGGTCGCTTCGAGGAAAGCGCGGAGCGGGGCGAGCGCGTCCTTGCGGACGGTCACGCCTGCGGCCATGGCGTGCCCGCCGCCCTTGGTGAGTAGACCGTCGGCGACGGCGCGGCGCACCGCGCGGCCGATGTCGACGCCGGCGATAGAGCGGCCCGAGCCGGTGCCGATGCCGCCCGGCTCGAGCGCGATGGCGAATGCCGGCCGGCCGAATTTCTCCTTGAGCCGCGCCGCCACGAGGCCGACGACGCCGGGATGCCAGCCCTCGGCGGCGGTGACCACGACTGCCCCGCATTCCTCGACGCCGAGCGCGGCCATCGCCTCAGCCTCGGCTTGCGCCAGCGTTTCAACCTCGATCGCCTGGCGCTCGCGGTTGAGGCGGTCGAGTTCGGCGGCGATCTTCGCGGCTTCGACCGGATCATCCTCGATGAGGAGTCGTACGCCGAGATCGGCGCGGCCGATGCGTCCGCCGGCATTGATGCGCGGGCCGAGCAGAAAGCCGAGATGCCACGCCTCCGGCGGGCCCGAGAGCCGCGCCACATCCATCAGGCTCACGTGCCCGACGCGCTCGCGGCGACGCAGCGCGATCAAACCCTTGGCGACGAACGCGCGGTTGAGGCCGGTGAGCGGCACCACGTCGGCAACGGTGCCAAGCGCCACGTCGTCGACAAGCGAAAGAAGGTCGGGCTCGGGACGCGCTTCGGTCCAAAAACCGCGGGAGCGCAGCACGCGGTTGACCGCCACCACGGTCATGAAAGTGAGGCCGACAGCGGCGAGATGGCCGAGGCCGGAAAGATCGTCGCGCCGGTTCGGATTGACGATGGCGACGGCGGGCGGCAGCACCTCGTCGGCTTGATGGTGGTCGATCACGACCACGTCCACGCCGAGTTTTTGGGCTTCCGCCAGCGGCTCTGGCGAAGTCGTGCCGCAATCGACCGCGACCAGCAGGGTAGCGCCGCGCCCGGCGAGCGCGCGCACCGCCTCGATATTCGGTCCATAGCCTTCGAACAGCCGGTCCGGAATATGGATCATGGGATCGACGCCGGCGTGGCGCAGAAAACGCGCGAGCAGAGCGGCCGACGTTGCGCCGTCGACGTCGTAGTCGCCGAAGATCGCGACCTTCTCGTTGCGCATGATCGCATCGGCGATGCGCCCGGCGGCCTCCGGCATGGCGGTGAGCACGTTCGGGTCGGGCATCGCTCGCTTGATGGTCGGGTCGAGGAACGCCTCGACGGCATCGACCTCGACGTTGCGGCCGGCGAGGATGCGCGCGAGCAGCTCGGGAAGATCGTGCCGTTGCGCGATCGCCAGCGCACGCGCCGATCCACGCTCGTCGAGCCGGCTGCGCCAAGTGCGCCCGGTCGCCGAGCTTTCGACGCCGAGGAAGATTGCGTTGCTCAAGGCGCAGCCCGCGTGATTCGGTAGCGAAGGGCTAGGATATCAAAATAGTCCGTGGATATGTGAACGGCCGCCGTGCTTGGGAGGATGCGCGGCGACGAGGCCGTACCGTTCACGCGTGCAAGAGCGTGACGCTCGGGTACCAGGTCAGGCGAAGCGCCAACGCGCGCAAATCCTGTTGTACCATTCGGGAAGCCGCGAAGCGGCTGTCCGGAATCCATGGCTCCGGCACCTGGTCGGCACGCCGGCGCGAGCGCCCTGATATTCTTTGGTCCTGGATTCCGGGCTTGCCCCTGCGCTGCGCCCCGGAATGACGCGGCGTTGCTCAGCACAAGTTGTCGGAACTACGCCGCGCGGTGGCGGTCGCGAAACGCATCTCGCCGGTCCCGCCGCGAAGTTCCAATGATGGAACCGTTCGGCAGAGTTCGTGCCATTCGACCAGCAAATTGTCTGCTATGACTGGACAAGGACAACCGCTTCATTTCTACTGAGAGTTCGACTGCAAACGGGCGACGTACCGCCTTACGATCGAATTCTCGTAATCTTCATCGCGCGGCCGCCAGGGGCTTGCCAAGACTTTAGGCCGCGCAAGTATCCGAGTTTGTGTCGTTTGCAGAGGTGTTTCTCCGACCGCGTCGGTCACGCGGCAGCGGAAGCATCACGATTCCCCGCCGCTAACATGCGGCGTGCACTACGCGGCTTGGAGCTAGGCGATGAGCTATACCGGACCCTTTCCGTACACGAACACCGGCACGACCAGCGGGATTTCCGCTACCAACACCAGCTTTACCGGAAACATCGGCAATTCCGGCGTGATCAACGGCGGTAGCGTCGGCATTTTCACCCAGACCGCGACGATCAACGGATCGATCTCCAACGCCGGCGTCATCAACGCCTCCGCCTTCGGCATCGACGTCGAAAATACGACGGGAATAAAAAGCATCGTCAATGCGGCCGGCGGCGTCATCGAGGCAGCGACGGGCATACAGATCATCGCCGGAGGCAGGCCGTTTTCCGGCACGGTATCGAACGCCGGCGTCATTCTCTCCAACCTGGGTTTGCCCTCTTCGCGCGCAGGTATCGTTCTCGCCGGAACAGGAGCGAGCTTCACTGGCGCAGTACGCAACGGCGGCCTGATCTTCGGACAGGCAAAAGGGATCGAAGTCGTCAGCTTCGCGCGATTCGGCACGGCGAGCGCCGGTGGCGGCGTCGTCAACAGCGGCGCGATCCGGCCGCAAGGCCAAACCTTCGCTTTCGGCATTCAGGTTATCGACAACAGCAGCTTCGCCGGCGGCGTCACCAACAGCGGTGTCATCGCGCAAATCGGCAGCGCCGGAAATGCCGTTGGGATTGTCGTTGGCGGCACCACGAGTTTCGCCAGCGGCATTAGCGACAGCGGCTCGATTCTCAACTTTTCTACCGGTATCGACGTCAATCCGATCACGTTTACCGGCGGCATCAAGAACAGCGGCCTTATCGCTGCCGACAAGAACGGAGTCCTTGTTGAAAACGGGACCTATTTTTCCGGCGGTATCGCCAACAGCGGCACAATAGGCGCGGAACTGACGGCCGGCGTTGCCGTGGTCCAAGCCCTCACCTTTGCCGGGGGCATAAGCAACGCCGGCACCATCTCGGGCAGGACCGGCATCCTCGCAAAATTGGAGCGGACCTTTGTTGGCGGCATTGCCAACAAAGGCCTGATCTCGGCGGCGGTCGCCGGCATCGGTGCTTTGGACGAGACCATTTTTTCCGGCGGTATCGCCAACAGCGGCACAGTGGCGGCGGGCCAGTTTGGGCTTTTCGCGGGCGCCGACAGCTTTTTTTCCGGCGGCATTCTCAACAGTGGCGTCGTCAGCGTCGGTTCCAGTGGCGGACAAGGCGTCGGCGTCTCCGGCGTTTCCGTCTTTGCCGGCGGCATCACCAACAGCGGGGCCCTTAGCGTCGCCGGCAGCGGCGGCCGTGGTATCAACGTCGACGAGACTTCTACTTTTGCCGGCAATGTCGTTAACGCCGGTACCATCGGCTTTGCCAACGGCAACAGTGCCTTTGGCATCGACATTGGGCACGTGTCGACGTTTGCCGGCAGCATCACCAACAGCGGCAAGATCACCGGCGCGCTGACCGGCGTCGTGCTCGGTTCAAATACCTCCGGCAGTCCGGCCTTCCTCACCACCTTCACCGGGAACGTCGTCAATACCGGGACGATCAACGCCTTCAAAGGCATGGCGATCGGCAACTCTACCGTCCAAGGCGCCATCATCGACAACGGGACGATACACGGCGTTTTCGGCATTGTCGTCGAGCCCGGCGCGGTCATCTCCCACGGCATGACCTTTGGCGCCCAGAGCAAAATGACTATCACCAGCGCCGCCGTGGTCGTGGATGCCGCGAGGTTCAGCGGCGGCATCACCGCCGCGGGGACGATCGCTGCGAACGCCGCTGCCATCGAGGTCGGCGGCAACATACGCAGCA
>Ga0070671_100002750_pt1 | contig 13655 bp, 17 predicted proteins | sample KBSS73metaG_FD_65341 | JGI IMG/M metagenome (GOLD analysis project Ga0070671, IMG submission 65341) | Switchgrass rhizosphere microbial communities from Kellogg Biological Station, Michigan, USA - KBS S7-3 metaG | ecosystem: Host-associated > Plants > Roots > Rhizosphere > Soil ...
CGCGAGTCCGCTTCGCCATCGTGACCAACCGCTGCGCATCACGTCCCGACATCCGCGCCCGATCCCGCAGCCACGCCACCATCGACGTCGCCGCATCCACATCCCACAACCCGGCGGCGTCGAACTCGGCTACCGCGACGGCGATGCGAGCATCGAGACGATCACGCTCCGCCAACAACGCGAGCAGCTCGTCCGACATGTCCCAATCGTACACATGTTCGATCCGCGGAACAACCGAAAACCCAACCAATCAAGGGTCTTCGGCACGACCGTGACTACCAGATCCGCCGGAGCTGGGCGCCCTCCCGCCGCAGGCGGAGCCGCTCCTGGCGCTCGGTGGGGCTCACGGTCGGGGTGTCGGGCGGCAGGTGCTTGCGCACGTCGGCGACGGGCACCTTCTGGATGGTCGGGTCGGGGTAGCTGCTCGCCCGGTTCCAGCGCATCTGGATGACGCCCCAGGGGTAGTCGGCCTTGTCGAGCCAGTTCGGCACGCCGGGGTCGCGCTTGGAGATCACGGCGCGGAACCTGCCGTCGCTGTCGATGTGGGCCTGCGCGTCGTTGATGCTCGACTGACGGTTCACCCAGTCGATCGTGCAGAAGCGATCATCGGCCACGAGCGCCTGCCAGTAGCGCACGGTCTCGGGGAGCTCCGTCTCGATGATCAGCGCCTCGTCGTCGTCGATCTCGTGGATGCCGTCGTAGTACGCCTGCGCGGGCCTCCCGCCCATCTCGTCGATCTTGGTCGACCGCAGGAACGTGTTGACACCGTGGTGCTCGCGGTAGAAGCGCACGAGCTGCATGTCGAAGGTGATCATCCCCTCGACCCATGCGGCCAGGTCGGAGAAGCGCCGGGCGATCTCCTGCGGCGTCATGTCCTCGCCGCGGTCGTCGAGCCGTTCGATCGCGACGCGCGCGTCGACCTCGTGCTTCCAGTCACAGGAGCATCGCCGCATGAGCAGTCGACGGGCGGCGGGATCGAGCCGCCACCAGTCGCCGCCGTGGCCGTCCGGACGCTCCGCGCTGAGCACCACGCTGAAGTAGCCCTCGCCGTCGAGCTCGAGATCGTCGAGGTCGTGGGTGAGGTTCAGCGACCCGCCCCCGGCCATCGCGGCAGGGCTCAACATGTCGAAGCCCTGTTGCGTGATCTCGACGAAGCGCGACGTGCCGCGGTAGCCGGTGATCCGGTAGACCCCGGCCGGATCGATCTCCGCGGTCGAGTACACGTAGTCCGGATCGGGCCCGCCCTGGTTGAACGCGTAGTTCCACAGCGGCATGAACACCGGGCGGCGCGCGTCGGGGTAGACGCGGCACAGGTAGCCGCACGCCAGGATCGACAGCGCCAGCTTGTTCATGTCCTGCACCTCGGCGTCGCTCGCGCCGTCCGGCCGCCACGTGGCGAGCAGGTTGTCGCTCACCTGCTCGAGCGCCTTCATCTGGTCCGCCCAGCTCGGGAGGCTCATCGTTCGTCGCTCCTCAGCTCTCGATCTCGACACCGAAGTGCTGGATGTAGAAGTCGTAGTCCGCTCGCAGCTGTGCGGTGCTCAGCCCGAACTGCTCGGCGGTGTACCGGTGCGTCCCGTGGGCACCGGAGCGGTTCGTCCGCTGCCACTGCACGATCGCCGCCTCGACCGACGGGCGCAGCTCGAGACCGACGAAGTCGTACACGCGCCCCACGGCACCCAACGGGTCGGCGATGAGGTCGCGGTGGTGCACGTCGAGGAAGCGCTCCTCGCCGATGCGCGCCCGCGCCGTGATGGCGTTCTCGACACCGACGCGCAGGTGCTCGGACACCTCGTGACCGAGCCGTCCCAGATCGCGCTCGCTCCGCGCCGCAGGGAAGATCGCCGACACGATGCTCGCCCAGGACGGCACCGACTTGCCCGGATCGCGGTGCGTCATCACGAAGCGCGCCTCCGGATAGGCGGACACGATCGCCTCGAGGTGGAAGTTGTGGTGCGGCGCCTTGAACAGCCAGAGGTTCGGAGGCCGTTGCGACTGGAGCAGCTTCACGACCCGCCGGTGGTAGGCGTACGCGGCGGTCATGTCGGCGCTCCTCCACCACGCGTGGTAGCCGTGAACGGGAAGGGTGAACTGCTGCCCCTGGAAGGCCATGCCCAGCAGCTCCGTGTCCTCCATCGTGGCGTCGACGTCGTAGAGGTGCATGGCCTTCAGCTCGGGCGAGACGTGCTCGTCCTCCTCGATGGCCCGCACCCGTCGCGGGTCGCTCGCCTCGCCCTCGAGCGTCGGCGGCGGGCACGGCTGCGCCTGCTCCCACCCACGCAGCCCGCGGAGCTGCGGATCGAGCGAGAGCATGTTGGCCAGCGCGGTCGTGCCGGTGCGGGGCAGGCCGTTGATGTCGATCGGCCCGCGCACCGGGAGGCCGTCGATCTCCGGATGCGACCCGTACCACGCCTCCACCTCGAGGCGGTTGACGAGGCGTCGCCGGAGATCGCCGACGACGTCGGCGTCCGTCGCCGGACTGAGGTCGGCGTCGCGCTCGAGGCTGTCGAGGAGCGCGTCGAGCCCGGCACGGAAGTCACCGGGGCCGAAGTCCGTGAGCCCCGCCACCTGAGCTGCCTCCTCCAGCAGCGCCTCGCTGCTCGGATAACGGCCTTCCGTCGCCGGCACCTCAGTCGCGCCGCACACGGTCGGGGTGGAAGTGCTCGGCCATGCGGCGGAACCCGTCGCGCCAGCCGACGCGACACGGCCCGGTGAGCTTCGTCCGCGTGGTGACGTCACCGACCGAACCGATCGACGCGCCGGTCACCTCCTCGACCTCCACGATCGCCTCCACGCCGAGCAGCTCGCCGAAGTAGCGACACCACTCCTGCACGCTCACCGGCTCGTCGCCGCACCAGTTCACGATCGTCGCCGGCACGCGGGCGACGGCGAGCAGCGGTTCGAGCTGCGCGGCGATGTCGTCGTCGTGGATCGGGCTGTACGGCAACGGGTCCCACCTCGCCGGCACCGGCTGTCCGGCGGCGACCGCGTCGAGGTGCCACGCGGGCAGCCCGCCCTGGTCGCCGTACGCGGCGCCCATCCGGGCGATGGTCACCGGCAGGTCGAGCGATCGGGCGCAGTAGCGAGCGACGGCCTCCTCGGCGATCTTCGACACGGAGTACGGCGCTTGCTGGGGCAGACCGACGTCACCGAGGGGATCGTCTTCGCGGAACGCGTGCCACGGGTCGGGGTGGGGCTTGTAGACGCTCAACGTCGACATCACCAACGCCGCCTTGGCGTGGCGGCAGTGCTCGAGCACGAAGCCGGTGCCCTCGGCGTTCACCTTGATCGCCCGCTCGTAGTCGTCCGCGCTGAAGTCGGCGGCGATGTGCAACAGGTAGGTGAAGTCGGTCGGCAGGTCGCCGAGCCGGCCTTCCGCGATGTCGACCGCGCGCGTCGTCACCCCCGCCGCCTCGACCTTCTCGCGCGTCACGGGGTCGGAGAACCGAGCGATCCCCCACACCTCGTTGTCCGCCGCGAGCGTGCGCGCGAGCCCGAACGCGATCCGACCCGCCGGCCCGGTGATCAGGATCTTCTCGCCGCGCAACGAACCTGGCGTCACTCGACGACGAGGACCGACGGATCGATCCGGCCCGTGAGCAGGCCACCGACGAACCCTTGATCGGTGTAGAGGACCGAGCCGCTCTCACCCAGGATCGTCGCCGTCGCCTGTCCCATCCTGGAAGCACAACCGGTGACGACGACGGTCGTTCCCCGGTACCCCAGCACGTCATCAGTGATCACGAACATCCCCCTGCCGGACGACGTTAGCTCGGCGGCCTTCTCCGATCCCCCGACGCACTACACATGTCGCCGTGACTGCCGAGGGCCTGGAGCTCGCCATCCTCGAGGCGCTCGACGGGCTGCTGCGGGCGCTCGAGCTCGAGCCCCTCGGCGGGGACCGCTTCCGCGTGCTCGGTGAGCCGGGTCGCTTCGATCGCGTCTTCGGCGGCCAGACCGTCGCGCAAGCGCTGGTGGCGGCGAGCGCGACCGTGACCGGCAAGGAGCCCCATTCGCTGCACGCCTACTTCGTCGAGGCGGGCACGCCGGGCGAGCCGCTCGTCCTCGCCGTGGACCGGGTGCGCGACGGCCGCTCGATGTCGACCCGACGCGTGAGCGTCCTGCAGGACGAGCGACCTCTGCTCACCATGATCGCCTCGTTCCATGCCAACTCGCCCACACCCGAGCTGGCCGAGCCGCCGCCATCGACCCCTCCGCCCGAACAGCTGCCTCGCCTGCAGGACTGGGTGGCCGAGCTGCCGCCGGACCTGCTCGCCCGCTCCCGCAGCTGGATCGACCGGCCGCCGCCGCTCGAGCTGCGCATCGGCGAGCCACCGACGTTCCTCGGCGGTGCACCCGCCGACGGCACGCGCTCGCACTGGATGCGACTGCCGAGGGATGTCGGCGACGACGCGTTGCTGAACGCCGCGCTGCTCGCCTACGCCAGCGACTACCTGCTGCTCGACATGGCGTTCCGGTCGCAACCCGCACTCGTCGCCCCCGGCGCGTTCAACGGCTCCAGCATCGATCACGCCCTCTGGCTGCACCGCCCGGTGACGTTCGCGCGCTGGCACATCCACTCCCAGGAGACCATCGCCATCGCCGGCCATCGCGGCCTTGTCCGCGGCGCGATCCACGACGACGAAGGGCACCTCGTCGCCAGCGTGATGCAAGAGGTGCTCGTGCGCCCCGCACGCTGAGGTCGGTACGGTGGCCTCGCCATGACCTCGATCCCCCATCGCCTGTTCGAACAGGCGTGGCCGGAGGGCGAGTACCGGCTGTTCCAGCTCGGCTTCATCGTCGACGACCTCGTGGGCGCCGCCGAGCGCTGGGCGCTGGTGCACGGTGTCGGGCCCTTCCACATGCCGCCTCGCGCCGAAGCGCACTGCACCTACCGCGGCGCCGCCGCCACCATCGACGTGCAGGTGGCCGTGGCCCAGGCCGGACCCGTGCAGATCGAGCTGATCAAGCAGCACTGCGATCGACCGAGCGTCTACCGCGACCTCGTGGCCGGTGGGAGGTCGCGGTTCCACCAGCTGTGCACCGTGACCGCCGACTACGACCGGACGGCTGCGCACTACGAGCAGCTGGGCTACGAGCTCGCCAGCGAGATGCGCCCACCCGGTGGACGCGTCGCCTACTTCGACACCTTCGACGACTTCGGCTTCTTCACGGAAGTGGTCGAGGAGATGCCGGGCTTCCTCGCCATGTTGGGCAAGATCGCCGAGACGTGCGCCGAGTGGGACGGGCGGGATCCCGTCCGCTTGCTCACCCGCGACGGCTATCGCACGCCGTAGTCGATGATCGACACCGTCACCGGGCGGTGGGCGCGCGCGGCCGACGTGCACCAGGCGGCGGCGCCCACCATCGCGGTGACCCCGAGGAGCCACGGCGCGATCGTGGCGGCCGCCACGAGGGCGACGACGCACTCGACGAGCGCGACCCCGTGGCGCGAGCGCGGCTCGAGCTGCTGGACGCGTCGATGGAGGCGATGGAGGGCCGCGGACGTTCGGACGTCGCGGGTGAGGAAGACCGCGATGCCGCGAACGAATCCGAACGTCATACCGGCAAGTACCGCCGACGCGGGTGACACCGCCACCACGCCCACGACCACGAGCAGGTACGTGGCCGCGGTGGTGATGTAGGTCGCGACGCCGGTGCCCACCTGCCAACCGAAGCCGAGCCCGTACACCCACGGTCGATAGTGGTCGAGCCATCGCTCGTTGACCTGCCGTCGATGGATCGGCAGCGCGAAGCCGACCACGCGCCCGTCCGACGCAAGGGCGACGATCGCGGCGACCAGCACGGCGCCCGCCCGCGATGCCATCCCGATCGCCGACGAACCGCGCCGCCGCGCCCATCGCGACGCCGAGGCACAGGCCGCCGAGCACGGCTCCCGCCACGTACCACGCGGCCGTCGCGCCGTAGCGGTGACCGCGACCTCGCTCGCCGATCGGGGTGATCGTCGACAGCATCGACAAGCCGCACGGTGACCACAGGCCGCGTCCGCCCGCGGCCACCGCCACCACGAGGACCACTGCGGTGAAGGTCATGACGCTCCTCTCGTCGCCGATCCGTGGTCGGCCGCGTCGAACGGACGCACGTCGCCGTCCTGGACGGCCAACCAGTAGCCGGCGCCACTTCGATCGCCGATGGCACCGACGACCGGCCGTTGCAGTCCGGTGCCGACGGCCGCGCCCTCGAACAGCGCATCGCCGAACGTGAACACGCCGCCATCGGACGCCACCAACCAGTACCCCGCACCGGATCGCGTGGGAGCGATGGCGACGATCGGCTCGTTCAGCCGCACCGCGCCGAGCGACCCGTAGAAGAACGCGTCGCCGAAGGTGAACACGCCCCCGTCGGACGACACCAGCCAGTAGCCGCCCCCCGTCGGCGTCGCCGCCATGCCGACGATCGGTTGGTTGAGCCGGATGCCGCCGAGCGATCCGAAGAAACGGGCGTCGCCGAACGTGAAGACCCCACCGTCGGACGACACCAGCCAGAACCCGGCGCCGGTCGGGGTCGCGGCCATCGTGACGATCGGGCGGTTCGGTGGCTGCTGCGCGAGCGAACCGAGCGGCGGCGCGGCGCCGAAGTTCCACACGTCGCCGTCGCTCGTCGCCAGCCAGTACCCGGCCACGTCGGAGAGCGCGATGGCGACGACGCGACCGGTGTTGGGCTGGTCGCCGCGGTCGCCGGCGCGGACGGCGTCGCCGAAGGTGAACACGCGGCCGAACGCGGTCGCCAGCGCGTAGCCGAGCCCGGTCGGCGTGGCGCTGATCCCCACGACCTGGCAGCGCGTGTCGACATCGGTGCAGGGCGCGACGTCGTGCCAGCACGGGGCGATGTGCTCCGCCGTGTGGTTGTCGGTCGCGCTCGCCGTCGTGCACGTCGGGTCGATCTGCCACGGTGGGACGCACGCGACCATGCGGCAGACGATCCGGCCGACGGGCGCCACGTCCTGGTTGCACTGGCCGTATCGGAACTGGACGCAGCCGGTGCGCCACTCGTCGCACGAACCGCCGGCGCACCCGCAGTCGGCCGAGTCGCAGGCACCCGAGCAGTACGCGCCCGACCCGCAGCGGCACGTGGCGTTGCAGTCCATGTAGTAGCGAGGACCACCGCCGCAGAACGACGAGTTGTCCGCCTTCCACCATCCGCCCATGACCGTGTTCGGGGGGCAGTAGTTCGATCCGCCGTTCACCGTGCAGCAGAACGCGGTGTAGCCCGTGCAGCAGCGCGTGCCGCACGTGCAGCTCTGCGCACCGCACCCGCACACCCGCGCGTAGGCGGTGCCCGGCGTGAGCACGAGCTCGACGCCCTTGCCGACGGCGACTGCGGTGCCGACGAGCGCGGCGCGGTTGACGAAGCTGCGCCGCGACAGCAGCGTCTCGAGCTTGCCGGCCACGCGATCGACCAGCGCGCCGCTCACTGGTGCACCATCAGCGTCTCGTGATCTCCTCCAGTGGTCGTGTTGCGAGGAGCACCAGTGGGCTGTTCGGCGCCAGGGCGCCTCACGAAGCCTGTGCTCATGCTTCGCTCGCTTCGCTCGCTCATGCGGCGCCCTCGTAGAGCCGTCGAGCACCCTCGACCCGCGCCAGGGTCGACAGGACGCCGAGGGCGAGGAAGGCGGACGTCGCCGCGGCGAGGAGCAGCGGCCAGCCGTCGGCCGGTTGGGCCGCCAGCTGCACCGGCAGCCAGCCGCCCGTCGACGCGCCCACGCTCGCGGCGGCCACCGCGAACGCGAGGTCGAGCGCGACGTGCGTCCACGTCGGCGCCGCATCGGCCGCGCCGAAGCAGCCACACGTGGCCAGCGGACCGCCTCGCACGCGGCGCCACGCGACGTAGGCCGCGAACGAGGCGTAGGACGTCGCGACCGCGGCGCCCGTGAGCGGTCCCGGTCGCGCGAGAGCCGTGATGCCGACCGCGCCCTCGACAGCCGCGCCGGTTCGCACCAGGCGCCGGACCACCGCCGGCGATCGACGGGTCAGCCGGGTGATCGCCGTGGCGAGGTCACCGGGGTCGCGGACCTTCTGCCCGCCCGCGACGACGAGCAGACCGGCCGCGGCGAGGTACGGACCGAGGAGCATCATCCGATGACCCGTGGCCGGACGGGACGGGGCTCGATGTGGATCCCGTCCAGCAGCGACCGCAACGGGGCGAGGAGCGCGCGGCGGCCGAGGTGGCTGCCGAGCACCACGTACAGGGTGAACGGGCGGCCGCCCTCCACGAAGAACCGCTGGACCGCGGACTGCACCCCGCTGCCGTCACGGGCGGCGAGCCTCGAGAAGTCTCGATGCTCGAACGCTCGGGGCATGCCGTGGTCGGCGAAGAGGCGACGCCCGACGCTCTCCGTTCCGTATTCGAGGAGCACGGCGAAGATGTCGCGCGTGGCCATCAGCTGCACGGCGCCGTTCCCGAAGTCGGCGGTCGTCGGCGGCAAGGCAAACGTGCTGAAGTGCGCGACGGCGTAGGTCTGCTCTCCCGCCGCGGGCTCGTGGCGATGGATCCTGCCCTCGAAGCCGACCGGGAGCGCGGCGCGCAGGCCGTGCGCGGCGAGCGTCCTCATTCCGAAGCGGCGTGGGTGCTCGTCGGGTACAGGCTGGGATCGCCCGGGCCGATGCCGCTCGCCAGCAGCGCGCGGTCGTTGTCGACCTCGCGCTCGGGACCGTCGAGGTGGGTCCGTGCCGGGGCGAACCGGTGGTTGCCGTCCGCCACGACCCGTTGGATCAGCCCGGCGAGCTGCTCGACCGTCGAGGCCAGCCCTTCGCCGACCCGCCGCTGCGCCCGCCCGTCGACGAGTGCGAAGTACGGCGCCGCGGGCACCTCGTAGTCGACCCACGCCGCCGTCGAGAGGATCACCTCGATGCCCGGAGGCGCCAGCCCGGCGACCAGCTCCGGGCTCTCGAGCTCCGGTCCCTTGGTGACGATCACCACCCGGCTGCCCGTCGGCAAGCCGAGCGCGGCCCGAGTCGACAGACCCTTCCAGAACGCGTGGCACGTGCCGCATCCCCCCGTGAGGAACGCGAGCAGCGTCAGATCCGCGGCGCCGGCCGACACGGCCACGGCATCCCCGGCGGGAGTGGTCCCGAACACGTCGGGCGCCGCCGCGCCCCGTTCGCTCGGCAACCGCGGGCCCATCGTGATCGGCACCGGGCCGGCGCCGTGATCGTGGTCGTCGACGTCGGCGGACGGGTCCCCGATGCCGGCGCCGAGCGAGTGCAGCGCGCGCAGCACGTCCGCGTGGCTGCGGAGCAGGCCGACCACGAGGATCCCGAGCAGGAGGACGGCGAAGCTGAGTGCCACCGCCAAGGCAGTCATGGCCGGAAAAGTAGACCGGGTCGACCCTGCCCTGCCGTTCTCGGTCCGGATCGCGTCAGCGGTGCTGCGCCTCGGGACCCGCAACGGGGTGATGGGCGGTCACGCCCCCCGATGCCCCGGCCCCGATGATGAGCACATCGGCGACCCGTCCCTCGGTGGTCATCGTTCTGCGATTGTAGGAACGTGACCGCCGACCGCTACCGCCGGGTGGCCGCCGCGTTCAGCGCCCGCGTCGAAGCCGTGCCGGACGCCGCGTGGGACAACCCCGCCCCATGCGACGGCTGGGTCGCCCGCGACGTCGTCCGGCACGTGGTCGAGTGGATGCCGGCATTCCTGGCCGACGCCGGCGGGCCGATGCTGCCGATCGGCCCTTCGGTCGACGTCGACCCCAGAGGTGCATGGGCGAACCTCGACGACGCGCTCCGGTCGTTGCTCGACGACCCACTCGTGTCGGCGTCGACGATCGCCCACCCGCGCGCCGGCACGCACCGGCTCGACGACGCCATCGGCATGTTCTTCGTCGGCGATCTCCTCGTGCACACCTGGGACCTCGCCCGCGCCACCGGCCTGGACGAGACGCTCGATCCCGAGCTCGTGCACGACATGCTCGTCGGCATCCAGCCGCTCGACGCCGCGCTGCGGGCCAGCGGTGAGTACGGCCCGCGCGTCGACGTGCCTGCCGATGCCGACGAGCAGACGCTGTTGCTGGCGTTCACCGGTCGCCGGCCGTGAGCTCGGCCGGCACGACCGGCTCGGCGAAGCGCGCCAGCAGGATCGACGCGCCGACCGTGAGCGCGAAGCCGACCACGGCGACCGGAGCCAAGCCGGCGCGCGCGTGATCGCCGAGGAACGCGATGCCGAAGGCCGCGGGCGCGACGGTCTCCACCGAGAACGTGATGGCCGCCACGGTCGTCACCCGGCCCCGCTGGAGGGCGGCGGCGTACAGCACGGTGGCCAGTCCGCCATGCGCGAGGATCGCCCACAGCAGCGGGTCGCCGAGCACGTGCACCGCCGGCGAGGGAACCGACAACGCCCGTGACGCGATGCCGACCACGCCGAACGCGACGCCGGCGCCGGCCGCGAGGAGCACACCGGCGCGCTCACTGGTCGATCGGGTGAAGGTGACCACCAGCGCGGCGAGCACGGCGGCGCTGCCGAGCAGGAGCAGCGGGCCCGGCTCGGCGAGCCTCGTGGCGTGCTCGGGTCGCCCGGCGATGCCGAGCAGCGCGAGCCCGACGACCAGTCCGACGAGAGCGCGTTGCTCACGGACGTCGAAGCGGGCGTGCAGGAGCTGGCGGGCGGCGATGGCCGTGACCCCGATGCTGCTCGCCACTGCTGCTTGCACGACGAACAGCGGCAACGTGCGGAGGGCGACCACCGCGGCGAGGAAGCCGACGAGATCGAGGGAGAGGCCGCTGACGTAGCGCCACTGCGCGAGCAGGCGGGCCAGCAGGACGGCGTCGAGGCGGGCGGTGACCGTGGAGTCGGCCGCCGCCATCGCCTGCAGGATCGAACCGAACCCGTAACACGTGGCGGCCACGAGGGCGGCGGCCACCCCCAGGATCATCGATGCGCCGAGGAGTCGAGCACTCGGTGCACAGCGTCCGCGATCACCTGCGGGTGGGTGCGATGGAGCTGGTGACCGCCGCGCGCGACGGGGATGAGCTCGGCGGTCGGCAGCCCGGCGGCGAGGGCCTTGGCGGTGCGGAAGGGCACCACGCGATCGCGCGTGCCGGCGAGCACGGCGGTGGGCGTCGTCACGGCGGAGAGCCCGTCGAGCACGGCGGGCAGCTCGTCGACGAGCGCGTGCTGCTCGACGAGGAACGTCCGCCACACCGAGCGGGCGCGACTGGCGTCGATGGCGGTGAGCAGCGCCTGGCGCGTGTCCGGTTCCCTGGTGCGGGACACCGTGCGGCGCACCACCGGATGCGCGGCCCAGAATACGGGGCGGGTGGCGAGCGGACCGAGGACCGGTCGCGCCAGGAGCCGATCGGTGCGGGTGACGGCGCCCGGCCCGACCGATCCGACGAGCACGAGCCCACGGGTGCGCTCCGGATAGCGCGCCGCGAACGCGAGCGCCACGCTCCCGGCCCAGCTGTGCGCGACGACGATCGCAGGCTGGTGGTCGACCAGGCCCGCCAACCACTCGACGTTCTCGCCGACTCCCCCGCCCTCGAGCGGGTTGTGGCCGTAGCCCGGACGGTCGGGCGCCAGCACCTCCACGTCGCTCTCGAGGGCGCGGATGACGGGGTGCCACATGACGCCGACACCCGGCTGACCGTGGAGCAGCACCGCTCGGGTGGTCTCGGGACTCGACGCCACGCCCCGAACGCTAATCAGCGACGTCCCGAAACCGACGATCCCGGCCCAATCAGGCCGCGGGCGGGAGGTAGGTGCACTCCTTCGGGCTGAGCAACCACGTCCCGCCCTTGGCGCTGCGGGGCCGGGACGGCAACGGCCACGCCAGCTCGCGCAACCCGGCGAGCACGACGTGCAACACGTCACCGTGGGTGCAGATCACGAGATCCTCGATCGCATCGAGCACGAGATCGAGCGCGTCCTCGCCCCGCCCCTCGCCGAGCGCTTTGCTGCGCTTGACCCGCAGCTCCCGGTCGGTGGCGAGCGGCAGCACGGTGTCGCTGCAGCGGTGCGCGGGACTGCTCAGGATCCGTTCGAAGGGGTGCTCGTCGAGCGCACCGACGAGTGCATCGGCCTGTCGCTGGCCGCGCGGGGTGAGCGGGCGGTCTCGGTCGGACCGTTCCCACGCGTGGCGCGGGACGGCGAGGGCATGGCGCACGAGGAGGATCAAGGGCGGTTCAGTCGGGGTGGCGCAGGTGGCGGAGCTGGCGGGTGACGTTGACGGCGTGGTCGCCGAGACGCTCGAAGTAGCGGGCGACGAGCCCGACCTGGACGGCGACCGGGACCGACACGGGCATGGCGGCCAGCTCGGTGATCAAGCTCACGTGGAGATCGTCGATCTCGTCGTCGATGATGCGCAAGCGCTCGGCCGCCGAGCTGTCACGCTCCGCGTAGGCGTTGGCGGCCCGCTGCCACATCTCCACCCCGATCGCACCCATCTGGGCGATGAGATCGCGGGCCCGGGGCGTGAGCCACGTGGCGAGCCCTTGGGCGGCCAGGTCGGCGATGTGCGTCGCGAGGTCGCCGCTGCGCTCGAGCTCGGGCGCGATGCGCACGATCGTGACCAGCGAACGCACGTGGTCCTCGGCCGGATGGGGTACCCGCACGAGCGCGCCGAGGGCGAGGGCTTGGATGTGCTCGTGGAGGTCGTCGAGCAGCTTGTCGTCGGCGCAGACCCGCCGCGCCTCGACGCGATCTCCCGCGAGGAACGCGCGCCCGGCGCCCTCGAGCGCATCGCGCACGCGCCCGAACGACTCCGCCATCAGGCCGTCGAGCTCCGCCAACACCGCCGACTCGGCCGGCGCCACGAACGCCATGCTCAACCGTAGGCAGGCCAACCCGACATCGGAGTGAACAGCCGATGACGGTTCGGTGCCGTCAGCGCTCGTCGATCGCGGCCGTGACCCGCTCGACGGTCGCCAGCCACCCCGACAGGCGCTCGCCGGCGTGGGGCACGGCGCACACGGGCCGGCCCGCCGTGCGTTGCAGCGCGGTGGCCACCGCCGGGCGCCGCCGCCACCACGGCCGAGGACGCACCCCCACCACGATGGCGGCGGCCTGCTCAACGTGTCCGACGGCGACGAGAACCGGTGCCACCGAACCGGAGACGACGCGGACGCCGTACCGCACGCCGCGCAGCCGCAGCGGCTCGGCGAAGCGGGCGTCGACCCACGGGCGCAGGTCGGCACCGTCGTCGGGGACCGCCCACCCGTCGATCGGGTCGGTCGACGCCGGCGGCGGCGTGGCGTGCACCACGATCACGGACACGCCGGTCGCGTCGGCCACGTCCGCCGTCCAGGCGACCGTCTCGAGCGACGCGAGATCGCGGACGCCGACGACGAGGGGCGGCCGCAGCACCACGGCGGCACCGTACGAGTGGCGTGTTACCGCACTCGCCGCGAACGGTGATCGGGAGCTGAACAGCGCGCGAACGTTGGTCGCACGCTCCCGGGCGAGCGTCGACGCTCGCCCGGGACGAGCGAGCGCTACTTCTTCTTCTTGCCCTTCTTCTTGTCCTTCTTCTTCGCCATGTCGTCACCTCCCTCCGGGTCGGTCGCCGTGACGAGGGCGCGTCGAAGCGCCTTCACGGTCGGGTCGGCCGTCGCCGCCGACACGAACTTCGTTCGCCCGACCGACCGGCTGGTGACGATGCCGGCCTGCTCGAGGCGGCGCACCTCCTTCGTCACCGTCGG
>Ga0070671_100002752_pt1 | contig 13650 bp, 22 predicted proteins | sample KBSS73metaG_FD_65341 | JGI IMG/M metagenome (GOLD analysis project Ga0070671, IMG submission 65341) | Switchgrass rhizosphere microbial communities from Kellogg Biological Station, Michigan, USA - KBS S7-3 metaG | ecosystem: Host-associated > Plants > Roots > Rhizosphere > Soil ...
GAAGCTCCGGCAGCTTGGCGATATTGGCCGCGATGCGCCGCGCCTCGTCGCGGGTCATCCAGGTGAGCCGCGTCTCCCCGGCTCGTCCTCGAAATGCACCGAAAACGCGCCAATCAATGGGGACGGCTCGGCGGCTCGAAGGACATCGTGTTCGTCGGTGCGCCCTTGGGGTCTTTAGTGGGTTGAATGATCACTCGGACGCGGTCATTAGCGGTGACGCCCGATTTGACCCCGTTACCAGAAGATTCTATCCGAGCATCTCCGGTCTCGGTATTACCACAACTCGCTCGCCACGCAGGACGTTCTTGCCCTGGCTGACCACGACGTTTCCGGTCAGCGTAATCGTCTTGGTCTTCACGTCGTAAACGCCCAGATCACCGGTGGCATTTTGATCCTTACTGACCACGGTCACGTCGCCGCGCGCTTCGGCCCGGCGGAAGGTTCCTCCATTCGGCATGGCTGGGGCGCCTCGGCTCTCGGTGGGCGTGGGGGCGACGGCCTTGGTAGCCTCGTCCGGCCCGTAGAATACGACAAGGGTTCGGCATGTCATCGTGGTGTCGCCCTGCACCACTTGGACGTTGCCTGAAAACGTCGCTGTCTTGATCTTGTCCTGAATTTCCAGCGTTTCCGGTTTGATATGGACCGGTTGCTCTCTGTTCACACCCGGCGGAGTGTCTTGGGCCTTGTTCTGCGCCGCAGCCGCTCCGGACACCCCCAAGACCAGCACAGCGGCAAAGCAGTAATCCGCAATTCGTAGCCGAAAATCAGACGGTGCTGTACGTTTTCTCACAGCGCTAATCTACGCTCAATCAATCGATTGCAGCAACCAGCGTCGGTCTCCTCGACCGACCAGGGCGGCGGGAAGCGGCGGCTAGTATTCACATAGAGGCCTCGATGCTGGCAACGTGCCAGATCGCCATGAAGATCAACAGAAATAGAGCTGTCTCCCATCCTTCGCGATAAGTGGCGACCGCCAGGATGATCAATCCCAAGACCAGCCAGAACGCCTGAAGCGCTCTCCGACGGTAGGGACGAGTTGTCTCCTCCCAGCCGCCAGCGAACTCCATCAGCAGCGTAAGGGCGAAACCCAATGCAAGCATCAGACCTAACCAAGCTGCTCCTGGGCGTAGTCCCGCAATCAGCCAAAAAATTGAAGCGATTGCTAGTCCCGCCATTGCAAACGCAATTCGAGATGGGCGCGATCTGTCAACCCTGGCCATGGTTAGGGCTCAGTCACGCCGCGGAGGGCGGTTTTTCATCTCCTCGATCCGACGACGCGGCACCGAGGTATAATCGGCCACCCAGACAATGACGGCGGCTATCGCTACTACGATAAACAGCCCAATGATCAGACCCATGCGGCCCTCCCCCTGGGGTAAGAGATTAGCGGATCGAGCGCAGTTTTATTGATGAGCCCGCGACCGTCAAATCATACATGGTCGGCGCGACCGACCAGGGCGGCGGGAAGCGCTGGCGGTCAATGACGCGGCTTTCATCTACTCGCGGAACGCCGAAGTTCCTTCACAAGGCGAATGCCGTAATAGATCGTGCCGACAGCAAGTGCGAGCGAGCCATCGCGCCTGATCGGCAGGTATGCTATGCCGCCGCCGATGCCCGCCGCTCCGTCCCTTGCCGAGCACATCGCCGAACGCCTCGCCGCTCACCAGAACGCGTTTAAAGAAGAGCTTCAATTGTTGCGGAATGCTCGCGGCGACCGCGCCATCGATCAGGCGCTAGCGCAGTTCCGCGAGGAGGAGCTGCGCGAGGCGGTCGAGGCGCGCACCGGGATGCAAGCACGCCCTCGTCGTGCACCGCTACCCTGATGTCACGCGCCGGCAAGTCCGAAGATCTGGCCGGGACCCGTCAAAGACGTCCTCGCTACCTGCCCGATCCAAAGTCCATTCCGCTTTTCCGCTGCTCAAGCTGCTTCGCGCTTTACCAAGTCACCATAGCTGAAGCGAGCCCGGCGACGGCCGATCTGAAAATAGAATGCAGAGTTTGTAACGCGCCGCTCCCCGTGCGGAAAGGACAGTCCGTCCTGAAATATCTTCTCCTGCGGAAAGCGAGCCGCGTGGACGTACGGCGGGCGCGGCATGGTTTTCTTCGGGCAAACCCCACCGGCAAGAAGCCGTCGACGAAAAAGCCACGACCGTGAGGCCGGGCCAGTTCCGCCGTCCCGATTTGTTCACGGAGAACGAATCGATCGGACCCGGATGCAGCGGACGCGTTGGTTGTCAGTTGATTAATAAAGCGGCGTGCCCCAACTCAGTCTTGGCCGCGAGAGCCGCCTTGTCGGCGCCATTACAGTGGGGACCACCGCAATAGACGACGAACAGCGTATCGATGGGCCATCGGGCCAAGATGCGGTCGTTGATCTCCCCACGAGAAAGATTGATCGCGCCGGGAACGTGGCGCCGTTTCATAGAGACGGGAAGCGCGCACGTCCAAAAGCACGAAATCCTGCGTACGCGTTCTCATCGACTCGTGAACATCCCAGCAATCGGTTTCGAAGCCGAGGCGCCGTGCATAGCGCTCTCTTGTTGCAGCGGGTGTCGCTTGCCGCTGTTTCGGAAACATGACTTGGCATGGCGTCCTCGGCGATCTCATGGGCATCGCCAATATCGATCTAAGACAAGGTTCTGGAAACCAGCCGTGAAGCCATATACCGTCAAAATCATGCCAAAACGCCGCGCTGCCGGCCCGAAATGTGCTGGCCCGTCGGTAGTCGTTCTAGCCTATGACGGGCTCTGCACCTTCGAGTTCGGCATCGCCTACGAGGTATTCGGCCTGCCTCGCCCGGAGATGGAGCCGGGCTGGTACCGCTTTGCAATAGCAGGCGTCGAGCCAGAGCCGCTCCGGGCCGCCGGCGGTTTCCAGGTTAGGCTGGATCACGGACTTGAAACCCTGCGCCACGCCGATCTTGTGGTCGTGCCGGGTTGGCGTGGGATCGACGAGGCGGTACCGGGCGAGCTGATCCGGGAACTGCAGGACGCGTGTGCGCGAGGGACCCGGCTGATGTCCCTTTGCTCCGGCATTGTCGTTCTCGCCGCGGCGGGCGTCCTGGATGAACGCCGGGCAACGACGCATTGGCGTTATATCGATCGGTGCGCTTGGGCTTCTCGGTGATCCCAACCGTGCGATTGCCCTGGACATTGGAATGACCGCGCACCGGACAGATTCCGGCCAAAGTCGTCAGCTCATAGAGAAATGGTCAAGGCTTCACACTGTCCGTACAGCGCTCGGTTTTGCCGCAACGATCATCTTTTTGTGGGCATCGTTGCGCTTAGCTAAGCTGGTTGGTTTCGAAACGGCCTCTGAGGCGCTGCGCACGGTATCTGCAATCTCGACGATACCCGCATTGCTTTTTTCTACAACGCAAACAGCCGGAAACTGCGACGTTGCAGGACAGAGATCCAAAAAAAACCCCGCTGGTAAGCGGGGAAGAAGAAACACTCGGGTCTCTACTAGTCGATATCAACGCGAGGGGACGCGACGCCGCGGGTAACCGTAAAGGCTGCGTGCTGCTGACCCTTGCTGTTGTTATGGCCTGCATAAATGTTGTGCTGCGTTGTTGCTGGTGGCATTTTGTTAGCATTCAACGGCTGTCGCATCTGATTTGCGGATGCGGCCGAAACACCGGCCATCAACAGCCCGGCAGCCAACGAAGCCGACTACGCGAGGGCGCGCGAGGTTCTTGCGGAGCGCTGCGATTCGCTGCGGATCGGGGTCGAACTCGAGCGGCACCGTGACGCCGCACGGCGCTTGGTCATGACACCGTGGGCACAATACCGCATCCGCCTACTCGCCGACGCCTTGCTTGCTACAGCGGTCTCGACGGCCCCTTTGCCGACATTGCAAATGCGTGAAGTGCGCCGCAGCAATCTTGAAGCGACAACGGTCGAAATGGGGTCAGCCATAGAACCTTTAAGGACAAAAGAAGAGGCCGCACCCACGGCGCGGCCTCAAATGCACATTTGGAGGAAATCGTCCCGTCCCCTAACCCTGAATCCCCAGAATGACGAGACCAGCAAAGCTTAGTCGCGGATTGCGAACTGGCAAGCTACGGCTGCCCCCTTGCGTCGATTTTCTGTTGATCGTGTCTATTCTGTCAAATCGACGCAAGGGGGCGGCGTTAATGATTAAACGTCCGCACGATTGAAATAAGGGTCTGAATAAATGCGGATTAATAGGCCGCAGTGGGCGGCATCCCCATCCCCCGACACCCCCTGCCGCCCAATGCTAGAAGCCTAGTTGACGAACGACTCACGAACCCCCCGAGTGTTCATCGCTCGGGGGGCCTTTTTGTGGCGGTCCGGTGACTTAGTTGGCCGCACAAGGATTTGCAGGATGTCGTTCTTCCGACCACGCCGCCCGGAGAATTGTTATGCCTATCCGTCCATTTCTCGCCGGCCAAGCATTTGACCCGGAGACCATCGCCGAAATGTCGGCGGCGCTGGAGAGGGTATGCGAGGCCCTGAGCCTGAAATTGATAGACGATGGAGCCACCCGACTGGTCGCGGAAAAGATCATCGAGCTCGCCCAGCGAGGCGTAAAAGACGTGGCTACCCTGAGCGCCATGACCTTGGAACAGTTTATGCGCCAGTGAGCTGCCTCACGAGCGGCGCTGTCTTGATCGGTTGCCCGAACGCTTAGTAACGCCGCGCAATTTCCTAACAAGCGCCGCAAGCTGTTTCGGCAGGTGCCACGACAGGTCGCCGTAATGCGCTCGCAGCTCCTGCGCTAGCATTTTTGGCAGATGCGCCGCCGTCGCAGAGTGCGACCGCGGCTTACGGCGCGGCTTTACTGACATGGGCCGGGCAAACCAACACTACCCTTAACACAGAGCCAATCGAGGAATCGGACCGCTCGTTCCCTCACAAACAGACAAAATTTAGCATACGCACCAAGCAGCTAACTTGATGTATGACTCCGCTGAAATAGAGCTATTCCCGCAGGGGCGGGGTGCTCGGTGGGGTTAGGGGCAGGCGGCAGGCATCTAGCCGTCCGCAAGGGACAGGCGGTTAATTCTAGGACGTTGCGGGCTAGGGATACGGAGACTCAACTATGCAAACGAGCCTTGGGATCGGTTTGTGCACTACGCTTTACCGCACGATCTGCGAGCCTATCGTAGTCGTCCGCAAGTTTGAGCATGATCGCGTGACCTTCGGCGTTTTTGATTTCCGCCGCCAGTACACGCATCGTTGCGGCACGGTCGCGCCAATGCTCGGGGTCATTCACTTGGGATCGCGGCATGATGCGTTCCCGTGTTGCCGTACAGCCGGCATCCGACGCCTGAGGAGCCGCTGCCGATGATGAAGCTACCTTAGACCAATTTTAAAGATTGCGAAAGCACTAACAGTCCGGAACAGGGAACGGCCCCTTTGCGTTGCAGCAAATCGGGGTCGCCCTGCATGCCAAGATCACAGTATGAGCAGTTTGCCGAAAAGTGCGTGGAATTGGCGCGTACTACCCAAAACGATCAGGCAAAGGCAGCGCTGTTGCACTGGCGCAAGTCTGGTTTCGTTTGGCAACAAGCCAAATGGGAGAAGCTGCAAAAGAGGACACCACTAACTGTTTCTGTCCGCATATCTTGCCAATTCTCTCCCACACTCTGCCATTTCTCTCAGAACAGTTTGGTGGGACTCAAACTCGACGTGATTAGCGAGGCGGTCGCACTCCTCGGCAAACTCCAAATATGGCTTGACGTATCCATGGCGGGCTAACGGAGCCGGTCAGAAGTCCGTTCCGAGGCATAGTCGGTATGCGCTGTGGAACCTGTGAACAACTACTGAGCCGGAAGTGGAGAGAGGACAGCAAACCCGTTTGCGGCTGACCTTTTGTGTGATACCCGCGCTCGCTTCACTGCTTTCGGGGGTCGGGGGACCCGCCAAACCCTAAAAACCGTGGCTCCCAAGCCACATACGCCCGAACGGGAACAAACCGCTGTAGGGGCGACCTGCCTGTTAAACCCGCAGAAACGCTCGGTGGGGCGTGTTCCGCCTCAATCTGCTTCCGGATAGCGTGAAACAGCAAAAAGGCGCTGATCTAGGGTGCTCAAGATCATCGACCGGCGGGTGCATTAAACCCCACCATGTTCGCTCTCGCGGTCGTTCTGCGCCAAAGCCGCTAAAGTGTTTTCCGATCAACTGGGATGCAAACTCCATCGCCCTGGACGGATGACTATTTCGGCCACTTCTTCACGATCGTGCTCACCGAGACCGATCTCAAATGAATGCGGGAGCTGGTAGCGAAATACGGCGACCGCATGCAGCCGCATTTGGTTGACGCCATCAAGGGGACGATGACCGACACTCAGATCACGGACGCGGTCGTTGCGCGCAAGAAATGCGCCAATCAGGCGTGGCGGTTCTTCCGCATGTACGATCTGCTGCTGACCCCGACGATTGCCTGCCCACCGTTCAACCAGGGCATTCAGGGCCCGGAGATGATCGAAGGCAAGATCCTGGCTGGTGGTTGGAACCTTGTGATGTTGGTAATTAAGACGAACCGCGCGAGGACCTCGGTTTCAGGTATTACGCAGTCGCAATTACAATGATAGCTGGCGGTTTTAGTATGGTGGGCATTGCGCAGGGATTGCGCTTGCTACTCCTAATCTACGCCAAGGTTTAGCTGGTGGCGCGCTATTCCGGCTGCGGCAGCGCCTTCGCCTCGATCAGCTTTTCGCACGATCTAACTGCGCGGCGAAGTCGCCGGCATGGATGACCGCTGTCGTGGATAGCTTGGGGTGCAGGTATGGCGCAGCCCCTCAATTGCAGCGCGCAGCCTCACATTAAGCGCTGCTTTCACAAAATCTAGGGGCGTCGGTTCTTCGCTCATGCCCCTTGTAACCTCCGTTTTTTCAGGAAAAACCTGTCGAACGGACCACGCTAATTCTGGACAAAATTTGCCACTTTCGAAGATTCGCGGCACGAAGTGAAACAGGACGACGGTCGGTCCAAGGAGGCAGCTACGACATCACTAGGGAATGGCCTGCACCAGAATTGGATTGGCCCGCGACCCGACCGGTGCGGCGCGATGCAGGTTCGGCTCCAGAGTCGCGGTGCTGGTGCCCGAGCGGACGCAGTAGACCTGTAGGTTCTCCATGACACGTTGCACGTAGTTGCGCGTCTCAGCGAATGGGATGCGTTCGATCCAATCTACTGCATCGACGTTGGGATCGCGCGGATCGCCATGCCTGGCTACCCATTCCGCGACGCGGCCGCGGCCAATCCGCTGCGGGCGCTTTATCCGCATCCGTTTCCGGGTCCGTTTGCAGGCCGCTGCTCGAGGGGTGGCACCCGCCTGTGCATTTGCGGCGCCGCTTGCGAGAAGGAGGGCGAAGGCAAGCATCGCTGCGGCCGATCGCATGATGATCAGGAAGGTCCGGCGCGGAGAGCAAGAATGCGGGTCCACCAGATTCCGCCAGATCCAGTGAGGCCGGGGCTAGGAGCGAGGTAGCCCCACTCGGGACTAAGGATCTCCCACTGGCTGCCCCATTTTACTCTCCCGGCATGACGATTCTTTCCTGCTCATTTGGTTCCAGGCTACGCTGTGTGTGGTTTCGGCGCTGCACTAGCCGCTCCCACTTCGCAACTGCCCGAGGGCCGGAGATTGCGTCCACCTGACGACCCATGCCCTGCTAAGCCACCGACTTGCTGGAACCGATGCTCCGGTTTCAAGTTGGGCGGGAGAGACGGCAATACCGGTTCAAAAAGATGATCGCTCTCATTGATGGCCGAACACTCCTGATCGTCGGCTCTGCGGCCCTGATAGCGGCCGCCCTCCTGGCAGGACTCACGGTGGTAATGCGTGCGCGGCGCGACGCTGCGCGGGCCGACAAATTAGTGCCGGTAGGCGAGGTCAGCCGCGACTGGCAGCGAACCGGGCGCATTAACGCCGTCGCCGATGGGTGGGTGATGGAGAACGAGCAGGACGATATACCCTCCAACTTCGCGTTGCGCGTGGAGGAGAACCGCATGGTGCGCGACATAGGAGGTGGCGAGGTGATGGAGATCCGGTGGCGTCAATCCACTAAGGCAGAAGTGCGTGAAATCGTACGCCGGTACCACGCGGGACAGAATGATAGCAAGTCACCGCTCGAGGTGATGGAGTTCCAGAAACAGCTGCACGCCGGCGCCAGCAGCAGGACTCACGCCGATAGTCAGAGCGAACTGCATCACGTGGGCTCTGACGCGGTGACCCTGGTCCCCGCACCAGGTTCGAAAGCGCTAGAACGCCGCAGCCGCAGCTGAGAAGCTCGTGGGCTATACTGTATGAAAAACGCTCGGCCGAGGCACGTGCCCGTGAAAACACTCGATCTTCTCGCTCGGGCGAGAGGAGGAGTTGTGATACAGCCCGGCACGGCCAAGAGAGCGCCGGTAAAGTGCCCAGCAAGCCAGCCTGATTTAACTGAAGGCATTTTTGGGGAAAGTTTGTAAGTTCCCTGGAGATGTATGTGGTGCGGGGGTACGCTCCCAGCGCCAAGAGTTATGCATTGGGAGCGGGCTCGGCAGCCGATGCCTGCCTAAGAGTGGAACCGCTGATCGGATGCCGGATGTCGCGTGCACGGCGATCGGCATGAGGTGACGACATGAGACACCCGGACAATAAAGAAGCCGATCATGTCAGGACGCTCATTGATCGGATAAGCCCCATCTTGCGCGGTCAGGATCGGGAGGTTCAGGGCGCCGTCCTCGCGGATCTGCTCGCCAAATGGCTTGCTGGACATTGTGTCCCTGATGATCGGTTCCAGACAATTCTCATGCGTGGCAGGATACTCCACCAGCACATGAAAATCGTGCGCGATCTCGCTAAGGTAAATGCCATGCAGATGGAGCTTGAGAATATTGATTAATCGCCGCCAGCCTGTCCTAGCAGTCGTCCTCCTTACGGCCATGGCGATGACGGCCATGGCGATGGCCGACGCAGCCCATGCACAACTTGCGAGCGCGAACGACACCGCGCGTTTGCTTGCCGGAATGCAGCCTGCTTCCGATTCGCCTCTGCTCGTCTTGACCAAGGAGCGGGCCTGGCAAGAGCATGCGAACCACTTCAACTCGATTTTTGCGAAACTTAAGAACCGGCAGATCACTCGGGTCCAGGCTTGGTCACGGGCCAGGTTGACGTCACCAAGCCCGGTTCTGTTCTATATGTTCAGTGGGCCGGACTTTCTTTATGCAAACGCCTTTTTTCCTAACGCGTCCATCTACGTGATGAGCGGTCTTGAGCCCACCGGCCAAATTCCCGACGTGACAAAGCTATCGCGGGAGGCGCGGGCACACAGCTACCGCAACATTCAACAATTACTAAGCTCGATTGTATCCTATGGGTTTTTTCAGACAATCGACATGCGCCATAAACTTGCCGCCTCGGGTGTGACTGGTACGCTGCCGATCATCTATGTGTTCCTTGCTCGTTCAGGAAAAACCATCAGAGATGTCTCGCTAATCAGATTAGACGAGAACGGGACCGCGCAGGCCGACGCTGGAACCGGGAGAGACGCAGAAAGCGCAAGCAGTGCGCGAGGTGTGAAAATCGATTTTGTTAATGAGGACGGGCGTCTCCAAACGCTTTACTACTTCAGCACTAATGTGGACAACGACAGCTTCAAAGCAAATGGGTTCGCACGTTTTTGCGAAAGCCTGGGTACCGGCGACGCATTGGTGAAGAGCGCCTCATATCTGATGCATCGCGACCGCTTTTCCGACGTCCGTAACTTTCTGCGTGATCGCTCTCGCTTGATACTCCAAGACGACTCTGGCGTTCCCGTTAATTGGTTTGATCAAGCGAGCTGGCAGTTGCGTCCGTTTGGACACTACTCCGGGCCGATTGCGCTTTTCGCCAGTAGGCACCAGCCGAAACTTTCACAGCTGTTTAAGCAAAGCGATGTTGAACCGATTGACTTTGCGATTGGTTATCGCATCTCAATCAGCCGGAAGCCTAGCGCGGTGAGCGATTACTGCCCTCCTCCTCTATTTCCTTAGCGAGTTTCCGCCACTGCTCAGCCAGGAGCAGCCATTGCTGTTTATCGATTGCGTTTATCGCCCGTTTGGCTTCGCGCTCACACTCGGCCGCGCGCGCGCTGGCGACATTCCTCGACCTCTCTCATTCACAATCGAAAATCCTCTGGCCCGACTTTAGTTCGTTTGGCGGGGCCCGGTGGCTGTCGGTAACTTTCCCAACGCGTATATCGGCGGTAATGTCGGCCTCGGACGGCTCCAAAGGGGCTTACCGATGCCATTTCGATACGATCCGAATCACTGGCGGGAACGAGCGGCGCAAATGCGCGCACTTGCGGCGGGAATGACAGACCCGGAGACCGCGGCGTTGATGGCTCGCCGAAGACTACGACAAGCTTGCCGACCGTGCGGAACAGCGGGCGAAGCCGCTACCACCGATGGCGGTTGCGCCTCTCGGCGGCCAGCTCAAATGTTAGAAATCATAAGTGTGGATACAGGGAGCCCAGGCGCCTGGGTCTCTTGACCTCGCTTTCTGCAGCGCACTCTCCCATTGCGCGGGGCTGGCGTCCTTTGTCGACGCTTGCGCGAGTACGGTACTAGCGACCTTGAATTTCCCGTGACGCGGGCAGTCGAAACCGATTGCATCGCCAGTCCTATGGAGCTGACCAGCTTCTGTTTTGCAGATGGGGCAATTCGCCATGTTAACTCCGCGATCCTACTGCTCCCCGCGCAGGACGTTCTTGCCCTGGCTGACCACGACGTTTCCGGTCAGCGTAATCGTCTTAGTCTTCACGTCGTAGATGCCCAGATCGCCGGTGGCATTTTGATCCTAACTGACCACGGTCACGTCGCCGCGCGCTTCGGCCCGACGGAAGGTTCCTCCATTCGGCATGCCAAACGCTGCTTGCTGCACAAAAAGATTTTGCTTCCGGGTGGGTGCCCGGAAGCAGAAGTGAGCGACGAAAGTCCTTCTTATATCGTGAGACATTAACTCCGCGGGTTTGTCTTTGGGCTAACGGCACATCGCGCGATACCGCTGGCAATTGCCCATACCCACTTCGCCTAACTCGCCCTTATGGAGGCAAGCTTGGCGTAACTCTCCGCAACGTCCACCTCCATAGCGATTGTAATATCCCCGGTGGTAGCCGTGATAGCCATGCCCGACCCGAACGCCACCCGGGCCAACATCGACCTCGAATGACAGTGCTGCGGTCGGAATTGCAAAAAGGGCGGCAGTAGCTGCCGCAATGATGTAACGGCGCATAAGACCTCCTTCGGTAAGATCGCTTGCCTAAAAACTACCGGGGAACGGGATCGTTCCTCTACTTTTTGAATTGTGGCTGGCCATGTTCAGTGCAACGCAGCGGCTCAGTTAGCGAATTGCTTCACGGCGATCCGGGGCGGCCGCAGGGCGGCTTGACCCGCCCAGCAGGTGCTGAAGAACCTGCTGGTCGACGAGGAGGTGACCTGCGAGCGCAAGATCTGCGAGACCATCCTGGCGTCGCGCGTCGAGAGCACGGTGAGCAAGGCGGAGATCCTCAAGCTTTACCTCAAATCCGCCTTATCCCGACCGCCCCCCGAGGGCGCCGGGAACGGCTCGGCTATGTGCTCGGCCGCATGCGGGAAGACGGCGTCATCACGCCGGAGCAGAAGGCGGAGGCGCTGACGGCGCCGCCGAAGATCGTCCCCATGGACCGGCAACGCGGCGACAGGGATTTCGGTTGCTCCTTTTTGTTTCAGCCGCTATCGGGTTTTGGTCGACCGTGCGTGCCTAGCTAGCGGCGCACGCAATCCTCCAAAACCTGCCCGTGATTGATCGTACGGCGATGCCCGCCATAATGACGGCCTAAGAAAAAACGCGCGCGTAGGGTCATTTGTGGGCCGCTGCGCCCGCATAAACGACGGCCGGATCCAGGGAGGCCGCTACTCCCGGCAGCCTCGCGCTATCATCTCTTTGCCACCCTGGTCGTAGGTGCCGCCCCGTCCATTCGACGCAAAATGAAGACCAAGAACAATACCGAGCACAAAGGCGATGTCACATTAAACGCGATAATCAATCGCGCCAAACGGTTCTTGTCCATGACACCTCTCGCTTTGCCCGCCTCGGACTCCGATTGCATGCTCGGCGGTTGCGCCGGTAGCGGAGAGCGCGCCAACCTGTCATCTGCTACTTTGGGAGCGACAACCCCGCTTGAAGGCGCCTTCGGCCATGGATCCTCAATCCATGGCGTTTGCCTAGTGCGCGTTGGTTGCGCAGATGGATTATTGGACAACTTATCTTCCGCTGCGTCGCTAGGTGATGGTTCAGGAGTTGGTTCTTCGACGTTTGGCTTCTGCGCGGTCGCAAGGGGTGGTTGGGCTGCTTCCGATGTTTTCAGCAGTTTGAACTCTAGAGTACTCGTATATTCTCCGTTAGTCTGACAATTTCTTCCAACGCGCGGAGCCTGACCCGTCAGCGCAATCTTGCTGCCGTTATCGAGAACCGGTCCTTTGACGCGGAACGGAACCTGACCGCATTGAGCGTTGAAGATATATGCTATTCCAGAGAGTTGCCCGTCATTGATTTCACCTTTGAATAAGAGAGAGTCCGGATGGGCTCCCGCGTCCAGCATTCCGGGACGCGGTTTCTGATAATAGATTTCTCGCAACGATCCGTTTGCGACCAAATACATTACTGAGCCGTTGTGATCCCAAAGGGTACGTGCTTGTTCTGGCGGCTGCGCTTGCACGTTCACGCTTATGAAAATTGCGACTGCGAATAGGACCGTGAAACGCTTTGGCATCACTTCTTACTCAGGTTTTGGTCTCTTCAGTTGCAAGCGCCTTGCGCACATTGGCTTGGGAAATTCCGAATTGGCGGGCAATCCGCGAAAGAGTAACACCCGCTTTGAACGCGGCACGAACTGCGTTGATCTGACCACGAGTCAATCCGATTGCAATGTTGCCCACGGATGTGCGATGTCTCGCAGGCTTGCTCGGTGGCTCCAATGGATGTGAAGACGGATTTGCGCTACCGCTCGGTGGTACTCTGCCTCGCCGCCGCATCTCCTCTATCGTTGCCGCATGCAACAAATCCAGTTCGCCGTCACTTAGATGTCCGACGGCGTTTTTCAAGTTCTTGGGCAGAAGACAGGTCGGGTCTCGTCGGTCGGGTGCGTGCTGCGGCCATTGCGGACCTCAAGCTATGCCGAAGGGCCCCCTTGCGAACTTCCTCGTCTCTGGTCCCATCATATCCCACGCTGGTGCGCTGTCGGTGTAAAGGTCCATAGACGGTTTGTGGAGAGCAGGATCGTCCAGGCTACCCGTTTGGACACCGAGTACGTTCGGAAACCGCTCCAGCCGCACAAAGAGGGGGCTTCCGCAATCTGGGCAAAATCCACGTTCTATTGTGCCACCGGAACCTCCGCGAAGCTCATGGAAACGTGCTTCGCCGCTCAATTGGAGGGTGGATTTCTGGACGATCACGATAGCCGCATGACCGCTGCCGCTCGCCTTGCGGCAATCGCTGCAATGACAGTTCAGCATCACAGTAGGTTCGGCATCGCTCTCGTAGCGAATGGCTCCGCAGGCACATCCACCCGACAGCTTCGACGCCATGAGTCGCCTCCCTTGCGCGGCGAAGGATGATACCACGAGGCTCGCTTCATCGTCGCTTAGTATCGTCGGGCGGCAAAATCTCCTAAACACACCC
>Ga0070671_100002753_pt1 | contig 13650 bp, 12 predicted proteins | sample KBSS73metaG_FD_65341 | JGI IMG/M metagenome (GOLD analysis project Ga0070671, IMG submission 65341) | Switchgrass rhizosphere microbial communities from Kellogg Biological Station, Michigan, USA - KBS S7-3 metaG | ecosystem: Host-associated > Plants > Roots > Rhizosphere > Soil ...
TCCAGGTAGTGCGCCGCACCCGCCTGGTCCGGGCGCTCGTCACGGGAGCCGATGGAGATCCAGATCCCGAGCGCGACGGACCGCACCCCGGGGACGTGCTCGGTGAGCACGCGCACCCCGGAGGGCAGGGTTGTGCGCTCCACCCCGTCCCCGGACGCCCGAACGGCACCCCGGGGAGAGATCGTCTCCCCGGGGTGCCGTTCGGGCGAAGGCGGAGTGCTCAGCTGGAGACCTCGGCGGGCTCCTGCGCGTCCGCCGGGGCGTCCGCGACGGGCTCGCCGCCCGCTGCGCCCTCCTCGACGACCGGGATCAGCGAGATCTTGCCGCGGTTGTCGATGTCGGTGACCTCGACGCGCAGCTTGTCGCCGACCTTGCAGACGTCCTCGACCTTGCCGATCCGCTTCCCGTTGCCGAGCTTCGAGATGTGGACCAGGCCGTCCTTGCCGGGGACCAGCGAGACGAAGGCGCCGAAGGCGGCGGTCTTGACGACCGTGCCCAGGAACCGCTCGCCGATCTTCGGCAGCTGCGGGTTGGCGATGGCGTTGATCATGCCGATCGCCTCCTCCGCGGAGGGCCCGTCGGCGGCACCGACGTAGATGGTGCCGTCGTCCTCGATCGAGATGTCCGCGCCGGTCTTCTCGGTGATCGAGTTGATCATCTTGCCCTTCGGGCCGATGACCTCGCCGATCTTGTCGATGGGGACCTTGATGGCGGTGACCCGCGGCGCGTAGGTGCTCATCTCGTCGGGGCCGTCGATGGCCTCGCCGATGACCTCGAGGATCGTCATCCGCGCGTCCTTGGCCTGCGCCAGGGCAGCGGCCAGGACCTCGGACGGGATGCCGTCGAGCTTGGTGTCGAGCTGCAGCGCCGTGACGAACTCCGGCGTGCCCGCGACCTTGAAGTCCATGTCGCCGAACGCGTCCTCGGCACCCAGGATGTCCGTCAGCGCGACGTACTGGGTGGTGCCGTCGACGGTGTCGGAGACCAGGCCCATGGCGATACCCGCGACGGGCGCCTTCAGCGGCACACCGGCGTTGTACAGCGACATCGTGGACGCGCAGACCGAGCCCATCGACGTGGAGCCGTTGGAGCCCAGCGCCTCGGACACCTGGCGGATCGCGTAGGGGAACTCCTCGCGCGTGGGCAGCACGGGCAGCAGGGCCCGCTCCGCCAGCGCGCCGTGGCCGATCTCGCGGCGCTTCGGCGACCCGACGCGACCGGTCTCACCGGTCGAGTACGGCGGGAAGTTGTAGTGGTGCAGGTAGCGCTTGTGCGTCTCCGGCCCCAGCGAGTCGATCTGCTGCTCCATGCGGAGCATGTTCAGCGTGGTGACACCCATGATCTGGGTCTCGCCGCGCTCGAAGATCGCCGAGCCGTGCGCCCGCGGGACGACCTCGACCTCGGCCGAGAGCGGCCGGATGTCGGTGAGCCCACGGCCGTCGATGCGGACCTTGTCGCGCAGGATGCGCTGGCGCACGAGCTTCTTGTTGAGCGACCGGAACGCGGCGCCCAGCTCCTTCTCGCGACCCTCGAACGTCGCGCCGAGCGACTCCAGCACCGCGAGCTTGACCTCGTCGGTCTTCGCCTCGCGCTCCTGCTTCGGGCCGATGGTCAGCGCGGCGGCCAGGTCGGCCGACGCCGCCTTCTCGACGGCCTCGAACGCGTCCGGCTGGTAGGCCGGGTACGTCGGGTAGTCGCGGACCGGCTTCGCGGCCACGTCCGCCAGCTGCTGCTGCGCGATGCACAGGGTGCGGATGAACGGCTTGGCCGCCTCCAGACCCTGCGCCACGATCGTCTCGGTGGGCGCCTGGGCACCGGCCGCGACCAGCTCGTTCGTCTCGGTGGTGGCCTCGGCCTCCACCATCATGATCGCGACGTCGTCGCCCACGACACGGCCGGCGACGACCATGTCGAAGACGGCCCGCTGCAGGTCCTCGTGCTGCGGGAACGCGATCCACTGGCCGTCGATCAGGGCGACGCGGACGGCGCCGATCGGGCCGGAGAAGGGCAGGCCGGACAGCTGTGTCGACGCCGAGGCGGCGTTGATCGCGAGCGCGTCGTACGGGTCCTGCGGGTCCAGCGAGAGGACCGTGACGACGATCTGGATCTCGTTGCGCAGGCCGTCGACGAACGACGGGCGCAGCGGCCGGTCGATGAGCCTGCAGGTCAGGATGGCGTCCGTGCCGGGACGACCCTCGCGGCGGAAGAACGAGCCGGGGATCTTGCCGATCGCGTACATCCGCTCCTCGACGTCCACCGTGAGGGGGAAGAAGTCGAAGTGCTCCTTGGGCTGCTTCGACGCCGTGGTGGCGGACAGCAGCATGGTCTCGTCGTCCAGGTAGGCGACGACGGATCCGGCGGCCTGGCGCGCGAGGCGCCCGGTCTCGAACCGGATGGTGCGGGAGCCGAAGCTCCCGTTGTCGATCACTGCGGTCGTCTCGTGGACGCCGTCGTTCTCGGGGTCGGTCATGAAGTGGGGTCTCTCCTTCGTGAGAGCTCGTGCCACCTCTGCCGGGATCCTCCGCGGAGCCGGTCTTCGATCGAAGCCCTCGGTGTCACTTCCGGGAGCCACTACCGAGGACCGGCGGATCGTTATCGGCCTAGAGGGTGGCGGTGTTGTGTTGTCATCCCCGGGATCCGGGGCGGCGCCTGCCGCCCCGGCCTCGGGAGGTGCTCAGCGGCGCAGGCCCAGCCGCTCGATCAGCGAGCGGTACCGCGCGACGTCGACCGAGGCGAGGTACTTCAGCAGCCGCCTGCGGCGGCCGACCATGAGGAGCAGCCCGCGACGGCTGTGGTGGTCGTGCTTGTGGAACTTGAGGTGCTCGGTCAGGTCGCTGATCCGCTTGGTCAGCAGCGCGACCTGCGCCTCGGGCGAGCCGGTGTCACCCTCGTGGGTGCCGTACTCGTCGAGGACCGTCTTCTTGTCTGCGGCGGTGAGTGCCACTGCCAGGTACTCCTTCGTGTGGTGATGTCCGTGGGTCCCGCGCCCCCGCATCGCGTGGTGCCCGATGACGCTGGGGGCGGGTCGCCGGTCACGGCCGCCACGGACTGCAGCCGAACCCGGTGTCCAGGCTACCAGCGCACCCCGGTCGACCGTCCGCGGGCCACCCGTCCGGGCCGGTCAGGAGGGGTGCAGGCGAGGCGCGGTACCGGCGCGGTACCGGTTCAGCCCGACGCCGCCTGCCGCAGCAGGGCCGCGATCTCCGGGAAGGCCGAGCCCAACGCCGCGGCCGCCGCCACCAGCCGGGCAGGCCCCGCGACCGCCCGCAGCGCCTCGGCGGCCTCCGCGGCGCGGCGGGCCGTCGCGTCCTGCGGCCGGGCGTCCGCGGGCTCGACGGCGGTGTCCCCGACCGGGGACCGCGGGGGCGGTCCCGCCCAGGTCGGGCCGGTCCCCCGCACCTCGGCGAGCAGGGCGGGGACCGCCGCGGGCGGGACCGGGCCCGCGCACCGCTCGTCGAGCAGCCGGAACCGGGCCAGTACCGCGGGGTCCCCGATCTTCACCCGCCTGCCGCTGACCAGCTGCGACAGCATCGCCGGGCTCACCCCGACCGTGCCCGCCAGCCGGGCCTGGGTCAGGCCCAGCACGCGGACCATGCGGTGGACCTTCTCGCCCAGCGGCGCCCCGTAGAGCGCACGCTGGCGCTCCCGGTTCCCCTCGAGCCACTCCGGATCCACACCGGCGATGCTGACATCCCGACCCCCTCGCGCGGGGCGGAACGGCACATCACGTGCCGAGCAGCTCCCGAGTGCGGGCGACGTCCGCGTTCATCTGGGCGATCAGCGGCTCGATGCCGTCGTACCGCTCCATGCCACGCAGCCGGTGGGCGAACTCGATGCCGACCTCGTGGCCGTAGAAGTCCTCGTTCACGTCGAGCACGAAGGCCTCGACGGTGCGCACCCGGCCGGAGAACGTGGGGTTGGAGCCGACCGACACCGCGGCGGGCAGCCGGCGCGTGCCCAGCAGGAACCAGCCCGCGTAGACGCCGTCGGCAGGCAGCGCCGTGTGCGCCGCGCAGGACACGTTCGCGGTGGGGAAGCCCAGCTCGCGGCCGCGCTTGTCGCCGTGCACCACCACGCCGTCCACCCGGTGCGGGCGGCCCAGCGCCGCGGCGGCGGCCTCCATGTCCCCCGCGTCGATGCACGAGCGGATGTAGGTGGAGGAGAAGGTGACGCCGTCGTCCGTGATGAGGTCCAGCCCGTCGACCTGGAAGCCGAAGCGGGTGCCGAGCTCCCGCAGCGTGTCCAGGTCCCCGGCGGCCTTGTGGCCGAAGGTGAAGTTGGTGCCGACGACGACCACCGCCGCGTGCAGGGTGTCCACCAGCACCTCGTGGGCGAACTCGGCCGGGTCCATCCGGGCCAGCTCGCCGGTGAAGGGCAGCACGCAGAAGGCGTCCGCGCCGATCTCGGCGACCAGGTCCGCGCGGCGCTCCAGGGTGGTCAGCGCGGCCGGGTGCGAGCCCGGGCGGACCAGCTCGGCGGGATGCGGGTCGAAGGTGACGACGACGCTGCGCAGGCCCCGCTCGTGGCCGACCTCGACCGCCCGCTCGATCAGCTGCCGGTGCCCGCGGTGCACGCCGTCGAAGACCCCGATGGTCACGACACTGCGGCCCCATCCCGAGGGCACCGCCTCGAGTCCACGCCACCGTTCCACGATCGCCAAGCCTAGGCGGTGCGCCGACTCACGACCCCGCGGGGGCGAGGACGACCACCGACTTCGCGGCCTCCCCGGCGTCCGTCATCAGGGCGAGCACCCGGCCGTCGGGCGCGAAGACGCCGTAGGTGCCGGGGAGACCGGCCGCGACCAGGCGTTTCCCGTGCGAGACGGCCGTGGCGCCCGCTGCGTCGACGTCCCGCCGGGGGAAGGCGGTGGCCACCGCGCCCGCCAGGTCCAGCGACAGGGTGGGATCGGTCTCGAGCTGCTCCAGCGTGCGGGCGTGGGTCAGGTCGAACGGCCCGACCCGGGTGCGGCGCAGCGCGGTCAGGTGCCCGCCGACCCCCAGCGCGGCACCGAGGTCGCGGGCCAGCGCCCGCACGTAGGTGCCCGACGAACACTCCACGACCACGTCCAGATCGGCGCCTCGGCGCTCGAGCAGGGTGAACGCGGAGACCGTGACCGGGCGGGCCGGGATGACCACGTCCTCCCCCGCGCGGACCCGGGCGTAGGCCCGCTTGCCGTCGATCTTCACCGCGCTCACGCTCGACGGGACCTGCTCGAGTGCGCCGGTCAGCGCGGCGATCCCGGCGGCGACCGCCTCGTCCGTGACGTCCACGGGGCGCTCGGTGAGGACCTCCCCCTCCGCGTCGTCCGTCGTCGTGGACGCGCCGAGCCGGATGGTCGCGGTGTAGGCCTTGGTGTCCAGCGCGAGGTGACCGAGCAGCTTGGTGCCGCGGTCGACGCCGCAGACCAGCACGCCGGTGGCCATCGGGTCGAGCGTCCCGGCGTGGCCGACCCGGCGGGTGCGCAGGATGCGTCGCAGCCGGGAGACGACGTCGTGCGAGGTCATCCCGCCGGGCTTGTCGACGACGACGAGCCCGCCGGCCACGAGATCAGACACGAGCGCGAACCCTACTGGTCGCGGCGCACACTGGTGCCGTGGACCGACGCGAGCTGGCGGCCTTCCTGCGAAGCAGACGGGAGCGCCTCGCCCCCGCCGACTGTGGGCTGCCCGTCGGACCACGCCGACGCACCCCCGGACTGCGCCGCGAGGAGGTCGCGGCCGCGGCGTTCATCTCCACGGAGTACTACACGCGACTGGAGCAGGCCCGCGGGCCGCGCCCGTCGCACGAGGTGCTCGCCGGACTGGCCCGGGCGCTGCGGCTGTCCGCCGCCGAGCGCGATCACCTCCACCACCTCGCGGGGACGCCGCCCGGACCGCCCGCCGGGCCTTCACGGGTGGTGGGGCAGGACGTGCTGGACCTCCTGCGGCGGCTGCCGCAGGCCGCGGCGATCCTGCTGTCCGCGACGTACGAGGTCCTCGCCTGGAACGACCTGGCGGTCACGCTGCTCGGCGACTTCTCGACCGTACCGAGGGCGGACCGCAACCTGCTCCGGCGGGCGTTCCTGGCCCCGCAGGCGGCCCCGCCGCTCCTCACTGATCGGGCCGAGCGGGTCGCGTTCGCAGGTTCCATGGTCAGGGACCTGCGGGCCACCGCCGCCCGGTACCCGGGGGATCCCGAGGTGGTCGCGCTGCTGGGCGACCTCCGCGCGGGCAGCCCGGAGTTCGCCCGGCTGTGGGCCGACCACCGGATCGGGACCGGGACCCCGATGCGCAAGACCGTCGACCACCCGGAACTGGGTGCCCTGTCCCTCCATTGCGACGCCCTCGCCGTCCCCGGCCGGGACCAGCGGCTGGTGATCTACACCGCCGAGCCCGGGTCACGGGAGGCGGAGGCCTTGCGGATGTCGTCGGCGAACGGCACGCACCACGTCCACGTCCCCGGATAGCCGGGTATCGCGGGTACCTGGCTGCGGTCGCGCCCGGCGTCGACCATCGGGGCATGTCTGATCCCTCCCGTCCGCAGGCCGTCGTCACCGGTGCGAGCTCGGGTGTCGGCCGCGAGGTCGCGCTGCTGCTCGCCGCCGCGGGACACGACCTGGTCCTGGTGGCACGAGACGCGGAGCGGCTCGCGTCGACCGCAGCGGACATCGGCGCCCGGTCGCCCGATGCGGCCGTCGACCGTCTGTGCGTCGACCTGGGCGAGCCGGACGAGGTGCGCGGCCTCGTCCGGGACCTCGTGGCCGCGCCGCCCGCGATCGTCGTGAGCAGCGCCGCGACCATCGCGCCGCTCGACGCCCGCAACTCTCAGGGCCTCCCGCTCTCCCTCGCGGTCAACCACCTCGCGCCGTACCTGCTCATGCGGTCGCTCGTCGCGCCGAGCGGCGTCCGATCGACCCGGTTCGTGGTGGTCGGCGGGTCGCCGTCCGCTCTGCGGCGGGTGCCGGCCGACCTGGACGATCTCGAGCTCCGCCGCCCCGCGCGGCTGGGTCTGCCACCGAGCCTGCGCCCCGTCGTCGCCTACGGACGGAGCAAGAACATGAACACGATGTTCGTGCACGGTCTGCACGCCCGACTCCCGGCGGACAGCGGGGTGACGATCAACGGGATGCACCCCGGGATCCTCACGACCACCCGGCTCGACCGACACGACCGCGGCGCCGCGCGGGTGTTCGGCGCCCTCGCCGGCGGGCGGTCCTCCGACACCGTGGCGGACGCGGCCGCCTCAGTGGTCTGGCTCGCGACCCACGCCGCCCTCGCGGGCCGGTCCGGGCACTTCTTCGTCGACCGCAGACCCGCCGATACGGCCTGGCACACCCGCGAGCCCGACCGCGTCGATCGACTCTGGCGCGCCAGCGCCGCGCTCGTCGGCCTCGAGCCGTAGGGACGCCCTACCTCCCCAGCCGGTACCCCACCCCACGCGCCGTCACGATCACCTCGGGCCGCCCCAGCTTCGACCGCACCAGCCCGACGTGCGCCTCCAGCGTCCGCCGCGCCGAGGCGTCCGCCGAACCCCACACCTCGTCGAGCAGCTCGTCCCGCGCGACGACGGCGCCCTCCCGCCGGGCCAGCGCCGCGAGCAGCTCGAACTCCTTGCGCGCCAACGTCACCTCCGCTCCCGCCACGGTCACCGAGCGGCGGGCGAGGTCGATCTCCACGTCCCCCGCGACGACGGCGGGCGCCACCCCCAACCCGCGGGTGCGGCGCAGCACCGCGTCGATCCGGGCGAGCAGCTCCTCGATCAGGAAGGGCTTGACGATGTAGTCGTCCGCCCCGTTGCGCAGCCCGGCGACCCGCGCCTGGACCGCCCCGCGCCCGGTCACCGCGAGGATCGGCACCCGGGACACCTCGCGGATGCCCCGGCAGACGCCGATGCCGTCCCGGTCCGGCAGGCCCATGTCCAGCAGCACGACGTCGGGCGCGGAGTCCCGCACCGCGGCGAGCGCGGCGGAACCGCTGGTCACGTGCTGGACGCGGAAGCCGTTCGCCGCCAGCGCCCGCACCACGGCGGCGCCCAGCACGGCGTCGTCCTCGACCAGCAATGCCCGCACGTCCGATCGCTCCCGTCCGGCGCCGAGGGTCTCTCCGCAGGCTCCGATCCTGCGAAACCTCAACGCCCGCCCAATTATGGACGCGCACACCCTGACATGGCGCCGGTCACGTTCCTACCGTTCCGACTCGAGCAGCCGTGAGCAGCGGACGTCGAGGAGGACGAGTGGCTACCACCGAAGCAGCGCCCAAGAAGCGCTTCTACACGCAACTCTGGTTCTGGGTACTGGTCGGTATCGCAGGCGGCATCCTGTTCGGGATGATCGCGCCCGACGCCGCCAAGGGCGCCAAATGGCTCGCCGACGGCTTCATCCAGATGATCAAGGTGATCGTCGCCCCGGTGATCTTCTGCACCGTGGTCGTCGGGATCGCGTCGATCGGCAACCTGGCCCGAGCGGGCGGCCTGGCACTCAAGGCGCTGTTCTACTTCCTCGTCGCGACGGTCGTGGCCCTCACGCTGGGCCTGCTCGCCGCGAACATCTTCGCCCCGGGCTCCGGCTTCCAGGGCACGCCCTCGGAGTCGGCGCTCGCGTCGGCCGCCAAGCAGGTCGAGAGCGGCTCCAGCGCCGACCAGGGCGGGCTGACCGGCTTCCTGCTCAACGACCTGCTGCCGACCAGCTTCCTCGGCCCGTTCGTCGAGAACGAGGTGCTGCGGGTCCTGGTGCTGGCGATCCTGACCGCGTGCTCCGTCTCGCTGCTCGCGGCCCCGCTGCGCCAGCGCGTCGTCGGCTCGATCGAGACCATCGCCAAGGTCATCTTCGGCATCATCAAGCTGATCATGTGGGCGGCGCCGGTCGCCGCGTTCGGCGGCATGGCCTACACGGTGGCGCAGTTCGGCACCTCGTCGCTGACCAACCTGGTCGCGCTGATGGCCGTGTTCTGGGGCACCTGCCTGTTCTTCATCGTCGCGGTCCTGGGGCTGGTCAGCCGGATCGCCGGGTTCAACATCGTCAAGGTCATCCGGTTGATCAAGGACGAGCTGCTGATCATCGTGGGCACGTCGTCGTCGGAGTCGGTGCTGCCGCGGCTGCTCACCAAGCTGGAGGCGGCGGGCGCGTCGAAGCAGACCGTCGGCCTGGTCATCCCGACCGGCTACTCGTTCAACCTCGACGGCACCTGCATCTACCTGACCCTCGGCGCGCTGTTCATCATCCAGGCGGGCAACGAGACGCTGCCGATCGGACTGCAGATCGGCCTCGCCCTGCTCATGGTCCTGACATCGAAGGGCGCGGCGGGCATCACCGGCGCCGGCCTGGTCACCCTCGCCGCGTCCCTGCAGGCCTTCGGCGGCGAGTTCTTCTCCGCCGAGGCGATCGCCGTCGGCATCGCGCTGATCATCGGCATCGACCGCGTGATGAGCGAGGGCCGCGCGCTGACCAACTGCATCGGCAACGTCGTCGCGACGCTGGTCATCGCCCGCTGGAACGGCGAGCTGGACCGCGAGCGACTCTCCGCGGTGCTCGACGACCCGTCGCTGGTCGAGGAGGCGATGGAGCTGGAGCACGGCTCGGGCCGGGACTCCGCGGAGTCCGACACCGAGCAGAAGGAGCTGGTGGGCTCGGGTTCCGACGCCGCCCGGTAGATACTCACATGGTGCCCACCCGGCCCCGTCGACGGTCCTCAGCGCTGGCGCGTCGCCTGCTTCTCCTGCAGGTGATCACCGTGCTCGTGACCGTCGGCGGGGTCGCGGTGTTGGGGGTGGTCGGCGCGCAGCGGCTGGAGACCGACGCCGCCGAACGCCTGACCACCGCGACCGCGCAGACCGTCGCCGCCGACCCCGCGGTGGTCGCCGCGGTCACCGCGGGCGGGGACCCGGCCACGGTGGGCCGGACCCTGCAGCCCCTCGCCGCGCGGGTGCAGGCCGCGACCGGCACCGCCTTCGTGGTGGTGATGAGCCCGGACGGGATCCGCTACAGCCACGCCGAGCCGGACCGCATCGGCCAGCGGTACCTCGGTTCCATCGCCGAGGCCCGCGCCGGGCGGGTCTACACCGAGCACTACCTCGGCACGCTGGGGCCGTCGGTGCGGACCGTCGTACCCGTGCTGTCGGTCCCCGGGCCGATGGTCGACTCCGCAGGCTCCGTCTCCGGAGGCCGGGTGGTCGGGCTGGTCAGCGTCGGCGTCCTGGAGACCCGGATCAGCGAGCTGGTGGGCCGGGAGCTGCCGTGGATCCTGGCCGTCGCGCTGGTGGCGGTCGCCGTCGGCGCGGTGCTGGCCTGGCTGCTCGCCCGGCGGGTGCGCAGACAGACCCTCGGCCTGGAGCCCGCGGAGATCGCCGCCGCCTACACCCACCACGACGCCGTGCTGCGCGCCGTCCGCGAGGGCCTGATGGTGCTCGACGCCGACGGCCGGATCGTCGTGCTCAACGCCGAGGCCCGCAGGCTGCTCGGCTTCGCACCCGACCAGGCGGTGGAGGGCAGGCGGCTGGTGGAGCTGGGCGTGGACCCGGCGCTGCGGGCGGTCACCCGGTTGGCCACCGGCGGGGCCGCGGACGTCCGGGACGCGCTCACGCTCGCCGGTGAGCGGATGCTGCTGCTCTCCCGCACCGCCGCCGGGCCGCGCGCGGGCGAGGGCACCCGCGTGGTCACCCTGCGGGACCGCACCGAGCTGGCCGAGGTGCTGCGCGAGCGCGACGCCGCGCGGGAGCGGGCCCGCGCGCTGTCGAGCCAGGCGCACGAGTTCGCCAACCGGATGCAGACCGTGCTCACCCTGGTCCAGCTCGGCGACACCGAGGACGCGCTGCGGGCGGGCACCGCCGCCGTCGACCGGGCGCGGGGGCCGTCGGACCTGTTCGTGCAGGACCCCGTGCTGGCCGCGCTGCTGCTGGACAAGGGCTGGTCGGCAGGCGAGCGACAGATCACGTTCACGGTCGCCGACGAGACGACCCGCGACGCCCCCGTCGGGCCGGACGACCTCGTCTCGCTGCTGGGCAACCTCGTCGACAACGCCCTGGACGCCGCGGAGGGATCGGCCGACGCCGCCGTGGCGGTGCACCTGGCCGACGGCGAGGACGGCGGCTGGGTCGTCGAGGTCGCCGACACCGGCCCCGGCATCCCGGCCGCGGCCGTCGACGACGTCTTCGAGCACGGGTTCTCCACCAAACCGGCCTCGCCCGACCGCCCGCGCGGCATCGGCCTGGCCCTGGTCGCGAGGATCGTGCGCAGGCTGGGCGGGACGATCGAGGTCGAGCCGAGACACCCGGGCACGGCCTTCCGCCTCACCCTCCCGGCCCCGGCGACGCTGCGCCCCGCACCGCACCCGTGATCGCCCAGCGGCCCGATCTCGCGCGCAGCCCCACCGCCACGAGGCGGACCAGCATGAACATCGCCAGGCCGGTCCAGATGCCCAGCAGGCCCCAGCCCGCGGCCAGCGAGATCCAGATCAGCGGGAGGAAGCCGAGGAGCGCCGCCGCCAGGGTGGTGGTGCGGAGGAAGGCGGCGTCGCCCGCGCCCAGCAACACCCCGTCGATCGCGAACACCACGCCCGCGATCGGCTGCAGCGCGACGAAGAACCACCACGCCTGCGGGACGGTCGCGAGGATCTCGGGATCGTCGGTGAACACGGCGGGCAGCACCGGGTAGAGCGCGGCGAACAGCACGCCGAACCCGATCCCGAGCCAGAGCCCGTAGCGGGTCACCTGCGCGCCCACGGCCTTCGCGCGGTCCGCCCCGCCCGAGCCCAGCGCCGCGCCCACCAGCGCCTGCGCGGCGATCGCGACGGCGTCGAGCACGAGGGCCTGGAAGTTCCACAGCTGCAGCACGATCTGGTGCGCGGCCACGGAGCTCGCCCCGAAGCGTGCGGCCACGGCCGTCGCGGAGAGGAAGCAGGCCTGGAACCCCGCGGTCCGCAGGATGAGGTCGCGGCCCATCGACAGCTGGGCGCGGATCAGGTCGAACCGCGGCCGCAGCGGCACGCCCTCGCGCAGCAGCGCCCGCAGGAACAGCGCCGCCACGATCACCTGCGCCACGACGTTGGCGACCGCCGAGCCCTCCAGCCCCCAGCCGACGACGTGGACGAGGATCGGGCACAGCACCGCGGAGAACGCGTTCCCGGCCAGGACGTAGCGCAGCGGACGGGCGGTGTCCTGGACCCCGCGCATCCAGCCGTTCCCGGCCAGCGTGACCAGGATCAGCGGGGCGCCGAACAGCGCGGTCCGCAGCCAGCCGACCGCGGCGTCGGAGACCGGGCCGCCCGCGCCCAGGGCGTCCGCGACCGGCCGGGCCACCAGCTGGCCCACGCCGAGCACCACCAGCCCCACGGCCAGCGCGACCCAGGTCGCCTGCACGCCCTCCACCACCGCGTCCTGACGCCTGCCCGCGCCGTGCAGCCGCGCCGAGCGGCTCGTCGTGCCGTAGGACAGGAAGTTCAGCGCGGTCGTGACCTGGGCGAACAACACCCCGGCGACCGCGAGCCCGGCGAGCGGGACCGCCCCGAGCCGTCCGACGACGGCGGTGTCCACCAGCACGTACAGCGGCTCGGCGGCGAGGACGGGCAGAGCCTGCACCGCCAGCCGCACGACATCCCGCGCCGACGCCCCCGACCTCACTCGGACATGCTGTCACAGCGCAACGGCGCGCCTACTGCGGTCAGGGGCGGGGGCGGCGGCAGACGTAGGCGTAGGCCGGGGGCAGGTTGCGCCAGATCGTGCGGGTGATCACGACCTCGTCGAACGACTCGAGGAGCATCCGGCGGAACCGGCGGGCGGAGCCCATGGCCAGCGTGTGGGTGTAGGCGAAGGTCGTGAAGGCGCCGTCGTCGCCGATCACCGCACTGACCTGGTCCAGGATCGCCTTCTGGTCCGCCCGGCCGAACAGCGACCACGGCAGCCCCGAGATCACCGCGTCCACCCGGCTCGCCTCCCGCGCGGCCAGCAGCGAGGTGAGCTCGCGGGCGTCCCCCTCGACCACCTCCATGCCGGGCCGGGAGCGGCGCAGGTAGGCGGCCAGCGCGGGGTCGAGCTCCACGGCGAGGTGGCGGCCACCTGCGGGAAGCCTGCTCGCGATCGGCGCAGACACCGACCCGCTGCCCGGCCCCAGCTCGACGACGATCGGCGTGCCCCGCGACGGGACCACCGACGCCAACAACCCGGCCAGCCGCGGCGAGCTGGGGAACACGGCGCCGATCTGCCCGGGGCGGCGCACGGCGGCGGCCAGGAAGGCCCGTCGCGCGCCTGCGGTCGGGGGGCTCCCGGCCACGCCACCCGGGTGGGCGGGGGCGGGAAGGGCGTGCTCAGAAGTCAAGCTGTCCTCCTCGTCGTCCCTCACCGTACCCACGTCGGCGCGTGGCGGGGGTGAACGGCGGGTGTCAGGTTCGTCCGGTATCGGCCAGTGCCGTCCGGATCGCGGCGAGGATCTCCAGCCTGCTGCCGGTGCGGGTGAACCCGGCGGCCCTCGTGTGGCCCCCGCCGCCCAGCGCGACGGCCGCCGCGGCGACGTCGACGGCCCCGCGCGACCGCAGCGACACGGCCCAGCGGTCCCCCGCCACCTGCTTGAGCACGGCCGTGACCTCGGCCTCGACCGCCGTCCGGACGTGGTCCACGACGCTCTCGACCTCCTCCGGCCGGAACGCCTCGACGACCGCGTGCGGGACGGTGGCGTGCACCAGG
>Ga0070671_100002755_pt1 | contig 13650 bp, 9 predicted proteins | sample KBSS73metaG_FD_65341 | JGI IMG/M metagenome (GOLD analysis project Ga0070671, IMG submission 65341) | Switchgrass rhizosphere microbial communities from Kellogg Biological Station, Michigan, USA - KBS S7-3 metaG | ecosystem: Host-associated > Plants > Roots > Rhizosphere > Soil ...
GTCAGCGCGATGACAACGCCAGCGATGCCTGGATGCCGATCGAGCTCACCGATAACGTCGGTTGTGGCTGTGAGCGCGCCAACATCCAGCAGCACTCGGTGGCGCTCGGTTTTGGCGGTCAGCGCGTCGGTCGCGAACACCGCGACGACATCGAGTCCGCGACCCACATACAGATAGCTCGGCGAGCCCAAGGACTGCATCTAGGAGGGCGACGCCTTCGAGCGCATCGGTTGGTCACGCCGTGAGCCGTTCCGGCGCGCCTCGGACTCCGGCGGCAGGAGCCACCCCACCCGGTCGAACCGTAACGATGTCGTCCGCCATCTCAAGAGATGATTCGTAAGCACGAGCGCGTATGCCCCGTCTTCCGGTACCTCGACGGCAATCCGGAAACGTCCGGGATGATCGAGGTTCAGCTGCCGCACCCATCGTCCATCTCGCTGCAAGCCGATCGCGAACCCGCCATCGAGCACCTCTCCGCTCCCAAGCAGCACGGTGCCTTTCTTGAGTATTTGATCCCGCCCTTTCACCAGGTACGTGAACGCGCCATCAGATCGTCCCGACACAATCCACTGAGCGTCGAGGCGCTCGACGATCTTCGCCTGGTATGCGACGCCGGTCAGAAAGGCGGGCCGCAAAGCGCGTTGGAGCAGCGCTCCGGGGATCGACATGAACGCCGGTGCGCTGACGACGCGCAGGACATCAGTCGTACTTCCGAACGACTGATAGGAGCGCTCGGCGGCCCAGCCGGGTCGAAGCGTGACGAACAGCGGCAGCGGTAGACGGGAGAAATCGCGAATGCGGTCGAGTCGACGCAGGCACGACGCCTGGTTCTCACGCATCTCGAGGTGACTGAATGCGAATCCACCGCGCCCGTTCACACTCGTGCGATCGTAGTAAACGGGAATGTAGACCCTCACGGGCTCAGGTCGCCACTCGGGCGTCACGACGGCCAACGTCTCCGAGAAGTCCACGAATCGTTCGCTCGCGTCGTAACGCACCTTGATCGGCACAAGATCGTCCGGGCAACCGCCGCCAATTTCCGCGACAAGGTATTCCATCTCGATTCCAGCGGCCGGATCTCGACTGACGGCCACGGCCGACCGATCAGACGAGACACTCACCCACCCATCGGCTTGGGGTACGGCCGTGACGGCGACTGCATCCTTGGGCGCCGCCTGGTATGCCTGAACCAACGCCCGGACCTGGTACGTCTGATACGCCCGCAAAGCCGCCAGCATGACGAACATCACCATGACGACCGCGGCCGTCGCGATCAGGGCGCCCGCTCTCTCGCGAACACCGCCGAGGGCAACGTTGATGTTGGTCGGCGACCTGCGCAGCGCCAACGCAGCGCGCAACACACGCTCGCAGAGGAACCCCAGCACGAGCCAGCCGATCACTTCGAGATGGAAGTAGTGCCGGGCCTCGAATTGCATCGCGGGTGTTCCGGCAAAGTACAGAATCGCGAACGTCCACCACGCCATGAGACGGAGGCTGTCCAGCGCCACGCCCAACAGAGCGGCAACCGCCAGGGCTGGTCCTATTCCCCACAACGATCCGAGTAACGTTGTGCGAGCCCCGTAGAAACGCAGGATCCCGGCGTGGTGCACGAATTCCGGAACCTGAGTCCGGAACGGTAAATTGATAACTTCCAGCGCCGCCGCATAGATTCGAAACAGCACGTCGGCCGGAAAAGTCCGCACGACCTGCAGCCAGTAATGTCGCGCGGCAATGTCGTACGCCTGGGAGCCGAGCGTCACCGAGTGTGGCGTCAGCTGGGCGTGAGACGCGTAGCTGCTGATGATCGCGTTGGCGTAGCTGTCGTTGTAAAAGTGACCGAGACTGTAGAACGGCGCCACGATCGCGAGTTGTTCGTCGAACGGGGTCATCAAGCCCAGGATGGTCACGTGCCAGGAGTTGTTGGCCCCCGCATATGTCCGAAGCACGGGGAGCGCCGAAAGAATGCAGACAGTCAAAAACAGGACCGTTGCCACGCCCTTGCGGCGCAACCAGCCGCCCTTCTCCCCCTGATCCGATATCCAGATCGCGACGATCACGGCGGGAATGCCGAGCAGAAGGTCCGTTCGGAATCCGAATCCGAGCCCCGCGACCGCACCGGCAGCTGCCGAACACAGCCATAAACGGTTTCTGCTCAATCGCGCCGTGGCGATCCATGCGGCGAACGCCAGGACGGCAATCACGAAGGGTGCCTTCAAGTAGTCGCGCAGGTGAGGGAGGTTATTGAACTGACTACCAGACGACGCAAAGGCTGCCGTGAGGATGCCGGCGAGCCACGGCCGCATGGCCACGCGCATGAGGGCATAGGTCGCGACGGCGGTCCCTGCGAAGGCCAGAGCGAACAGTGGCTGGAGCGCGGCCCATGACACGCCGCGCCATCTCCATAAGGCAGCCGCTGATTTCATCATGTATCGCGACATCGCCTGGAACAAATCTGGCGGCGCCGTTCGCACCGCATCCGGAATCGATCGGCAATCGAACGTCGTCGATCGCAGGTCGAGAAACTCCGCCAGCCCACGAACCTCCACCGGATTCGCCACCCGAACGAATCCCTTCCCGCATGCATCCATCACGGCGACATCGAATGAACCCCGGTAAAACTGCCCGACGCCTCCGCCATCGTTGTACGCGCGCAGATAGGCGTTCGCGGCGTACGCACATCCGATCAGAAGGGCCAGGACGATCGCCGCATCCGCCCCCCAGCAACGGGCAACAACGGCGGCTCGCGTCCCATCGGCAGTCATCACCGGGATCTGAGAATCCTCGGAAAGCTGTCCGCGATGTGGCGGCCGAGCATCGCCTGACCTTCATCCGTCAGGTGAACTGAATCAAAGAAGTAGCGCTCGCGCGGGTTCAGCGCCGTCCGACTCCAGACCTCGAGGTCGATCAGGTCGACGGACTCTTCGGCAGCCAGCTGCCGCAACAGTTCGTTCAATCGGGCGCTCAGTTTGGCCAGTACATATGGGTTGTCCGTGTAAGTCGGCAAATGGCCCGCTCTCAACATGTTCGCGGTGGGCACCCGATCGACTTCGTACAGACCCGGCAACGTGAACAGGACGACGCGGCTGCCGATCGAACGCATTTCGCGAACGATCTGCCGAATCTCTGGAAAAAAGACCGGAACGAAGCCATCGAGGCTGGCCACCTCGCGGGCGAGCGGATCCGGGTGCTTGGGCTTTGTGTACGCCGCCAACGCCGCCTCCTGAGGATTTCGATCTCGCAGGGCCAACGCCCGCGCGACGCCGCGAATCAATCTCACGGTGGCGAACGTCGGAAAGCCAAATACCTGCTCCTCGTTGAAGAACCCGTTCCAGCCGAGATAGACGGTCGTCACTTCAGGTCGGAGCGCTTTGAGTCGGCCCAACTCCATCAGCACATCCCGCGGGCTGTAACCCTCGACGCCGGCATTGACGACCTCGACGGCGATGCCGCGCCGGCGCAGCGTGTTTTCCAGCACGCGGGGGTAGCTGGATGATTCGACTGTGCCGAACGTACACGAATCGCCGACAGTGACGACCCGGGGCGCGGCGTGCGCGCTATCGATTTCGGGCCCGCGAAACCCGTCGCGATTGACGCGAATGAAGATCTGAGCGGGGTCGGCTTTCAGCCGTGCGAGGTATTCCTCACCAAGCACACGCCCCGTGTGCTGTGCGAACTCTGCGGCCTCCGCATGCGTTTCCACGAATCCCGGACGTAATCGTGCGTGCCAGGGATGCGCGGGGTCCGGCATTTGATACGGATGCAGGCCCGAGAGCGGCGGTGGCGGGCGGACGGCAAACAACAGGCGCGCCGCCAGCTCGAAGACGACCGCCGCGACCAGGAGTCCCGCGAACGGCCTGCGCCATGAACGCGTCAGGATTGTTCTGCCTTCGCGGCGGCGATCATCGTTCCTCCGGCGGGACGTGGCCAGAGAGAAGGTCTTCGATCTGCAGGGCAACGGCGGAGGTTTCGACGATTTCGGCGAATGGAATCGGCGCGGTGCCACCGGTCGCGATGGCGTCCCCGAAGCGGCTCAGCTCTTCGAAGTGCCCTTTGTCCGGGTCGCCGCTTTGCCAGAGCACTGAGCCGTCGCTCGCTTTCGTCAGCTTCTTGAAGTCGTCGACAATGAACGCCTCGCCGTCGCAGAACACGGTGATGTGTTCCTTGCCGAGACCGCTCTTTGGGCCAAGCGCTGTATAGACCAGAGTCGCCACCGTGCCGTCCTCGTAGGTAATCGTCGCAGCGAAGTTGTCGTTGCGCGCGTACGGCAGCTCGTGCGGATCGATGGCAGACGCCGCGACCGAGCGTACCGCAGCGCCGGCGAGGAAACGGAAGACGTCGTACATGTGACACGCTTCGCCAATATTGCGTCCGCCGCCGGCGGCACCGTGCACCCAGTGATCGAGTGCGATGTAGCCAGCGTTGAGCCGGTATTGAATCATCAGCGGCGATCGGCGTCCTGTCAGTCGTTCCTTCAGCATCTGCAGTGCTGGTGAAAAGCGGCGGTTGAATCCGACCATCACCAGCGGTTCGCCGACCGTGTCCGAATGGACGCTCACCACCCGCTCGAGCTCCTCCCAGGAAATCGCGAGCGGCTTCTCCACGAACACGTGCTTCCCCGCCGCAAGAGAACGGACCACCTGGTCAGCGTGCTCGTGATGTCGCGTGGCAATCACCACGAGCTGAAAGCCTGGATCGTTCAGGACTTCGTCGAGATCGCTGGTGAGCACCTCCACCTGGTTGTCGCGCGCGAAGTTGCTCCCCTGAGTGCCGGTGCGGCTGACGATGCCGCGCAGAAAGTACCGATCGGCGCGCTTTTTCATCTGCGGTACGAGCATCGCCGTGCCGAAGGCGCCGGCGCCGACCAGGGCGTAATTGATGCGTTCGCCAGGAGCCACGCGATGGCCGCGCAGCGTCACCCGCGCCGGTTGATCCTCCGTCTCTTGCGGATCCGGATAGTGAATGAGCACCCCGAGCGGCAGCGCGTCCTCGGCCTTCGCCAGCTCGACATAGGTGGCCGGCGCCGCGTCGATCGGCACGACACGGTCGATGAGGGCGTCGAAGTTCATGCGGCCGTTCGCGATGAGCTCGAGGTACGCCTGCATGTTCCGGTTAAGTGTCCACCTCACGTAAGAGAAGGGGTAATCGCGCCCCTCTGCTTCGTAACTCGAGTCGTACCGGCCCGGTCCGTACGAGGTGCTCATGAGCAGATCGATTTCCTTCCGGTAGAAGACCGATCGATCGACGCCGAGACCTACGTCGCCGACGATGACGACGGTGCCTTTGGCGCGAGTGAGCTCCATCGCGAGGTTGATCACGGTGTTCGACTTGGTGGCGGCGGTGATCAGCGTGCGATCGGCGCCGAAACCAGCGGTGAGGTCGCGCACTAGCGCTTTGCAGCCGTCGGCGTCGGTCGCGCCTGCGTCCAGACCAAGCGCGAGCGCCCGCGTCACGCGTTCCGGGTCGGTGTCGAGTCCAATGACGCGACAGCCCGCCGCTTTCAAGAGTTGAACGGTGATCTGCCCGATGAGGCCGAGGCCGACGACGGCCACTCGCTCGCCCAACTGCGGCGCCGCCCTGCGGACCCCCTGCAGCGCGATCGCGCCCACGGTTGCAGAGGCCGCCTGCTTCAACGCACAGCCCGACGGCACGCGGCACACAAGGTTGCGCGGAACATTCACGTAGTCCGCATGGTTCGCCTGGCCCGCGCCGGCGGCGGCCACGAGGTCGCCGGCCGACAGGTCGTGGATTCCGTCGCCGACGGCCATGACCTCGCCGGCCGCCGAATAGCCAATCGCCCATCCCTGCGCGTTCAAGTCCGACGCGACCGGCGCGGATGGCGTCGCGCCGACGCTGGCGACAGCGCTCTGATGCGCGCGGGAGAGCCGGTACTCGACGAGCTGCGACAACCGCCGAGCGGCTTTGCGCGGATCCCGGAGGCTGGCGCGAAAGTAGTGCTTGAGCACCCGAGCGCGATCGAGACCGCGCTCAATCGCTGGCGTATCAGGCGCAGCGACGCTCGCTGGCCTCAGGGGAGCGACCTCAGTCCCCACGCTGATCAGCGAGTAGAGCACTCGAATCAGGACCGTGCCCGGCTGCACGACCGGCCGCGGCATGCGGGCGACCGTTACGCCGCTCATGTTCATCAATAGTTGACGCATTGATCTAAACCAGTGTCCGGCTTGCTGATCGTCTTACGGCGCTGACGAGCGGACCCCAACGGACGAGCCCACGACTGGCGACTCAGCCAACCTCTGCATGGTCAGTGGGCTGTGGCACAAGCGAGGTCCGCGTATCGGCGGGCATCAGCGCGAGCGCGGCGCGCATCCGATCGAGCGACGTGCGAACGAGGCCAAATCGAAACGATACGACTTGCGGCAGCACGACGCGGCCCCGCACCGTCGCCACCCGGATGGGCGTGCGGACGCCGTAACTCGGGGAGATCCAGCCGTCTTCGATCGTCATCGTCAATCCGTCCGCGGCGGACGCGAGCTGCAGCCACGCGTCGCGTCCGGCGGCGCGAAGGCGAACATCACGGCCATCGATGGCCGCGTCGATCGCCGGATCCAGATGGAAGCGCCACACGAGTTCGTGGGAACCGCGGCCCTCGATCGAATCGCGGATGAGGACGTCCGGACCCTCCTTGGCAAGGAGCACTTCGCGTGTCACCAGAACAGGTGGCTCGAGGCGGGCGTAGCCATTGTGTGTGCCGCGGAAATAATCGGCGCGCGCATCCCAGTGCCAGGCGACGTTCTGCGGCCGCGCGTCGTCGCGAAGATGCCACAGATGATTGGGCGACACCAGTCGATTCAGTTCCTCTCCGTCGATCTGGACGACGTTGTGAAAGGCCGTGCTGCGGAACAGGTTGCGCCATTCCCTCGATGCCGTGTAGAGGTACGCACCGCAATCGGACACGATGTTCATGCCATCGAGCCAGATTTCGAGGCTGGTGATGTCGCTGTGCCCATGGCCGCCTCGCCCGTGCATGCCCACTTCACCGCAGTCAACGAACACGTGAGCACGCTCGGTGCGAAGCACGTAGAATCCGCCCGCGTCGAACGCTTTCGATTCAACACGCGCCGGCGGCGCCTGGATGGCATCGAAGCTCACGCCTCCCTGTGGTCCGAACAACCAGAAGGCCTCGTCGGAGAAACTGGTGGCGCCGCGACTGAAGTCGGCGCGCCCGAACATGACGGCCCCAGCGGCCAGAAGATACCGGTGATCGTTGATGTGCTGGACGCCGAGCTTCTGAATGCGGCCATCGTCGGCGTCTCCGATCAACGGGATCGTGCCGTCGGGCTTGAGGTACGCCTCAACGAACTCGAACATGCGGCTCAGCCGCGCAACCCACGCTGCCGATAAGCGATCGCCGTGAAGTTCGAGCAGCAGGTACGACGTGAAAAACGCTTCGAGCACGAGCCGGTGATACGCGGTGGATTTTTCGAAGTCGACACCGTCTTCGCTGGTCTGGTTGAAGATCTCCGCGTCGATGATGTCCTTCCCGGTCTGAAGCCACTGTCGTCCCTTCGGCGTCGCCCTGAAGAACGTTCCGAGAAACACCAGGCCAACGCCGTCGCACAAATAGTGATTCCCGTTGACCTCGCCCCGCTCGAGGTGTCCGGCAATGTACTCGCCATGCATATACAGCGAGCGCAGAAAAGCGCCGCGAAATGCCCTCGAGCGGCACGCCGCGGCGTCGCCGAGGAAATAGAAACCCCAGATCCAGCTGACGGCCCGCAGCGCGACATCCATCGCGCACGCCCAGTTCACGCCGTGGCTCCAGGGATTCCGCGCAATCCAGTCCGAGGTCTGGTCGACGAACTCCTGCGCGTATCGTTCATCGCTTGTGAGCCAGTACGCCTGACCGAGCGTCGCGAAGTGCTGGCACCGGCTGAGCTCCCAGGGAACCTTGATATCGGTGGGTTTGTCGATCTCCAGATATTCGATGTCCGGTGAGTAGTCGACCGGCCACTCGCGTCCCGACTTGAAGTCGGTGTGCCATGGCAGGCGCTCGGCCAGGGCGACCGATCCGGAGCCCAGGAGATCGAACTCGTGACGGATCACGCGATCGGCGGCGCTGACGATTGAAGACGGCGCATCTGGATATCGCGCACGAAAGTCGTGCGTCCATTCCTGCCGTCGATCGGGTGACAGAAAGAAAGGCGCTGCCAGCTGCGCCTGCCAGAGCGCGTCAATCGATGCGGCGCCGGCCAGCTTCACAAGGACGGGTTCGGCCAGGAGACGGGGGTACACCCTCGACCACGGGCGCTGGAGCTGCGTCCAGCCCATCTCGATCAGCCGGGACGCCAGCTCGCGCGGGGACTTCCTTGCCGCGCGCCGTGCACGATCGAGAAACTCACTCATGCGAACAGGAAGCGGCTGATGACGGCGGCGACACGTTGGGCGGCGTGGCCGTCCCACAGCTCTGGCATCCTTGGCGGCGGCGGCGCTGCGAGCGCTTGCTCGAAGCCCTCAACAATGTCCGCGGTGCGCGTGCCGACGACGCGGTTCGTGCCGTGCGTGACGGTCACGGGCCGCTCGGTATTCTCGCGAAGCGTGAGACAGGGAATCCCGAGCGCGGTTGATTCCTCCTGAAGGCCTCCCGAGTCCGTGAGGATCAGTCGGGCGTGCGACGTCAGCGAGAGAAAGTCGATGTAGCCGAGCGGTTCAGTCAGGACCGCGCCGTCCAACTGGCGCTCGAGGTTGAACTCGCGAAGGCGGCTCCGCGTACGCGGATGCACTGGAAAGACCACCGGCATGCGCGCTGCCACCGTTCGCACCGCCTCGAGGATGCTCCCCAGGGCAGCGCGATCGTCGACGTTCGAGGGCCGGTGCAGCGTCAGGACGGCGTACGGTCGGCCGACGACGGGAATGCGATCGCGAATGCGATCGAGCCCAGCCAGCGGCTGATGGCGGCGCAGCGTGTCGATCATCACATTGCCGACGAGATGGATCTTCTCTTCCGGCGTGCCTTCGGCTCTCAGATTCTCGTTGCCGTCGCGTGACGGCGTGAGGAGGAGATCGGCGAGCCGATCGGTGACGATGCGGTTGATCTCCTCGGGCATCGTGCGATCGAAGCTGCGGAGCCCTGCTTCGACGTGTGCGATCGGAATGAGAAGCTTGGCGGCCACCAGCGAGGCCGCCATCGTTGAGTTGACGTCGCCGACGACAACGACGAGGTCGGGGCGATCGGCCAGGCAGATTTCCTCGAAGGCGATCATCACCTTCGCGGTCTGCAGCGCGTGGCTGGCCGAGCCAACACCCAGGTTGCGGTCCGGAACCGGCAGCTGCAGCTCTTTGAGAAAGCCGCCGGCCATCGACTCGTCGTAGTGCTGGCCCGTATTCACCAGGACCTGGCGGATCCGCGAATCGCCTCGCAGCGCGTCCATCACCGGCGCGATCTTCATGTAGTTCGGTCTCGCACCGACGACATGCACGACGGTCTTGGTCCGGCTCAGAAACAGTCCTCGCGTCCTTCGACCCACGACGCATGCCATAGCACGGCGTTCATGACGGTCCACAGCGGGAAGCTGACGCTCTGACGGCCGGAGATCTGATCCTTCAGCAGCGCCGTAAAGTAGTCGCCGTCGATGAACCCTTCGGTGCGAAGGGCGGAACGCTCGAACGCGGCGAGACACCGCGCGCCGAAGTCGCCCTCGCGGAACCATTCCTCCATCGGTGCGCCGAAACCCTGCTTTTGCCGGTAGATCATGTCGTTGTCGAGATACGGCGCCGCCGCCTGTTTCAGCAGCCGCTTGCCGACACCCTCGCGGAGCTTGTAAGACGAGGGGATCCGCGTCGCGAAGTCGACGACGTCATGGTCCAGGAACGGGACCCGCGCTTCGATGCCATGCGCCATGGTCAGCTTGTCGACCCGCATCAGCAAGTGCTCGGGAAGCCGCAGCTTCATCTCGAGATACGGCATTTTCCTCAGGAGCGCCGGCTCGGAGAGACGGCCGTCGAGCGCCGCCACGTATTCGCGAACGACGGCGTGGCTGTCCAGCGAGCGGTGGCTTTCGGGGACGAGCCCTTGCACCGGACAGTCGATCGTCTGACGGAACGGCGCGAGATCCGGCGTCAGGCGACTCCGCTTCTCACCCCACCAGCACACCGCGCCGCCCCAGAAGAGCTCTTCGCCTCGGCGCGCGCGCCCCTGGACCTCGAGCGCTTCGCTCGACAGCGCAGCCCTCGGCTGCATCAGAGCAGCGCCGGCCTGGCGCCACCACGGCAGGCGCTGCCGCGCCGGTTGATACACGGCCTCGTCCAGGCGGCGGTAGTGCTCACACCACCAATAGCCCAGGAAATTCTCGTCGGCGCCTTCGCCCACCTGCACCACCGTGGTGCCGCTGTCCTTCACCAGCTTGGCGAGGAAGTACAGCGGAATGCACACGTTGTCGGCAATCGGCTCGTCCTGAAGCCGGACCAGCAGCGGCAGGAAATCCTGCATCTCGTCGCGATCGATCAGCGTCTCGTGATGATCGGTGTGATAGCGCTGGCTGATTCGCCGCGCGAACTGGAACTCGTTGTAGTCCTCCTTTCCCTGGTAGCCGATGGTGAACGTCGTCACTGGCCGGTTCATCAGCTCGCTCATCAGCGCGACGTTCATGGACGAGTCGACGCCGCCGGAGAGCAGAACGCCGAAGGGGACGTCGGAGACCATGCGGCGAGAGATCGACTGCTTCAGCAGTCTGGTCATCTCTGCCACCGCCTCCGTCTCGCTGATATCGCGGACGGTCAACTCATTCGACCGATCGGGCGCGCAATCCCAGAACTGGCGGATCGTGGTCGCACCGACATGGTCGATCGACAGCGTGTGTCCGGCCGGCAGCTTGAAGATGCCCCGGAACATCGTCAGCGGCGCCGGCGCGACGATGAACGTGAGGTAATGCCAGAAGGCCGTTCGATCCATTTCGGGCGTGACATCCGGATGCGCGACAATCGCCCGAATCTCTGAAGCGAAGAGCCACTCGCCCCTGGTGGTGCGGGCGAAGTAGATCGGCTTGATGCCCACGCGATCCCGAATCAAATGAAGAACCGGGCGGCCCGGATCGCGGGCGTCGTAAATCCCGACTGCGAACATGCCGTAGAGACGATTGACGAAGTCCAGACCCCATTCTTCGTAGGCGTGCAGCACCACCTCAGTGTCGGAGTGATCCGTCTTCCAGTCGTACTTGCCGAGCGCCTGCAGTTCGCGGCGCAGATCACCGTGGTTGTAGATTTCCCCGTTGAACGTCACCACCACTGTCTCGTCGCGATTGCTCATCGGCTGCGCTGCGGCGTCGGACAGATCGATGATCGACAGTCTGCGGTGTCCGAGGCAGCAGCGGCGATCGCGCGAACTCCACAGACCGCAGCCGTCGGGACCACGGTGCGCCATGCGGTCGCGCATGCGCGCGATCACCTCCGCGCCGCAGGTTCGCCCTTCAGGATGGAAACTACCGACGATGCCGCACATCAGGGAGCTGGGAGCCTTTAGGTCAATCTGATTCGAAGACTCGACAGTGGCAGGAGAGAGACTCGTGATTCGTCGTCCACCAGATCGATGACCTTCAACATTCCTGTTCCGCACACCACAATCGGTTTACCGCCCTCGAAGGCGAACACTTTTCCCGGCGTTCGATTCTCGATTCGCGCGTCGTCGGCGACATCCGCCTCCAGAATCCGCGCTCGAACATGTTTCAGCCGCGTTGCCGCACCCAGATACGGAGCCCCGACGGCATCGATAAACCTCCGGATCTCGTCCGCAGGTCGCATCCAGTCGATCTGATAGTCCTGATCGTCGCGCCACAAGCTGTAGGTCGCCTGAGTCTCATCCTGGGCAATGCGCGGTAGCGATCGACCCTCGAGCAGGCATCGCACGACGTTGACCGCCACCCGCTGATAGAGACCACTGGTGAGACCGATCGCCTGTTGGATCCGTATCGGGTAGGAGATCGCGGTAGAGGCCTGCTCGATGATATCGCCGGCGTCGTACCGATCCGACCCCCACAACGCCGTCACGCCGACGGCACGGTCGCCATTGATGAGCGCGCTGACCAGCGGACCGAACCCCCGGTAACGCGGCAACAGCGAATCGTGCAGAACGATCAGCTGCGCCGGCCCCGGATCGATCAACCATCTCCAGGATATGGCGATCGCATACTTGGTCGTCGTCTCGAGGTGCTGGGTGCGCTCGCGAAACGGGATGCGATGATCGCCGCAGAACGCCGCAATGTCGTCGAAGAAGTCGTTCGTGACGTGCGTATCCCTGGCTGACACGACGGCACCAATCGCACCCTGGCACTCCGACGCCAGTGCCCGGAGCGTGTCGAAGCCCCGCTGCATCATCGCGAACAGCGTGATCTCGCGCTCCATCAGGTCAAAACAACGTGTAAATGAAGGGCGCTGCGCCCGAGCTGCCGAGCACGACCAGGACGCCGAGCAGCAACAGCAGCATGATGACCGGCGTCAACCACCATTTCTTGTTGTAACGGACGAAGTACCAGAACTCGCTCAGGAAGCCGCCCGCTTCACTGTCGGCCTCGTGCGCAAAGCCGCTGGGATCGGATTGCCGGTCGTCTCTAACACTCATGAGGACCCTCGGATCACAACTGTCTGAAATATCGATCCGGCTTGGATGGTTCACAATCCACCCAGTACGACGTCGCCGACCGATCGAATCGCCTGCGCATCGGATCGTGTGACAAGCGCATCAGATAGCCGATTGGCGTGATGACCAGGAAGTAGGCAACCGCAACGATGACGTGGGAGACAATCCAGCCGAGCGGATAAGTGGCACGGATCGTCAACCGATAGACAGGACGGATTGCCCGCGGGTCAATCAGCCCGACGGCAGCGGTGAGCGCCGCCACCACCCAGAGCGCCGTTGCGAGCGCCGCTGCGCCGTGGCGATAGAGCGACAGACCTGCCAACCCGCAGAAGGCGGGGAACCACAGCAAGCCGAACCAGCGCAGCTCGGTTCGGCTGGGGTTAAGGTTGGATTGGAACAATGCCATCGCTGATCGACCTCAAGCCGTGCGACGCCCGATCATGATGAAGAACCCGCCTTCCTGATTCCCGCCGACAACCTGCCGAAGTTGAACCCCGAGATGATCCCATCGTGAACCGGCGGGCGTCGGTTGAAACAAACGCCCGTGACCGATGTCCTCGCGGTTGCCTGTCACCGACGGAACGCCGCGAACGAACGCGATGCCATTGGCGTCGAACCACTCCAACACTTCTCCGATTGTGTGCTTCGATTCGTGCGGGTGGTTGTACTGATCGGCGAACCACGCCCGCGCCTTGCCCTCGGACATCCGAACCGAGCGCAGATAGGGATCGATCCATTTCGCGGTGCCGCCGGTCATTCGGAAGACTCCTCGCCGGAGATCCATCATCAGCCGGCCGTACGTATTGTAGAGACCGATCACGATGTGCCCGCCCGGACGAAGCAGCGGCAGGATCGCCTTGAAGCCGCCATACGGATCGCTGGTGTGATGGAGAACGCCATTGCACAGCACGACATCGAATTGTTCACGCTCGAACGGCAATCGAAACAGGTTGGACTGCAGAAACCGCACGCGTTCAAGCTTGTGCTCCCGGCGAAACCCCTCCGCGAGCCGCAACGAATTCAGACACAGATCGGTGCCGACCACGCTGCGACAGGAGATGCCG
>Ga0070671_100002756_pt1 | contig 13649 bp, 13 predicted proteins | sample KBSS73metaG_FD_65341 | JGI IMG/M metagenome (GOLD analysis project Ga0070671, IMG submission 65341) | Switchgrass rhizosphere microbial communities from Kellogg Biological Station, Michigan, USA - KBS S7-3 metaG | ecosystem: Host-associated > Plants > Roots > Rhizosphere > Soil ...
CCGCGCTCCGGCTGCAGGAGCCCACCGATCGCAACCCGGATCCGCGCATCCTCGAAATCGACGTGACGGCGCGGGTGGCCGAGGTCGAGGTGGCGCCCGGCTCGCGCGTAAAGGCCTGGACCTACGACGGCCTGCTGCCGGGCCCGTTCATCCGGGCCAAAGTGGGCGACCGGCTGATCGTCCATTTCACCAACAACCTGCCGGAACCCTCCACAATCCACTGGCACGGCGTGCGGGTGCCGATCGAGATGGACGGCGTGCCCGGCATCTCGCAGCCGGAGGTGAAGCCCGGGGAGAGCTTCGTCTACGACTTCGTGGTGCGCGACGCGGGGCTGTTCTGGTATCACCCGCACCACATGTCGGCCGCGCAGGTGGGCTTCGGCCTCTACGGGGCGCTGCTGGTCGAGGATCCGAACGACGGCGTGGGCGTGGCCGACCAGGTCACGATGGTGCTGAGCGACATCGGGTTCGACAAGAACGGCACCCTCGACGCGGCGGACAGCGGCGGCGCCGCCGGCGACGTGTTCGGCCGCGAAGGCGACCACGTGCTGCTCAACGGGCGCAAGGCGCCGGCGCTGCACGTGCGCTCCGGAGCGCCGCAGCGGTGGCGCATCGTCAACACCGCACGCAGCCGCTTCTTCCTGCTCGACCTTCAGGGTCAGAAGTTCACGGTGATCGGCAGCGACGGCGGGCTGCAGGAGCGCCCCACTACCAGCGACGTGCTGCTGATCACGCCCGGCGAGCGCGTGGACGTGATCGTGGCGCCCACGGGCGCGCCCGGTTCGGAGATGCCGGTCTACTCGATGCTCTACAACCGCGGCTACGGCAGCGTGGAGTACCGGAGCATCGAGCAGGTGCTCACGCTGGCGTTCAGCACCGATCCGGGGATGACGCCGCCTCCGCCGCCGTCCGTCTCACGTCTCATCGTGCCGCCGAGCGCGGCAGGCGCCACGCGCGTGGACTTCACCTTCACGCTGCCGGCGATGGATTCGGCCGGGCACTCCGAGTTCCAGGTCAACGGCTTCCCCTATCCGAAGGCCAAGCCGTATCGAGCGGGGCTCGGCGAAACGCAGCTCTGGGTGATCAAGAACGACACCAAGTGGGACCACCCGTTCCACCTGCACGGCTACTTCTTCATGCCGGTGGACGAGAAGGGCGAACCGTTGCGGCCGATGGCGTGGAAGGACACCATCAACGTCCCGATGAACGCCACCGCGCGTGTGCTCGTTACTTTCGACGAGCGACCCGGGACGTGGATGTTCCACTGCCACATCCTCGACCATGCGGAGATCGGCCTGATGGGCACGGTACACGTCGGCCCCTCGGCACCCGCGGAGCACACCCACTCGCATTGACATGACGATCACGGCCCGCGGGGTTGCGATCTTCTGCGGCGTCCTGCTCGGAGGCTTTGGCGCGCTCGGTCTGCTGATTTCGCGCGGAGGCACCGGCGAGCAGTACTTTCTCCTTGCGAGCTGGCCCATGCCGATCGCGCTCTTCCCCGCCGCGGCACTCGCGGCCGCTCTCGACGCCGAGATCCCGCGCGGCGTCGGGGGACAGGCCGGCGCGCTGTGGCCCACGTATCTGGGCCTCGCGCTCTACGCGGCCGTGACAGGAAACCGCTGGCTCGACGTCGCGGGACGCGGGACGCACGAGAACTTCGCCGCGCTCTTTCTGGTCGCCGTCATGGCCGTGCACGCGTTCGTCTTTCTCGGCGGTGGGCTGGCGCTCGTTCCCTTCGCCAAGACACGTCCCGCGGCCTTTCAAATGTGGATCGGCTACCTCGTGCTGCTGGTCTGCTGGCTAGGCGGCGGCTTTGCGATGGCCGCGATCAGTGACGGATTGGCATGAACGGCGCGGACGGTATCATCGCTCGCAAGGCGACACCCGCTGACGCGGCAGAACTCGCCCGCCTGCGGTGGGACTTCCGCGAGGCTGATCACGCCGGCCACTCTCGGGCGGAGTTCGTGCGGGAGTGTGAGGCGTGGCTTCGCGCAGCGCTCGCGTCCGATCGGTGGATGGCGGCGGTCGCAGACGCTCGCTCAGATGCGCTGTGCGGCTGTATGTTCCTGCAGTACGTCGAGAAAGTGCCGGCGCCCGGATCGATGCACAGACAATGGGGCTACGTCACGAACGCGTTCGTGGATCCGGAGCTCCGCAGCCGAGGCATCGGGCAGAAGCTGCTGCAGCTCTTGATCGACGGCGCCCGGCATCGCGGCGCGGAATTCCTGCTGGTCTGGCCAAGTGAGTCAGCGCGTACGTTCTACCGGCGCGCGGGATTTCTTCCTCTCGCCGACGCGAGTGAGGGCGCCGGTGACGAACCGCCGCTCCAGTTGACGCTTTGAATTGGCACGATCTTCCTGCTTGACAGGTTTTCAGACGCGACCGCGCGTCGGTCCCCGACAGCAGCCAGACAGGCGCTAGAACCGTCTCCGAGGATCGCTGGCGAGCGATCGAGCATCGAGGCACCGTCGTCGTCATCGATCGATCCGATCGCGCGATGGCGCGCCAGGCACGCCGTCGAAAAACGCGGGGTTACTATCCCCGCATGCTTGCACCATCCACACCTGTCGAAGCGCTCGGCGAGGCGATCGCCGACCTGGCATCACGACTTCACGCGGCCACCTACGAGCTGCTGGTCATGCTGCGGACGTTCGATGCGGAGAGCGGCTGGAACACCGGTTTCCTGTCATGCGCCCATTGGCTCTCGTGGCGCACGGGTATCGACCTGGGCGCTGCGCGGGAGAAGGTGCGCGTCGCCAAGGCCCTCGTCGTCCTGCCACGGCTGAGCGGCGCGCTTCAACGCGGCGAGATCTCCTACGCCAAGGTCCGTGCGCTCACGCGCGTCGCGACGCCGCGGAACGAAGAGCGGCTCCTGCAACTCGCCTACCACGCCACCGCGTCGCAAGTGGAACGCGTGGCGCGGGCCTGGCGACGGTGCGATCGACTCGAGGAGGCGCGCGAGGATCGAAAGCACCACCTGACCCGCTCGGTGAGCACCTACGTGGACGAGGACGGCATGGTGGTGCTGCGGGCGCGGCTCACCCCGGAGCAGGGCGCGGTCGTTCAGCGAGCGCTGGAGGCGGCGGCCGAGCAGCTCTATCAGAAGAGCAAGGACGCGGCACCGGCCGACTCCCTCGTCGAGGAAGTAAGCTTCGCCCAGCGCCGGGCCGACGCGCTGGCGCTGATCGCCGAGTGCGCCCTTCAGTCCAATCTCGACCGCGGCAACGCCGGCGATCGATACCAGGTGGTGCTGCACGTCGAGGCCGGGGCAGACACCGGCGAGCCGATCCAGACCATCGTGGAGGTCGATCAGGGGCCGGTTCGCGTTTCCGCGGAAACGTTGCGCCGCCTCTCGTGCGACGCGGCTGTGGTGACGATGCGAGAAGGGCCGGACGGTTCGGTCCTGGGTGTTGGCCGGAAAGCCCGAACGGTGCCCACGCCAATCCGTGGGCTGACGGCGGCCCGACGTCACTCGACAACCTGATGCTGCTATGCCGACGTCATCACACGCTCGTGCATGAAGGAGGTGTGAGCGTCGAACGCGACGCCCTCGGGTCGTTGACGTTCGTGCGGCCCGGCGGCCGCATCATCGACGTCTCGCCACGCGTGCCGATTGGCCACGACCGCGCGCTTCCGCAGATGGGGAGCGCTGATGCGCTTCGGCGCTGGGATGGCACACGGTTCAATCTGGGCTACGTGATCGACGTCCTGCGCGTGCCGCCCGCGGCGTCTTGAAACAGCCCGAACGCAGCGCCTTGTGGGTCGTCGCAGGCGGCGACCCGCGCCCCCTGGGGCGTCGTCGTCGCCGGCAGTGTCAGACCGCCGAGCTCGCGCACGCGCCCCAGCGACGCGTCGAGATCTGAAGTCGGAAAGAAGAAGAGCCACTGCGCGTGGACGTGCGGCCGGCGCGCGATATCGCAGGCGCTGCCCACCGGCCTGGATGTGCCATCCCAGCTGAAGGTGACGTGGCGCCCGCGTTCACCCAGATCCTGGTGGTCGAGCGGTGTCCATCCCAGGATGCCGGCATAAAGCTCCATCGCGGCCGTCTCATCGCGCGTGCTGAGCAGATGCCACGCGACCCGAACTGTTTGCGGCGTGGACCTCGCCGGCATGAGCGCCAGCTTCGCGCCGAAGGGATCGTTCAGCACGACGCCCGCGTCGTCCCGCCCATCGGCCGGCGGCGGACCGAGCCGCTTCGCGCCAGCCTCGAGAAAGCGGTACATCGGCGGCACCACGTCCTCGACGCCGATGTGCCCGAGCCAGTAGCCCGGCACGCCGCGCGCCACGGCAGCGGCCGGCAGCGGCGCGACATCGATGACGTCGTCCCAGAAGCTGCCGCCGAACAGACCGGCGTAGAACGCGCGCGCGTTCTCAACGTCGAGCGATCTGAGAACGTACCGGCGGAAGCGAGGGACCAACGGCGTTGGTGGGCCCCGTGGGGATCGAACCCACGACACCCTGATTAAAAGTCAGGTGCTCTACCACTGAGCTAGGGGCCCGCAGGAAAGGCCCCGATTGTACCACCCGGATCAGGCGGCCATGATCGAGTGCAGCGTTCGGATGCCTTCGCGCTCGATCCGCACGTCGCCGACGTCGCGCCCGTAGGCCTCCTGCGCCAGACCCGACGAGAGCCCGCGCAGCCGCGCGGCGGCGAGGGTGCGGTCGTCCACCTCCCCGTAGATTTCGAAGAATGCCAGGCGAGCGCGCGGCGGCAGCAGCGTCCACACCACCGACAGGTCCACCGCAGGATGATCGATGTGCAGATCACCGAAGTCGATCACACCGGCCATGCGCCCGGTGTCGTCGACGAGGATGTGGCGGGAGTAGAAGTCGCCGTGGACCACGGTGAGCGCGGTCTGCAGCGGCAGCACCGCCACTCCGGCGTCGAGCACGTCGAGCCAGGGCGCGGCGTCGGCAAGGATTCCGCGCGCGACCAGATCGGTCAGCGCCGGGCGGACGATCCGCTGCAGCCGCGCCGCGTCGAGATAGCCAAACGCGTCGGGCGGCACACCCCAGGCCTGCGCCTCCGCCAGCGGCACGTCGTGAAGCGCGCGAAGAAACCGCGCCAGCGGCGCCGCCAGCCGGGCGCGCGCGTCGTCGTCGAAGTCGACGTCGCTCACCACCTGCCCGTGCAGACGCCGGTAGCCGAGGAACGGCCACTTGTACGTCGCGTCGGGCCGGCCAAACCATACGGGCGTGGGGATCGGAAACGGCAGCCGCGGCGCCAGCGCCGGCAGCACGCGCCCTTCGGTTGCGAGGAGCGGCACGGCGATGGTGCGCCGCGGAAAGCGGAACACCCATTCGCCATTCACCAGATACGCGACGTTGTCCCAGCCCTCGCCCATCAGCGTGAGCCGGACAGGCGCCAGCGACGGGCACTGCGACTCGATGAGCGCGGTGGCAAGCGCCGGAGGCACTTCCACCTCGGGCGCCCATGGACGGCCCGAGAGCGGCGTCTGAACGATCGCGTAGGGATCGCCGCTCACGGTCACGAAAGCGGCCGGAGCCCCTTGAACGACGTGGTCACGTAGCGGCCGCGGCGATCGATCACCCGGCATACGTCGCCCCTGCCGCGCACCATCAGCACGACCTTGGCGCCGGCCGCCAGCGTGCCGCCCGCCTCTCCCCTCAGCACGGAGCCGACGTAGAACGGCTGCCGCACCCGCACGACGTGCGTGAAGCGATTGGGCGGCGGCGACACCACGTCGGCCCCGGGCTCGAGCGCCGAGGCCGGCATGACGATCTGCGCCGGGCGCAGCATCCCCTTCATGAAGAGGAATGTATCGCAGGCGGACCGTTAGGCGGACCTAAAGGTCCGCCTCTACGTACGACTACATCAGGGCGCTGTCTGGCACCACCATCGGGATGATCGGCAGCGCGTGCGGCTCGTTGTGAGTGGTGGTGGCGCCGGCGGCGGCGATGGCCAGCAGATCAGGCAGCTTGTACGGCTCGGCCTTCGACAGATCGACCTCGTAGCCCAAGTCGAGCAGGCTGGCCACGGTGAGGCGGCTCAGCGGATTGTTCGGCGCGGCAATGAACCCCGACATCAGCTCGTTGCGGAACACGCTCTCGCGCCAGTGGCCGTCGGCGGTGCCGGGCCCGCCGGTGTTCTCCACCGGCACGTCGGCCGCCTTGGACTTCTTCAGCTTGCCGAATTCCTTGCGCGCGTTCTTGCCCACGAAGCGCACGGTAGGCTGGCCGACGTCCTTCAGCAGCCCCTTGCGCTCCCAGATGGTGCCGATGCCGATGACGTGCCCCATCTCGTGGGTGATGACGTCTTTCAGCGTGCCGTCCTGCTGCATCGCCTTCAGGTCCGCGGTGTCGAACGACATGGTCCCCTTCACCGGCAGGAACTTGTACTTGCCGGCGCTGGCGGGGCGGATGTGGGTGGGACCCGCCTGCCCGAGGATGCCGCGCGGGCCGTCGATGTCGGTACCCTGCGCCAGGATCAGCAGGTCGTCGATCACCTCGCCGTCCACGCGCACGCTGGGCAGGTCGCCCACGATCACGGTGGCCCAGCGATCGGCCGCGGCCTTGAATGCATTCTTCTGGGCGGTGTTGAGCCCGCCCAGGAACCGCACTTCGATCTTGTAGGCAGCGGCGACGGCGGCGGCGGCGCCCGCCCTCGTCACGCGGGTAGCGCGCGCGGACGTCGCGATATAGGTTTCGTAGTCGGCGGACGTTTTCTTGGCCATCGGGGAGACTCCTCTCCTGCGTTAAACGCTCACGGCGGCCGATCCGCACAGCTCAGACGGATCAGACGCCGCTCAGGATACGCGCAGTCGTAATAGCCTGCCCCAGATGCCGGGTCGAATGCTCCGCCGCATGCACCAGGAGGCCCAGGACGGTGGACGGCAGCCGGCCGCGCCCCACTTCGCGGGCGTCGAGCAGCCGATCGGGGTCGGTGGCGCGCAGCTGGGCGAGACTCCGGTCGATCGCGGCGTTCACGCCGATGACGAGAGTGGACAGCGGGATCGGAGGCTCGCCCGGCGCGTCCTCGCCGGCGAGAAACAGGAGCTGCGCCGCCGACAGCGCCTCGCCGCGGGCGTAGGTCAGGAGACGATCGAGCGCGCCGCCGGCGTGGCGGATGTGAAAGCCGATCGACGCCGCGCCGCCGGGGCGCGCCCAGAGCTGCGCGGGGGGCACGGTGCGGTCCAGCCGCTCCAGGTCTTCGCGCACCTGCAGCAGCGAATGCGCGATGGGCATCAGCATCGGGTGGTAGCCGTCGAGCGGACCGCGCAGCCAGACTTCCGGTTCGGACATGGAAACAATATAGGACGGGCCGCCCCTACGTGCGCCTGCGCGCCGCTGCACGGCGCGGCAGCGCCCGGTGGGGCAGACATCTCCGGTGAAGGATCCGCGCGGACGCGCCGATATTCAGGGCACCTGTGTCCGTAGTTCTCATTGCCGAACCCGATCAGCTGGACGCCCTCAAGGCGCGCCCCGACTACGCCGACGCCCAGGCGTTTACCGACGCCGAAACGCCGGCGGCGCTCGAGGCGATCATCACGGGCCGTCCCGACATCGTCGCCATCGAGCGGCTGTTCGCCAAGAAGTCGCGCGGCGCCGCCCTGATCAATCGCATCAAGGCGGACACCTCCCTGGAGACGGTGGAGATCCGCATCGTGTCGGCCGACTCCGGCGCCGCGAAGCCGGCGGGCCGCGGCGGCTCGGCGGCCAAGGACGCAAAGGCGGACGGCGCCGACAAGGGCGGCACCGCCACGGCGGTGGCCGCGCCCCCGGCTGCGCTCGATCAGAAGGGCACGCGGCGCGCGCAGCGCTTCAAGATCATCGAAGGCATCGAGGTGCTGATCGACGGCAACCCGGCGATGCTCGTCGACCTCTCCACGGTGGGCGCGCAGGTGGTGTCGGGCACGCTGCTCAAGCCGAATCAGCGCGTGCGCCTCTCGTTCGTCGAGAACGCCAAGAACGTGCGCTTCAGCGCCGGCGTCGCATGGTCGGCGTTCGAGCTGCCGAAGGCCGGGCCGCGCTATCGCGCGGGCATCGAGTTCTTCGACGCGGATCCGGATGCGGTGGGCCGCTTCTGCGACACGAACCGCGCCGACGCGTCCAAACGGAATTAGGCGGGGACGCTCTCCATCCAGCGCTCCACCGCCGAGCCGGGCTTGATGATCGTCTCGCGGCGATCCGAGCCGGTGGAGACGAGCCCGCACACCGCGCCGCTCACCTCTTCGAGACGAGTCAGATAGCGCTGCGCCTCGCGCGGCAGATCGTTCATCCTCGTCACGCCCTTGGTGGGCGATGACCATCCCGGCAGCGTCTCGTAGACGGGCTCGGCATTGGCGAGCAGCCGAAGATCCGCGGGGAATTCGGTGAGCAGACCCGACGGCGTCTTGTAGCCGGTACAGATTTTCACCTCGGGCAGCCCGTCGAGGACGTCGAGCTTGGTGAGCGCAAGGGCGTCGAGCCCGTTGATGCGCGCTGAGTAGCGCACCACTACCGCGTCGTACCAGCCGCAGCGCCGCGGCCGCCCGGTGGACGCGCCGTACTCCTGGCCGGTTTCCCGCAGCCGCTCCGCCAGCTCGCCCGACAGTTCCGTGGGCAGCGGCCCCTCGCCGACGCGGGTCGTGTACGCCTTGGCAACGCCCAGCACCCCGCCAATCGCTCGCGGCGGCACCCCCAGGCCGGTGCAGACGCCGCCCGCCGAGGCGTTCGAGGAGGTGACGAACGGGTAGGTGCCGTGGTCGATGTCGAGCAGGGTGGCCTGGGCCCCTTCGAACAGCACTGATTTCCCGGCGCTCATCGTCTTGTGGAGCACCAGCGACGTGTCGGCCACCCACGGCCGCAGCCGTTCGCCGTGCGCGATCAGATGGTCGAAGACCGGCTTCCAATCGAGCGTCGAATCCTTGATGGCGCGATTGCGCGCGTTGACGTTCTCGCGCACTTCGGTGGCCAGCGCCTCGCGGTCCCCGTGCAGGTCGCAGATCCGGATGCCGCGGCGTCCAATCTTGTCCTCGTAGGCCGGACCGATGCCGCGCGAGGTGGTGCCGATCTTCCGTTCGCCGCGCCGCGCTTCGGACAGCACGTCGAGCTCGCGGTGATACGGCAGGATCACGTGCGCCTTTTCGCTGACGAGCAGCCGGCCGTCGACGCTGACACCGACACGGGCCAGCTCGTCGACCTCCTTGAACAGCGCTTCCGGGTCGATCACGACGCCGTTGCCGATGATGCACGTCACGCCGGCGTGCAGAATGCCCGACGGGATGAGGTGCAGCACGAACTTCTGGCCGTCCACGTACACGGTGTGGCCAGCGTTGTGCCCGCCTTGGTACCGCGCCACGGTCGAGAAGTGCGGCGTCAGCATGTCGACGATCTTTCCCTTGCCTTCGTCGCCCCACTGAGCTCCAAGCACGGCGATATTCGTTCTCACCATTCAGTAATATCGTATGCGAAATAGGCGGACGTTCGCGTGTGCGTACAGTCGCCGTCAATTGACGGATGCGCGCTGAATGTCAACGAAATTTTTTTCCGAAATTCATTTGACAAGCTCGCCGCCGATTCTTACCTTCTGATCCTTCACGACGACGCGAGAACGAGGCAAGCACGACATGAATGGCCCACAAGCAGGATTCGAACGGCGGGTGCAAGGCGCGCTCGAAGCGACGCCTTCGAGAATCCCTGTCATCCTGGGAGGCTGCGGCACGGGTCGGACATCGATGCTGCAGCGGCTGCGCGAACGCATGGGCCGCGCCGCGGTGCAGTACCTCGACATCGAGCGCTGCGCCAGTACGCCCGAGCGGTTTCTCACCGCGGTCACCAGCTCATCGCCGTTTCCGTCACACGAGCACCGCACACCGTCGTCGGCGCGTGAAGCGTTCGACATGACGATGGCGTTCATGACCACCGCCACCGCGCCCGGCGGCGGGCCCGCCACCTTCCTGCTCGACGAGGTGCTCGAGCTCCGCACGTTCGAAAGCTTCCCCGGGCTCCGACATGTCCTGCGGGACCTCTTCGAGGTGCTCGCCACCAGCAACAACCGCTTCGTGCTGACCTCACGTTACGTCGCCCGCGCGCACAAGCTGCTGCGCGACGCGACGGCCCGGTTCGAAGTGATGCACGTCCTGCCGCTCGTGTCCGGCGAGATCACGGACCTGCTGGCGCCGGCCTTCAACGGCTACGACCAGTTGGCGGTAGCGGAACGGGACGACCTGGGACGCACCATTGAGGCGCTGGCCAACGGCCGAGCTTCGTATGCGGCGTCGATTGGCGAGGCCACGGCCCGCCTGTCGGGCACATCCGACGCCGTGGCGGCGCTGGCCAGCCTGCTGTCGCCCGGCGGCGAGCTCGATCGAGCTTGCCGTTTCTGCTACGAGCTGCGCCTCCACCGCGCCCGCGGCTATGGGGCTCTGAAGGCGATTCTGGACATCCTGGCGGCCGACGAGCCGCTCACCCTCACCGAGATTTCGCTGCGCCTCCGGCGCACGCCCGGGTCCACCAAGGACTACCTGTCGTGGCTCGAGGACGTGGACCTGGTGGCGTCGAGCCACAAGAAGTACTCGTTCACCGACCCGCTGCTGCGCCTGTGGGTGCGCCTGCACTGCCGGCCGGTGCCGCCGCCGCCCGAAGACGTGGCGCGCGAGGTGCAGACCTACGCCTCGGCCCGTCTGCAGACGCTGCCGGCGGCTGCACCGATCACGCAACCCGCGCCGAGCACGGCGCCCTCGCCCGAGCTCGCGTATGCCGGCGTCGAAGCCAGCGGCGGCGACGATCGCAAGGGGTGGGGGATTATCGAGATCGACTAGGCGAACCTGAAGGTCCGCCTCTACGAAACAGAGTCGAGTTTCAGCAAGGCTTGCCGAGCAGCGTCCTGCTCGGCTTCTTTTTTGGCGCGGCCCGTGGCCGTGCCGAGCACTTCCCCGCTCACCACGACCTCCACGATGAAGATCTTGTGGTGGTCGGGTCCCGACTCGCCCGACACGCGATACTCCGGCAGCGGACGCCCCAGCCCCTGCACGCGCTCCTGCAGCGCGGATTTGTAGTCCTGCACGAACAGCCGCTCGCTGCCGCCGTCGATCGCGTCCTTCAGTTCTCGGTGCAGGAACGCCGCCGCCGGCTCGAGCCCGCCGTCGAGATAGATCGCGGCCACGAGCGCCTCGTAGGTGTCGGCGAGGAGCGCCGACTTCAAGCGCCCGCCCGTCTTCTCCTCGCCGCGTCCGAGCAGCAGGTAGTCGCCGAGGCTGATCGCTTCCGCGTGACGCGCCAGCGACTGCGTCGACACCACCGCCGCCTTGATCTTCGACTTCTGCCCTTCGTTGTACTCGGGGAACTGATGGAACAGCCGGTCGGCCACCACGAAGCCGAGCACCGCGTCGCCCAGGAACTCGAGCGACTCGTTGTCGGCCGCGCCCGAGACGTCTTCCGCCGCGCGCGACCGGTGCGTCAGCGCCTGTTCGAGCAGACCGCGGTCCTTGAAGCGATAGCCGACGCGCCGCTCGAGCGCCGCGCACGCGTCTTCGAACCGCACCAGCCGCGCGCCCATCTCCTGACGATGGCTGGTGATGACGCGCTGCGCCTCGTCGGCCTCGGGGCTCGCCACCGCAATCTGGATCTGCCCCATCGCGTTGACGGTCATCGGCCAGATCGCCTGGGGGTTGCCGCTCACGCGGAAGCTCTGGATACCGTGGCTGTCGAGCAGCGCCATCACCACGCTGGCCTCGATGTTCGACGAGGTGTGGAAGACCACTACAGGCGACGAAAAATCCGGCTGGTTCACGCGGCGGCGGCCCCCGTGGCTTGCACGCGCAGCAGCAGCATGGTCATGTCGTCCTGCTGCTCCGCCGGGCCGACGAACGTCGAGATCGCGCTCAGAATTTCGTCACGCAGCTGCGGGAACGTCGACGTGCCGTGCGACTGCACGATCGCGCTCAGCCGGTCTTCGCCGAAGAAGTCGCCCGCCGGATTCATCGCTTCCGTCAATCCGTCTGTATACAACAGGAAGACGTCGCCCGGCGCAATCGGCAGCGTGGCCTCTTCGAGCAGCCGCTCAAACGTGCGGCCGTCGTCGAGATTCAGCCCCAGGACCAGACCGTCGGGCGCCAGCACCTCGGCCGCCGACGACAGCGAACCCGGTCCGGGCAGTCGGATGAGCGGACAGTGCCCCGCGCGGGCGTAGGTGAGCGTGCGTGCCCGCACGTCCACCACGCCGTAGGTCATCGTGATGAACCGGCGGGTGTCGAGGTGGTTGGAGATGATCCGGTTGGCGTCGATGAGCAGCTGACGCGGCGACGCATGCGACTGGTTGAACGACAGTACGATGCCTTTCAGCTCCGCCATGTAGAGCGCCGCCGACGTCCCCTTCCCCGCCACGTCGGCGATGAGCATGCCGTAGCGGTGGTCGTCGATCGGCCAGAAGTCGTAGTAGTCGCCGCCAACCTCGCGCGCCGGCTCGCAGTGCCCGGCAAACGCCAGCCCGCCGGAGACGAGCGCCTCCTGCGGCAGCAGCGACATCTGGATGCCACGCGCGATGCGCAACTCCTGATCGAGCCGTTCTTTCTCCGCCTTGGTCTGGAGCAGCGTCTCGATGCTGGCGGTCATCGAGTTGAACGACTCGGCGAGTTGGCCCAGCTGGTCGCGCGAGTGCACGACGATCTTGTGCGAGAAGTCGCCGCTGCGCACCTTCTCGGTGCCTTCGAAGAGTTCGTGGACGGCGCCGGTGATCGAGCGCGCCAGTACGACGCCCACCAGGAACGCGGCCGCCAGGATGATGAGGAAGAGCACGGCCACGACCGCCAGGATGGCCAGCAGAATCTGCGCGATGCTCACCTCGCTCGTGCGTCCCGCCGATGCGGACAGGTGCTCGTAGACCGAGCGCAGCCCGAGGTCGAACTCCACCAGCAGGCGATCCGGCTTGCCGGCGTCCCAGGCCGTGAAGTCGAGCAGCGACGCCCAGCTGACGGCGCCGGAAAACAGCCCCCCGCTGCCCAGGGTGATGTTGGCGGGGCCCAGGATGAGGCGCCTCTGCGAGCTGGGCGGATCCGGCGTCACGGCGTCCGTGCTGGGATCGAACGGTCCGGACACGTCTTCGTAGAGCCGCAGCGCGTGCACGGCCACGCCGGTATCGCCGGCGATTGTGTTCAGCAGCATGTCGCCGAGCGGCACGTCGACGATGACCGCTTCGCGCACGCCGTCGTGCACCACCCACGCCAGGCCGCGCGCCGCCACCCACGGATGCGTGCTGTCCCCCACGTGTCCCGCGACCAGACTCCCATACCCCGCGCACGACACCCATTCGGGAACCGAGCCTGGCGGGGGCACGTGCTGCCACGGGCCGGCCGTGGCCACCGGCCCGCGCGCCTCGAGTGCCGTGCCCGGCGTGCACGCCGCCGACGACGGCACCACTGCGTACGACACCAGCGGGAACTGCGCGTTGGCGCGCTGCTGATGCCCGGCGAGTGCCGCGGCCGTTTCGGAGGGACCCCGCACGTGCGCGAGATCGGCGGCCGCTGTCTGTGCCAGCGCCTGCGCGCGCTCGACCACTGTGGACAGGCGCGAGCGCAGCATGTAGCCGCCGACGTTGGCGATGAGAATCAGCCCCGCGATCGAGAAGAACAGCACCAGCAGCAGCACCGGCACCACGCCCACGAACACGTAGCTGAGGATCAGCTTGCGGCGCACGCGCCACAGCA
>Ga0070671_100002762_pt1 | contig 13632 bp, 12 predicted proteins | sample KBSS73metaG_FD_65341 | JGI IMG/M metagenome (GOLD analysis project Ga0070671, IMG submission 65341) | Switchgrass rhizosphere microbial communities from Kellogg Biological Station, Michigan, USA - KBS S7-3 metaG | ecosystem: Host-associated > Plants > Roots > Rhizosphere > Soil ...
CGGCGCGGCCATCCGGCCCGAGGTCAGGTCCTGCACCACGGCGTAGGGCGTCCACTGCTGCAGCGTCCGCAGGCCGACCGCGCCCAGTGCCGCCCACAGGCCGACCGGCAGGACGACGTCCACCAGGATCGCCGGGACGAGGGGGCGGACGAGCAGCCCGACGCCGGTGCCGACCACCAGTGTCATGACCTGGACGAGCACCCCGCCGAGCGCGACCGCCGCGAACCGGTCCCACCCCGTCGGGCCTGCGTCGGCGAGGGCGACCCCGAGCGCGGTGAACGCCACGCCCGCCAGCCCGACCCCGACCGCGACGACCAGGGCGCCCGCCACCGTGGAGAGCAGCTCACCGGGGTCGGCCGCCCGGACCATGAGGATTCCGATGATCGGCAGCACGATCGACATCACGCTGTGGACCGGCCCCGCCACCGCGACGACCCCGGCCGACGAGTCCAGCCCGAGCAGGACCGCGGTCCCCGCCCCCAGGAGCAGCGTGACCACCAGGAGCCACCGCAGGCCGGGCCGGGTCAGGACGGTCCTGGCCTCGGCGAACACGCCTCTCATGAGGCCGATTGTGCTCGGTCCTCCGCGGCGCCCGGACGGTCAGCCGCCCGCGAACGGGGGGAGGACGTCGACGACCGCGCCCTCCGGGAGCTCGCGGTCGTGGTCGCGGACGGCGACCTCGTCCAGCAGGTAGGAGCAGCGCCCGACGACCCGGGCGAACTCCGGGCCGTTGCGCTCGGTCAGCAGCGCCGCGAGACCGGCGACGGTGGTGCCCGCCGCGATCTCGAGGGTCTCGGCATCCCGACCCGCCGCGGAGCGCGCGGCGGCGAAGTACCGGACCTCGACGGTGCGGGTGAGAGTCTGCGTCACGGGGGACATCCTCCTCAGCCTCCGATCGCGCTCATCGGGCGGTCCGGCTGCAGGAAGCCGGGGTCGTCGATGCCGTGGCCCGCGAGCTTGCCCCACATGGCGACCCGCCAGGTGTCCGCGATCTCGGTGTCCGTGGCGCCGCCGCGCAGCAGGGCGCGCAGGTCGGTCTCGGTGCGGGCGAACAGGCAGGAGCGGACCTGGCCGTCCGCGGTGAGCCGCGTGCGGTCGCAGGCCCCGCAGAAGGGCCGGGTGACCGACGCGATGACGCCGACGCGGGCCGGGCCCCCGTCGACCAGGTAGCGCTCGGCGGGCGCACCGCCGCGGGCCTCGCCGTCCGGGGTCAGGGTGAAGCGGGCCGAGAGCCGCTCCATGATCTCCCCGGCGGTGATCATCTCGCTGCGTTCCCAGCCGTGCTGGGCATCGAGCGGCATCTGCTCGATGAAGCGCAGCTCGTAGCCGTGCTCGACGGCGAACGCGAGCATGTCCGCGGCCTCGTCGTCGTTCGTGCCGCGCAGCAGCACGCTGTTGATCTTCACCGGGCTCAGCCCGGCGGCGCGGGCCGCGGCGAGGCCCTCCAGCACGTCGGACAGCCGGTCCCGGCGGGTGATGGTGGCGAACCGCTCCGGGCGCAGGGTGTCCATCGAGACGTTGAGCCGGTTCACCCCGGCCGCGGCGAGCGCCTCGGCGCGGCGCGCGAGCCCGATCCCGTTGGTGGTCAACGAGATGTCCGGGCGCGGCTCGAGAGCGGCGGAGGCGGCGATGAGCTCCTCGAGGCCCTTGCGCAGCAGCGGCTCGCCGCCGGTGAAGCGGAGCTCGTGGACGCCGAGGTCCCGGACGGCGATCGTGATCAACCGCAGGAGCTCGGTGTCGGTGAGCTGCTCCTCGCGCGGCATCCAGTCCAGGCCCTCGGCGGGCATGCAGTAGGTGCAGCGCAGGTTGCAGCGGTCGGTGAGGGAGATCCGGAGATCCGTCGCGACCCGACCGAAGGTGTCCACGAGGCCCTGGTGATCGGGCCGATCGGCCGGTCGTGACGGGTCCGCGGTGGGAGCGCTCCGGAGGGTGGGAAGACCCAGGGAGATCGTGTTCGAAGCCGTCACACCACGAGGGTAACCGCCGTCACCGATCTTCATCCATGGCGTGAAACGCCAGGTCAGGGGGCTCCGCAGATGCGGAACGAGACCGCATCGCGACACGCAGGAGCGGGCCGCGACGGGGGGCGTGCCTGTCCGGAAGGCGAGGATCACCCTTCCGGGCAGGGCACTGCGTGCCTGCGTCCGCCCCGCGGCGCGGTGGCCGGAGCGACGGCGCCAGGGTGACGCGGTCAGCGGGCGGCGAGGCGGAGGACTGCGGCGGCCGAGCGGTCGACGTCCTCCTCCGTCGTGGTGGCGTTGCTGACCGACAGCCGCATCCATCTCCGGCCGCGCCAGGTCGTGCCGCCCGCCCAGCAGGTGCCGTCGGCCTGGACCGCCGCGATCACCTCGTCCGTGCGGTCGCCGAAGCCGGCGAGCACCTGGTTGAGCGGCACGGGCGCGGGGATCTCGACGCCCCCCGCCGCCAGTCGGTCGGCGAACCGCCGGGCCAGGTGGTGGCAGCGTCCGACGAGCTCCGCCACGCCGTCCACGCCGAGCTCGCGCAGCGCGGCCCAGACCGCGAAGCCCCGCGCCCGGCGAGAGGACTCCGGGACCAGGTCACCGAGCTCCGGCCGCGGGCCGCCCGCGCCGGGCAGGTAGTCGGCGGTGTACCCGAGCGCGGCGGCGTGGGTCGCGGGGTGGGCGCACATCGCGAACCCGGAGTCGTAGGGGACGTTGAGCCACTTGTGGCCGTCGCAGGCCCAGGAGTCGGCGAGCTCTCGGCCGTCGACGAGGTGGGCCAGCGACGGCGCGGCCGCCGCCCAGAGGCCGAAGGCGCCGTCCACGTGGACCCAGGCGTCGTGCTCCCGGGCCCGTGCCGTGGCCGCGCGCAGGTCGTCGCAGGCGCCGGTGTTCACGTTGCCGGCCTGCAGGCAGACGATCGTGGGGCCGGGGCCGGCCTGCAGGACGCGGCCGAGGTCGACGACGTCGATCGCGCCGTCCGGCAGCGTCGCCACCGGGACCATGGCGGTGCGGCCGAACCCGAGCAGTCGAGCGGCACGGTCCACGGTGGCGTGTCGCTCCGCGCTCGCGACGATCCGGACCGGCGGGGCGCAGGCCAGGCCGTCCGCCTCGACGTCCCAGCCCGCGGCGGCGAGCACGTGGTGGCGGCCCGCGGCGAGGCCGACCGTGTTCGCGGCCTGGGCGCCGGTCACGAACCCGACCGACGCCGACGCCGGCAGGCCCAGCAGCTCGAGGAGCCAACGTCCGGCGGTGCGTTCGGCCGCGGCGGCGGCCGGGGACATCACGGTGGTGAACGCGTTCTGGTCCCAGGCCGCGGTGAGCACGTCGGCGGCGGCAGCGGCGCTCAGCGACCCGCCGGTCACGAACCCGAAGTACCGGGGTCCGACGCTCGCGACCAGCCCTGGTTCGGCCGCCGCCACCAGCGCGTCGACGACCTCGCCTGCAGGGGTCTCGCTGCGGGGGAGTGGGCCGTCGAAAGCCAGGTCCGCGGGGTCCACGGGCCGGCCCACCGGGCGCTCGGCGGCTCCCGCGCGGTAGGCGAGGGCGGCCTCGGTCGCTCGGTGCAGCGCGTCGGCGAACGTGTCCATCCGCCCAGTCTCGTGCTCTCAGCGCGGTGCCGACAGCGCTCAGGGCACGCAATCGGCGATCATGCCGCGCTGAGCGCACGAAACGTGCTCTGCCGCGCTGAGCGCACGCAATCGGCGATCATGCCGCGCTGAGCGCACGAAACGTGCACTCGGGTCGGGCGGGCGCTCGTCAGCGGGCTCCTAGTGTGCGGCGAGCTCCTGGCGGGCGACGGAGCGCAGGTGGACCTCGTCGGGGCCGTCGGCGAAGCGGAGGGCGCGGGCCCAGGTGTAGAAGTAGGCCAGCGGGGTGTCGTCGCTCATCGCCGCGCCGCCGTGGACCTGCATGGCGCGGTCGATGACCGTGCACGCCATCCGCGGCACCACGACCTTGATCGACGCGATCTCCGAGGCCGCACCCTTGGCGCCGTAGCGGTCGATCAGCCACGCCGTCTTGAGCACCAGCAGCCGGGCCTGCTCGATCTCCATCCGGGACAACGCGATCTGCTCGCGCACCACGCCCTGCTCCGCCAGCGGACGGCCGAACGCGACGCGGTCCTGCGCCCGGCGCACCATCAGCTCCACGGCGCGCTCGGCCATGCCGATGAGCCGCATGCAGTGGTGGATCCGACCGGGGCCGAGGCGGGCCTGGGCGATCGCGAAACCGCCGCCCTCCTCGCCGAGCAGGTTCGACACCGGCACCCGGACGTCGGTGAACCGCATCTCCGAGTGCCCGTGCTGGTCCTGGTAGCCGAACGTCGGCAGGTGCCGGGTGATCTCGACGCCGGGGGTGTCCCGCGGCACGAGCACCATCGACTGCTGGCGGTGCCGCGCGGCCTCGGGGTCGGTCTTGCCCATCACGATGAAGATCTGGCAGCGGGTGTCCGCCGCCCCGGAGATCCACCACTTGCGGCCGTTGATGACGTAGTCGTCGCCGTCCCGGACGATGCTGGTCTCGATGTTCGTCGCGTCCGACGAGGCCACCTGCGGCTCGGTCATCGCGAACGCCGACCGGATCTCGCCCTCCAGCAACGGGTTGAGCCACTGCTCCTGCTGCTCGGGCGTGCCGAACAGGTGCAGCGTCTCCATGTTCCCGGTGTCCGGGGCCTGGCAGTTGATCACCTCGGGGGCGATCACCGGGGACCAGCCGGACACCTCGGCGACGGCCGCGTAGTCCAGGTTGGACAACCCGGAGATCGCGGGCAGGAACAGGTTCCACAGCCCCCGCTCGCGAGCCTTCGTCTTCAGCTCCTCGACGACCGGGGGCAGGTCCCACTCCTGCGGTGTCCCGCGCCGCTCGGCGCGGAAGGCGTCGTACGCGGCCTCGGCCGGGAGCACTTCCTCGTCCAGGAAGGCGCGCATGCGCTTGGTGTAGTCGGCAGCGACGGCGCTCGGTTCGAAGTCCACCTCGGCATGAGACCACAATGCATCTGCATTAACAACGTCCTGGGTGGATATCTGCTCATCCGCGGACATAGGATCCGCTCCGTGCCGCAATTCAGGATCGCCGACGCACCTCGCCTGCTCGGAGCCGGCAGCGCCACCGCCCGTCTGCTCGCCTGCGGCGTCGCAGGTCTGGCCGTGGCCCTCGCGGCGTGCAGCTCGCCTTCACCGGAGGCCGCCACGGGTGCCGCACCCGAGGCCCGCACCCTGACGGTGTTCGCCGCCGCCTCGCTGACCGAGTCGTTCGACTCCCTCGAGAAGACGTTCGAGACGCAGAACCCGGGCGTCGACGTGGTGCTCAACTACGGCGGCTCGTCCGACCTGGCCCAGCAGATCGTCAACGGTGCCCCGGCGGACGTGTTCGCCGCCGCCAGCGGCGCGACCATGAAGACCGTCTCGGACGCGCAGCTCACCGCGGCCGCGCCGACCGTGTTCGCGACCAACGTGCTGCAGATCGCGACCGCGCCCGGCAACCCGAAGGCGATCGCCACGTTCGCCGATCTGGCCGAACCGGAGCTCAAGACCGTGGTCTGCGCCCCGCAGGTCCCGTGCGGAGCGGCGGCGGCGAAGATCGAGCAGGCGACCGGAGTCGACATCCCGGCCGTGTCCGAGGAGCCGGACGTCAAGTCGGTGCTGTCCAAGGTCTCGTCCGGCAACGCCGACGCGGGACTGGTCTACGTCACCGACGTCACCGCGTCGAAGGGGCAGCTCCAGGGTGTCAGCTTCCCCGAGTCGGCGGCGGCGCGGACCGACTACCCGATCGCGGTCGTGAAGGACGCGCCCCAGGCCGAGCTCGCCCAGCGGTGGGTCGAGCTCGTCGAGGGCGCCGACGGCGCCTCGGTGCTGGGCGCGCAGGGCTTCGGGAAGCCGTGATCTCCGGGTGAGCTCACCGACCGCACCGACCGCGCCGATCAGGCGGCCCGACCGTCGTCACGAGGAGACGGTCGGGCTGCCCTGGTTCGTCTGGATCCCCGCCGGGATAGCGTTCCTGCTGATCGTCGCGCCGGTGCTCGGGCTGGTGCAGCGCGCGTCCTGGTCCCGGATGCCCGAGCTGCTGCTGTCCGACGCCGCCCTCGACGCCCTGCGACTCTCCCTGCAGACCGCCGCGATCTCGACGGTGCTGTGCGTGCTGTTCGGCGGTCCGCTGGCCGTGGTGCTCGCCCGTTCCCGGCTGCCGGGGCTGCGCACCGTCCGCTCGATCGTGCTGCTGCCGCTGGTGCTGCCCCCGGTCGTCGGCGGTCTGGCGCTGCTGTTCCTGCTGGGCCGCACCGGTTTGGTCGGACGCGCCCTCGATCTCTGGTTCGGCATCACCATCCCGTTCACGACGGCGGCGGTGGTCCTCGCGCAGACCTTCGTCGCGCTGCCCTTCCTCGTGGTGTCGCTGGAGGGCGCGCTGCGCACGGCCGGGCGGCGCTACGAGTCCGTCGCCGCGACCCTCGGCGCCACCCCGGGCCTGGCCTTCCGACGAGTGACGATCCCGCTGGTCCTGCCCGGCCTGATGTCCGGCGCGGTGCTGGCGTTCGCGCGGTGCATGGGCGAGTTCGGCGCCACGATCGCCTTCGCGGGCAGCCTGCAGGGCACCACCCGAACCCTGCCGCTGCTCGTCTACCTGGAGCGGGAGACGGACGTCGACGGCGCGGTGGCCCTGTCCCTGCTGCTGGTCGTGGTCGCGGTCATCGTGATCGTGCTCGGCAGGCCGCGGACCGCGGAGGGCGTGCTGTGAGCCTCGACCTGGCCGTCCGGCTGGACCGGGGAGACTTCTCGCTGGACGTGACGGTCGCGGCGGGGTCCGGCGAGGTCCTCGCGGTCCTGGGGCCGAACGGGGCGGGCAAGTCCACGCTGCTCGGCGTGCTCTCCGGGCTGCTGCGGCCGGACTCCGGGCACGTCCGGGTGGGGGACCGGACGGTCACCGACGTCGAGGCCGGGGTGTTCGTGCCCGCCCACCGCCGCGGCGTCGGGCTGCTCGCGCAGCAGGCGCTGCTCTTCCCGCACATGACGGCGCTGGCGAACGTCGCGTTCGGGCCGCGCGCCCAGGGCGTCGCCAGGCGGGAGGCGGAGGAGCGGGCGCGTGGGCTGCTCGCCGACGTCCTGCCCGACGTCCCGGGCCTCGCCGACCGCAGGCCCGCGCAGCTCTCCGGCGGGCAGCAGCAGCGGGTGGCGCTGGCCCGGGCGATCGCCCCCGACCCCGAGCTGCTGCTGCTGGACGAGCCGTTGGCCGCCCTCGACATCGACGCCGCCCCCGCCATGCGCGCCCTGCTGCGCCGGGTGATCCGGGACGGCAAGCAGACGGCGGTGCTGGTCACCCACTCCGCGCTCGACGCCCTGGTGCTCGCCGACCGGGTCGTCGTGCTGAGCGGGGGACGGGTCGTGGAGCAGGGGCCCACCCGGGAGGTGCTGGCGCGGCCCAGGAGCGCGTTCGCGGCCCGGATCGCCGGGCTCGACCTGATCCCCGGGGTGCGCGCGGGCGGGGCGCTGCGGACGGTCGAGGGGCTCGTGATCGCGGGCCGGGACCCCCAGCGCGTGCACTCCGTCGAGGAGTCCGCGCAGCTCGGACCGAGCTCCACTCCGGACGGGGCGGCGGCGGTGGCGGTCTTCCCGCCCTCGGCGGTGTCCGTGTTCGCCGAGGAGCCGCACGGCAGCCCGCGCAACGTCCTGCCGGTCCGGTTGGCGTCGATCGAGCCCCGCGGCGACGTCGTGCGGCTCCGGGCGGGGCCCCGACCGGGTGGCCCGGAGTGGCTCGAGGGGCTCGCCGCGGACGTCACGCCCGCCGCGGTCGCGGACCTCGTCGCCGAGCCCGGCGTGGACCTCTGGTTCGCGGTGAAGGCCACCGAGGTGCAGATCCACCCCGTCTGAGCGCCGCTCGTGTGGCGCAAGCGTCGCTCGGTGGCGCTTGTGCCACACAAGCGGCACCGGGGCTCGGCGCTGCAAACCCAGCGTCACCACATCGGTCACAACCGTCACCCAGGCCACTATCGTGTACCTGTGTTTCCCCGGTGGCGGTCCGTAACGTCGCTGTCCGTGATCCCCCGGTTCCTGCGCCCGCTGTGTGTGGTGCTCGTCGTGGCCCTGACCTCCCTCGTGGGTACGGCGGCCTACGCGAGCACGCCGCCGGTCGTGGTGGCGGTGGCCGGGGACACCGGGGACTACGTCGTGCTCGCGGGCTCGGCGGACGAGGCGGTGCAGGCCGCGGACGCGGCGGGCGTCACGCCGACGGTGCGCTTCACCAAGGCCGTCACGGGGTTCGCGGCGCGGCTGACCGCGGAGCAGTTCGCCCGGCTGCGCGACCGCCCCGGGATCCTCGGCATCGAGCCCGACCGCCGGATCGACCCCATCGGGCCGCGCACGCAGCCCCACGCGACCGAGCCGCTCGGGCTGACCGAGGGCACGCAGGACAACCCGCCGAACTGGGGCCTGGACCGCATCGACCAGCGCACCCTCCCCCTCGACGGTCGCTACACGACCACGGCCACCGGCCAGGGCGTCACGGTCTACGTGGTGGACACCGGCGTCGACGTCACCCACCCGGCCTTCGGGGGACGTGCGAGCTGGGGCACCAACACCATCGACGGCCAGGACACCGACTGCGACGGCCACGGCACCGTCGTCGGCGGGATCGCCGCCTCGGCCGACTACGGGGTGGCCAAGGACGCGCAGGTCCGGGCGGTGAAGGTGTTGGACTGCAACGGGTCCGGCACGCTGTCGTCGTTGCTCGGCGGCCTGGACTGGGTGCTGCAGAACCACGCCGCCGGACCTGCGGTCGCGGTGATGTCCTGGAGCTACGGCCCGTCGGACGCGCTGCTGTCCGCGGTCACGAACCTGGTGCAGGACAACGTGTTCGTCGCCGCCTCGGCGGGCAACAACGGGCGCAACGACTGTCAGGTCGCCCCGCGCGCCGCAGGCGGCGTGATGGTCGTGGCGAACTCGACGCGTGATGACCAGCGCAACAGCTCGTCGAGCACCGGGCCGTGCGTGAGCCTCTACGCTCCCGGGACGTCCATCGTGGCGCCCGTGCCGGGCGGGCGGACCGCCTCGTACACGGGGACCTCGATGGCCGCGCCCTTCGCCGCGGGCGTCGCGGCCCTCTACAAGCAGGCGCGGGGCGACGCGCCGAGCTCCACGATCACGCAGTGGATGATCGACAACGCCACCCCGGGCGTGATCGACGGCGGGGACGTCGACGGCACCCCCAACCGCCTCCTGAACACCGGCGGCCTCTGACGCCGGTCAGTACCTGCTCATCACGTGCTTGACCCTGGTGTAGTCCTCGACGGAGTAGCCGCTGAGGTCCTTGCCGTAGCCGGACTGCTTGAAGCCGCCGTGGGGCATCTCGGCGACGAGCGGGATGTGGCAGTTGATCCACACGCAGCCGAAGTCCAGGCCGTTGCTCATCCGGATCGACCGGGAGTGGTCGGCGGTCCAGACGCTGGAGGAGAGCCCGTAGTCGGTGTCGTTGGCCAGGGCCAGCGCCTCCGCCTCGTCCGCGAAGGACTGGACGGTGATCACCGGGCCGAAGATCTCCTCGCGCACCAGCTCGTCCGCCTGGGTCAGGCCGCTGATCACGGTGGCCGGGAAGAAGTACCCGGCACCCTCGGCGGGGGAGCCGCCCGCCAGCACCGACGCGTGCGCCGGGACCCTGGACACCAGCCCGCTGACCTTCTCGAACTGGGCCGCGTTGTTCAGCGGGGGGATGAAGAGGTCGTCGCTGTCGTCCTCGTCCCGGGAGAAGCGGACCCCCTTCGCGAACTCGGCGATCGCCGCCGCCAGCTCGTCCGCGACGGACTCGTGCGCCAGCACCCGGGTCGCCGCGGTGCAGTCCTGCCCCGCGTTGAAGAACCCCGCGATCGCGATGTCCTCGGCGTTCGCCGCGATGTCCGCGTCGGAGAACACGATCACCGGGGCGTTGCCGCCCAGCTCCAGGTGCACCCGCGTGACGTTCGGCGCCGCCGCCGCGGCGACCGCCTTGCCCGCCCGGGTGGACCCGGTGATCGCGACCAACGCGGGGGTGGTGTGCCCCGCGACCAGCGCACCGGTGTCCCGGTCCCCGCACACGACGTTGAGCACGCCCGGGGGGAGGAACTCGGCGAACAGCTCGCCCATCCTGGCCGTGGTGGCCGGGGTGGTGTCGGACGGCTTGATGACCATGGTGTTCCCGGCCGCCAGCGCGGGGCCGATCTTCCAGGTGGCCATCATCATCGGGTAGTTCCACGGCGTGATCGTCCCGACGACGCCGAGTGGCTCTCGTCGGACGAACGACGTGTGCCCGGCCATGTACTCCGCCCCGGCCCGCCCCTCGAGGGTCCGCGCCGCCCCGGCGAAGAAGCGGAACTGGTCCGCCATGACCGCGATCTCCTCGGAGTGCGTCAGGGCTCTGGGCTTGCCGGTGTCCCGGTGCTCCAGCTCGACGAGCTCGTCGGCGTTCGCCTCGACGGCGTCCGCGACCTTGAGCAGCGCGGCCTGGCGCTCGGACGGGGTGATCGCGCCCCACCCGTCCGCGTAGGCCCGCGCGGCCGCGGCGTACGCGGCGTCGACGTCCGCGGCCCCGGAGAGCGGCGCCGTCGCGTAGACCTCGCCGGTCGACGGGTCGACGACGTCCATCGTCGCCCCGTCCGCGGCGGCCACGGGCTTGCCGTCGACGATGTTGTGGAACGTCTGCATGGTTCCTCCTCCGGGAGGGCGCGGGGTGGGCACCGCCGGGCACCGCTGACCGCGCCCGGTGGGTCAGGAGAAGGCGGGCTTGACCTTCTCGGCGATCAGGGTCAGCTGCTCGTCCACGGTCGGGACGCCCGTGACCTCGCGGCCCATGAACGTCTTGACCAGGTGCGCGTCCGTGATGGCGCAGATCATGTGGTTCGCGCCGCCCGCCTTCATCTGCTGGATCTTCGCGATGCACTCCTCGGGGGTGCCTGCGACGGACAGCTTGTCGGCCAGGTCGTCCGGGGTCGCGTCGATCGAGCCCGCCAGGTCACCGGCCACGAACTTGTCCAGGATCGGCTTCATCTCCGCGGGCGAGACGCCGTTGCGCTCGAGCAGCGAGTCCGGCATGGACGACGCGTAGAGCCCGACCATGGACTTGGCGGCCTCCTTGGCCTTGGCCGAGTCCTCCGAGACGGCGAAGACGCACCAGGCGGCGATGTCGAGGTCGTCGACGTTCTTGCCCGCGCGCTCGGCGCCGATCTTCATGTTGTCGTACATGTACTGGTACGCCTCGGTCGTGTACCCCAGCGCGTGGTGGCAGCCGTCGGAGAACTCGCCCGCGACCTGGAAGGACTTCGGGCCCGCCATCGCGCCCATCTTGACCGGAACCCGCTCGGCGACGGGGCGGGCGAAGGTGAAGAGGCCCTTGTAGGTGAAGAACTCGCCGTCGTGGGTGATCGCGCCCTCGTCGAGCAGGGTGCGGATGACCTGGACGCCCTCCTTCACCCGGGACAGCGGCTTCTGGGTGCTCCAGTCCATCCCGTATTGCGCGAGCAGGCCGAAGTTGCCGGAGGACAGGACGACCTCGGCGCGACCGCCGGTGAGCTCGTCGAGCGTGGCGGTGGCCTGGGCGATCAGGGACGGTTCGCGGAGGACCACCGCGGACACCGACGGGCCCATCTTGATCCGGGAGGTCTTGTCCGCCGCCGCCGCGAACAACAGCCAGAGGTCCTTGTGCCAGGTCTCGTCCGCGGCGTAGACGGCGTGGAAGCCGAGCTCGTCCGCGAGCTGGATGGACCTGAGCGACTCGGCGAGGGGGTAGTCGGGCAGCATGACGTAGCTGAACTTCATCGTGGGTCCTCGATTTCGGCGATCAGTTCGGATCCGGTGACGGTCGTGTGCGCGAAGTGGTGGTGCATCCACTCGAGGTGGTCGTGCCGGGCGTGCATGATCCGCAAGGTGTCCCAGTTGGGGAAGGTCTGCTGGAGCACGTGCAGCTCCATCAGCCGCGGGTCCACCTCGTAGACGTGCTCGTGGGTGGTGATCGCGACCTCGGAGGCCCGCTGGGGCTCCGGCGGCGTGTTCTCGTCCTCGTAGCGATAACTCATGGGAGGTTCCTCAGCTCGGCGAGCTGTGCGGACACGTCGCCCTGGTAGGCGAAGTCGAGCAGATACTTCCCGGGGTTCATGATGTTGTTCGGGTCCAGCATCCGTTTGACGCCGAGCATCACGTCGAACCCGCGCCCCAGCTCGCGCGGCACCAGGTCGACCTCGCCCTCGCGGCACGAGCCGTGGCAAGCCGAGATCGAGCCGCCGTGGGCCAGGGCCGCCGCCGCGATGTCCCGCTTGGCCTTCACCCACATCGACCACGCGTCGTCGTCCAGGCGCTGCTCCCAGATCCCGACGTCGATCTCGGTCAGGTAGTCCACCCCGGTGTCGGCGGAGGTGTAGGCGAACATGCCCCAGTCGTCGAAGACGTCGGTCCTGCGGCGGAGGTCGGCGACGATGTCGTGCCACGCCTTCGTGACGGCGGGGACGTTCGTGTAGTTCACCGCCGCGTCCTCGCAGTGCCAGGACATCGGGACGACCTGGCCCGTCTTCGTCCGGCCGTGCAGCGGGGTGGCGTAGCGGTCGTGCCGGGCGGCCCAGTCGCCCTCGGAGATCTCGTCGCCGAGGTAGCGCGCGCCGTGCTCCTTCGCGATCCGGAACAGCCGCTTCCCGCCGACCCGGACCTCGTCCTCCCAGCCGTACAGCACCGCGCAGGTCAGGGCACGGACGTCGGCGGGCTGCGGGATGTAGGCCTCGTCGTCCCGGCGGAGGTAGGCGACCTTGTACTCGTCGAACAGCACCGCGCCCGCGAACGTGGCCACGCCGGCGCGGGTCAGCGCCCCGGTGAAGCGGTAGGCGGCGTCGTAGTCGTCGAAAGCCCAGAACGGGCTCAGCTCGGCCTCGGGCTTGGGGTAGAGCTTGAGCGTGGCCTTCGTGGCGATGCCGAGCGTGCCCTGGTGCCCCATGAACAGGTGCTTGAGCTGGTACCCGCTGGACGACTTGGAGATCTTGCCGCCCGCGCCGTCGCCGACGTGCAGGATCTCCCCGGTCGGCAGCACGAAGTCGAAGGACAGGACCAGGTCGCGGGTGTGCCCGTAGCGGGCGCCGATCAGCGACCAGCCCGACGTCCCGATCCGGCCGCCGACCAGCGAGCACGGGTACGACGCCGGGTCGTCCGGATAGATCAGCCCGTGCGTGGCCAGCTGCTCGTTGAGCTTGAGCATGTTGATGCCCGTGCCCACGGTGACGGTGCGGTTCTCCAAGTCCAGCTCGTGGACCTGATTCATCCGCTTGACGTCCACGACGATCCCGCCGCGCAGCGGCACCGCCCCGTCGGTCAGTCCGGTGCCGCCGTCCCGCGGGACGACGGGGCACTTCAGCTCGTTCGCGATCGCGACGACCGCCGCGACCTCCTCGGTGGACTCCGGCAGCACCGCGAGATCCGGGACCCGCTCGCGCCAGCGGTGCACCGGGAACGGCGCGGGGACGCGGGCTCGGTTGTAGCGGTCGGTCTTCGAGGTGAGGATCTGGTCCGGCCGGAGCACCCCGCGGAGCCGTTCGATCACGCGTGCGACCAGGTCCGCGGAAACGCGTTCGGTGCTGGTCCCGGTGGTGGTCATGAACAGCCTCCCCCGCCACATCCGCCGCCCCCGCAACCGCCGCGCTCGTCGCCCACGGTCCCGCGACTGCCGCCGACCGTGA
>Ga0070671_100002763_pt1 | contig 13629 bp, 12 predicted proteins | sample KBSS73metaG_FD_65341 | JGI IMG/M metagenome (GOLD analysis project Ga0070671, IMG submission 65341) | Switchgrass rhizosphere microbial communities from Kellogg Biological Station, Michigan, USA - KBS S7-3 metaG | ecosystem: Host-associated > Plants > Roots > Rhizosphere > Soil ...
AGATGCTCGATCGGATCGGCGACGAGGTCGCGATAGGTGATTTCGAGCGCGGGATCGGCCGCGCGCAGCCGATTGACCACCGCCGCCGAAAGCTGGCGGCTGACCGAGCCATCGCCGGTGATGCTTGAATCGAGATGTAGCAGTTTCATATGGAGAGCCTTTCCGGTATCAGTTTGTAACCGGGGCGTGATATGTGACCGCATCCCCGCGGTCCGCAAGGAGGCACTATTTTGTCACCCGAGCACAGCAATGTGACCAAGGCCCCCTGGCCGGACACGCTGCCGAAGATCGATCATCCCAAATGCCGCAGCATTGCGCCGATCCTTGCGCGCGTCGGCGACAAATGGAGCATGCTGATCGTGATGACGCTTGCGGGCGGGCCGCGCCGCTTCAACGAACTGAAGCGGCTGATCGAAGGCATCTCGCAGCGCATGCTGACCTTCAACCTGCGCGGGCTGGAGCGCGACGGGCTGGTCAAGCGGACGATGTTCGCGACGATACCGCCGCGCGTCGATTATGAACTCACCGAGCTCGGCAGATCCTTGTGCGCGCCGGTGATCGCGCTCGGCGAATGGGCGTCGGCCAATCTCGACGTGATCGAGGCCGCGCGCGAGGCGTTCGACCGAAGCGCGGGCGAATAGGGCCGCTTCGGCTTCCGTTTGCCCCTCGCCTTGCCAAGACCTTGATCGGTTCAGGCTGAATCAGCCTGAACCGTGAATCGAGGTCTCGACGATTTGAATGGAGCCTGATTGGCCGCGCCGAACTTCGTTTCAAGTCATCGGCGGAGGAGCACAGCGCTTCCACCTCAAACGATCAGGCTCTAAGGGCGGGCGATGTTCTCCGTTTCCGATGCCGAATCCCGCGTTGCCGATCTGGTTGCCGCCGCCAAAAGCGCCGGCGCCGATGCGGCCGATGCCGTCTATTACCGCAACAGCTCGACCGAAGTGCAGGTACGCCTGGGCGCGCTGGAGGATGTCGGCCGCTCCGATGGCGAGGAGATCGGCCTCCGGCTGTTCGTGGGCAAAAGATCCGCGAGCGTATCCTCGTCGGACCTGTCCAGGGATGCGCTGAGCGCGCTCGTCGAACGCGCCGCGGCGATGGCGCGCGAGGCGCCCGAGGATGAATTCGCCGGACTCGCACCCGAGGATCGCCTGTTCCGGGGCGAGGCGGTCGAGATCGATGCCGATGACGGCGCCGACCCCGCGCCGGCGGTGCTCAAGGCGCGCGCGCTCGCGGCGGAGGAGGCGGCGCGCGCCGTTGCCGGCGTCACCAACAGCGAAGGCGCAGGAGCAAGCGCGGGGCGCAGCCTGATGGCGCTCGCGACATCGACCGGCTTCGTGCGCGGTTTCGTCAGTTCGGGCTATGGCTGTTCGGCGAGCGTGATCGCGGGCGAGGGCGCGGGTATGCAGCGCGATTATGCCTATCATTCGACGCGCCATCTCGCCGATCTCGAAGGCGCGGAAGATATCGGCCAGCGCGCCGGCCAGCGCGCGGTTGACCGGCTGAATCCCGGCAAGCTCGCGTCCGGCCCGATGCCGGTCGTATTCGATCCGCGCGTGGGATCGAGCCTTTTGGGTCATCTCGCCAGCGCGATCACCGGCGCCGCGATTGCGCGGCGGACGAGCTTCCTGCTGGGCAAGCGCGGTGAGCGCATTTTCGCGCACGGCATCACCATCCGCGACGACCCGCACCGCCTGCGCGGGCTGCGCAGCCGCACCTTCGATGGCGAGGGCCTGCCGACGCTGCCGGCCAACATCGTCGCCGACGGCGTGCTCCAGACCTGGCTGCTCGACAGCGCCTCGGCGCGGCAACTGGGCGAGGCGCCGACCGGCCATGCCACGCGCGGCGGCAGCGGCGCGCCGGGGGCGGGAACGAGCAACCTGTTCATGGAGGCGGGCAACCATTCGGTCGCCGACCTGATCGGCGACATCAAATTGGGCGTATTCGTGACCGAGTTGATCGGTCAGGGCGTCAACGGGATCACCGGCGATTATAGTCGCGGCGCATCCGGCTTCGCGATCCGCCACGGGCAATTGGCCGAGTCGGTCGCCGAGATCACGATCGCGGGCAATCTCAAGGACATGTTCCTCGCGCTGACCCCCGCCGACGATCTCGTCTTCCGCCGCGCGATGGACGTGCCGACGTTGCGGATCGACGGCATGACGATTGCCGGTGCCTGATAAGAGGTCAGACTCTACTCTGATCGAGGCCGTGGCGGCTGCCGCTGCCGAGGCGGGACGGCTCGCGCTCGATCGGTGGGAAACCGATTTTCGCCGCTGGGAAAAAGCGCCCGGCAGCCCGGTTTGTGAGGTCGATCTGGCGGTCGACGAATTGCTCAAGCAGCGATTGACCGCGATCGATGGCGAGGCCGCATGGCTGTCGGAAGAGACCGCCGACGATTTCGCGCGCCTGGGAAAAAGGCGGCTGTGGGTAGTCGATCCCATCGACGGTACGCGAGACTATCTGCGCGGGCGCCCCGGCTGGTGTGTTTCAGTCGCTTTGGTCGAGGATGGCCAGCCTGTGATCGGCGTGCTCGACGCTCCTGCGCGCGGCGAACAGTGGCGCGCGGCAGCGGGGGCGGGGGCGTCGCGCAATGGCGTGGTGCTGCGCGGCTCGATGCGCGTCGAATTGCCGGGATCGCGCGTGCCGGCCGATACTTTGCCCAAGATCGACGAGGATCTGATCGCCGTGCCGCGCGCCAATTCGATCGCCCTCAGGATAGCGATGGTCGCGGCGGACGAAGCCGATCTCTGTGCCAGCCTGCGCTGGGGCAATGAATGGGATATCGCCGCTGCCGCATTGATCGCGGAGGAAGCGGGCGCAACCGTCACCGACGCTTTAGGGCTTCCGATCCGCTATAACAGCAATGCCGCAGAGGCGTTCGGCGTGCTCGCGAGCGCGCCTGCGATCCATACTGCAGCAGTTGCGCGGCTGGCCGAGCGGGCGAGCGCGGCAAGCATCAGGCTGCGCTGATCTTCGGAACCCTCAGCCGCGGCAGGTCGATTGCCGGGCAGCGGTCCATCACCACTTTCAAGCCGGCTGCTTCGGCGCGCGCGGCCGCGTCGTGGTTGATCACGCCGATCTGCAGCCACACCGCTTTGGCGCCAGCCGCGATCGCCGCATCGACGGCCTCTCCCGCCGCGGTCGGGCGACGGAAGATGTCGACCATGTCGATCGGCTCCCCGATCTGGCCGAGCTCGCGCCAGACATATTCGCCATGGACATGCTCGCCCGTGATCTGCGGATTCACCGGCAGGACGCGATAGCCCCAATCCTGCAGCACGCGCATGACCCTGTAGCTCGGCCGATCGGGCCGGTCCGACGCGCCGATCAGGGCGATCGTGCGCGTGTCCTTGAGGAGCTGGGCGATATCGGCGTCGGCGGTCAGCGGCATGCGCCTATAACCGCCCGGATGCCTATCGGTTCAGCCAGTCGGCGACGGCTCGCGCCACGCCGGCGAACGGCGCCGGATCGGGCGTGCCCGCGTCGGACGATTGGCGGATCGCGATCGCGAGCGGGACGCGGCCGATGAACGGGAGCCCGAGCCGCTGCGCTTCCCGTTCCGCCCCGCCCTGGCCGAACGGGTCGGAAATTTCGCCGCATTTGGGGCAGGCATAACCCGCCATATTCTCGACGATGCCGATGATCGGCACGCCTGCCTTGTTGAACAGGTCGATCGCGCGCTCGGCATCGATCAGGGCGAGGTCCTGCGGCGTCGAGACGATCACGGCGGCGGCGGGCCTGTGCTTCTGGATCATCGAGAGCTGCACGTCGCCCGTCCCCGGCGGCATATCGACGATCAGCACCTGCGCGCCGTCCCAATGCGCGTCGACCAGCTGATCGATCGCCTTGCCCGCCATCGGGCCGCGCCACGCCACTGCTTGGCCCGGCGCGACCAGTTGCCCGAGCGACAACATCGGCACACCGGATCGTGTCTTCACGGGGACGAGCTTGCCGTCATGCGCTTCGGGCCTTTCGTCCGCGTCGAGCAGACGCGGTTGCGAGGGACCGTAAATGTCGGCGTCGACCAGGCCGACCTTCACGCCGAGGCGCGTGAGCGCGATCGCGAGATTGGCGGCGACGGTCGATTTGCCCACCCCGCCTTTGCCGCTCGCTATCGCGATCAGGCGCGGCCCGGCGCTTCGTTCGGCAGTGAGTGCGACGCGCACGGCCTCCACGCCTGGCAAGGCCATCAGCGCGGCGCGCGCGTCGCGCTCGATCGCGTCGCGCGCGGGTGCCGCCATTCCGCCGACGTCGATCACGACGTCGACCGTCCCGCCCGCCTGGCGCGGTAGGGCGGCCCGGCCGGCGGCGATCAGGCCTTTGCCCGTGGTGGGATCGATGACGCTGTCGAGGGCGGCGGCGAGTGGAGAGAGAGCCATGACGGCGCGCCTTAGAGCCTGATCGTTTGAGGTGGAAGCGCCGTGCGCTTCCGCCGATTACGGGAATCAGGCTCTATTCAAGGTCCGCCCAAGCCGGCGGCGGCGGGCACTGTTTTTCCGATCCGTCGCCACTATAAGGACGCCCATGCACGATAAGATAGCGGATGCGGTGCTGATCGAAGGTGGCCCCTGGGGCGGCGGTTCGGACAGCGGCGAAGGTAATGGATCCAAGAAGCCGAGGCGGCAGCCGCGGCCAGGCGGCGCGGGACCGTCGGCGCTCGATGCGCTGATCGAGCGCGGTCGCGCGCGCCTGGGTGGCGGGGGGCCCGGCGATGGCTTCCAGATCGGCGGCTTGTGGCGGTGGGGCGTGCTGGCGTTCGCCGTGCTGTGGATCGCGCTGACCTGCATCCATACGATCGGTCCGCAGCAGCGCGGCGTGGTCACGCGCTTCGGAAAATATGTTGGCACGCTCCAGCCGGGACTCGGCTGGTCGCTGCCCGCGCCGATCGATATCGTCAGCAAGATCGATGTCGACAATATTCACGTCGTCGACATCGACACCGGATCGGATGGCGCCGCGGGACAGAATCTGATGCTGACCGGCGACGAGAATATCATCGATCTCGCTTATTCGGTGCGCTGGAGCATCCGCGATCCCGAGCTTTACATGTTCCAGCTGCAGGACCCGGACGGCACGATCAAGGAAGTCGCGGAAAGCGCGATGCGCGAGGCGATCGCACGCGTCACGCTCAACGACGCGATCGGTCCGCAGCGCAGCCAGATCGCCTCGCGCGTGGCAGCGCGCGCGCAGGAGCTGCTCGACGGCTATCGCGCGGGCGTCGTCATCCAGGGCGTCGCGATCAAGCAAGCCGATCCCCCAAGCGAGGTGATGGATGCATTCAAGGAGGTCGTTGCCGCCCAGCAGAATGCGCAATCCTACCTCAATCAAGCACGCTCCTATGCGACCCAGGTGATGGCCAAGGCCCAGGGTGAGGCGACCGCGTTCGATGCGGTCTACGTTCAGTACAAGCTCAATCCCGAAGTGACGCGACGGCGCATGTATTACGAGACGATGGAGAAGGTGCTGGCCAAGACCGACAAGACCATTGTCGAACCGCGTAACGTCGTGCCTTATCTCGCGCCGCCAGCGGTCGCGAAGCCGCAGGAGCCGGCCAAGTGAACCTGATCGAAGCGGTGCGCCGCAATCCCCTGTTGTGGGCGGGTGCGGTCCTGGTGGTGGTCGCGCTGGCGTTCAGTACGTTCAGCGTGGTGCCCGAAACCAAGCAGGCGCTGATCCTGCGCTTTGGCCGGCCGGTCCGCGTCGCCAATGCCTATGATCCGCGCGAGGAATTTGGCCGGACCGGCGCCGGGCTCGTCGCGCATGCGCCGTTCATCGAGCAGGTCGTGTGGGTCGACAAGCGCGTGCTCGATTTCGACATGCAGCGTCAGGCGGTGCTCTCGACCGACCAGCTGCGGCTCGAGGTCGACGCCTTTGCACGGTACCGCATCGTCAATCCGGTCCGCATGTTCGTCGCCGCGCACAGCGAACGACGCGTCAGCGATGCGCTCAAGCCGATTCTCGGCTCGGCGCTGCGCGACGAGCTCGGCAAAAGGCCATTCAAGGCGTTGCTCAGTCCCGAGCGCGACGTCGTGATGGGCAATATCCGCAACGCCCTGGCGCGCGTCGCCGCGCAATATGGCGCCGAGATCGTCGACGTACGCATCAAGCGCGCCGATCTCCCCGAAGGCACCCCGCTCGACAGTGCGTTCAACCGCATGCGCACCGCGCGCCAGCAGGAGGCGCGCACGATCGAGGCCGGCGGGCGGCGCGAGGCGCAGATTATCATGGGTGACGCCGATGCCGCCGCCGCCAAAACCTATTCGGCAAGCTTCGGCAAAGATCCGGCCTTCTACGATTTCTACCGCGCGATGCAGTCCTACCGGATTACGTTCGGCACGGATGACACGCAACCGCGCGGCGGCGCGACGATCCTCCTGTCGCCGGACAATGACTATCTGCGGCAATTCTCGGGGAGGAAGTAATCCGTGTTTCAGTTTCGCTGAAGCACGGCGCCGAGCTTCCTGGCCAAGGGTGTCATTCAATTTGTATTCAGCCGGGGAGCGACACACTTTGCCATCCGTTATCGGATAGCGGCGCCGCGTTCGCTGGCCGCCCGCATCATCTCAGGAGAGTTTAACAGTGCGCTATGCCTATGCCGTAACTGCCGCGATGCTCCTTGGCGGGGCCGCCGCGACGGTCGTGACCCAGTCGCCACTGGGTGCGCAGGTCGCGCAGAACGCACCGTCGCGAATGGCGGCGGTCGCACCGCGCGGCGCGCCGATGAGCTTCGCCGACCTCACCGCCAAGCTGGCCCCCGCCGTGGTCAATATCTCGACCACGCAGAAGGTGCAGATCAACAAGCAGCAAAATCCATTCGCCGGTTCGCCGTTCGAGGATTTCTTCCGTCGCTTCGGCGGGCAATCCCAGGGCGGCAACGACGATAACGGCACGCCCGAAACGCGACAGGCGATGTCGCTCGGCTCGGGCTTCATCGTTTCGGCCGACGGCTATGTCGTGACCAACAACCACGTCATTTCGGGCGTGCCGACCGATCAGGGCAAGGTCACCGTCTCTTCGATCACCGTCACGCTGGCGGATCGCAAGGAATATAAGGCGACGGTGGTCGGCAAGGATGCCGCGTCCGATCTGGCCGTGCTCAAGATCGACGCCAAGGACCTGCCGTTTGTCGAGTTCGCCGATTCGACCAAGACGCGCGTCGGCGACTGGGTCATCGCGATCGGCAATCCGTTTGCACTGGGCGGCACGGTCACGGCGGGCATCGTCTCGGCGATCCACCGCGCGATCGGCCAGGGCCCGTACGATCGCTACATCCAGACCGATGCGGCGATCAACCAGGGCAATTCGGGCGGCCCGATGTTCGATCTCAACGGCAATGTCGTCGGCATCAACACCGCCATTTATTCGCCGTCGGGCGGCAATGTCGGCATCGGCTTCGCAATTCCGGCGGAGCAGGCCAAGCCGGTCGTACTGCAGTTGATGAAGGGCGAGCGCATCCATCGCGGCTATCTAGGCGTCCAGATCCAGCCGATGACGGACGATATCGCCGCGTCGCTGAACCTGCCCAAGGATCGCGGCGAGATCGTCGCGCGGGTCGAGCCGGGCCAGCCGGCGGCACGCGCGGGCGTCCAGCAGCGCGACGTGATCGTCAAGGTCAACGGCCAGGACATCACGCCCGACAATACCTTGTCCTATATCGTCGCCGGCCAGCCGGTCGGCTCGCGCGTGCAGCTCGACGTGATCCGCAACGGCAAGCCGCTGGCGCTGACCGCGGTGCTGGCCGAACGTCCGCCGGAGGATCAGCTCGCGGCCACCGGCGATGACAGCAACAATGACGGCACGCCCGATGGCGGTCAGGCTGCACCGAGCAATTTGCGCTCGTCGCTCGGTCTGTCGCTGCAGACGCTGACCCCACAGATCGTGCAGCAGCTCGGCCTCACGCCGGGGACCAAGGGGGTGGTCGTGACGGGCGTCGACGAATCGAGCGATGCCGGTACCAAGGGCCTGCAGCCGCGCGACGTCATCCTGTCGATCGGGCAGCGCCAGGTCACCAACACCGCCGAGGCTGCGGCCGCGGTCGACGCCGCCAAGAAGGCAGGTCTCAAGGCAGTGTTGTTGCTGGTTCAGCGGGGGAATAATCCGGCGCGCTATCTCGGCGTCGAACTGACGGGCAAGTAAGACCAAAACCCTTCCCGAGCCTGCTCGGGAAGGGGGTGGTATCCCTCAGGCCTGGCAGGCGCGCATCGCGCGCGGGTCGGGCCGCGGGCCCTCGGCCTTGTAGAGCGCGAGATAGCCGCCCGCTCGCGGCATCGGCCGGCGTTCGACCAAAGTGTAGCCGACCGTCTTGAACTCGCAGTCGAGCAGTGCGGGGGGGGTGCCGTGCGCCTCGGTCGGGCGATCGGCGTCGACCACCGCTACCAGCCCGTCAGGGTTGAGCGACGGCCGCATATTCCAAAGGAATTCATAAGGTTCGTCAACCTCATGGTACATGTGCACCATGAAGATGCGATCGAAGCTATGCGGCGGCAGGCCCGGGTCGGCGGGTTTGCCGAGCTTGACCGATACGTTGTCGAGCCCCTCGCGATAGACGCGGTCGGCGAGCCGGTCGTGGAATAAGCGGACAATGTCCTCCGCCAGCACGCGTCCCTTGGGGCCAACTCTCGCGGCAAGGCGGACCGTATAATAGCCCTCTCCCGCGCCGATATCGGCGACGGTCATGCCGGGCTTGACGCCCGCGGCGGCCATCACCGTTTCCGCCTCGCCATTGCGATCGCGGTCAGGCTCGTTCGACCAGCTGCCCGATATGACCTTGGCGACGGGGCGCGCGGCCTGGGGAAATCCGTGGGCGGTGCGCGGCCCTTCGGGCACGGGCTTGTGGCAGGCTGTCAGCAGCAGAAAGAGTGTCAGCGCGCACGCCGCTCTCACTCGACATCCTCCACTTCGATCGTCTCGCCCGTCACGCGCTGCGACAAAGCGGCGGCCATGAACTTGTCGAGATCGCCGTCGAGCACGTCCGACGGCGCGGTTGACGTCGCGCCGGTGCGCAGATCCTTCACCAGCTGATAGGGCTGGAGCACATAGGAACGGATCTGGTGGCCCCAGCCGATGTCGGTCTTGCTGGCGGCGGTGGCGTTCGCTTCGGCCTCACGCTTGCGCAATTCCTCCTCGTAGAGGCGCGCCTTCAGCTGCTTCATCGCCTCGGCCTTGTTCTTGTGCTGCGAACGCTGATTCTGGCACTGGACGACGATGTTGGTCGGCAGATGGGTGATGCGCACCGCGGAATCGGTGGTGTTGATATGCTGCCCGCCCGCGCCGGAGGCGCGATAGGTGTCGATGCGCAGCTCGCTTTCGTTGACGACGATATCGATATCGTCGTCGACTTCAGGATAGACCCAGACGCTCGCGAAGCTCGTGTGGCGGCGCGCGGCGCTATCGTAAGGGCTGATGCGGACCAGACGGTGCACGCCGCTCTCGGTCTTGGCATAGCCATAGGCGTTCTCGCCCTTGATCAGCAACGTCGCCGACTTGATGCCCGCCTGTTCGCCGGCGTGATAGTCGATCAGCTCGACCTTCATGCCGTGGCGTTCGGCCCAGCGCGTATACATGCGCTGGAGCATGCCCGCCCAATCCTGGCTCTCGGTGCCGCCTGCGCCGGCATTGACCTCGACATAAGAATTGTTGGCATCGGCCTCGCCCGCCAGCAGAGCCATGACCTTGTCATGGTCGGCGCGTTCGGCGAGCTCGGCCAGCGACTTCACACCGTCGTCGACCAGGGCTTCGTCGCCTTCGCTCTCGGCCATCTCCATCAGCTCGACCGTGTCGTTACGTTCCTGCTCGATCGAGCGGACGGCGTTGATCGATTCCTCGAGCCGGCGACGTTCCTGCATCACCGCTTGCGCCTGTTTGGGATCATCCCACAGTTTCGGATCTTCGACGCGGTTGTTGAGCTCGTCGAGCCGACGCACTGCGCGGTCCCAGTCGAGGAACCGGCGGACCAGGGCCATGGCGGCGTTGATCTGGTCGATATGGGCTTGCGCTTCGGCGCGCATGAAAAAATCTCCGGTAAACTATCAGGCCCGGCAAACGGGCGCGGGTCCGGCGGGAACGCCGGATGGGGGATCGCCCCCAGTTAGTAAATACCCCCCTGTTGCTGCAAGAAGTCGCTATCATTGTGCACCGCGCGCGCCCGCGCCCTTGGTGTCGCCGCGGCGGCGGCGGCCAGTTCCTGCTTGGTCGCGGCGCGGCGCGGCTCGCTTTCGGGCTTGAATGCTTCCCAGATGATGGCCGATTTGGGGTCATTATCGTCCGGCCAGCCGCCGAACACCTTCTTGCCCGAACGCCGATCGATGCGGACCATGCGAATGCCGGGCGGCGCCTTGAACGGAACGATCGGCATGTCCTTCATCGCCACCGCCGCAAACTGGCGGAAGATCGGCGCGGCGAGCGTGCCGCCCTGGGCATAGCCTCCCATCGGCTTGGGACGATCGAAGCCCATATAGACGCCGCCGACCAGATCGGGCGATCCGCCGACGAACCAGACATTGGTCGGGCCGGTATTGGTACCGGTCTTGCCGAACAGGGGCCGGCCCAGATCGCGCAGCACGGTTGCGGTGCCGCGCTGGACCACGCCTTCCATGATGTGGACCATCTGATAGGCGGTCATTGGATCGAGCACCTGCGTCGAACGCTGGCGCGGCCGCGGCATCGGACCGCCATTCCAATCCTTGGCATTGCAGCCCTCGCACGGGCGATTGTCGGCGCGCCAGATGACCTTGCCGTGGCGATCCTGGACATAGTCGATCAGGGTCGGCTTCACCTGGCGGCCCTGATTGGCGAGCATCGAATAAGCGTTGACCATCCGCAGCACGGTCGTCTCGCCGGCGCCGAGCGAATAAGCGATGTAGGGCGGATAATCGCCGACCCCCATCCGTTTGGCGAGCGCGACCACCTTGTTCATCCCCGCCTGGCTGGCCGCGCGCACCGTCATCAGGTTACGAGACTGTTCGACGCCCCAGCGCATCGTCTGCGGACCGGCATAGCCGCCGGTGAAGTTGCGGAAGCATTTGGTGCCGAGCTGCGCCGTCTGGAACACGCAAAAGGGGCCATCGACGATGATCGAGGCCGGCGTCATGCCGCTGTCGAGCGCGGCGGAATAGACAAACGGCTTGAAGGCCGAACCCGGCTGGCGCAGCGCCTGGGTCGCGCGGTTGAAGCTGTTGTGCGGATCGAACCCACCCTGCATCGCGATCACCTGGCCGGTATGCGGGTTTTCCGCGACGAACCCGCCCGAAATTACGGGGATCGAGCGCATCGCCCAGCCGCTGCCGGCGGGCGCGACGATCACGATGTCGCCCGCCTTCAGAAAATCGAAGGCGCGCCCACCGATACCGCGCTTGGGCGCGGCCGCGCCCCACGGGAAAAGCTGTGCCTTGGTCCCGTCGACGAAGCCGAGGTCCGCGCTCGCGTCGGATTTTTGGAGGATCACGGCGGCGCGCCAATTGCCGTAGCCGGTCTCGACATTGGAATTGATGAGCCGCGCGCGCCAGCCGGGGCCGGGGTCGATATGGCCTGATCGGCCGCGCCAGCCAGCCGCTGCCTCGTAACGGACGAGGCCGTCGCGCAGCGCCTGTTCAGCCGCCTTCTGCGCGGTCTGATCGAGCGAGCTGCGCACCCACAGGCCGCCGGCATAGACGCTGTTGGCGCCGTCGCCGATATCGGTGCCGTATTTGGCGACCAGCTCGCGCCGGACCTCCTCCATAAAATAGCCTTCGAACGGCTTCTCGGCGTCGCGCCGCGCGTCGGAGCGGCGGACCGTGCCGAGCGGGGCGGCGTCGGCCGCCTGCTTCTCGGCCTTGGAGATATAGCCGTTGGCTGCCATCTCGCGCAGCACGTAGGCCCGTCGCACCAGCGCGCGATCGGGATGGCGATCGGGATCGTAATTGGCGGGCGCCTTGGGCAAGGTCGCAAGATAGGCGATCTCGGGAAGCGTAAGCTCCTTCACGTCCTTGCCGAAATAAGCGCGTGCCGCCGCCTCGACGCCATAAGCGTTCCGGCCGAGGAAGATCTGGTTGAGGTAGAGCTCGAGAATCTGCTGCTTCGACATCGCATTTTCGATGCGGATGGCGAGCGCGGCTTCGCGGATCTTGCGAGTCGGCGAATATTCGTTGCCGATCAACAGGTTCTTCGCGACCTGCTGGGTGATGGTCGATCCGCCGCGCGCGCGTTCACCGGTACCGCTCTTGCGCGCATAATCGAATACCGCGAACAGGAAGGAACTAGGATCGACGCCGTGATGCGAGAAGAAGTCCTTATCCTCGGCCGAGAGGAAGGCGTGGATCAGCTGCGGCGGAAATTCCTCATAGGACAATTCTACGCGGCGTTCGCGCGCGAAGCTGTAGACGGGCGTGCCATCCAGCGCGCGGACGTTGGTGGGCAGCGGCGGCTCGTAGCTCAGCAATTTGTCGGTCGAGGGCAGGCCCCGCAGGAACAGCAGCCAGAAAACCGCATAAGCCACGGCCAGGAAGCCCAATATACCGAACAGCCAGCGCACACGGCGCTTGGCGAGCATATTCTTGATCGGGCCTTCGGGCAGAACGAGCTTCACCAGACCGCGTCTAAAGGCTGATTGCTTCGGGTGGAAGCTCTATGCGCTTGGCCAGCATGATCCTTGGCTGCAAGGCGAAACACCCGCCGGATGGCGAAGCGGTGTGGCCGACCGGTATCGGGGAGGATTATCCTCGTCCGTTGATGCCGCTCCGTCGGGCCACGCCCACCGCTTCCCCTGGCTGGGGAGGATTTTCAAACGGCTTATTTCCCGCCGGGCTTGCGGAAGCGCAGGATGAACTGATCGGTGTGACCGCGGATCGCCGGATCGAAGACCTTGAGCATACGCGTATCAGCGGGATTGGCGAGCAGCTTGCTTTCCCCGTCGAACACGAAACCGGCGGCCTCTACCTCCTTGCGCACGATTGCCTCGTCGATGCGGTGGAGCGTGCCGGTGTCGGCCAGGCCCGATCCGGCCGGGGCCGAATGGTCGAGCACGATATAGACGCCGCCTGGCCGGATGGAGCCGAACAGCACCTTGTTGAAGGCGACCACGTCGAGCCCGGCAATGTTGTGGAGATCGTGATAATTTTGCGAGGTCCAGACGACGTCGGCGATATTCGCCGGGCCCGGCGCGAGCGCGGGGTCATGCAGTGCCTCGACATTCTGATGGGCAGGATCTGCCGCCACCGCCTTCGCACCGTCGAGCGCCTTGGGGTGGCCGGCCAACATTTCGTCCGGGACGTAAGCGATGACCTTGCCCGTCGGCCCGACGACATCGGAAAAGAGGCGCGTGAAATAGCCGCCGCCCGGCAGCATATCGATCACCACCATGCCCGGCTTGACGCCGGCGAAGGCGAGCATTTCGGCCGGTTTGCGCTCGGCATCCCGGTCGCGATCGGATGCTGGACGGCTCGGATCGGCGACGGCGGTGGCGATCGCCGGTCCGGGCTGGGCGGCGTGCGCCGACGCGGAAGCAAGCATCAGGGCAAGCGTCAGGCTGACGGCACGGATCATGGCAATTCCTCCCGGTCCCTGGTCTTTCCGACCAGCTGGCGCGCGAAATGCGCCTCTACCGCGCGGCGTACGCCAATCGCGATCTTGTGACGATACTCCTCCGACGTG
>Ga0070671_100002766_pt1 | contig 13628 bp, 12 predicted proteins | sample KBSS73metaG_FD_65341 | JGI IMG/M metagenome (GOLD analysis project Ga0070671, IMG submission 65341) | Switchgrass rhizosphere microbial communities from Kellogg Biological Station, Michigan, USA - KBS S7-3 metaG | ecosystem: Host-associated > Plants > Roots > Rhizosphere > Soil ...
AACCGGCGCTGACCTTCGAACAATTGCCGCCGGTGGATCTGATTGTGCTCTCGCACGCTCACTTCGACCATCTCGACATCCGCACCCTGCGTTGCTTTGGGAAGAACACCCAGGTCGTAACCGCGCCGCGCACGCGCGATCTTCTGCGCTCGACCCGCCTGCGCCAAATCACCGAGCTGCGCTGGAACGAGACGCAGCGCCTGACGACTGCAGCGGGCGACCTGGTCGTTAGGGCATTTCGCGTTAATCACTGGGGGGCGCGGATGCAATACGATCACCACCGCGGCTACAACGGCTACCTCCTCGAGCGCGCGGGGCGTCGCGTTCTCTTCGGTGGGGATACTGCCCTAACGAAAAATTTCGCGCAATTGCGCGACGGCCAGCAGCACGATCTCGCGATCATGGGCGTGGGCGCTTATCAGCCGTGGATCCGTGTCCATGGCACGCCGGAACAGGCGGTCGCAATGGCCGACATGGCCGGCGCACGCTTCATCATGCCAATCCATCACCAGACCTTTAAGCTCAGCTTCGAGCCGCTCCGTGAGCCAATCGCACGTTTCACCGCCGCGCTCGCGCACGAACCGGAGCGAATCGCGCTCCGCGAAATCGGCGAGACTTTTATTCTGCCGGCCTGACGTTTTTCCCATGAACTTGCCGGGGCGAGAAACGAAGTAAAAACATGCGCGCCATCGTTATCGCGGCTTACGGGGGAATCGAAGGGATCGGATTGCAGGAGGTTGAAACGCCTCCTGCCCCCAAGGCCGATCGCGTTCGGGTGAGGGTGCGCGCAGCCGGGCTCAATCGTGCCGACCTGATGCAGCGGGAGGGACATTACCCTGCGCCGCCCGGTTATCCGGAGCGCATTCCCGGCCTCGAATTTGCCGGTGAAGTGGAGGCTCTTGGCGAAGCGGTGCACACCTGGAAAATCGGCGACCGCGTCTTCGGAATCACTGCGGGCGGCGGCCAGGCGGAATTTGTGGTCGTGCCGGAAAGCAATCTTGCCCGCATTCCGGCGAAGTTGGATTGGGCGAAAGCGGCGGCAATGCCGGAGGTTTTCATCACCGCGCACGACGCGCTCTTCACCCGGGCCGTCTTGCAAATGGGAGAACGGGTCCTGTTGCACGCCGCCGCCTCCGGCGTCGGCACGGCCGCCCTCCAACTGGCGCATGCCGCTGGTGCGACGGTCTACGGCACCTCGCGCAACGCGCAAAAGCTTGAGCGGCTCCGCACGCTCGGACTCGACGAGGGCATCGCAACGGGCGATTCGCCGCAACAGTTTGTCGACCGTGTCCAGGAATTGACCGACAACAACGGCGTCGAGGTCATCCTCGACCTTGTCGGCGGCGTCTATTTTCCCGGCAATCTCGCCGCGCTCGCGCCACTCGGTCGCCTCGTTTGTGTGGGGTTAACAGCCGGCCGCAAATCCGAAATTGATCTCGGCCTGCTCCTGCGGAAGCGCGCCACCATTATCGGCACGGTATTGCGGGCACGTTCGATCGAGGAAAAAGCGGATGCCATCCGCCGGTTCGCCGCTCATGTTCTGCCGCTTGTCGAGCGCGGCACGGTTCGCCCGGTGGTCGACTGCGTTTTCCCCGTGAAAGACATCCGAGCTGCACACGAACATCTCGAGTCCAACCGTGCCTGCGGCAAGGTCGTCCTCGACTTTTCGGGCTAGAAGCGGGCGCAGCCCCGGCACCCCCATGGCCGCGGTCCCAGGTGCTGTAATGGGCGTTGCCCAACGCATCCTGTTTGCCGCTGCAGACACCTGACGTGAGACGGCACTCGGGCGCTCAAAAGTGGCACCCTAGCTGCTTTATGGTAATTATGGCAAAGTTCCTAAATACCAGCGCCGCCAATTATTATCTCGAAGAGATCATTCGGCTCGCGCACAACCGGCTTATCCTCCTCAGCCCCTTTCTCAAGCTGAACGACCGGGTCAAGGAGCTCCTCGAAGATCGCAACCGACTCAAAGTCGATGTCCGCCTCATCTACGGCAAAAACGAGCTCCAACCGGAGGAGATTAACTGGCTGCGTTCCCTCGCTTCCATCCGCACCAACTTTTGCCGAAACCTCCACGCCCGATGCTACCTCAACGAGGATCTTTGCCTCGTCACCAGCCTCAATCTTTTCGATTTTAGCCAGGCCAATAACAACGAAGTGGGCATCCTGATCGCGCGCCACGAGGACCCCGAGCTTTTCCAGAGCGCAACCGACGAAGCCCAGCGCCTCATCCGCATGAGCGACGAAGTGCGGATGAGCGTCGAGAAAGTGAAACAGGTGAGCGAAGACAACGCACCGCACGCTGACGAAGAACAGGAAAGCGTCGGCAAACTGAGCACCTCGCGCCTTGCCAAAAAGCTCGGCCTCAAAACCCAGGAGCTGACCGATCACCTGCTGCACCTCGGCGCGATCGAGATCAGCGACGGCCAAAAACAAATCACACCGCTGGGTCGCCGGCTCGGGGGCGAGCTGCGGGTGAGCGCGCGTTTCGGCCCGTATTTTCTCTGGCCGGAAGCGCTGCCGCTAGCCAAGGCCTAACGATCAGCGAGAAACCGCTGCGGCAAATCCCGGACGCGCGGAAGCGCGTAGCGCCGACATTGGAGAGTGCGCTGTCTCAGCGGAACATGACAGTGCGCCCGAACGCATCCTCCGCCGCTGCGCTGAGACAGCGACTCTACAGCTAACTTTCGGCCGACCCCGGCACAGCCTTTTCCGCCGCCTGAAATCCGATCTTCGAATGGGTGCCGTCGCAAAACGGCTTGTCGGTCGAAGCACCGCAGCGGCAAAGCGCGATCCGCTTCTCGACCGGATAACGGTTGCCGTCCGCGTCCTTTAGCTCCACTTCGCCCGTCACGATGTACGGACCGTTCTTGATCGTCTCGATTGTCACGTCAGCCATACGACCAACGTTGCATTCGCGAATGAAAAAGAAAACGCCAAAAGTCCTGAACGCGGCATGAAGTTGCCTTTCCGATCAGGAAATTCCGGTTAACGTCAAACCGCCGATGAGTTTTGACACTCGGACGAAACTTGCGATCTACCGGCACTTTGCCGAGACCGGCCAAAGACCGTCGTTGGAAGTGATCGCGGAACGTGTCGGCTCCCATGTTAGCAGCGTTCGCGAAGCATTCTCTCGACTACGCGCGCAGCGAGTGCTGGCGTTGGAAGGAGATGGAGAGTCCATCCGAATGGCGCCGCCATTTTCCGGGGTGCCGACCCAACACACCGTTACCGTCGATAATAGGAACTATTTCGCGAATTGCGCCTGGGACTCATTCGGAATACCCGCGGCGCTGCATCGCCCGGGCTGGGTTCATTCCCGCTGCGAGCAAACCGGTGAACCGTTTGACCTGGAGATTGGCCTGGAAGGTCCGCCCCCTCGCGACTGGCTTTTCCATTGTCTTGTCCCCGCCGCCAGATGGTGGGACGACATTGTTTTCACCTGAAGCAACATGCTTTTCTTCCGGTCGGAAGAAACACTCCGCGAGTGGTGCGCCGCGCATGGTTATCCCATTCGGCCACTTGTCACGATAGACCAGCTATGGAAGCTCGCGACAACCTGGTATTCGACGCGACTGCAGGAGGACTCGCGGCGTCCTCCGCCCGATGAAATGCGTGCCATTTTCGCCCGGCTCGGCTTGGAAGGCGATTTTTGGGATCCGCAATCGGATAGCTTCGGTTAAGAGTTCACCCTCAACTCGCAACTGCGGACTCACTGATACCGCAGCGCAAACATCGGATCGACCTTTGTTGCGCGCAGAGCGGGAAGATAGCTAGCCAAGGCGGCCACGCTGATGAGCACGACCGAGATCGTGATGAAGGTTGTCAAATCGGTCGGGCTAACTCCGAACAATAAGCTCGCCATCACGCGCGTGAGGACGAAAGCGGCGGCAAGACCAATCAAGACCCCAACCGAGACCAGTCTTAATCCCTGACCCACCGTCAACCTCAAGACATCGCCTCTTTGGGCGCCGAGCGCCATGCGGATGCCGATCTCACGGGTGCGTTGCGCTACCGTGTAGCTCATCACCCCATAGATTCCGACGGCCGCCAAAATCAGCGCCAGGCTGGCGAACACACCGAGCAAAAGCATGCTGAAACGCTGCCGCGCGACCGATTCAGAGACGACTTCTTCCATCGAACTGATGTCGGACACCGGCTGGTCTTTGTCGATCTCCCAAACGGTTCGCCGCACTGCTTCCGCCAAACTAAGCGGATTGACATTAGTCCGAACCACCAGCGCGCACGGGTAAAAGAATTCGTTCTGCGCGTGCGGAAGATACATCTGCGGCTTGGGCTCAACCCCTAGCTCATATTGCCGCACATCTTTAACTACCCCGACAATTAGGAGCCATGGATTGGAATTGTTCGGACCGGAGCCAACCCTGATGCGCTTCCCAAGCGGATCCTCAGCGGGCCAGAATAGCCGGGCGGTCGTTTCACTAATCACCGCCACTGGCTGCGACTCAGCTTTATCTCCTTCGTTCAACTCGCGGCCTTTTAGCAGCGGAATCGACATGACCTTGAAGTAACGCGAGCTGATCATCCGCGTGATCACGATCGGAATCCGGTCGGGCGCCGGATCCGCTCGGCCCTCGATGCTTACTCCAACAGAATTGCCGCTGTTCGTTAGTGGAACGTCGGTGACGACAGCGGCCGACGTGACGCCGGGCAGATTTTCAACGCGACGGATCAACGCGTCATAAAAAACCGAGCGGCGTCCCTTGTCCGGATACCTTGCTTCCGGCAGCACAATCTTCATCGTCAGCACGTTCTCTGCGCGAAATCCCGGATCGACATTGCGCAAATGCAGGAAACTGTTGATCAACAGTCCGGCGCCGACCAACAGAATAAACGAGATGGCCACCTCGCTGATCACCAATAATCCGCGAATGCGATTGCCGCGGTTGCCGGCGGCCGAGTCTCGCCCGCCCTCTTTCAAGGTATCGTTGAGATTGAAGTGGGCGGCTTGCAAGGCCGGAGCGATTCCGAAGATCAATCCCGTGGTCAGCGACATCAGCACGGTAAAAATCAGCACCCTGGCGTCGATCTCGATCGCCTGGGCCTGCGAAATATTCGGCGGAATGAAGCGTTTCAACACATCCAGTCCCGAGAGCGAAAGCAATAGCCCAACGCCGCCACCCAGACACGCGAGCAAAACACTTTCGGTCAGAAATTGACGAATCAAGCGCGCGCGACTGGCCCCGAGGGCAAGGCGCAACGCGATCTCTTTCTGCCTAACGGCGGCACGCGCGAGCAGAAGGTTGGCGACGTTCGCGCAAGCGATCAGGAGAACAAATGCGACCGCGCCAAGCAGAACGAGCAAAGCCGGCTTGATATTGCCGACCACGTGTTCGTGCAACGGAGTCAGGACCGCGCCGATGCTGGTGTTGGTCGCGGGGTATTGTTGCTCCAGCCGCGTCGCAATAGTCGTCATCTCCGCCTGCGCCTGGGGCAGCGTGGTGCCGGACTTGATTCGCGCGATCACCTCGAGGTAATGACTCCCGCGGTTCCCTGCTTCCTTGGAGTCGAAAGCAATCGGGACCCAAAGCTGATAGTTCCGGGTCGGAAATTGAAATTCTCTCGGCATCACCCCAACCACGGTGAAACTTTCGCCATTCAAGTTGATTGGCTTTCCGACAATCGCTGGATCACCACCAAACCGCCGTTGCCATAAACCGTAGCTCATCATCACTACGTGGTTCGCACCCGGCCTGTCTTCTTCCGATCGGAACGCCCGGCCTGACTGCGGCTGAACTCCGAGCATCGGAAAGAGGCTGGCAGAGACACGCAGGCCATCAATCCGTTCCGGATCGCCCATGCCGGTCAAATTGAAACTGATGTCCGTCATCGCGGCCATCGCTGCAAAGACATGATTCTGGTCGCGCCAATCGACATAATTCGCCGCCGCGGGCGTGTCGTGTGGAAAACCTTGTTTCGAATTTTCCTCCCACACCATGACCAACTGTTCCGGATTTTTGTAAGGCAACGGCTGCAACAGAACCGTGTTGACCACGCTGAAAATTGCGCTGTTCGCCCCGATCCCTAAAGCGAGCGCGAGCACCGCAACAAAAGTGAACCCCGGATTCTTCGCCAGCATGCGCACGCCGTAGCGCAAATCCTGGCCCAGATCGGTTAACAGATTAGCTTTTTCATTCCCGAGGGGGACCGGTTCCTGCACAACGCGCCGCTCGACTCGGTTCAGTTCACGCGCCAGCAGGTCGTTCTCCGCCAGTCCCCGCAATGTTCCTTGATAAGCGTCCTCCTCGCTTGCGCCACGACTGAGCGATTGCTCGTACTGATCTTCAAGGTGCTGCGACAATTCTTCGACGATTTCGCTCTCGCGCGTCGGCGGCAGCCGCAGTTTCGCCAGCTGTTTCCTAATCGCTTCCTTGAAATCAGGCATGAGCAATTCCAGTGATGCGGTTGATCGCGCCGACAAACTCCTGCCAACCGTCGCGTTGTGTCGCCAGGACTTTTCGGCCCGCGGATGTCAGCCGGTAATATCGGCGCCGCCGTTGTCCGGCTTTCTCGACCCAGCGGCCCCGGATCCAGCCGCGCTTCTCCAGCCGGTAGAGGAGTGGATAAAGCGACGCCACATTGAAGCGAAGCACGCCCCGCGAGCGCAGCTCGATCAACTGCCCGATGTCGTAGCCATGCCGCGGCTGATCTTCCACCAGGGAAAGAATCAAGAGTTCGGCGCTGCCTTTTTTCAACTCACGATCGAGCCTTGGTGAAGACATATATTGTATAAAAATATATTATGCCCAAAAAAACAACTCGTCAAAAGCAAATCGCGATAACCTGTCGGACTGCTGAAATCTGCCTCCGGGCCGGCCGTCTGGCTGCCTCGCGTTCTGTTCAGTAAAATTGCGCGCGACGATCACCTATCCAGCATTTGGTTCGACCAGGCGCGTGTGCATCGCATTTGCAGCTGAATTCTCTGGCGCCCGTAGTCGTGGACGGCGACGCTATCCAGGCATGACCTTCCGCTACCTATTTACCTTTCTGGCTGGGACTGCTGCACTTTGCACTGTCGCTGCGAAACCGGATGCGCCTGATCCGGGCGCAATCCTCAAGAACCTCTACAAACTGCACGACGCGCAGAAAGGCCCGTTCTTCGAGAGAAAGAATCGCGTCTTGCTCGAGAAATATTTCACCAAGGAACTCGCCACTCTCCTTCTGAAAGACGCTGCCGCCGCAGATGGCGAGGTGGGTGCTTACGATTTTGATCCGCTCTACGCATCTCAGGATCCGCAGGTGAAGAATTTCAAGATCGGCCCGGCACACCAGGCTGGCGTGCCTGGGCGCGAGGGAAATTCGGTGCGCGAGGCACCAGCCCTCGTTGCCGTCACTTTCAAAGACAACGGCGAAGCGCGTGAGTTGCGGTTTGAGTTCGAGCATCAGCCCGATAAAACCTGGCGGATCTCGGAGATCCATTATCCGGATGGCATCTCACTCCTCCAGCTTTTGCGGAAAGCTTATCCCGGCTAGGCCCAGTTTAGGTCCGAGTCGTTTCTCGCAGCCCTTCCTGCTTTCGTGATCCAGAAAGCCCTAACGACTGTTGAAACGCAGCGCCTGGCGCAGGCGAGGCGGGAGGGCGGGCAGGTGGCCACGCTCGATCAGGAAGGTGATGATGCCGGCCAGCTCCTTAAAGATGTAATTGCGGTTGACCGCGCCCTGAAGGTATTGCTCGCCGCTGCTCCCGCCGGTCCCGACCCGACTGCCGATCATGCGCCGGACCATTTGCAGGTGGCGATAGCGGAAGTTGCCGAGTTGTTCGTCGATCTCGATGAGGGAATTGAGGAGGCCAAACGGGAGACGGAACATCGGCTCGTCGCGGTAGAGCATGATGAAGAGCGCGGCGCGCAGGGCGGTCGGCCGAAAGGCGCCCCAGCCGGTTTTGCAAAAGATGTCGTCGAACTTGCTTAACAAGTCTCCTTTATCGTCGCGCTCCGAGAGGCTTTGTTCATAAAGCCTGCGATAGATGGCCCAGAATGGGCCGTATTCCATGTGCCCAGATTCATCAGACGCTTGCTCCCAATCGCGCCAGAATTCCGCATCGAAAAAGGGCATGCGTTCAAGCCAGTTTTCCGTCATCTGGAGCAGGCTCGACTGCTTTTCGAACGCGTTGATCTCGGCGAAATCCTTATCGTTGAAGCCGCCAAACTGGGTGTGCTTGTAGTACTCGGGCCGGAAACGGTTTTCCATTTGCAGACCTAAGGACGCTTCGATTTTACGGAACTGCATGCTCTGGAATCCGGAAGCGCCGTGGAGAAGATCGCGAAACTCGAGGAAATCGAGGGGAGTCATGGTTTCAAGCACGTCGACCTGATGATTGAGCAGTTTCCAGATCTCGACGACACGCTTGAGCCGATGCACAACCACGTTCATATCCGGGCCGTCATCGTCGGCGGCGGGCTTGCTCAGGACTTCCTTGCAGGCGGTGATCTCGTGCAGGATCTGCTTGAACCAAAGCTCGTAGGCCTGGTGGATGATGATGAAGAGCATCTCATCGTGCGCGATGAGTTTCCCCTCGCGCAGGCTAATGGGCTTTTGCAACTCGAGCAGCCGCTCAATTCCGAGGTAATCGCCGTAGTATTGCGGTTCGCGCCCGTGATTGATCGGACATTCCATCCCGGCAGTCTCGCGCAAGCCGCGGGAGGGACGCAAAGGAAAAGCAACGGAGAATTGCGATGACTGCGCGGGAGTGGCGCGCGACGCGCCATTCGTTAGGCCTTAGCGACGACGGCGGCCAAAGGAATAGCCGCGATGAGTGCGGCCGCCGCCGATGGCGCGCTTGCCGCCGCCAGACTCCGGCTCAAAAAGGACGGTGTAAATGTAGGGAAAATTCTCCAGTTTGAGTCGTGGGATTTTTTGCCCGATGAAACGCTCGATTGCCTGGAGGGCCGGCAGTTCCCCCCCGTTCATCAGGGTAAAGGCATCGCCGACATTCTGCGCCCGCCCGGTCCGACCGATGCGGTGGACGTAATCCTCCGGATGTTCCGGCACGTCGTAGTTGATGACGTGACTCACGCCCGCGATGTCGATCCCGCGCGCGGCGATATCGGTCGCGACCATCACTTCATATTTGCCGGATTTAAAACCTTCCAGCGCTTCGACGCGCTCGCGCTGGGTGCGATTGGAGTGCAGGACGGCGACCGCGTGCCGGGCGGACTTGAGTCGATGTGCGATGCGATCGGCACCGTGTTTGGTGCGCGAGAAAATCAGCGCGCTATCGAAATTCGTGCGCTCCAACAAGGCCATAAGAAGATCAAATTTCTGCTCCGCTGCGACGGGATAAACCGCGTGGGTGACCGTTTCGGCGGGCGATCGACGCGCGCCGATTTCGACTACTTCCGGTTCGCGCAAAACCCACGCCGCGAGCCGCTCGATCTCCGGCGGGAGGGTAGCCGAAAAAAGCAGCGTCTGTCGGTCGGTCGAGATCTGTTCGACGATGCGCCTGACGTCGGGCAAAAAGCCCATGTCGAGCATCCGGTCGACTTCGTCGAGGACAAGAATGTTCACATGGCGCATGTGCATCGACTTTTGTTCGAGAAGATCGAGCAAGCGGCCGGGCGTCGCGCACACGATATCAGTCCCGCGGGCCGCTTCTTCCTTTTGTTTGCCGTAGCCGACGCCACCATGGACGACGGAGACGCGCAGATCGGTGAAGCGCCCGTAATCGCGAAAAGCGGTCTCGACCTGCGCGGCCAGCTCACGCGTCGGCTCGAGCACGAGACAACGAAAGGCGCCGTGCTCGGCGAGCAGGGTCATGATTGGGAGCGCGAAGGCGGCTGTCTTGCCGGTGCCAGTTTGCGCGGTCCCGATAAGATCTTTGCCGCCGAGAATAATTGGAAACGCGCGGAGCTGGATGGGCGTGGGCTCGGAAAACCCCATCGCCTGTGTTCCCCGCACGACTTCCGGGGAAAGCCCGAAGTTGTTGAAAGACACAGGTATCAATACTAGATCGGTCCGCCGGAGACGCAACGCGAGTTCGCATTTCTGGGGTTGTCCTTCGATCACGGTTCGATCAGGATGCCCGCCAAATGGACCCCAAATCGCTGCGAATTTTTGTCCTCGCCGACACGCATGATCATCTTCCAGAAAATCTTGAGGCGCTGGCGGACGATGTGGATGAGATCTGGCACTTGGGCGATCTCTGCGCACCCAGCGTGCTCGTTAGGCTGGAAAATATCGGCCCGCCGGTCACGCTGGTGCGCGGCAATTGCGACAGCGAGCCGGGTTGGCCACTGTTCCTCGATTTGCAACGCAACCGCGTCCGTTTCCGGCTCGTGCATATTCCGCCATCTCAGGCGCCGGAGAAGATCGACGTCCTCCTCCACGGCCATACGCACGTGCCGCGGGATGAACGCCAGGGCGGGGTGCGCTTTCTCAATCCGGGCTGCGTCACCCGGCCCGACAAGGGCGCGCCCCCCAGCATCGGGACGCTCGAAATCACGGGCGACGGAAAGGTGCTGTGGCGCGTGACGCGAATTCGTTAGGCACCTGGCACCGCTAGACCGCTTCCCTCTGCGAGGCGCGAGAACGGCGTCGTTAACGAAGGGCACGCCGACCCGCCTCGCCAAAGGGCGACGGCCGCAGATTCAGCTGCCCAGCTCGACCGCGCTCTGCGTTGGGGTCGCGCCGAGTTTGACGAAGTTCACCGGCTGCTGGCTGAACTGCCAAATCGTAGTCGCCGTCGCAACGACGAGCAATAAATAGACGACGTCCTCGACAAGAGAGCGTCCCTTTTCTTCCGACTCGACGAGCATTTGATAGGTGCTCTCTTGGTGAACGGACTTGGCTTTTGATCGGTTTGTCATGGTGTTCCTTTTCTTGAGACGCCCATGTGTTAGGCAGACGCCGTGCCATGGACAGGACGAATGCCTAACCACTAACGAGAGTGGCACTTAGGAAGAAGAACAAAATCAGCCTGCCCGCGCGAATGTAGCGCGCGCGGGATGCAAGAGTGCCGAAAACGGGACGCGGGTTCGCCGCACGCCATTCTCCCAACTCGTCAGAGTCTGGCTCCGCCGAAAAGAGGGCTATTCTTTCGCGTCCTTTGACTTCTCGTTAGGCGCGCTCTTCTTCGCTTTGCGCTCGGTTTTCGTCTCCGCGGAAGTGGCTTCGCCTTTTGCTGCTTTCCCCTTTTTGCCCTTTTCGGCGGGCGAAGTTTCCTCAACCACTTCGACAAAATCTACCCATTCCAAAAAGGCCACCGCGGCGGAATCGCTCTTGCGCTGGCCAAGCTTAATGATGCGGGTGTAACCGCCGTTGCGGGAGGCGCTGCGGGGCGCGATGTCCTCGAACAATTTCTTGACGGCGCCCTTTTGCCGCAACACCGCCAGCGCGATCCGGCGTGCGTGCAGCGAGCCGTTCTTCCCCAACGTCACCATCTTTTCCGCCAGCGGCCGGACCGCTTTGGCCTTGGCGAGCGTAGTCTTGATCCGCTGATGCTCGATCAAGCTGCAAACCTGATTGGCGAGCAATGCTTTCCGGTGCTCGGCGGTGCGCCCTAATTTGACGGTCTTAACTTGGTGCCTCATAGCTGCTTCTCTCGACGAGTTCCCTATTGTTTAATCCACGTCGTCGCTGATCGCGCCATTGGCGCCGTCGACGGTCAGCGGAATCTCAACCAGACCCGGATCGAATTTCTGACCCAGACCAAGACCGAGCTGTTGGAGCTTGTCCTTGATTTCGTTGAGCGATTTTTTGCCGAAGTTGCGATACTTCAACATCTCCGCCTCGGTCTTTTGCGCGAGCTGACCGACAGTGGTGATGTTGGCGTTGTTTAGGCAATTGGCGGCGCGCACACTGAGCTCAATTTCGTTCACGCTCATGTTAAGCAGCTTCTTCAGCTTGACGTTTTCTTCGCTCACGCCAGCGGGCGTTTCGTCGAATTCGATCACGTCCTCGTTGAAATTAACGAAGACATCGAGGTGATGGCGCAGAATCGCGGAAGCCTGGAGAAGCGCGTCGTCCGGGGTAAGACGGCCATCGGTCCAAACCTCAAGGATGAGTTTGTCGTAATCAGTGCGCTGACCGACGCGGGTGTTTTCGACCGCGTATTTGACCCTGGTCACAGGCGAAAAGATCGAATCGATCGGGATGAGGCCGATCGCCTGATCGGGCCGCTTGTTCTCGTCCCCGGTCGCAAAACCGCGACCGACGCGGACATCGAGCTCGGCTTCAAATTTGTGCTTTTTATCGAGCGTGCAGATGACCTGCTTGGGATTGAGCACTTCGTAACCCTGCACAAGCTGAATGTCGCCGGCGGTGACGGTGCCCTCCTTGTTCACATTGAGGGAGAGCTTGCGCGCTTCGGGGTCGGCGGCTTTGAATTTGATTCGCTTCAGGTTGAGCACGATGTCGGTCACATCCTCGACCACGCTGGGAAGGGTGCCGAATTCATGCTGGGCGCCGTTAATTTTGACCGCGGTGATGGCAGCGCCTTCGAGCGACGAGAGAAGCACGCGCCGGAGCGAATTCCCGACGGTGTGACCGTAGCCAGCCTCGAACGGCTCGGCCACAAATTTGGCGTAGGTATCAGTGGAAGACGCCTCGTCCTTGACGAGGGTTTTGGGCATTTCGAAACGACCGTAACGAACTGGCATAAGCTAAAATCGGACGACGAATACGAGGGCGCGGCTAAAAATCCGTGACTCGAAATTCGAAATCCGAAACTCCTAAAGCGCCGGGTTCCCCCTGGCGAGCGTGGTTTCGCGTCCAGCGACGGAGACCCAGGGACCAACGGCGCAACGTGTTAAAAACTCGCTGCGGGAGGTGGAATGAACACCATCAGGCGCACATTGCAAGCAGGCGGATGCGAAGAATACCGTAGTGCAAGCGATGCTCTTTTTCGATTCGCTCAATTCAAATGCTAAGCCTCAACCAAGCCGACCCCGGTCGTGTCACCCACGCCACGTACGATCGCAGTGTCCCGGGGCGAGGGTTGCAATGAGGGCTGACTCCCTTCATCGGCCGGAGGAATCCCGGTCGCTTCAATCTCGGATTGCTGAGTGTCTTTCCAATCGTCATTGGTCGTGAGAAGCGCACCGTTTCCGTCGTGCAACTCGAGCGTCGGATCGAGGAGCGGATTGCCGATCCCGGCGCCGCTCAACGAAGGGCCGATCGCACGCACCAGCACTCGCTCGGTGGATACCCCGAGCAAAATGAAGCCACCGATCAGCAGTAATCGCCTGCCTGCACTTGCCGCGGGTTGAAATATTGACCAACTCTGCATCCCCATCTGATCGATATAATAGAGCTCGACCAGGCCGTTGCCGGCGCTTCCATTAACTCCGCGCACGATCGCGGTGTAAGCGCCCGGATCCAACTGCGAGAGAATTGCCGATTCCCGATCGTCACTCGGTGGAATAGTGTCAATGATCTCCTGCTTGTTGGGTGAGTCCATCCAATTGTCGTTGCTCGTAATCAATGCCCCGGCTTGATCGCGCAATTCGAGGATCGGGTCGGCCAGGGCGCCAACCAGCGGGAGCGAAGGCCCAATCGCTCGCAAGAGCACATTCTTGGGAGTAGTTTTCCCCGATAAACGACAGGAGGCAGCGAGGCCACAAAGAGAAAAAGCAGTTGTAGGGCGGGTGCCTGCTCGCGAAAGCTTTCGG
>Ga0070671_100002767_pt1 | contig 13627 bp, 10 predicted proteins | sample KBSS73metaG_FD_65341 | JGI IMG/M metagenome (GOLD analysis project Ga0070671, IMG submission 65341) | Switchgrass rhizosphere microbial communities from Kellogg Biological Station, Michigan, USA - KBS S7-3 metaG | ecosystem: Host-associated > Plants > Roots > Rhizosphere > Soil ...
GCGCCATGCTGCTTGAGCACGCCAAGCCAGCTCTGGTCGATGAATTGGAACAGGCCGGTTGCGGAGGAGGTCTGCGCCCGCGCATTGGGGTTGAGCCCGCTTTCGCTCTTCGCTTGATTGAACAGGTAGGAGAAATCGACGCCGGTTCGCTGCGCGGCACGGCCGATCGCGTCGCGAACCATGGTCTGGTTCACGCCACCGATCATGGTGCCGGCAAGGCGCGGTGCGTTCAAGCGGTCGTTCCCGTCGATGTTGGTCCAAATGGATCATGGCGCAGCCCGCGTTAAGAAAGATTTACCATGATTGGCGGGTGATGCGGCCATGGCTGCTATGCAAGCGCCGCGCGAGCCGCTAGGGACCTCGCCGGCCGGGGAGTAGCGCAGCCTGGTAGCGCATCTGCTTTGGGAGCAGAGGGTCGCAGGTTCGAATCCTGTCTCCCCGACCATCACCACTTTTTCAGGAGCTTCCAAGAGGGCTCTTGGCGTCCCAGCGCTTTACGTAAATCGTTTTAATTCAAATAACTGGCGTTCCGCTGCGTCCCAAGCCCTAGCCTTGCAGCCCGCGGCAATTATGGTCAGATTGTTGGCACGTGCCAACAATGTGCCAACATCGTGCCAACAAAAATGGCCGGTGGGAGTAGCGTTAAATGCTGACCGACATCGCCCTCAAGAATCTCAAGCCCGGCTTGAAAGCCTATAAGCGATCGGATGGCGGCGGGCTGTTCGTCCTCGTCCAGCCGAATGGCCGCAAATATTGGCGGATGGCGTGCAGAATCTCCGGGAAACAAAAGTTCCTTTCGGGCGGAGCTTATCCCGAGGTGGGATTGCGAGAGGCACGGGGCTGGCGTGAAGCCGTCAAAGCCCAGCTCGTGCTCGGCCTTGAACCGACCGCTCAGCCGAATGCCCGTGCCCAACGGCCGGTACGAGCAGGCCGGGAAGTGACGCCCGACAGCTTCGAGGCGGTCGCACGAGAATGGTATGAGACACGCCTTCTCGGCTGGTCGCCACGCTATGCGGGCGTGCTGATGCGGCGGATGGAGGCGGATATCTTTCCCGTGATCGGACGCGAGCCAATCGCAAGCATCACCCCGCGCCAGATGCTTGACGCGTTACGGCCAATCGAAAGACGCGGCTCGGTCGAAATGGCGCATCGCGTCAAGAACCATTGCAGCGAGGTCTTTCGCTACGCCATCCCCGACGGGCGTTGCGCGAGTGACCCATGTCGCGACCTTGCGCCTGCAATGGCCAAGCCAAGGCCCGTCCAGCACCGCGCCAAGGTGGCAATCAAGGATCTCCCCACTTTCTTCGTCAAACTCAATGCTGACGGAGGACAGCGGCTCACCCATCTTGCGCTGCGCTGGACCATTCTCACCATGGTACGGACCCAAGAGACCCGTTTCGCTGAGTGGTCTGAAATTGAAGGGCTCAACACCTCTGAGCCCCTGTGGCGCATTCCCCCGGAGCGCATGAAGATGCGTTCCGAGCACCTTGTTCCGTTGCCCCCGCAAGTCGTGGCGCTGCTTGAGGAAATCGACCGGGCAAATATCTACCGTTCGGCGGGAAACATGAGATTCGGCAGGTTCCTTTTCCCGGTTGTCGGATCGAAGACATTGACCATCAGCGAAAATCGCATGCTCGACGTCATGTATCGTATGGGCCTGCGCGGCAAAGCAACCGTTCACGGGTTCCGCGGGCTCGCCAGCACCGTGCTGAACGAAAGCGGGCTATTTGAGCCCGACTGGATTGAGCATCAACTCGCCCATACGCCCCGCGGCGTTCGCGCCGCGTACAACTCGGCCCGATATCTCAATCACCGGCGCAGAATGATGTGCTGGTGGGCAGATTATCTCGACGCCGCGGAGACCCGGGGCAAGGCCGCAATTGGCGGGCTACGGGCTGCGTAGGGATGCGCGCGCTCTTCGATGGTGGAAGGGTCACGCCGATTGTTCCCGCGACCGTTCTCGAACGATGAACGCTCGCCTGCCAATAAATCTCCATGCCAAGCGCTTGTTCCCACATCATGTATCAAATGCACCAACGTGAGATTCCCAAAGAGACGCCTCTCCCTACTCCGGTGATCCGATGACTCCTCACGCGGGCCGGGGCTTCTGCAAAGAGTCGTCCTCATGACGCGACGCAATGGTGATGGTACAGACGTTAACGCGACGGCGCCGCTTGTCAGTAGGGCGGGTAATTCAACCCACATCCGCTACTGAACATCCAGGCAATAACATGGTAAAACCCAACATTAATCTGCCTTGATTTTTTGAGGTAAATATATCCTTTGATATGTTTCATACTTGCGTTGTAGGGTTTCGTAGCATAGCCAGAATGAAGTCGCACCGGGAATCGTCGGCGAACGACGATCTCAAATCTGTAACAATGCACCAATGCAGACGATTTGAGCTGAGATGCTTATTTCGTGCGGGTGATTATTACCCAACTGCCTACGGTGTCAGTGGGATGCGATATTTATTGCTCATTGTTGGCGTTCGTCAGGGGAATATGATGGGGAAGATCTTCGGGTTCGTGACAATCGCGGCCGCTCTGTTGTCGCTTGGAGCGGCTGCGCAAGCGGCCAATGGGGGTGTCACCTACACCTACGACGCGTTGGGGCGGGTCACATCAGCCAGCTACGACACCGGCGTCATCATCATCTACACCTATGATGCGAACGGCAATCGCACGGCGCAGACGATCAATGCGAATAGCACCAACGGCGTCTGGGGCAGCTTCAACTGGGGTGCGGCGCTCTGGCACACCTGATGCCGCGCTGACCCTTTTCCGAGACATTTACTGGAGATCAAGATGATTAAACGGCTCGCTTTGATCGGTTTGCTGAGCATGCTTTCTACCAGCGCCGCCTATGCCGCAAACTGCAGTGCCTACACCTATACATTGACAAACGGCACAAGCGCCGATGCCAATCAGGTAATGAGCAATTTCAACACCATCCTGAATTGCGGGAACAACAATCTCGCGCCGATTGCGAGTCCGCATTTCACGGGCAGTGTCGGCATTGGAACCTCGACACCGACCGACGTGTTGGATGTTACCAATTCCGTAGTGTTTGGTCCTGCCACCGAGCGACTGTCGTTAAGCAGCGGTTCGATCGGTTTCAACCGCAAGGTGGCCACAGGTGCGATCTATAACTCCTCAGCTTATGCCTTTCAGGTTCAACATAATGGGAGTACAGTTGCAGCCTCCGATCAGCTGCAATTTCAAACCTATACCCCTGCTGGAGCGGGTGGCCCGGTTCCGCTAATATTAAATGCGGCGGGTGCCGTTGGCATTAGTGGCGGCCCCAATGCATCGTACAATTTCTACGTCAATGGCTCCGCTGGCGGCACAAGCGGCTGGAATGTTCCTTCCGACGCTCGCTTGAAGAAGAATGTCGAACCGATTTCAAACGGTCTCGCGCTCGTCAAGCAGCTTCGCGGGGTGCGCTACGATTGGCGTCCAGCCAATGAGCGCGAGATCGGAAAATCGCTCCCGCTGCCTACCAATGAGCGACAGATCGGCTTTATCGCGCAAGAAGTCGAGAAGGTTGTTCCAGAAGCCGTCACAAAACCGAAGGACGCAACCGGCACTTATGGACTCAAAGAGGAAAATTTAATCCCCATCTTGGTCGAGGCCATCAAGGAACAGCAATCTGAGATCGAAAAGCTTCGCGCTGCCGTAGCTGCGCTCACCCCTACCACCCAGCGCTGAGCACTAAGCAATGACGCGGATCGCGAAAGGCGGAGGTTGGCTCCTCGGCCTGCTGGCAGCTGCTGCCCTTTTTCTCTCGCCTTCGGCCTCACCCGCGACGCCGCCTAGTTTTGCGACCGGTAAGGGCGATCCCGTGCGCATTGAAGCGGCCGACGCCATCCTTCGCGCGCGAACAAGAAGTACAACGATACGTGCGGCGCACTTTGGTGCGGCGCTTACGCTTGCCACGACCAGCACCGGCTGCGCGTCGAGCCTAACGCTGCCTACCGAGATCATCACACTCGCAGCTTCGCTTAAATGCGATCCCGACCTAATCTTCGAATATGTATATAACACGATCGAGTATGAGCCGATCTTCGGCAGCAATAAGGGTGCACTCGGCACGCTGCTCGATCAACGCGGGAGCGATGCGGATCAAGCGCAGCTGTTCGCGGCGCTGCTGAGCGCGTCCGGCTTCACCTCGGGGCAGATCAGCTTCCGCTATGGCTATCTCCGCCTCACCGGAGCGCAGATGTCGAGTTGGCTCGGCGTCAAGAATGATGGGAATGCCATTGCTAACCTACTGGCCAATGGTGGGATTCCGTTTGCCAATGGTTTATTGAATGGCGACGGCACGCTGAACCGTATCGATGTCGCGCATGTCTGGCTCATGGTTGCCATAAGCGGCACCAGCTATGCCTTCGATCCAGGTTTTAAGCAGCATTCGGTCGCCACCGGCGTTGCCAACCTCGGAACAACGCTTGGCTATTCGCAAAGCCAGTTCCTTGCCGATGCGGGTGGCACGATCGACAGCCTGTCGATCCGCAATATCAATCGCGCGGCCCTTCGTGGGGATCTCGTCGCCTATAGCAACAATCTGATCAATTATGTCAAAGGCACCAATCCCGCTTCGACGGTGAACGATATCGTGGGCGGCAAGGTCATCAAGCCGCTTACAGGTTCGCCGCTGCGCAATACGACGGTACCCAATCTTTCGCCATCGCAGCCGAGTGGCTTTCCACAGAATTGGGGATCGGCCATCCCGAATGCCTATCGCACTTGTTTCACGATCTCGATGCCGGGCGTCACGCCGCAGACCTGCGCGACCGCCACCGCGCAGACGATCCTGCTCTATGCCGATGACACCTATGGACATCGGATCACCGTGTCTTCGGTCCCCAGCGGCGCCAATTTCGTTCCTACCTTGCTCATCGATGGCGTTGCACCACCGAATGGCCAGAGTACCGGCACCGCGCTTCCCTCGGGGAGTTGGAACGTCAATGTGGGTATCACACACCCCTACACCGGCTCGCTTGCAACGAGTGCTAACCAGCAGCGCAACCTCGCGATCAATGTCGGCGGTACCTATCTTATCAGTGCCGGCTGGGAATCGGTCGGCCGCGGGATGGTCGAGAAGCACCGAACCTTGCTTGCGCAGGCGCGTGCCGCCGGCAACGCGGGAAATTCCGAGATCGTCGTCGGTGAAAGCCTAGCGGTGATCAGCTATAGCTGGCTTGCGGAATGGGCTAGTTCGCAACGGCTGATCGATAATATCAGCGCGGTCACCGCCCAGATCCACCACGCCGTCGGTATTACCGGCCAAGCCACCATACCCGGTCAAACCGTGAGTGGGCCTTACGTCGATCTACCGATGAACTTCGTCGCCGCGCAGGCGCAGACATTCGCGTCAGTTTCTCCCGCCGAGATAGGTGATTTGCTGAGTTCGGCGGGGTTCACCAGTTCGCTCGAATCCGCAGTGCTCGAACAGACGCAAGCGCTCATTCCGGGGATGCAGGCGGCATCGACCGTCCGCGTTGTCGACACGAACGCGGCAGCAGCAGCCAAGACCTTTTTGGTCGATGCAACCACGTCAGCCGGGGTGAGCAGCTATTTCAGCTCAATTCAGCCGAGTCTGACCGGATATAGCGCTGGCGACCTGAACCAGATCGCCAATTTGGTTTCTACCACCGGCACCTCGGGCGGCAGCCCGACAGGAAACCTGCTGCTCCTCCCAATCAATGGCGCGGTTCCTATCGGCCTTTGGAGTGGCTGGGGCTACTCGGTCATCTATCAGAGCTGCACGGGAAGCCCGCTGGTGTGCACAGTCGGAGGTATCGGGCAGCTGATTAAGGGCGGCTTAAGTGGCGGATTTTCTGGAAATAACGTGCCGACTACGGGAAGTGGGCCGACGTTGTCTTCAAGCACGGCCAGCCAAATGCCTTCGTACAGCGGCGATATCATCGTTACAGCCGCGCGCTCCAACGCCCCGTCCTCGCCATCCAACTTCACGATCGCCGAGCCGGTGGATGGCGTAGTCGGCGCGTATCTTTATAAGCATGGCGACCTCTCGGTTGGCAGCGGTAACCAACCTTATGGGCTGGCGTTCGATCGCAATTATAGCTCTGCGTCTCAGACGACCGACCTCGGCCTGGGTAATGGCTGGTCGCATGGCTTTTCAATCGCCGCATTCCGGACGAGCGATCCGTTCACCGGTCTTGGTGACCGCGCGCCCACCGGAACGACGCTCGACACCAGCAGCCCATATGCGGCTTCCGGCGAAAGCTCAGCTATTGCCGCCGCACAAGCCATCGCCGCCGCCTACGTGGCTCAGGATTTAATGAAGGGTACGCGTAACGCACAGAGCATGACAATCGCCTGGATGGTGCAGCGCTGGCAGACCGACCAGCTCACCAACAATGCCGTAATCGTCCGCTTGCCGACTTCCAGCGAAGCCTTTGCGATGCTGCCGCGCGCAGATGGTAGCAGTAGCGTCGGCTACAGCGCGCCGGCTGGATCGGCGGTCACGCTGACCGGCACGACCCTCGACAGCTACGGCCTACCTACGGTCTTCAGCTATCTCAACAAGGATCGGTCGCAGATCCAGTTCAACGCGGTGGACAGTTCGGGCAGCGGCAGCATCGCGAGCTGGAGCATGCCCTACGGCATGACGCTCAATTTCACCTATGGTTACAGCTATAACGGCAGCAACTATCTGACATCCATTTACAATACGCTCGGGCGCAATCTGAGCTTGAGCTATAGCGGTGCTCACGTGACGAGCGTCGCGGATGGCACCGGCCGCTCCGTAAGCTATAGCTACGATTCTGCCAACAACCTGACCAGCTTCACTGATCCGCTGGGTAACGTGACTCGCTTTTCCTACGATACATCGGGCACCTATGACACGGCGGGTCACCTGACGCAGATTGTTTATCCGTCCACGCCCGGCACCGCGTTCGTAACCAACTGGTACGATCCAATTGGCAAGGTAAACAAGCAGGCCGATGCCAACGGCAACGTGTCGAACTTCTACATCGCCGGCTCGCGCACCGAGTTCATCGACGCCGCCAACGATCGCCACATCACCTATCAAACCGCGCGGGGGCGCGTGCTCAAGGACGCATGGGTGTTGAGCGGCACCGCCAATGTGTTCAACAGCACCGCACAGTCCAACGGCGTGGTCAACGTCTGGTCCAACCAATATGACGGCCAGGATCGGCTGGTGAAGGCAATCCTGCCCGAAACCGGCTACACCAGCTATACCTGGTCCGCCGATCTCAACCAGAATATCACCCAAATCGTGCAGACCGCGAAATCCGGTTCATCGCTCACGCCGCTGACCACGACGTTCGCCTACGATCCGCTCTACAACAAGCCAACCGTCGTGACCGACCCGCGAAACTTGGTCACGCTGAACGCCTATGATCCAGCCACCGGCAATCTGCTGAGCAACATCGCCGATGCCAATGGATTCGCCGCCAAGGCACAGTTTACCTATGACGCGCACGGCTTGCCGCTGACCGTGACTGATCCGGTAGGCACGATCACGCTCAACGCTTATGACGGGTTTGGCAATCTCACCTCGACCACCCGCGATTATGGCAGGCTCAATCAGGTGACGAGCTTCGGCTATGATGGCGTTGGCAATGCGGTCTCGGTGACTGATCCCCAGGGCAATGTCACCGTAAGCGCTTATGATGCCGCGCGCCAGCTGACCAGCGCCATTCTTCCGGCTGCGCCGCAGACCTTAGTCACGGCTTACAGCTATGACGCTGATGGGCGGGTAATCCAGGCGTCGCAATCCGCTGACGGAGCCGTGCTGAGATCGACCTCATCGACCTATACGCCGAGCGGCAAAGTGGCCACAGCGACAGATGCCAACGGCGATGTCACCCGCAATGGCTATGACGTGGTCGATCGGCTGGCGAGCGTGACCGATCCGGCCGGCAACGTCACCAGCTATGCCTACGACACGATGAGCCGCCAAACCGGGATATTCAATGCGGCAATTCAAGCGGGCGCGCTGGTGACCCGCAGCTATACGCCGGACGGCCTGCTGGCCAGTGTGGCCGATGCGACCCATCCTGCGACGACCTACGCCTATAATGGCCTGGACCAGCTGAAGACCACGACCTATCCGGGCAGCACCACTGAGACCTATGCTTATGACGCGGATGGCAATGTCGTCACACGCACGACGCGCAAGGGCGATACGCTGAGCTTCGGCTATGACACGTTGAACCGGCTGTGCACCAAGACGATCTCGACCACCGCCACGTCCTGCGGCGGTACCTCGGCCTCGCCTTTGACGAACTACAGCTATGATCTGGTCGGCCGTTCGACGGGCATCAGCGACAACAGCGCCAGCATCGCGGCGGTGTCGGCGACCGCAAGCTACGCGGCGACCTACAGCTATGATGCGCTCAACCGGCCGATCACCGCAAGCTGGACGCCGACGGTGGTGCAGACCGCGCCTACGCAGGCCGGAGTAACGTTCACCCACAGCTATGATGCGAACAACCGCCGGGTGGGCCAGGCGGCCAGCGACAACAGCTGGCTGCTCTATCCGGCGACGACCGGCACGACCAGCTACACCGCGAACAACCTCAACCAATATACGGCAGTAGGCGGAGCCTCGCCGACCTACGACAATAATGGCAATCTCACCTTCGACGGCACGGTAACTTATTGCTACGATGTCGAGGGTCGACTGACCCGTGCGATCACCGCCGGCACCTGCGCTAGCCCCACCACGACGCTCGGCGCCTATGCGTTCGATGCCCAAGGACGGCGCAAGAGCAAGACGGCGGGCGGCACGACCACCATCACCGTGACCGACGCCGACAATCGCGAGGTGCTCGAATATGACGGCACCAGCGGTGCGATCCAGCGCTGGTATGCCTATGGCGCGGGCTCCAATGACGTGCTGGGGCAGATGAACGTGGCGGCGGCAACGCGCACCACACTCGTCCCCGACATCCAAGGGTCGTTCATCGCATCGATGGCATCGAACGCTACCACGTTCAGCAAGGCCAACTTCCTGCCCTATGGCGAGAATGCCGCTAGCACCTCGGGCACTTTCCGCTACACCGGCAGCCGCATCGATCCCGAGACAGTAGCGACCTCGCAGCCCAGCGGCATTTATTATATGCGTGCCCGTGCCTATTCGCCGCAATGGGGCCGGTTCATCCAGGTCGATCCGATCGGCTATCAGGGTGGCATCAATCTCTATGCGTACACCGGCAACGATCCCCTGAACCAGACCGACCCAGATGGACTATGCCCCTGGTGCATTGGTGCTGGGATCGGGGTTGGATTTGAGATTGTAAAACAAGTGGCAACACCATCTGATAGAGCGGCGTGGTCACAGGGATGGAATGCGCTAACGCAAGGAGACGTTTTTGGAGCAATAAGCGCCACGAAATCTCAGATCGGAAATCTCGCAGTTGCTGCTGGAAGCGGCGCTATTGGAGGTGAGATATTGGGGGGTATCCAGAAGAGCGCTGTTATATCAGATACAGCGAAGACGGTTTACTCCGCCACCGCGAGTGCTTTCCTAGGGGGAAGTCAGCAGGCAGCATCTGACGTTGTTTCGGGAAAGACTCCCGGTTCAGATGTGATCATTTCCGCAGGGCTATCGGCAGCAGGTGGTGGACTGGGGCATCGACTGGGTGTTAATGCCGCCGAAGGTACTATTGGGGTCGGAAAGGCTAACGACATTGTCAATTCGACCGTAAACAAAACTTTGATAGGCGTGCAGATCGGGCAAACCGCTGCACAGATCGCCCAGTCGAATTCGAGTGCGAAATGATTAGGAATTTAGGTAAAATACTGTTCAGCGGAAATCACGCAGCCGCACTTGTATCGGCCGTATGGATAGAGGCGTTATTACTGATATTGGACACGGTTGGTGTCTATCATATTAATAATTATAAGGGTCTTTGTATATTATTTATAGGCTCTTACATTATTTCAGTCCTCCTGCAGGCCCTGAACTTATTTCACTCTGAATAGAGCATATCCAACTGAGCTATAGCGCCACCTACAGCTATGATGCGCTCAATCGCCCGGTCAATGTGAGCTGGACGCCGACGGTCGCGCAGACGACGCCAACCCAGGCGGGGGTGACGTTCACCCACAGCTATGATGGCAATAATCGCCGGGTGGGTCAGACGGCCAGCGACAACAGCTGGCTGCTCTATGGCATCAAACGCCAGCACGTTCAGCAAGGCTAACTTCCTGCCTTATGGCGAGATCGCAGGCGAAAAGCTGTTTGGTGGGACCACGAGCGGCGCCACTGGCTGGAAACCAGCCAATATGATGGAATAAGCTGATCGACCGTTGGCGTTGACTCGCTTCTATCGGGTCATCTCCGACAGGCTCCCACAGTGCATCAATCCCAATGCCGCAGCATTGAACAGCGACTGGGCGGATCTTCGGTCGCCGAGATTTGCGGACCGGCAGCAGGCGATGCTGAACGCCGGGGCGAGCCCTACGATGGTCTGCGCGACCTCAACCTTGCTGCGTACGCGGCCTGGGACAAATCAGCGGCGGCTGCCCGTGATCAGCTCTCGGGATAATCGTCGACCGAGTAAAACATCGGGTTCTTCATCCACTCGGCGACCGCGGAGGCTCGCCATCCTGCGCACCTCGCGCTGATCGCGATCTGCCTGGGGAATGTGCCCTGCTGGATCTTCCGGTAGAGGGTCGTGCGGCTGAGCCCGGTGCGCTCGAGCACGGTGTTGATGCGAAGGATGCGATCGGGGGTGTCGGTGGTCATGGCATGGTCCTGCATGGCTTGCATTGCTGTCGCTCCCGGCGACCGGTCTTGAGACAGAAAAGGCGTATGGCAAGAGGGGTCGGGCCTGATGTCGGCGGAGAGGGGGCTGGAGTCGGCAGCGAGGTGGTATGACCGTTTTTGACGCGTTTGCCGCGATAGTCCCAGGACGTCCCGCCACTCCGCCGAACATCTGAGTGTCTCACGACTCGCACGGCCGAGTCGCATGGTTAGTGGCCGGAGCGTTGCTCCGGCTGATGGTCATCGCGCTTCTGCGCGATGGCGTTGCCTCCGGCGCTCGTCTGGCGGGGTGGGCGTCGCAGCCCTCTAGTCCCGCCGCGGCGTGCCGCAAGCCGCGCTTGCGCTTAGCTCCTCCACTTTGTTGCGGCCCTTTGGGTGCAGCCCGCCTCGATCGGCGGGGACTGCCGGTCCGCTCCTGCCGCCCACCCGCGCCATTCCGGCCCCGGGTGCGGTGTTTTGAAGGAGCAGATCCATGACCAATGTCCGCCAGAGCCTCTATGCCGAGGTCACCAACCGCATCATCGCCGAGCTTGAGGCGGGACGGCTGCCCTGGGTCCAGCCCTGGGATGCAGCCGCCTGCCCCTGCACCATGCCAGTCAATGCCGCGACCGGCCGGCGCTATTCGGGGATCAACATCCTGATGCTGTGGGCGGCTGTCATCGAAGGCGGCTACACCTCGCAACGCTGGCTGACCTTTGCCCAGGCCAATGCCGCCGGCGGCCATGTCCGCAAGGGCGAGCGCGGCACGATCATCTGCTATGCCGATCGCTTCACGCCGAAGCACGAGGAGGAACGCGCCCGCGACGAGGATCGCGAGGCCCGGCAGGTGGCATTCCTCAAGCGCTTCACTGTCTTCAATGTCGACCAATGCGAAGGCCTGCCCGAGCGGTTCACACCGATGGTTGCTCCTGTGGTGGAACAGGAGCTGATCCCGGCCGCGCATGCTCTCATTCGCGCAACGGGTGCTGATGTCCGGATCGGTGGAGGGGAAGCTTATTATGCACCCCAGGCGGACTTTGTCTGCGTGCCACCCCAGCAGGCCTTCCCCGCGCCGATTAACTGGTATCGCACTGCCTTGCATGAGCTTGGTCATTGGAGCGGGCACAGCACCCGGCTGGGCCGTGATCAGACAGGCGCGTTCGGCAGTCCCGCCTATGCACGCGAGGAGCTGGTGGCCGAGATGGCGAGCGCGTTCACCTGCGCGTCGCTTTCGATCAATCCAACCGTGCGTCATGCCGATTATGTCGGCAGCTGGCTGTCGGTATTGCGCGAGGATGAGAAGGCGCTCTTCCGGGCTGCCAGTGCCGCCAGCAAGGCAGCGGATTATCTGCTCGCCTTCGGGCAGGAGGCGTGAGGCGTAACGCGGGATGCGACCGGCAACAGCCCGGTCGCATCCTGCCTCACATGTTGATAGGAGCTAGGGCCACATGCGCACCGATCTCGATCATCTGCCGGCGAACAAGCAGCGCGAGCTTGAACGCGTCGTCGAGATCCTGTTCGAGGAGTTTGGCGACGCCACCGCGGGCAGGAAGAAGCTCGGCCGCATCCTCAAGATCATCCTCTATGGCAGCTATGCCAGAGGCGGCTGGGTCGATGAGCCGCATACCGCCAAGGGCTATCAGTCGGACTTTGACCTGCTGATCATCGTCAACCAGAAGCCGTTGACCGATCGCGTCGCCTATTGGGCAAAAGCCGATGAGCGGCTGATCCGGGAACTCTCGATCACCAGGACGCTCCGCACACCCGTCAACTTCATCGTCCACACGCTGCAGGAAGTGAATGACGGCCTTGCCCATGGCCGCTACTTCTTCATGGACATCGCGCGTGATGGCATTGCGCTTTACGAGGCTGACGACACCGAGCTCCACAAGCCCAAGCCCAAGACTCCGCCCGAGGCGCTTGCCATGGCGAAGGAGTATTTTGAGGAGTGGATGCCTTCAGCTGAGCAGTTCTTGATTCAGGGGAAGGAAGCAACAGCGAGAGGTTGGACCAAAAAGGCTGCGTTTGAACTTCACCAAGCAACCGAGCGCCTCTATCACTGCGTGCTGCTGGTCACGACCTTCTACACCCCGCATGTTCATAATCTCGGCTTCCTGCGCACCCAGGCCGAGCGGCTTGATCGTCGTCTGCAAGGCATATGGCCGATGGACAGTCGCAAGGAGCGTGCGATGTTCGAGAAGCTGAAGGACGCCTATGTGAAGGCACGCTACTCGAAGCATTACCGCATCTCCGAAGAAGAGCTTACGTGGCTCGGCGCAAGGGTCGAAGAGCTTGGGCAGGTCGTGCACGTCATCTGCCAGGAAACCATCGCGTCGCTCGAAACGCGCGCCGCTTGAGGTCTCGCTAATCCACTTCGCTGTCCTGCTCGAACGCGCGCCTGCCGCGCCTTCGCCAGAGCGTCAGCGCTTCCGCGCCACGCTCGCTTCGCAAGATGGCAGCGCCTTCGACCAGCAGCCCCAGGATCACGGCGCGATCGTCGTCGGTCAGCTCGACGAGGCCTGCCTTGGCGACCAGTCCGCCAAGCTCGATCAGCTGGCGGGTGCGTTCGCGCCGCTTCACCACCCAGGCTCGCTTGTCCTCACGCGCGATCTTCGCCTGCAGCCGATGCCGCGCCGCGAGCGTTCGTCTCAGCGCCAGCGCGGTTGCCGCCAGCATGGCAAGGTTCCTTCCCCTGAAAGAACGCCGCGCCCCTTACGCGCTGTGCCTCCCGTGCCGCAGGATCGGTGTTTCCGACCGCGAGCAGCAATGCGCCGGCGAGCTGCTCGATGGGCAAGGCATCGGCGCCGGTCGCGATGACCAGCTCACCCAGCTGCTGAAGCTTGCGGGTCTTGAGCTGCCTGGCCTTGTCATCGAGCGCCTT
>Ga0070671_100002768_pt1 | contig 13626 bp, 9 predicted proteins | sample KBSS73metaG_FD_65341 | JGI IMG/M metagenome (GOLD analysis project Ga0070671, IMG submission 65341) | Switchgrass rhizosphere microbial communities from Kellogg Biological Station, Michigan, USA - KBS S7-3 metaG | ecosystem: Host-associated > Plants > Roots > Rhizosphere > Soil ...
CTGCTGCCACTTGTCGGTGTCGGTTTCCACCACCAGCCGGCCGCCTTTGGCCCGCAGGGTTTCGGCAATCAGGTGCTGAAGTTGCCGGGCCGGCCTCTCCACCCACTGGGTCTTTTTGAGGTATGCCACGTTGCTGCCATTGATCTGGACGGGCACCCGCAGCACGGCCACGCGTGCATCGGCAGCAGGCTCCATCACCACGATCGCATTGGCCAGCGTGCCCTGTGCGTCCTGCCCGGCGGGCAACCGGGCATCCGGGGTGAGCGCCAGAAGGCTTGACGGGGCCTTGCCGCCGATGCTGACGCAACCCGAAAGGCCGAGCGCGGCCACCAGCAACATGCCCAGTGCCGGGCGCGAGGCGGGGAACGGCAAACGCAGTTTCATGTCAAACTCCCCTTTTCGCGATCAGTGCTTGTAATCGGGCAGCTTGGGGCTGCCGACCACGCTGCTGACGCCGCGATCGTTGATGCGATCGGTCAATTCGCGCAAGGACCGGGTCGTCGCCTGAAGATCGTGGATGGCCGCTTCTGCCGACGGCAGGGTCTTTTCATCAAACCGCCGCAGGCCCGGCTGCGCCGCATTGGCCGTGGCATTGAGCGCGTCGGCCGCACCCTGGGCAGACTTGAGCGTATCGCGCAACTGCTTGGCCAGGCCATTGCCCTGGTCGTTGAGCAGATTGTCGGCCGATCCCGCCACCTTCTCGAAGGCGGAAAGCGTATAGGTTGCCTGGCGCAGCGTCGACTGAAGCTCCGACAAGGTGCGCTGCACCTGGGGCGAGGCATCGGCGAGGTTCGCGGTCATCTTGTCGGTATGGGCCAGAATGTTCTCGATCGACTTCTGGTTCTTGTCAGACAGCACCATCGTCAGCCGCTCGGTCAACGTGGCCAGTCGTTCGAGCAGGAGCGGGGCGTTCGAAAGGATTTCGCCCAGGCCCGAACGCTTGGTCGGGATCACGGGCGCGCCTTCCGGCCCTGGCTGGTCGATCGGGGGGGCACCCTTGACGGCGCCGGCCAACTGGATCGTGGAAACGCCGGTAAAGCTGCCCTGGATGCTGGCGGTGGTCCCCATCAGGATCGGCACGCGCTTGTCGATGGCGATGCGCACGCGCACGAACTCGGGATCCTTCTCCCACAGCTCGATGTCTTTCACCTGCCCCGACGGCACCCCGGAGAACGACACTTCCGATCCCTTGGCCAGGCCATCGACGGACTGCTTGAAAAAGATGTCGTATTCGTTCTGCGCATGCTGGTTGAGCCGCGCGATCCAGATGGTGAGCAGCGCCGCGCCGATCAGCAGCAGCAGGGTGACGGCCCCGACCCAGATATGGTTTGCCCGCGTTTCCATCGCCTATTCCTGTTCCATCGGGGAGGTGGCCGCATCTTGCGTGGCTTGCACCACGCTGGCCGCTTCGCGATCTTGCGCGTCCTTGGCTGCCCGGCCGCGAGGACCGTTGAAATATTCCTGGATCCAGGGATGGTCCAGCGCCAGCAGTTCCGGGATGGTGCCCACCGCAATCACCTTCCTGTCGGCCAGCACGGCCACGCGATCGCAGATTTCATATAGCGTATCGAGATCATGGGTGATCAGGAACACCGTCAGCCCCAGGGTTTCCTGCAGGCCGCGAATGAGATTGTCGAACGCAGCCGCGCCGATCGGATCGAGCCCGGCGGTCGGTTCGTCCAGGAACAGCAGTTCGGGATCGAGCGCCAGCGCGCGCGCAAGGCCTGCGCGCTTTTTCATCCCGCCGGAAAGCTCGGCAGGATACTTGCTGGTGGCGTTTGCCGGCAGGCCCGAAAGCAAAACCTTGTAGCGGGCAATTTCGTGGCGCAGTTCTTCGGATATTTCGGGATAGAATTCGCGCAGCGGCACTTCCACGTTTTCCGCCACGGTCAGCGTGGAAAACAGCGCGCCGCCCTGGAACAAGATGCCCCACTGGCTGCGGATATCGATGTCCTCATCGTCCCGCGCGTCGGTGATCGAGCGGCCCAGCACTTCGATCGAGCCTTCGGCCGGAATCTGCAAGCCGATGATCGAGCGCATCAGCACCGATTTGCCGGTGCCCGATCCGCCGACCACGCCGATGATCTCGCCGCGCTTCACATCCAGGTCCAGCCCTTCGTGGATCACGTGATCGTCGAAGCGATTGACCAGCCCGCGCACGCGGATCGGATAGTCGCCTTCGAACTCTTCGGGCATCTCGGCAAGGCGTGCTTCTGGATGGTCCATCGTTCAACCCCAACCGATCTTGGTGAAGAACACGGCGAAGAACGCGTCCAGCACGATGACGGTGAAGATCGCCAGAACCACGGCAGAGGTGGTGCGCGTGCCCACCTCCTCGGCATTGGTTTTCACCTGCATGCCCTGATAGCAACCGGCCAGCGCCACGATCAGGCCGAATACCGGACCCTTGACCAGCCCCACCCAGACGTCGTGGATCGGCACCACTTCCTGGATGCGTGAAAGGAACGTCAGGAACGGGATGCCCAGCGATACCGAGCCCAGGAACGCGCCACCAATGATACCCAGCACCGAGGAATAGAGGCCAAGCAGCGGCAGCATGATCATCGTGGCCAGAATGCGCGGCAGGACCAGCGCCTCGGTCGGCGAAACGCCGATCGTGCGCATCGCATCGACTTCCTCGGTCAGCTTCATCGTGCCCAGCTGCGCGGAAAACGCCGAGCCCGAGCGGCCCGCCACCATGATCGCGGTCATCAGAATGCCCAGTTCGCGCAAGGTGAGGCGGCCGACCAGATTGATCGTGTAGATCTCTGCCCCGAACTGCTGAAGCTGCACCGCGCCCTGCTGCGCGATGACCACGCCGACCAGAAAGCTCATCAGCCCGACGATGCCCAAGGCATTGACGCCAACCAGTTCCATCTGGTGCACAAGCGCCAACCCGCGAAAGCGGCGCGGATGGCGCACGATCGTGCCCATCGCGGAAATCGCCTGGCCCAGGAAACCCACGACCTGGAGGAAGCCCACGGCGATCGCGATGACCAGCTTGCCCACTTCGTCGGGCACGCGCTGGATCAGCGGAAGGCGCGGCGCGCGGATGTTTTCGCGGTTCTCGTCGGTCTCGCTGATGGCCTTGATCAGGCGATCGGCTTCATCCCGGCAATTGACGATCTTGGCATCGAGCTGCTGCGACAGGCGCCAGACGATCCAGGCGCCCACCGTGTCCATGCGCTCCACATCGCGCACGTCGATTTCGCTGATTGCTTCGTTTACCGCGCGCAAGCGCCGGTCGACCAGCCCAAGCGACGAAACCACCATCGGGCCACTGAAGCGCAGCACGCCGCCGTCGCCCCCTTGGGCCGGCTCTATCGTGAAATCGGCTAAGGCTCTCATGCTGCCCGCTTCATGGGGGAAAATTGAAGGGGCGACAAGTGCTTCACGTGCGGCGGAACGCATGAACCGGCGTTTCCGTTCCTGCCCATGCTTGCGATGGCCGGCCGCAAATGGCAAGGCGCCAGCCATGAGCGAGACCAATACGCAGCAGGAATCGGGCCCGGAGCAGCTGGCCAAGACGTTCGAGCCCGGCGCTATCGAAGCGCGCTGGTATGCCCACTGGGAAGGCAACGGCCTGTTTCGCCCGGAACGGGGCGACGCGCAGCCGTTCACCATCGTGAACCCGCCGCCCAACGTAACCGGCTCGCTCCACATTGGCCACGCGCTGGACAATACCTTGCAGGACATCGTGATCCGTCACGAGCGCCTGAAAGGCAAGGATGCGCTGTGGGTGGTGGGCACCGACCACGCCGGCATCGCCACGCAGATGGTGGTGGAACGCCAGCTCGAAGCCGCGCAGGACAAGCGCACCAACTACACCCGCGAGCAGTTCGTGGAGAAAGTGTGGGAATGGAAAGCGGAAAGCGGCGGCACGATCACGCGCCAACTGCGCCGCCTAGGCTGCTCGATGGACTGGAGCCGCGAGCAGTTCACCATGGACCCGCACTTCACCCGCGCCGTGGTCAAGGTCTTCGTCGACCTTTATAACCAAGGCCTGATCTACCGCGACAAGCGGCTGGTGAACTGGGACCCCAAGCTCAAGACCGCGATTTCCGACCTGGAAGTGGAAACCCGCGAAGTCCAGGGTGGCTTCTGGCGCTTCCGCTATCCGCTCGCCGATGGCGTGACGCTGGACAGCGGCGCGGATCATATCGTCGTCGCCACCACGCGTCCGGAAACCATGCTGGCCGACATGGCCGTGGCCGTGCACCCGAACGATGAACGCTACAAGAGCGTGATCGGCAAGCACGTCGTGCTGCCGCTGACCGGCCGGCGCATTCCCATCGTGGCCGACGAGCACGCCGATCCGGCGCTCGGCACCGGCGCGGTGAAGATCACGCCCGGCCACGATTTCAACGACTTCGAAGTGGGCAAGCGCGCCGGAATCGAAGCGCGCGACATGCTCAACATGCTCGATGCCGAGGCGCAAGTGGTGCAGACCGCCGATGGCCTGATCCCGGCCGAGTTCCTCGGTCAGGACCGCTTCTTTGCGCGCAAGGCCGTGGTCGAGGCTCTCAAGGCACAAAGCCTGCTGGTGCCCCATGTCACCAAGGACAAGGAAGGCAACGAAACCGAGCACGATGCCGAGCCGCGCACGATCCAGACGCCCTTCGGCGATCGCGGCGGCGTGGTGATCGAACCCTGGCTGACCGACCAGTGGTATGTGAATGCGGAAGTTTTGGCCCGCAAGCCGATCGAGGCGGTGCGTTCGGGCGCCATCGAGATCGTGCCCAAGTCGTGGGAAAAGACCTTTTTCAACTGGATGGAGAACATCCAGCCCTGGTGCGTGTCGCGCCAGTTGTGGTGGGGCCATCGCATTCCGGCCTGGTACGACGCCGAGGGCACGCCCTATGTGGCGGAAACCGAGGAAGAGGCGCAGGCCTTGGCCGGCAACAAGCCGCTGACCCGCGACGAAGACGTGCTCGACACCTGGTTCTCCTCCGCCCTCTGGCCCTTCGCCACGCTGGGCTGGCCAGACAGCACGGAACTGGTCAAGCGCCACTACCCCAACGATCTGCTGGTGTCGGGCTTCGACATCCTGTTCTTCTGGGATGCGCGCATGGCCATGCAGGGCCTGCATTTCATGGACGAAGTGCCGTGGAAGCGTCTCTATCTCCACGGGCTGGTCCGTGCGGCCGATGGACAGAAGATGTCCAAGTCCAAGGGCAACGTGGTCGATCCGCTGGGCCTGATCGACAAGTACGGCGCCGACGCGCTGCGCTTCTTCATGGCGGCGATGGAAAGCCAGGGCCGCGACGTGAAGATGGATGAAAAGCGGGTGGAGGGCTATCGCAACTTCGCCACCAAGCTGTGGAACGCCGCGCGCTTCTGCCAGGCCAACGGCATCGGCGCCTCCACCACGCTGGAAGCACCGGCAGCGACCAGCGCGGTCAACCGCTGGATCGTAGGCGAAGTGGTGGAAACCGTCGCCGCACTCGATCAGGCCATGGCCGACCTGCGCTTCGACGCGGCGGCCAATGCCATCTACCACTTCGCGTGGGACACGTTCTGCGACTGGTACATCGAACTGATCAAGGGATCGTTCGACGACGAGACCCGTACCGTTGCCGGCTGGGTGCTCGACCAGATCCTGGTCATGCTTCACCCGTTCATGCCCTTCGTGACCGAAGAATTGTGGCATGCTCTTGGTGCCCGCAGCAACGAACTGATCGTTGCACGCTGGCCCGCCCCGCAGGCCAGCGTGGACGCGGCTGCCAAGGCCGAAGTGGAATGGCTGATCGCGCTGGTTTCGGCTCTGCGCACCGCCAAGAACGAACTGGGCATCGCGCCCGGTGCGCGCCTGGAGGCCTATCTCGCCAACCCGAGCGAGCAGACCGCCGCAACCATTGCCGCCAACCCGGCCGCGATCGAACGCCTGGCGCGCCTTTCCGCCATTCACTTCGCCCAGGCGCCCGCCGGCGCTGCGATGCAGATCGTGGCCGGTGACGCCACGCTGGTGGTGCCGCTCGATGGCGTGATCGACATTGCAGCCGAAAAGGCCCGCCTGGAAAAGGCCCTGGCCGCCGCGCAAAAGGAAGCCAAGGCCCTCGACGGGCGCCTGTCCAACCCCTCGTTCGTGGAACGGGCCAAGCCCGAGGCCGTGGAAAAGGCCCGCGCCGACCACGCCCACCACAGCGCCGAAGCCGAGCGCCTGACCGCCGCACTGGCGCGGCTGGGGTAATGTTGCCCCACCATCTTCCTCCCCTCCTCTTCAGAGGAGGGGATCGAGGGGTGGTGGCGCCCGGCACGGGCGCGGCTCTGCGCCTCGCACCACCCCCAACCCCCTCCTCTGAAGAGGAGGGGGCTTTTGGCGTCCTGCTCCCCCTCCTCTTCAGAGAAGGGGGTCGGGGGGTGGTGCGATGCCTCTGGCAACGCCGATGACTCTCGCCCTCGCCACCACCACGCCCGGCGAACCGGAAATCTTCGCCTCGCTCCAGGGCGAAGGCCCATCGGCCGGGCGCCCGTCGCTGTTCATCCGCCTGTCCCGCTGCAACCTGGCCTGCCAATGGTGCGACACGGCCTATACTTGGCGCTTTACCGGCGACAATCGCCCGCACCGCGATAGCGCGGCGTTCGATCGGCAAGCCAACCAGTTGATCCTGGCAGAAGACGATGTCGTCTCCCGCCTGCTCGCCTTCCCGCAAGACCGGCTGGTGGTGACCGGGGGTGAGCCGCTGTTGCAGGCCACTGCCCTTGCCCGTGTGCTGACCATGCTCAAGGCAGAGCGACCCGGCCTGCATGTCGAGATCGAGACCAATGGGACGGTCGCCCCTTCCCCGGCAGTCGATCCACTGATCGACCAGTTCAACGTCTCGCCAAAGCTTGCCCATTCCGGCAACCCCCGTGAGTTGGCGCTGATCCCGGAGCGGCTGGACGCCTGGGCGGCCGACCCGCGCGCGTTTTTCAAGTTCGTGGTGGCAAATCCTGTCGACTGCGAGGAAGTGGCGGCGCTGCAGGCGGCCCACGCCATTCCCGGCGAACGCCTGTTCGTGATGCCCGAGGGCACTGACAGCGAAACCTTGCGCGAACGCGAGAAATGGCTTTCTGCCCTCGCACTCGAACGCGGCTGGCGGATGACCGACCGGCTGCACATTCATTTATACGGCGACACGCGCGGAACCTGAGGCGAGGCGCGGAACCGTCTATCGCAACGCGGCTGCCCCATGCCGTCATCGTTGCTATGCCATGCGCATAACCGACAAGGGGACACCAGACATGAGGGCAAATCCACTGCTGGCTGCGGCGCTGGTCGCCGTGGCTTTGCCCAGCGCGGCGCACGCCGATAATCCCACCGACCCGGCCATGCGCAGCAGCGCGGCGCGCCTGCGCGATCATGAAGCGATCCGCCGGATGAACCAGGCTCAGCTCGATTATGTGCGCCAGCGCGATGCCCGCTGGGCACGGCAATCGCAGGCCGATTACGGTGGCTATGCCCAAGCGCAGGCCCAGTACCAGCGCGACCTGGCCGCATGGCGCCAGGCTGTCGCCGATTGCCGCGCAGGCTATTACGACGCCTGCGGGCAATAGATCGCCGCGTTACTTGGCCGAGACGCTTTCCATCGCCTGGCCCGCCGGACTGTCGAACTGGAAGGCACTCACGCCCCGCTGCTTGAGCTTGGCAACAAACTCCTGCGCGGCGGCATTGCTGGGGAACGGCCCGGTGACCAGGCGATAGACCCGGTTCCACGGCGTGACGAAGGCCTTGCGGCCGCGCAGTTCGGGCGCGGTGGATTGCAGGCCCGCCCATTCCTTGCCCATCTTGGCGTGGTTGCCACCGGTCAGCACCTGAACCCAGGTCCGCGCCGGGCTGGCGGCCAGGCGCTTGGCCTCTTCCTTGGCCTTGCGATCTTCCTCGGCCTTCTTAGCGTCCGCCAGCTTCTTTTCGGCAGCGGCCTTCTTGTCGGCTGCGGCTTTCTTGGCGTCGGCTAGTTTCTTGGCTTCGGCAGCCTTGCGCGCCTCCACGGCCGCCTTGGCCGCAGCGGCGCGCTCGTTGGCGGCCTGGATGGCGGCCAGGTCCACCGCCACGGTCGGGCGCTGCTGCTCTTCGGCCGGGGCGGCAAAGCCGGCAAACAGCGCGGCAAAGCCATCGGGCGAAGGCGCCGGCGGCAATGGCTGCACCACCGGCTGAGCCACGATCTGCATCGGTGGCCGGGCTGTTGGTTGCTGGCCCGTCGGTTGCTGGGCCGTCGGTTGCGGGCTGGGCGCCGCGGCGGGCGTTGGGGTGGGCATCGGCGTCGCTGCCGCCATGGCGACCTGGGCCGGTGGTGCAGGCGGCAACACGATAGCTGGCGCAGGCTTGGCCACGGGCGTTGGCGGCACCGGCGTTGCGGCCAATGGTGCTGCGATCGGCGGCGTTGCCGTCGGCGGCGCCGAGGCGGGACGCGGGATCATGTCGGCCACCGGGCCAGCATTCGACGGCGCATTCTGCGCCATCTGCACCGGCGGCCGGGTGGTCACCGTGCTCGGCGTAGGCGGAACGGGCGTGGGCGGAACAGGCGTTGACGAAACAGGCGGGGGCAACGGAGCAGCGCGTCCGTTGCGGCTGTGACGGTCGCGCCGATTGCTGGCGGTCGAGGCTGCGGGCAGCGGCGCTGCCTGCGCCAGGGCGACGGGCGCGGCGCGTGGATGGGTTTGCGCGTATTGCACGATCTGCGGATCGTCCTGGCCGATATCCGCCGCGCGCGGGAAGCGCCCGAAATTGGCAGCAGCGGCCTGCTGCGCCGGGGTAAGTCGCGTCAGGTAGCGCAGATAGGGCGCAATGCCGGCAGCAAGCTGCGGCGGCATCGAGGAATTGGCCACGGCCACCGCTTCATCGGGCTGCCCGGCAATGGCCAGGATAAAGGTGCGCACGCGCCACGCGGCACGGTCAGACTGGGCGATCTGCGGGGCCAGCACGCTTTCCGCGCCCACGCGATCGCCACCGATCGCCAGGCTGAGAGCCAGGCGGCGCGTCACTTCGGCATCGGGCGCCCGTGCCAGGCCCTGCCGATAATAGCGTTGCGCCATCGCGTTATCGCCAACCAGATCATGCGCCAGGCCGCGATCGGCAGACATGCCAACCGGATCGGCGCCAGCACGCTCTGCATCATCGAATGCGCGAATCGCGGCCACGGGATCGTTGTGGCGCAACAACGCCTTGCCGATCTGTGTCTTCACCCGGCCATTGCCAGGCGCAACCTCGTCCGCACGGCGCAAGAAGCCGAGCGCGGCATCCACATCGCCCAACGCCATCGCCGCATTGCCGGCATCGAGCAGCGCATCGACATTGCGTGGATCACGCGCCAACCGATCGAGCGCCGCATTGAGCGTCTGCCCATTGTTGGAGGGCACCGCCTGGACCACGGGACGCGACACACTGGGCACCTCGGCCTGGGCGGCGCGCGGCGTGGGCAGCGGCTGCACCACCGGGTTGGATACCATCGGCAGTGGCGCGGCATAGCTGGGCGCCGGCAGAGGCGTAGTGCTGCGTGTCACCGGCCGAACCGCGCGGCTGCCCGGCGCATCCATGACCGATTGCTGCGGCAGCTGCGACAGGTCCTGCGCCATGAGCGCGCCCGGCGCACCAAGCGCCAGGACCATCGCCAGCGCAGGGATCAAGGTTACCGTCCTGCGCGGGGCAAGGATCGACGGACGATGGGGAAAGGTCTGGAATGTCATCTTGCCGCCGCCTTAGCGCATTGTCGATTAAGCCAAAACAACAAGCCGCCATTCTCCCGGTGGAAAATGGCGGCCTGAAAATGGCATCATGCCAAGGATCACTGCCAGGAAATCACTGATTGTTCTGGCGACCCAGGAAGCGCGGAATGCTGAGCGAGGCAGCGTCTTCGCCGTCTGCGGCTTCCTCGGTGCGGGCTGCCCCGCGCGAGAGGTTGGCCATGCGCTCGAACAAGGTGCTGCCACCGCCCGCACCGCCAGCCGCACCGGCACGCGGCGCGGGTGGCGTGGCTTCGTCACCTGCGCCAAGGCCCAGGCGCGGGGTGGGTGCGGCCGGTGCCGGATCGATCGTGTAGTCCTGCGCCGGATCGGCGCCCAGGTCCAGCGTCAGGTCGAGCGGATCATCGGCAGCCGGAGCGGACTCGGGCTCGGGCGCCCAGGTCTGTGCCGGCGGCGTTGCTACCGGGGCGGCGGCCTGGGCCGCTGCTGGCGTGGCAATCGCCGGGCGCGGCGCGGCTGCTGGCGTGAAAGCGGGACCACGCGATGCGCCGGGCAGGTTTACCGGGCGCGCGGCCTGCTCGGCCTGCTCCATGCTCTGCTCGATCCCGGTGGCAACCACCGACACGCGGATCTTGCCGTTGAGATCGGGATTGAACGCCGAACCCCAGATGATGTTGGCGTTGGGATCGACCAGTTCGCGGATATGATTGGCCGCTTCGTCCACTTCGAGCAGCTTCATGTCGTCGCCGCCGATGATCGAGATGATCACGCCCTTGGCGCCCTGCATCGAAACGCCATCGAGCAGCGGGTTGGCAATGGCGCGTTCGGCCGCTTCGAGCGCACGATTGGGGCCATCGCCCTCGCCCGTGCCCATCATCGCCTTGCCCATTTCGCCCATGACCGAGCGCACGTCGGCAAAGTCGAGGTTGATGAGGCCCGGCATGATCATCAGGTCGGTAATCGAGCGCACGCCCTGCTGGAGCACTTCGTCGGCCAGCTGGAACGCTTCCTTGAAGGTCGTTTCCGCCTTGGCCACCAGGAACAGGTTCTGGTTGGGGATGACGATCAGCGTGTCGACGTGCTTCTGCAGTTCCTCGATGCCGGTTTCGGCCGAGCGCATGCGGCGCGTGCCTTCGAACAGGAACGGCTTGCTGACCACGCCCACGGTGAGCACGCCCTTGCGGCGCGCTGCCTCGGCAATCACCGGCGCAGCGCCGGTGCCGGTGCCGCCGCCCATGCCGGCAGCGATGAACACCATGTGCACGCCGTCGAGCACGCGCTCAAGCTCGGGCAGGGTTTCTTCCGCCGCCGCGCGGCCCACTTCGGGGCGAGCGCCAGCGCCCAGGCCCTGCGTGATCGCCGGCCCAAGCTGGATGCGGTTTTCCGCGATCGAATTGTTCAGCGCCTGCGCGTCGGTGTTGCAGACAACGAAATCGACGCCTTCGATATTGGCGCTGATCATGTTGGCGATGGCATTGCCGCCAGCGCCACCCACCCCGATCACCGTGATCCGGGGCCGAAGCTCGTCGATGGCCGGCGGTCCGATGTTGATGCTCATGTCGGTCTCCCTTTCGGGTTGGCCCTTGCGGGTGGGCAGTGGACGGGTTTGGGGCCGGAACGGCCGAAATGTGGATTTTCCAGCTTTGGCACGGAACGTTTCATCGAATCAAAGGCGATCGGCGCTTTTCCACAAGATCGAACACCTGTTTCGCCGGCAAATGGGCCAATCCGGTTGCAAGGTGCGACGAAACGCCCGGATTGGCAACGCGATCATCAGAAATAGTCCTTGAGGGCACGCACGATCCGCCGCCCCATGCCCCATAGCGACGTGGCGCCCTGGCCCTGCGCGGCCATCGTCAGCTTGCGGATATCGACCGGATCGGACGCGGCATGAAGGATGAGGCCAACCAGCGTGGACGAACTGGGCGTGGCGTGGCCCTGCGGCAGGCCCAGCATCCCCGGCGGCGCACCGATCCGCACCGGGCGGCCCAGCGCAGACTGGGCATAGTCGGCCAGGCCCGGCAGTTGCGCGCCGCCGCCGGTCAGCACCACCTGCTGCCCGCGCGTGCCGGTAAAGCCCATCGCCTTGAGGCAGCGGCCCAGCTCGTCGGTGAAATGGCCCAGTTGCTGGGTGATGACGGAAATCAGCTCGGCACGCGGAATGCGGTTCTTGTCGTCCGCATGGCGCGCCACCGGCCCTGCGCCTTCGGGATCGCCGGGCGCATTGACGGGAATCATCTCGCGGTGGTCGGCCGGGCTCGCAATGGCAGAACCCGACATGCACTTGAGCCGTTCGGCCTGGTAGCGCCGGATGCCGAAGGCCGAGGCGACGGCGTCGGTAATGTCGCCCGAACCGAACGGCAGCACTTGCATGCCCAGCAGCATGCCCCCGGCGTGAACCGAAACCGTGGTCACTTCCGCCCCGAAATCGACCAGCGCCACGCCCAGGTCGCGTTCTTCGGGCGTCAGGCAGGCGAGCCCTGCCGCCACGGGCGCGGCAACCACGCCATCGACCTTGAGATGCGCGTTCTCCACCGTCTCGCGGATATTGCGGATCGGCGCACCATCGGCGAGCATGACATGGATATCGACTGCCAGCCGATCGGCATGAAGCCCCTTGGGGCTCGGCACGCCATGCGCGCCATCGAGCGTGTAATGCGCCGGCTGCGCGTGGAGGACGATGCGCCCATCGGGCTGGATCACGTCGCGCGCGGCCACCAAAAGGTGCGCGATATCATCGTCCTCGATCCGCCGCCCGCCAATTTCCACTTCGACTTGCGCGGTCGAACTGGCCAGGCCAGCACCCGCGCAGCCGACCAGCACTTGCGTGACCGACGTATTGGCCATCTTCTCGGCGCGTTCGATCGCGTCGCGCACCGAATGGGTGGCAGCCAGCATGTCGACGACATAGCCGCGCTTGATGCCCTGCGAGGCGCGGTGGCCCGACCCGAGCACGAGCAGGTCGCCCGATTCCGACAGACCGGCGATCATGGCCGACGTGCGGAACGAGCCGAGATTGACGGCCGCGAAGACCTTGGTGATGCGAGGGGCAGCCATCGAGACCTAGTCCTTGGCCTTCGCGGCGGCCTTGGCTTTCGCCTTGTCGCGCTGTTCCTGCGCCATTTCGTCGGCATGGCCCGGCACCAGCAGATAGGTGCGGTCCTTGGCGCGCATGTCGAAGCTGGCAACCTTGCCGCCAAGCAAGCGGTTGACCCCGTCCATCCGCGCGAATTCCAGCAGCGCAGCGGCCGATTCGTCCACCCCTTCGGGCAGGGCCAGGACCTGGCCGGTCTTGAACGTCAGGTTCCAGCGGCGGTTGCCGATCCACTCGGCCTCGGCCACCTGCGGCTTGAGCGCGGGCGCGGCATCGAGCAGGCGGTTGAGATCGGGCACCCGCGCCGCCGCGCCATCGCCCGACAACACGAACATGCCCTTGGCGCGCGCCTGGCTCACCGGCTCCAGCTCGTGCCCGGTCTCGTCGATCAGCATCAACTGGTCGCCCTTGCGCAACACGCCATGCGGCGTGCGCTCGACCACATCGACCACCAGCGTTTCGGGCAACTGGCGCGATACGCGGGCATCCTTGACCCAGGGCAGCGCCAGCAGCGTTTCGCGCAAGGCCGCAACGTCCACGCGGGACATGGCCTGATCGCGCTGGCCGAGCACCTTTTCATAGATGGTCTGCTCGCTCATCCGGCGCACGCCGCGCACTTCCACGCGCTTGACATCGAAACCCGCGCCATGGGCGGCGCGCGCCATCTGCGCTTCGGCCAGCGCCGGAACCCCAGCGATATTGGCCACGGTCCAGACCGCGACTGCCGCCGTGCCGAGAATGGCCGTGAGCATGATCTTGTGCAGCGTCTCTTCGCTGAAAGGCTGCACGCGCATGACATGGCCGATGGCAGAGCCGGTCTGCTTGCGCGCCGTCTGCACCTTGGCCTTGGCCCCGCGCTGCGCGGCCAC
>Ga0070671_100002769_pt1 | contig 13621 bp, 8 predicted proteins | sample KBSS73metaG_FD_65341 | JGI IMG/M metagenome (GOLD analysis project Ga0070671, IMG submission 65341) | Switchgrass rhizosphere microbial communities from Kellogg Biological Station, Michigan, USA - KBS S7-3 metaG | ecosystem: Host-associated > Plants > Roots > Rhizosphere > Soil ...
GAGGCACACAGATTACTCGCGATAATCTATGTCTCTCGAGGCGCAAAAAAACAGGCTGCAGACGAATTAGAGGCTTATCTTAAACTGGCACCTGATGCCCCCGATGCTGAGAAACTTAAGAATAAAATCCGCGAGCTAAGAGAATCGAACTAGTGCCTGCGCACTTCATAATCTAAACCTAAGCCAAAGAACCGCACCACATCTCATACTCTCACTGTGCTAACATTCAATTTCTTCCGTAAATCACTCTTGCAGAACCATAACCCATGTCTGATTCAACTGTACGCCAGTTGTCACTCGCTCCACTCGGCGCCGGCGATCTAATTGATCGAGCAGTCAGACTTTATCGTCGACATCTCTTCATACTGATTCGTACTGCCGCTCCGCCTGTCATAGTTGCGGCCCTCGGGGGGATTCTGATCAGCATCGGTTTTCGTCAGGCCTTCGCAGCGGCCGAAACATCAGAGGTTTTGCTTTATGTAGGACTGCTTGTGTTAGGAGCATTGGTAGCTTTTGCTGGACACTTATTCACACTCGTGGTTATGGGTGGTTCGACCAGAAATCTCGTTGCACATCTTCTGAGGAATGATCCAGTCTCCGCTCGAGCTGCGTACACCGCGATTCGTTCCCGCTTCTGGGGGTTAGTTGGCGCCTCTCTGATCGTGCTTGCATGGATCATATTCTCGTTAGCCGTCGCTTTTACCGTTTGGTACACAATCGCAGTTTTCGTTGGGCTTGGATCAGTTTTGCTGGCGATGGTATTGCCGACGTGGCTTGCGGTAACTGTCGGTGTCATAGCCGGAGCTGGGGCAACTGCTGTAATGCTTTGGTTGTTCTTTTTTATTGTTGGCAGAGTTGCTTACGTTCCACAGGTAATGTTGGTTGAAGGCAAAGGTGTCTTCGAAGCATTTAGTCGCAGTTTCTCACTTGCGCGGGGAAACGTTCGCCGCTTGATGGCGATGACTCTGTTCACAACCTTTGCGACGTACTCTGCAATGATGATTCTATTGGTTCCACTCGGATGGTATGGATATTTGAGCGGGATCAATCCGATGCTTTCAGGGCAATGGCCGGCGTGGTACCAGATCTCTTACAGCGTGCTCGTCACGCTAAGTTCGATCCTTCTTGCACCAGTCTGGATGCTCGGACTTTCGCTTCTATACGTTGACGAGCGGGTGCGACACGAAGGGTACGACATCGAGTTATTGGCGGCCCAACAGTTACCTGAAATGCCACCAGAATCAGTTGCCTCGCCCTTTGGTCCAGCGCTATCAAAAACGGTGCACAACGTGCCACCGCCACCACCACTTGCATCTGGTCGAGTCTTAAACCTCAGTTGATCGTACATGGTTGGTCTCGCATTCAAACTTCGAAGCATTAGCTCGCTTAGTCTGATCTTGTTTTTGCTCGCTCTATTCGCCCTTCCCTCACATGCAGCCGACATTTCTCTCGACGAATATCAGCGTAATCTGCAACAAGCCATAACGGCGCTCGATACTCTAGGTCAGGTAGATGAAGGGGAAAGCCCCGACGCGTACTCGCATCGTCTGGCTGAAACTATCAGCGGCGTCCGCAACACCATTCCTGAAAAGCAAAAAGTCGACTCGGATGGAATCCCTTATGAGGTTGATAACACCTCGATACACAAAAACCTTCACGAGTTAGAGTCCGCTTCTGAAAAGAACCGCGACAACAAACGAATAGAATTAATTGAGGCGTTGAAATCTATTGAAGAGCGCGTGGGTGACGTCAAGAAGGCGAAGGCGACTCGAGTCTCAAAGGAGGAAGCCAACAAAAAGCTTTCTGAGATTCTGTCGCGCTCTGAATATGAATCGAAAGAACCGAAGGGAAACGCGCTAATAAATTTACTGGTGCGTTTCCTAACATGGTTATCAAAATTCCTTCCTCGATCTTCGCGGTTGGCATCAAGTCATGGAAGTCCGCTGACGGTCGTCGCTCAGATACTAGTCTTGACGTTGGCGGCAGCCGTACTTCTTTACGCAATAATCAAATTGTTGAAGTACCTGAGAGGCCGCGGTTCAGTCACGTCAAAAGCAAAAAACAAGAAAGAACCACGCATCGTTCTTGGTGAACGATTGGAGCCAGAAGCGTCGGCGGCAGATCTCTTATCCGAAGCTGAGGCATTGGCCCGTGGAGGTGAAATCAGAGCAGCCATTCGCAAAACCTATATTGCATTACTGGTCGAGCTCGGTGATCGCAAGATCATCAGCCTGGCGCAACACAAGACGAATCGGGATTACCTTCGCTCAGTAAGTAATCTTCCCTCACTGTACAAAAATATGAGTGGATTGACGGACAGTTTCGAACTTCATTGGTATGGCTTTGCGCAGACTTCAGCGGCTGACTGGCAAAACTTTCGTGATTCATATCTTGCGGCCTTGCGCACAAACGACTGACCTTTATGCACCAGCGTCTAACGATCATCTTAACTATCGTCGGCATCTTGGGACTGCTGGTCCTTCTCAACACCGTGACTTACGTGAAGGAGCAAAAAGTTAACGACTCCGAGTTCACGGCCAACCGATCTAGTTACCACGCCGGTCCTACTGGAACACGCGCCTTTTACGATCTGCTCAGCGAGTCGGGTTATAAGGTGATGCGCTGGCGAGAAGGGACGGAGAGGTTGCTGGGCAGCCCTGGTGAAAAAGTTACGACTTTCGTCGTAATTGGTGGGCTTCAGGTTCCCTTTACGAAAAACGAGACCAAGAGTTTGCTTCGTTGGGTGCGAATGGGGGGCCAACTCGTTTTGATCGATCGAGATCCTGCAGTCGAGCTTTTTCCAAAGTCGGGAAACTGGATCATCGCGGCGCATCAGTTGGATTCTCCCAGCTTCGATCTGGACGCAACGGATCAAAAGCAGATGACGAATAAAGTGATTCCTCTTCAACCGATTCAGCCTACATTGCTAACTCAGGAAATTCAGGAGGTCCTACCTTCTCGTTTTGCCGCGCGCATGAAGGTTGTTGCTTCGTTTCCGGCAAAAAGCGAGCATGATGAAGACGATATATCAGGTGCAGAGGAGGTTGACGATCAGCCCTTGAACTCACCGGCGCCAGTAATTCATATCGCTGATCGCGACGGAGCACTATTAGTTGATTACTCCTATGGCAAAGGAAAAATCACAGTACTTGGTGATCCATACCTGGTTGCGAACAATGGCATTCGATTGAAAGACAATCTTCAATTGGGGATAAACGTTGTCAGCCGGATTAGTGGACTGATTGCGTTTGATGAATATCACCAGGGCAAGGGAGTTTCACAGAACGAATTCGCAAACTACTTCGCGGGCACGCCCGTGCTCGCAATTGGTGCTCAAATATTAATACTCATTCTCTTCTTAATTTGGACGCAGTCGAGGCGCTTCGCGCGTCCGCTCCCGCTGCCTCAGGTTGATCGCCGTTCGACTTTGGAATTTGTCGCCTCAATGGCTGAGCTCCAGGAGCGCTCACGTGCGTTTGATCTTGCCGTCGAAAATATCTATGCACGAACTCGACGAGTCTTGGCGAGGTATGCTGGGGTTGATTACAACAGCTCGCGTTCGGAAGTGGCATCGCGCGTCGCGATGCGTTCAACTTTGGACGCTCATAGTTTGGAAACACTAATGAGGCAGTGTGAGGAAATGATCAACGGGGTGCCGACTACGTCGCGTCAGGCGCTCGATCTGGTAAGACGTTTGCGCGAAGTTGAACGTGCGCTCGGGTTGCGTATGCGTGCACGTGATGCACGGCAGGCGGCAGAGAATATTTGAGACCGCACGACTCCTTCGGAAGACACGCGGTTGATCAGCAAGGCAATTCAGTCTTTACACTTTGAACTGAACACAGTACAAAGCACCACGTACTCAGCACAAAAGCTCTTACATCCAAGCCCGTTTCTTCTAAACGACCGAATACATGTCCGAATACGTCTCCTCAACTGTCGCCCACATCAAAACCGAACTGCATAAAGTGATCGTTGGCCAGGACGATCCTATTGAGCAAATTCTCATCGCAGTGCTTGCGGAAGGACATGCTCTGATCGAAGGTGTGCCCGGAACAGCCAAAACGCTGACCGTGAAAACGCTTTCTCGAATCATCAACGCTACGTTTAGTCGAATTCAGTTTACGCCGGATCTAATGCCGTCTGACATCACCGGCACAAACGTTTTCAATATAGCGACGTCGAATTTCAACCTGCGACGTGGACCAATCTTCACCGATATTTTGCTTGCTGATGAAATCAATAGGACCCCACCAAAAACTCAAGCCGCACTTCTCGAGGCCATGGAAGAACGGCAAGTAACCATTGACGGCGAAGCTCATCCGCTGCCGGCGATTTTCACAGTGCTAGCTACTGAGAATCCAATCGAGTACGAAGGAACATACCCACTGCCGGAAGCGCAGTTAGATCGATTTCAACTCAAGATACTTCTGGACTATCCAGCGGAAGAGCACGAACGAGAAGTCCTCGCCAAATGGGACGCAGGTTTCAACGCGAAGCGATTAGATGAGGTCAATCTCCTGCCACTCCAGGATCCGAACGCCATCATCTATTGCCGGCAGGAAGTGAGCCGAGCGCGAATGGAAGTCGGTGTCCAGCATTACGCTGTAGATATAGTCAGACGATCTCGTGTTCATCCTTTTGTTCACTATGGAGCGAGCCCCCGTGCCTCGGTTGCGCTACTTTTATGTTCGAAAGCATTGGCAGCAATTAGAGGACGGGAGTTTGTAACACCGGATGATGTACGTGATGTTGCATTGCCCGTGCTCCGTCATCGTCTAACATTACGAGCGGAAGCAGAACTTGACGGAGTCAGTTCCGATGCGGTGATAACAGACATCCTCAAGCTGGTCGAAGTCCCTCGCTAGACATCGCAGTTTTGTAAAGCGAACACAGAAACAACATAAACCCCCTACGAAAAAATAGTTATCTGTTCGTAAAAGTGAAGAGACCATTTTTTGCGATATAAGAATTTGGATTGAAGTTTCCCGTTTTGGATTCCTTCCTCTAGTCATCTGCATACTGAATGGACAAGCATCCGCTAATTTGTAGGCTACCGCTTACGCTGCAACTGATCGGAACATTCCTTGCTTAATCAAGGTCGGTCGATGTCTCTCCAATTTTAACGTTTCTCTCACGACACAGATGAAAGTGAGAGCCGAGTGGCGGCTAGAGCGAAGCTCTGCCTTGATTCAACTCCTACTGCTCGGCAATGACCGTTGATGGAAGCGACGTTTAAATCTTCGACCAGAGCCAATGCCTCATGAGGATGAAGCGTTGGGCTTTTCGTCTCAGAACATAATCTTTTGGAAGGAGTCCACATGAAGAAGTCTTTGTTTGCTTTAATCCTCGCCTTGCTGACGCTGTGTTTCTCAGCCGCACTAGCTTCAGCACAAAATACCTCCGGTGTTACAGGTATTGTTAAAGATAGCACTGGTGCAGTCGTTGCCGGAGCTGATGTTAAGTTAAGTAACCCCAAAACCGGCACAGAGCTAACTACTAAAACAAACGATCAAGGGGTGTACTCATTTAATAAGGTTGCCCCAGGCGAGGGTTACACAATCACTGTTACTGCCTCGGGCTTTCAAACCCTTATCATCAATGATGTCGCTCTTGGCGTTGCTAATATCGAAACGCATAACGCTGAGTTGACTATCGGTGAAGTGTCAGGAACTGTAGTTGTAACTGCTTCAAATGAAGTCACGCTCAACACTACCGATGCCAGTATAGGAAATGTCATCAGTGAAAGGCGCTTGAAGGAACTACCAATTCAAATTCGCAGTTCGCCGGCGGCACTTATTAGCTTGCAGCCGGGCGTGGTTGGCAACAATGTCGGTACCACCTCAACAAACCGCGTCGGTTCAGTAACAGGATCACGTGCCGACCAGGGCAATATCACTGTTGACGGTATCGATGCGAACGACCAGGCTACTGGTCAGTTTGCGGCCACGGTTGGTAATGCTCCGATTGATGCGATCCAGGAGTTTCGTGCAGTTTCAACAAACCCCGCTGCATCAGAAGGCCGAAGCAGTGGTGGCCAGGTTGAGTTGGTTACCAAGAGTGGAACGAACGATTTTCATGGCAACCTGTACGAATACAACCGCACCGCCAAGACGGCAGCTAACAGCTTCTTCAACAACCGTTCCGGCATTGCCAGACCGCAGCTGACTCGTAATCAGTTTGGCGGCAGCATCGGTGGTCCAGTTATGAAGGATGCTTTGTTCTTCTTCTTCAACTATGAAGGCCGCCGAGATGCGCAGGGTGTTTCTTATCTGCGTGTTGTTCCGCTCGATACTTTCCGCAACGGCGGACTGGCCTACATTAACGCCAATGCTGGCTGCAGTTCCTCCAGCCGAGCCAACACAACACCGAGCTGCATCAGTGTCCTAACTCCAGCTCAGGTGGCAGCGTTGGATCCTAAGGGCATTGGTGGTAGCAGCGCGCTTTTGAGTTTTCTCAACAGCCGTTATCCACATGCGAATGATTTGACTGCTGGAGATGGCATCAACACGGGTGGTTTCCGCTTCAATGCGCCATCGCATCGTAAAGACAACACCTATACGACGCGTATGGACTGGAACGCCACTTCGAAGCAGAAGGTGTTCGGTCGTTTCAATATCGCTCGACGCCAACAAACGGACACAGTGAACACCGTGGCCGCTCAATTCCCAGGCGATCCTGAACCCGGTCAAATCGTCGTGAAGGACTACAGCTGGGTTGTGGGTCACACGTGGACCGCAACTACGAACCTCGTCAACCAGGCAACGGTTGGTGCGTCACGATCGGGGTTGTTGTTCCCCAACAACTTCGAGCCGGCGTTCCCGAATTCCTTTACTTTCGGTATGGGATTGGCAGCGCCTTATGCAAGCATCAGCGATCAGGATCGATTCGTGCTTGTACCAACGATTCGTGACGACGTCACGTGGACCAGAGGTATTCACACGTGGCAATTTGGCGGTTCCTTCAAGCCAATTGATTCGAAGAGTGGTATCACCAACGACTTCAACTTCCCGACCGTCGGTATTGGTGGTCTTTTGGGAGCGTTGGAGCCTAGCCTACGTCCAGCAAACATCAACGGTAACAACACCAACACAACAGTTACTGGTAACTACGATGCGGCATTAACATTCCTACTCGGACGTTTGGCTCAAATTGGGTCCAACTATAACTACGATACGAGCGGAACCCCATTTGCGGCAGGGACTGGCAAGCATCGTGATTATAAGTACAACGAAACTGAACTTTACGTTCAGGATAATTGGAGAGTAAGAAACAACTTGACGGTGAACCTCGGTGTGCGTTGGCACCTGTATCCAGCTCCTTACGAGGCTGATGGATTCCAGGCTGCTCAGGACGTCGACATGCGGCAGTTGTTTGATCTTCGTCAGCGCAACAACGCACGCGGAATCACTGGCGACTCCGCCGAGCCATTGCTGCGATATGACTTGATCGGAAAAGCTAACAATGGCCGTTCGTTGTATGAAACTGACTTAAATAACTTCGCTCCACGGTTTGGTTTTGCCTATACACCTTCATATAAGGAAGGACTCATGGGCAAGATCTTCGGCGAAAACAAGACTTCGATCCGCGGTGGCGGTTCAGTGGTCTATGATCGACCGGGTGGCGGAATCACGTTCATTCAGGACCAGGTCTCGTACCTTTTCGATAACTCGGCTACTTCGCAGTTTGGTGGGCGAGCTAATGCAACGCTGGATCTTTTAAATGATCCGCGCTTCGTCAGTATCACGACCTTGCCGGTGAACAACACACCTCCGACGATCACACGTCCATTTACACCGTTCGTTGATGGTGGTGTTCCATTCGGACTCTCAACCGGCGAACTGAACTATGCAGTGGATCAGCGGTTCAGAACTCCATACTCGATCCAGTACAGCTTTGGTTTCCAACGCGAGCTACCAGGGAACTTCATTCTCGAAGCATCTTACGTGGGACGTCAGTCGCGAAAGCTATTCTCGCAAGCCGACCTTTCGCAGGCCCTGGACTTCAAGGACCCAGCTTCAGGTCAGTCGATGTTTGGCGCATTCAATACAGTCCAGGCATCGTTGTTGGCTAGCACCAATGCCGGTTTACCGTTGGCAACTATCATTGCCAATGTTCCTAACCAGCCATGGATCGAGAATCAGTTGAACGCCGCCTTGTTGGCTAACTTTGGTGGAACGTGTCAGCAACTTGCTGGTTCATCCTGCACAAACTTGGAAGTCAGAAGTGCGAGCGCAAGACAGTTCCTGCTACGTGGCGACAGTTCAGACCTTGTGCAGTTGCTGAACTCTCAAGGACGACTCCTTAATAACGTAGGTATGGGTGCTCAGTTCGGCACAAACATCTACATTTCAAATCAAGGTTCAGCGTCCTACGACGGCATGCTGGTTAGCTTGCGCAAGCGTTTCTCGCAAGGTCTCCAGTTTGACTTCAACTACACCTGGTCACATTCGATCGACAATGGATCGAGTGTCGTCAATACAGTAACTGGTGGTCTCGTTTGTGATTTGACTAACTTGAGAGTTTGCCGTGGTCCTTCAGACTTCGACATTCGTCATCTCGTCAACGCAAACTTCATCTATGAATTGCCGTTCGGTAAAGGACAAAGGTTCTTCAACGGCTCGCCAGGTTGGGTCAACCAGATCATTGGTGGTTGGGAAGTGTCAGGAATCGCCACTGCACGCAGTGGACTTCCGTTCAGCACAACTACCACCGCGTTCCCGGTTGGTTTCAACTTCAACAGTCCAGCAGGCCTGAACTCTTCAAGCATCGGTGCCCTGCAAGAAAACATTCACGACTCTGGATCATCGATTCAGTTCTTCAATGATCCGCTAGCCGTCTTCAATCCAGCGAAACCCTTGGATGGTGTTGTCCGATTCCCACATCACGGTGAAATTGGCAATCGTAATTTCTTCCGTGGACCTGGCTTCTGGAACCTCGACACTGCAGTCTTGAAGACGTTCAAGATGCCGTGGGAAGGACACACACTCCAGATTCGTTGGGAGTCGTTCAATGTTTTCAACCACAATGCATTTTCAACTCCGACGGTTGGCATTACCGGAACAACCTTCGGCAACATTACTAGCTCAGCTAGTTCGCCGCGCGAAATGCAGTTCGCATTTCGTTACCAGTTCTAGCAGCTTAGTTACCCTTAAGGGGTTAGGGGCTCTCGCTCGATTGCGGGAGCCCTTTTTTCTACAAGTCGTTAAGAGCTTAGGTAAAATGGATGAGACTACTTTCCTCTTCGGAGCACACCTATGAAAACACTTGTCAAACTTTCATTGTGCCTCTTTGTTTCGCTCTCTTTCTCAACGATTGCAAGATCACAAGGTGGCCAGACTTTATTTGGTGATGTGAAAGTTACTGCTGAGAACAGTAATGTGATTGTTCCACAGGAGGTGATGATTATTCTGCGACGAGTACCAGACGGCGAAGTTGGCCGACAGAGTGTTTCAAGTCGTGGGCGTTACCGGTTTACTAATCTCACGATCGGCGACTACGAAATTGTTATTGAAGTGGACGGAAACGAAGTAGGTCGACTCCAGCAAATCACTGTTGGTGGACTCAGCAATAGTCCATATGGCTATCAGTATGATCTCGATTTCAAATTGAAGGCGCCGGCTGCAGTTAAAGCAGGAGTGATTTCGGCCGCTGATGTTTATGATCGCCCGGCGCCCGACGCGCAACTTTTTAGTAAAGCTGAAGACGCCGTGGCGAAGAAAAACCTGGATCAAGCTGCGTCGTTGTTGAAGCAGATTGTCACCAACGATGGAAACGATTTTCAAGCGTGGACTGCGTTGGGCTCTGTTTATGTGGCGCAGAAGAAGTTTGACGACGCAGAGCAGGCTTACCTTCAGGCGATAGCCCTCAAACCGGCTTCGACTCGCGCTTCGTTGAATCTCGGTCGCTTGCGGTCGACAGAAAAGAAATTTGAAGAAGCAATTGAACCGTTAGACCGCGTGGTCCAGTTGCAACCCGACTCGGGCGATGCTCAAATGCTGTTAGGCGAGTGCTACTTGCAGGTCAAAAAGGGCTCGAAAGCGATTCCTCATCTTGAACAGGCCGCTCGACTCGGACACCCTGAAGCCCATCTACGTCTCGGCTGGCTGTACAACGCGGCTGGTTTAAAAGATAAGGCGGCGATTGAGTATGAAGAGTTTCTGAAAAAGAAACCTGACTATCCAGATCGCACCAAATTAAAAGAGTATATTCAAGCAAATAAGAAGAGTGAGTAGAAAATCGAATCGAAAGTTTTTCTGCAGAGCGATTGAACGCTGACAACCCAACTTAATTCCTCTAGAATCCGCCGGTGCGTTTTGTCTTCACCAAACTATTCTACGTGCTGGTCGCACTCGCGTTTGTTCCTTTGTCAATGTCGTGGCAGCGTCCGTGGTTGCGTTGGATTGCCTTCGCCTACGACGGTCTAGTTCTAATCCTCGCATTCGTCGATTCACGTACGAGTCGGCTCCCACCGGACGTAAACATCACACGGGAATTCGGCGGCCGCTTTGCCGTAGGCGCAGAGACGGAAGTCAGAATTCATATCCAAAACGGAACAAACCGGCCGATAAAAGTCATCGTGAAGGACGAGTATCCTCCGCAGATGGCCCTCAACGGATTGAGAGAAGGTCGGGTGGATGTTGATGCTCAATCGACCGCAACCTTGCTTTACAACCTGATACCTCCAAAACGCGGCCGTTTTGAGTTTGGTTATACAGCGCTGAGATTTCGTTCTCGACTCCAGTTGGTCTGGTGCGAAACGAAAGTCACGGCTCCGCAAATGGTCAAGGTTTATCCAAACATGCGCAGAGCTCGAGAAGCTGAACTAAAGGCGCTTGGCGCTCGTTCGGTCGTGTCGTCGCATCGCAAGACTTCCTGGCGAGGAGAAGGTCGAGAATTTGAATCGATGCGTGACTACGTACGCGGCGACGAGCTGAGACACATTTCATGGACCGCAACTGCGCGTCGAGGCAAGCTCACGACTCGTCAGTACCAAATCGAAAGAGATCAAACGATCCTTGTTGCTCTTGATGCGGGCCGATTGATGACGGCGCGAATCGAACAAGAAACAAAACTCGATTCGGCTGTTCATGCAACACTCGCATTGTTTTCCGCTGCCGCTCGTGCCGGTGACAATGCGGGTCTGGTTGTGTTTGGAAGAAAAATAAAAAGCTATTTGCCACCAAGCAGAGGCCGCGATCATATCGACTCTGCGTTAGAAGCATTGCATGCAGTCGAGCCTGAGATGATCGAACCATCGTACCCGCGGGCCTTTGAGTTTATTGCGGCAAATAGTAAGCGGCGTGCGCTCGTAGTCCTATTAACCGATCTGGTAGACGAAGAGGGATCGAAAGAACTTTTGACATCTTTGCACTTGCTTCGACCGCGTCACTTGCCGTTGGTCGTAACTATCGCTGATCGCGATTTAAAGGGAGTGGTGGGGCAAGCGCCTTCTTCAGTGCATGAACTTTTCACACAGTCAGTGGCGGAAGAAATTATTCATCATCGTGAAGCGGCTCTGCGAAGGGTTGAATCACAAGGTGGGCTGGCTTTGGATGTTACTGCGGCAGCGCTGGCGCCGGCGTTATTGGAGACTTACTTGCGAGTAAAAGAGAGAGGTCTTTTATAGCGGTCGCTAACTCTCGACTATCGCCCTACAAAAAGTAGATAAGAATAAAGCGCCAGTCCGGTGATTCCACCAATGATGTATTTGATCGCCGGACCTATAGGTGCTGGTGAAATAAACCCTTCGATCGTTCCCGCTACCACCAACAGCAAAGCTACTCCAATCATCAATCGCACCGCTTCCATGCCGCGGGTCTTAAGAGCGTCAGCTCGCGAGAGCTCGCCTGGCATCACCATTGCGCTGCCAATCAAAAGCCCGGCGCCTCCTGCGATAAAGATGCACGAGAGTTCAATCACACCGTGGCCCACCATGAAAGTGACCAGGTCATTTCCAAAACCCGATTTGTAAGTGAGAGCCAGTACGGCGGCTATGTTCGCGCCGTTGTAAGCGAGGTAATAGATCGTTCCCAGGCCAATCATTGCGCCGAATGCAAACGTTAGGATTGTGACCCTAATGTTGTTTTGCATGATCATCGCGGCGCCCACCTGGTTACCTTCCTCGTTTAGTCGCTCCCACCAGTGCGTTCGAGTCTCGATATAGACTTCACGAAAGGCCGGATTAACGCCGACGAGTTCTGAAAACTCAGGATCGATTTTTGTTGCGACAAAACTTAGTGCGCCGAAGCTCGCGAAGACAAAGAAGGAGAGCGCGGTATAGCGCCACGTGCGGCGGAAAGTTTGGGGTAATTCACGTGCGAAGAACTCTCGAATTCGTTTACCGCCCTGCGCATCAGCGCGATAAATGCGGCCATGAGCGCGAATCACCAGGCTGTTCAAATAATTTACCAGCCGTGGGTCGCGTGATTCGGCCCGAGCAATCGCGAGATCGGATGCCGTTCGTCGATAGATACGACCGAGCTCGCGAACCTCTTCACGTCGGAGACGGCGAAGTGAAGCGCGATCGAGCAAGTCGAGTAGCTCTTCAAGGCGTTGCCATGCGCTCTTTCGTTGATTGATGAATTTGTCGGCCGGCACGCAGGAAAGATACGAGGAAACAATGGAAAGCGAAAGAAGATTTTGCCGACTGTCTTCCGAGTCTCATTCTCCCCGACCTTTAGGTCGGGGCATGAGCCGCCCTACAAACTCAACTTTACAAGTTTCTTGGCGGCCGCCGATACTTGAAAGCACAAAGCACCCAAACCTAGACCAAAGGCACTCATGCACCATCTCGTCGAATGCGTTCCAAACTTTAGTGAAGGCCGGCGGCCGGAAGTTGTGTCGCGTATCGCCAGGGCGATCGCTGCAGTCGAGACATCGTGCATTCTCGATACTCACATAGATCCAGATCACAATCGCTCTGTAATCACATTCGTAGCCACACCTGAGCACGTCGTTGAAGCAGCTGTCCGCGCAGTTGCAACCGCCGCTGAGCTAATTGATATGCGAACGCATCGTGGCGAGCATCCTCGGTTAGGTGCTACCGATGTGTTGCCATTCATTCCGATTCAGGGAGTAAGCCTGGATGATTGCGCGCGGATCGCACATGTCGCGGGTGAACGCCTCGCTACCGAACTTTCGATTCCAGTCTATTTCTACGAACGTGCAGCCCGGCGACCGGATCGTGTGAATTTGGAAGATGTGCGGCGCGGTGCGTTGGAATTGTTGCGGGAGCAGATTTCTACAAACCCTGAACGTTCGCCTGATGTTGGACCTTCCACCGTGCATGAGTCGGCCGGCGCGATCGCTGTCGGAGCCCGGCCATTTTTAATTGCGTTCAATGTAGTTCTTCGCACCACGGACATTGTTGTTGCGCGTCAAATAGCACGCGCTATTCGCGCGAGTAGCGGTGGGCTTCCTTATTTGAAGGCACTTGGATTTCAACTGCACAGCCGCAGCTTGGTCCAAGTGTCGATGAATTTAGTGAACTACGAAGTCACAGGAATGACCCAAGCTTACAGGGCAATAAGTCAGGAAGCTGAAAGGATTGGCGTGGAGATCGCGAGTGCCGAAATCGTTGGGTTGGTTCCACGCAATGCGTTAGATCGCGAGGCCGAAT
>Ga0070671_100002770_pt1 | contig 13618 bp, 9 predicted proteins | sample KBSS73metaG_FD_65341 | JGI IMG/M metagenome (GOLD analysis project Ga0070671, IMG submission 65341) | Switchgrass rhizosphere microbial communities from Kellogg Biological Station, Michigan, USA - KBS S7-3 metaG | ecosystem: Host-associated > Plants > Roots > Rhizosphere > Soil ...
GTGGCGTGTGAAGTCCTGGGCACAACCACGATCTCTTGTTTGCGTCCTTTGTTTCCTTTGTGCCTTTACCCGATTACTTCGAATGCCGCCAGATTCGACTCCCGGCCGCGGAGTGACACGACACCGAGCGGGCGCAGCTGGAACGCCGCGCCCAGCTGCTCCCGCGTCCTGTCCGAGATGACAATCTGGTCGGGCTGCGCCACCGACGCTTCGAGATGGGCCGCGATGCCGACCACGTCGCCCAGCACCGTGAATTCGCGCCGTTTCGGCGATCCGATGTCGCCGGTCAAGGCGCGGCCGGTGTTGATCGCCGTCCGCATCCGGATAGGGTGCGGCTGCTCGAGATTGAAGTGCGCCAGCTGCCGGCGCATCGCCAGCGCCGCCGCCACGCATCGTGCAGCGTGGTCGGGCTGATCGAACGGCGCGCCGAAGACCGCGAGAATCGCGTCGCCGATGAACTTGTCGAGTGTCCCCTCGTGGTCGAAGATGATGTCGGCCATCTGGCCGAAGAAGCTGTTGAGCAGGTCGCCAATCGCCGCCGGCTCCAGCTGCTCGCAGAGCGTCGTAAAGCCGACGATGTCACAAAACATGACCGTGACGTCGCGTTGCTGCGGTATGAACCGCTGGTCGGCGTCGGTGCCCTGCAGAACGCGCTCGATCACGCCAGGCGAGTGGTGTCGCTGCAGCCGCTCGCGCCGCCACGTCTCCTGCATCAGCTGCTGCGCCACGCGCGACAGACGTCCGAGGTCCACTGTGCGCCGATCGTTGCCGCCGCGCCGCTCGGACCGTGGCGGCGCGAGGGGCGCGACGTCGGCGGCGGCATTCAGATCCCCTGGGGCGGCGCGCGTCACGGCGCGGTCGTCGTCAACGCGTCGGACGAGATGGCCGGTCTGGCCCACCACTTGATGCGACTCCGAACGCAACTCGGATTCAGGGAGGTCCTGGATCAGCGTGATCTCGACCTCGCCCACGAGCAGCCTGTCGCCGGACACGATTTCCTGTTCCTCGAAGATCGGCATTCCATTCACCGCGGTGCCGTGCGTGCTGTCGGCGTCGCGCACGAACACGCGCCCGCCGACCACGCGTAGCCGCGCGTGCCGGCGCGAGACTGACGGGGCGTTGATGATCAGGTCGCAGGCCGGCGTGCGGCCGATGAGGGTTTCGCCGACCCGCAGCACGTGCACGTGAGGCATGCCACCGTCCACATACGCGAGCGCGAACACTGCTACTGGTTGCCTTTGGGCTCCGCGACGCGCACCGTCGTCTTGCCCGTTCGCTCCTCGATCAGCGAGAGCACGCTGGCGACCTGGTTTTCCTCGACGCGCAGGACGATGAACCGTTCCTTCGAGCGCAGCGACACCCAGTGCCGTCCGCCCTTGAGGAAGCCGAACGCGCCGCCGTCGACTTGCTGGATGGGCGTGGCGCCGGCGGGGCCGTCCCACAGCGGCTGCTTCGACTTGGAGTAGATCACGCTCAGCACCGCCTCGTACGGCAGCGCACCCACGATCGTGCGGTCAGGCCCCGTGACGGTGACCTGCCCGTCCGCGAGGCGCACCGTCGCGTCCCGCTCGCGCGACTTATCGTCCTGTTTGACGAGGATCTTCGCGCGGAATTGGACCGGCGCGACCACCGGCTTCGATGGAGTCGCGGCGACGACGACAGGCGGTGGCGCCTCTGCCGGCGCCGGCGCAGGTGGCGGTTCCGGTGGCGGTGGCGCGGTACCGCGTGCCGCGCGAGGTGCCCGCGCTCCCGCCGATGGCGACGTTCCGGGTAGCGTCGCGCTGCTGGTGCGGGCAGCGGTGTCGACCACCGGCGACGACGGCGGAAGTGCCGGAGTCGCGGGCGGGGAGGCGGGTTCCGCAGCCGCCGGCGTGACATCAGCCTTCGCCGCGGGTGGCGCTGCGGCCGGCGAAGCCACCACTGTCTCCGCCGGCGCGGATGGCGGTGGTACGGGTGTCTGCGATCGCCTCCAGGCCAGGATCGCAATCACGAGCGTTGCGACGGTGACCAGGGCAACCGCGGCGCGCGCCGCAACATGGTTCGAGCCGCTCGTTCGAGCGACGGGCACGGGCTTCGGTGCCGCTGCCGGCTGGGCGGCCGGCACCGACGCGGCCGTCTGCGGAGCGGCCGACGGCGCCGGACTCGCGGTCGGACCTGGTGTGGTGGCTGGTGCGGCGCGTCGCGGCACCACGACGAATTCTGTCGGTGCGGGACGTGACGGCGCTGCGGCGATCGAGGTCTCTGCGTCGGGATCCGGGCCCCGCGCAGCGCCCCATCGCGGGTGCCCCTCCAGGGACGGCAGCACCAGCGTCTTCGCTTCCACCGCCGCGTCGTTGATCGCGTCGAGCAACGCCTTACGCAGCTCTTCGGCTGTCTGATAGCGATCCGCCGGCGACTTTGCGAGCGCGCGGTCCACGATCGCCACGGCCCAAGACGGCAAGTCGGCGCGATGAAGCCGGGCCGGCGTCGGCGCGTCGGAGATTTGCTTCTGCACCATGCCGATCGCCGTGTCGGCTTCGAACGGCAGCTTGCCCGTCAACAGCCGGTAAAACATGACGCCCACGGAGTAGAGATCGGATCGTCCGTCCACATCCTGACAGAGCACCTGCTCGGGCGACATATAGGCCGGCGTGCCCATCATGTAGCCGTCTGTCGTCATGTGCTCGGCGCCACGCACGCGCGCGATGCCGAAGTCCATGATCTTCACCGCGCCCCGTTCCGTCACCATCACATTGGACGGTTTGAGGTCGCGGTGGATGATGCCCGCCGCGTGCGCGTGCCCGATCGCGTCGAGTACCTGGGCCAGCAGGTATGCGGCGCGTTCGGGTTCGACCGGCCCGTTTCGCTGCACGAACTGATCGAGCGATTCGCCGGGTACGAACTCCATCACCATCAGCAGGTCTTCGTCGGATCGATGGAGCTCGTAGATCGTGGCAATCGCCGGATGATTGAGCTTCGCCAGCATGCTCGCTTCCGCGCGGAAGCGTTTCATCACATCGCTGTCGGCGAACTCGGGGTTGAGAATCTTGATCGCGACGTCACGGTCGAGGGTTTCGTCGACGGCGCGGTAGACCGTGCCCATGCCGCCGCGGCCGAGCTTCGCAACGACACGATACTTGCCGATGGTTCTGCCAACCATATGGAAACGCTTGGGATGCGACCGAAGATTGAAATGTATGTCGCGCCGCCTGAGGTGTCAATCAGGGGTACGGAGCGTGCGACAGCGCAAAGCCGATTGGGTCAACTAGTTGGCGGTGGGGTTCGCCCGCGGCGGGCGCGGTCCGCGGAACGGACGCGCACCCGCCGGCAGGCCAAAAATCGACGATGTGGGACTAGGTGTGGGCCGGCTGTGGTTGATTCTTGGCGAACGCCTTGAAGAATTCCTGAGCGCGGCGATCCATTTCCTCCTTCGTCAGGTCTTCCTTCCGCGTCGCGACCGACCAGCTGTATCCGTGCGGATCGACGAACGCGCCCATGCGATCGCCCCAGAACTGATTGTCGACCGGCATGCGGACCTGAGCGCCGGCTGTGACCGCTCGCGTGAAGAGGGCGTCGCAATCCTCGACATACAGCCACAGTGCCGCCGGCGAACCACCGTAGGCCTTCGGGCCCTTGTTGTCCATCACCGGATCGTTGACGAAGATTCGAGAGCTGCCGATCTTCAGCTCGGCGTGCATGACCTTGCCGTCCGGACCGTTGCTGCGACCGAGCTCTTCGGCGCCGAGGGCTTTCTTGTACCAGTCGATCGCGCGCGCCGCGTCGTCGACCGTCAGTTGGGGAGTGATTGTGTGGTAACCCTCGGGCACGGCCTTCTTCGCACTCGCCATCAGTGACCTCCTTCTCGTTCGCGTGTGGATTTCTCCAATATGTGCAGGCGGCCGCCGGATTTCAAGCTGGTCAGAACAACGTTCAGGCCACTGCTCGAGGTGTCAACGGGATGACCTTACCGCCGCGCTCGGGCGGCGGCGCGGTGAACCCGTCGGGCAGATCGCCGGTGTCGGGACGGAGGTACCGCCACTGGTGAGGCTTGATGGTGGTCAGCAGCTCCTTGCGGCTCCGGATCGTCAACGGCCGACCGGCGTGCAGCTTGCCGAAGTGTTGCAGAATCCGCTCGGGCGCGACGCCGGCGAACATCAGCAACGGCCACGTGAACGACGGCCCATTCAGCTTTCGAAGCCTCGCGGCCCAGAGGCCGAGCGCGCCGACGCGCCACGCCGTCGGCGCCCACCAGGCGTTCTGGCCGGGACGGAGGTTCATCTTCCAGCACTTCATGATCAACTGCCATTGCAGCGGCGTCAGCTCGCGCGTCTCGGTGACGCCTTTCGCCTTCTCCATGCGCGTGTCGTGGAGCGGCGTGAAGATCGACGGAATGAAAAACGCGAACAGACCGCGGCGCTCCACCTCGCAAATCAGGTCCAGCGTGGCCCGGCAGTCGTCGTCCGTCTCGCCTGGATTCCCGACGATCAGCGTCATCGCGGGAAACCAGTTGTTGGCGTTGAGGATCGACAGCCCGTGCACGACGACGCTCGGCCACTCCTCGATGGGAAACGGCACGCCCTTGCTCGGCATGATCTGTTTCGCCATCCTGACCGAGCCGGTCTCGAGCCCGATCAGCGGCACCAGCGCCCGCCGCTGCGGATGCGTGCTGAGGGTCGGCAGCCGGATCGGACTCTTGTCGAGCAGCCGCTCCGAGAGCTTTCGAATCAGCACCGGGTCCACGACCGCCGGCGCGATCGTCGCGTGACTGAGCACATGGTGCTCGACACCCGGAGTGTCGACGATGTCCGAGTACAGATCGAGCAGCGCTTCGCGGTTGGGAAAGTAGAACGGCGTGTCGGTGTGCACCTGGCCCCAGATGAACATGTCTTCCGTCGCCAGTGAGATCTGCTGGTTGCCGTCGCGCACGTTCGCGCGGACGGCGCCCATGATCTTGTCCTTCGGCAAATCGATCTGCGGGTTCAGGTCGGGGACGCAGAACTGGCAGCGCCGGCCGCAACCGGTCGTCATCTCGACCACGCCAAAGGTGGTCCTCTTGTCCGGGAACAGAATCTCGTCTCTCGATTTCGGATGCTGCACCTCGAGCCGGCGCGGCAGCGGCTCGCCGCGAAGCGCTTTCTCGAACACCTCCAGCGTGTCGATCGATTCGCTCCGGCCTTCGATCACGCAATCGACGCCAAGCTCGTCGTAGCTGTTGGTCTGGACGATCTGCCATCCGCCCGATCCGCCGACGATCACTTGGAACCGATCGCGGAAGCCGCTCGCCTTGATCGTCGCGAACAGCTGGCGCGCGTAGTGCGAGTTGATCGGCTCCCGGGACGAGCCGAAGATCGACGTGTAGACGCCCGCCGCAAACGTGACGCCCAGCGGATTGTGGGTGGACACGGCGACGACGCGCGTGCGCGGACCGACGAACTTGTGCAGATCGGCCGGATAGGAACAGACGATGTCCTCCGGAGGAAACCGCCGGAGCAGCGAGGCCTCGACGACCCGCAGGCCGGCGGGCATGTAACGCGCCGAGCCGTCGGCGTCGTACTCGACGTCACGCCATTTCGGATACTTGTCGTTGAGAATGCGCTCCAGCCAGATTGGCAGCGAGGCCATGCTCATCTGGATGAAGTAACCGGCGTGGTCGATGATTTCAGTGAGCGGCGCGGTCAGCACTATCGGCCGGCCGCCATCGTGTGGCACCGAATCGTCCATGACTATCGATTTATGACGATAGGGGCGGCGGCCGTCAAGGTGACACTTCACAGAGATCGTTCACGTTCCGCGCGCGCCGGAGTACAGTCGGGCGCATGGCGGTCGATCTCCTCGTGTTTGGTCCCCACCCGGACGACATCGAAATCGGTCTCGGCGCGACGGTTGCGCGTCACACGGCGGCCGGCCACGCCGTCGGCCTGTGCGATTTGACCCGCGCCGAGCTGTCCTCGAACGGGTCGCCAGAGCAACGCGAAAAGGAGGCGCATGCCGCGGCCGCCGTGCTGGGTGCGGCGTGGCGGGAAAACCTGGGCTGGCCGGACGGTGGCATCACCCGGACGCCGGAGTTGATCCGCTCGGCGGTTGACCTGATCCGCCGGCATCGCCCACGGACGGTCGCCGTGCCCTATTGGGACGATCGGCATCCGGATCACCGGGCGGCGAGCGACGTGCTGAGCGTCGCGGCGTTCAGGAGCGCTCTCCGCCGTTATGAGAGCGCCGCCGCCGCGTGGCGGCCCGACTGGATCTGCTACTACTTCATCAACGACGGCGCGCCGCCGTCGTTCGTCATCGACGTCTCCGACTTTTACGAGCGCAAGCGCCAGGCGCTGGCTTGCTATGCCAGCCAGTTCGCGCCGGAAGACGGCGGCGCCGTGCAGACGCGACTGACCGCGCCGACCTTCAGCCAGCTGATCGAGAGCCGTGACGCGCAATTCGGCGCGCTCGCGGGCGTCCGCTTCGCGGAAGGGGTGGTCGTCAAGGAACCGCTGGTGCGAACGACGCTCTTGAAACCGGTCCCATGAACATCGGGATCGTCTGTTACGCCTCGCTCGGCGGCAGCGGCGTCGTCGCCACCGAACTGGCCCATGCGCTCGCGCGCCGCGGCCACGAGGTCCATCTGATCAGCAGCGACGAGCCGTTCAGATGGCGGGCGGGTGTACCACGCCTCTCGTTCGAGCGGGTCGAGACGCCGGCGTATCCGTTGTTCCGCGAACCTCAGTACTTGCTGGCGCTGGCCACCGCCCTCGTCCGCCTGTCGCGCGACCATCGGCTCGACATCGTGCACGCGCACTACGCCGTGCCTCACGCCACCGCGGCCTATCTGGCAGGACAGATCCTGACGGCCGACGGCGTGCCGGCGCCGCCGCGCATGTTGACCACACTGCACGGAACCGACATCACGCTGGTCGGCAGCGATCCGTCGTACGCGCGCGTTGTGGCGTTTTCGATCGAGCAGTCGCACGGCGTCACCGCGGTCTCGAACAGCCTGCGGGCGGACACGATTGCGGCGCTGGGGATCACTCGCAACATTCGCGTCATCCCGAACTTCCTGGACTGCGAGGTCTATCGCCGGCGGCCGGTGCCGGAGCTTCGACGTCGGCTGCTCGCCGGCGGCGTCGAGCACGTCGTCGTGCACGCCTCCAACTTCCGTCCGGTCAAGCGCATCGGGGCGGTATTCGAGATTTTTCAACACATCCGCGCGCAGCTGCCGGCGCGGCTCGTCATGATTGGGGACGGACCCGATCGCCGACCGCTCGAGCAGCACCTCGCCGAGGCAGGTCTGCAGGACGTCGTCGAGTTCGCCGGCGAGCAGCACGATCTCGTGCCGTGGCTGTCGGCGGCGGATCTGTTCCTGCTGCCGTCCGAGCAGGAAAGCTTCGGCCTGGCGGCGCTCGAGGCGATGGCGTGCGAGGTGCCGGTCGTGGCGTCGCGCGTGGGCGGGCTGCCCGAAATCATCGACGACGGCCGCACCGGCTTCCTGTGCGCACGCGACGACATCGATGGCATGGCCGCGCGCAGCGTCGCCGTGCTGTCCGATCCGGAACTTCGTGGGCGCGTTGGCCGGGCGGCGGCCGAAGACGTCAGAACCCGGTTCTGCACCGATCTGATCGTGTCGCAGTACGAGCAGTGTTACCGCGACGTGCTCGGTTCAACGTAGCGCAGCCCTTGAAGGGCTGCGCTACGTTCCATTCGGAAACGCCCACCGAGCCGGTCAGCTCAGTCCCTTGCCCTCGACGCAGTCGTACGCGCGGCCGGTCGCCACATTGGTGAATTCCTGCGTCGCTCCACTCGGCCACGTGATGACAACGCGATCGACGCGATCGCGGGGACCGACGCCAAAAGTGACCGGCAGCTCGGACTGCGAGAGGTAGCTCGAGCCGCTCTTCACGAGCCTCGACTGCGACGACCCGCCGTGGAAGATGCGAACGGTCGCGCCGATGGCGTCGTGGTTCGATTTCGTGCCAGCGAGACGGAAGCGAAGGCTGCGATTGCCGTTCGACTGGTCGTTGCGGAACAGATACGCCGGTCCGTTGTTCGTCGTGATGAGCAGATCGACGTCGCCATCGCGGTCGAAGTCGCCGACGGCGAGTCCGCGCCCGACTTTCGGCTTCGAGAAGTCGGCGCCGACGGCCGCCGCCACGTCGCGGAACACGCCAGTGCCCTGATTGAGAAACAAGTGTGGCGCCTGCGCGGAGCCGACATGACCGCGAATCGGGCGAACGGTCTCGTCGATGTGGCCGTTGGCGACGACCAGATCGAGCGCGCCGTCGAGATCGAAGTCGGCAAAGGCGCAGCCGAAACCGAGCGTGGTCCGCGACGCGGCGCCGATGCCGGCGCGCATTGCGACGTCCTCGTACAGCCCACGCCCGAGCGGGCGGTACAGGCCGATCATCTCGTTGTCGAAGTTCGTGATCGCCAGCGTCGCCTGGTTCGAGGCGTCGAGCACGCCGGCATCGACGCCCATGCCCGCGCGCGCCTTGCCATCGGCGCTGAGGGCGAGACCGGCGCCAATCGCGACCTCCTTGAACGTGCCGTTTCGCTGGTTGCGGTACAGCTTGTTGGGCTGCGTGTCGTTGGCGACGAACAGATCCGGCCAGCCGTCCTGGTCGTCGTCCAGCATGGCGACGCCGAGCGATTTCGAGCTCGTATCGAAGATGCCGCTCGTCGCCGTGACGTCCTCGAAAGTGCCGTTGCCGCGATTGTGAAAGAGCCAGCAGGTGTCACCGCGGTAGGCCTCGGGCGTGCAGTACGACTTCTGTTTGCCGTCCCTGCTGCAGAAGACATCGTGCTCCGCCGACCACTTGACGTAGTTGCAGACGAACAGGTCGAGAAAGCCATCGCGGTCGTAGTCGAACCACAGCGCCGACGTGCTGAAGGCCGTTCGACCGGCCAGGCCGCTGGTACGCGTGGCGTCGACGAACGTCCCCTTGCCGGTGTTGCGGAACAATCGGTTCTGTCCGACACACGTAATCAGCAGATCGGGGAACCCGTCGTTGTTGACGTCGCCGACGGCCACGCCCATGCCGTAGATCTCGACGTCGAGGCCGGCGCTGCGGGTCACGTCCGAGAACGTGCCGTTGCGGTTGTTTCGGAACAGGCCGAGCGTCGATCGGCGTCGTGCGTGCCCGGGCCAGTCCATGCCGTTGACGACAAGAATGTCCTGCCAGCCATCGCCGTCGTAGTCCAGAAAGGCGCATCCCGAGCCCAGCGTCTCGGGCAGCAGTTTCTGACCATATCCGCCGTTGTGATGCTGGAACCGGAGACCGGCGCCCGCAGTCACGTCAACCAGGCGAAACGACGGCTGGGCTTGTGCGGCACTCGTGTCCGGCCACGCCGCGGTGGTCGCGGCGGCGCCCGCCGCGATCAGGAACTCGCGCCGGTTCATCGCACGTTGACCAGGCCGTGTTGCAGCGCGTACACCACCAGTTCGGCGGTCTTGTGCAGGCCGAGCGTATTCATGATGTTCGCACGATGCACCGACACGGTGTTGACGCTGAGATTGAGCGTCGCGGCGATCTCCCGGTTCGACAACCCATCGCAGATCAACTGCAGGACTTCGAGCTCGCGTGCGGTCAGGCCCTGGTTCCGCTCGCCCTTCAGCGTGGCCGCACGATCGAGCGCTGGATCGACGACCGTCTCGCCGGCGGCGACGCGCTTGACGGCGGCGACGAGGTCGAGATCGATCGCGCTCTTGAGGATGTAGCCGCGCGCCCCCGCCGCGAGCGCCTGGCGGACGAGGGTTTCCTCCGAATGCATGCTGAGCATCAGCACCGCGGTGTCTGGCGCCTCGGTCAGGATTTGACGTGTCGCCTCGAGCCCGATCGTTTTCGGCATCGCGCAATCCATGACGACGACTCGCGGCCTGAGCCGGCAGGCGAGCTCGACCGCCTCGGCGCCATCGCTGGCTTCGCCGACGACCGTGATCGAGGGGTCGTCTTCGAGCAGGCGACGGAAGCCGCGCCGGACGAGGCTGTGATCGTCGGCGAGCAGGACCGTGATGCGATCAGACACGCGCGTCCGCTCCCCCGGCGTGCGGCAGCGGCACGCGCACGCGCACCAGGGTTCCTCCTTCTCGCGGTCGCGTGAATTCGATGGTGCCGCCGACCAGCGCCGCCCGCTCGCGCATCGTCACGATGCCGAGACCGCGCCGCGGCGCCGACAGGAGAGTGCCCGTGCCGTGATCTTCGATGTCGAGCTCGAGCAGCGAACCAGTGATGCGAAGGCGCACCCAGGCCTGGGTGACCCCGGCGTGCCGCGCGACATTGGTCAACGCTTCCTGAAGAATGCGATAGACGTGAATCGCGATCGTGAGATCGACTGACGCGGATGGTCCGGCACGCTCGTACGAGACCGCCACGCCGGTCTGTCGCTCGACGGTCGAGAGATACCAGTCCAGCGTCCCCTCGAATCCGATCTCCTCGAGCAGAGAAGGATGCAGCGTCTGCGACAACCCGCGCACCCGTTCCAGCATGTCTTGCGCGACCTCGGACACCTCGCGCAGGTCCGACTTGAGCGGTGAATGCTCGGGGGCATGGTTGCTCGCCCGGCCGAGCATCAAGCCCATCGCTGTCAGCATCTGCCCGAATTCGTCGTGCAGCTCGCGGGCCAGGTGATGAAGCGTCGTTTCGCGCGCCGTGATGAGCTGTTGAGCGACGTCGCGGCGCTCTTCCGAGAGCGATGCCAGCGTCGCGAAGAGACGCCGGTTGGATTGAATCAGGTAGAGGCTCGTCATCACGATGGCGGCGAGGGTGACGGCGAGGAACGTGTAGACCTGGCGCTGCACCTGATCATAGATGCCCTGCACCCGGCTCGCCGTTTCCTGCTCGCTTTCGTTGTTCTCGACCAGCAGCCGCGCGACCGCGGTGCCGAGCGCGGCCTGCCTGGCCTGAAGCGAGATCCTGATTTGCGCGCGCGCCTCGGTTTCGTGCCCGCTGCCGGCCAGCGCAAAAATGCGATCGGCCGCATCCCAGAACTGCGCCAGCGAATCGGCGAGGTACTGGCGCTGCTCGGGCGTCCGCGCGCCGACCGCCAGTTGATCCTGACGCCGCAGCGCATCCTCGAGATCGAGCCGCACGCGCTGAAACTGGCCGGACCAGGCGGTCAGTGGATACGGTTCGCTGTTGTCCAGCATGTCGCGCATCGCGAGACCGATTGTATTCAGGTTGTTCTGAATGCGGAGCAACTGCAGCGAGTCTCTGCGGCTCCGGTCGGCGAGGTCCGTCTGCAGCGCCCGAAGCCGCGAGATCTGCCGCGTGAGGTAGTACGAGTCGGCCGAGACCGCGGCAAGGGTGATGACCATCCCCGCGAGCAGCCCGGCCGTCGGCGATCGTCCTGAGTCAAAGGCGCGCACCGCCAGAGCATTATCGCAGCAGATGCGGCTGGATCCGTCCGCTCGCGGCCGTTACGACCCGGCGACGACCTGAATCAGCTGGCCCCTGGTGTTGTTGTTCTCCTGGATCTCGATGACCACGCCGTCCGCGTCGGCGACAGCAATCACGTAGTAGAAGCCTGCAGGCGTCCCGGCGGGAACGGTGATCGGTGTCGTGCCGAGGTTCAACGCCCCCGGTGCCAGCGCAGGCACCGCACGGCTGCCGGCCAGTTGCACATCCCCGCCGTCGAAAGACGGGTTGACGGACAAATAGAATCTGGTCGTCGATGGAGCAGAGGTGTTGCCGCCGGCATTCTGGGCGATGTCGATTGCGGTCACGGTTCCACCCGCGGTAATCACGGATGGCACGGACAAGCCCGCAACCAGCAGATCGGCGCCGATCGTCAGCTGGCGGACGGTCGTGTTGTTCGTCTCCTGTGTTTCGGTGACGACGTTGCCGGCATCCGCCCTGGCGATGATGTAGTAGACGCCGGCGCCGACCGCCGCCACAGTCGTCGTTCCGACACTGGACACACCGCCATCGAGCGACGGCACCGGCCGCTCACCGAGAGTGGTGTCCGATGCATCGAGGATCGAGTCTGTCGACAGGTAGAAGCGAGTGACTGACGGCGCGACCGCTGAACCGCCGCTGTTGGTGGTCGTGTCGTTGATGACCAGCGCGCCGCCCGTGCCCTGGACTTGAACCGTGAGCGTGGAGACGGTGAGGTCCCCGCCGATCTGTATGGCCCGTGTCGTCGTGTTGTTGGTCTCGTCTGTTTCCTGCACGACGTTGTCCGCATCGGCTTTCGCAATCAGGTAATACACACCGATATCGCTCACCGCAGGCAGATCCACGCTGATCGAAACGGCGCTCGATGCACCACCCGCGAGCGCCGGGACCTGACGACTGGTGAGTAACTGGTCCGACGGGTCGAGAACCGAGTTGGCCGACAGATAGATCCGAGTCGTCGACGGCGCGATGGCGCCGGAGCGCTGGTTGGTTGTGGTTTCGCCAATCTGAATCGTCGCCCCGGGCGCCGCTGCGGCCGGCGCGGTCAGCGCCGAGACGATGAGGTCGCCGCCAATCAGCAGCACCCTCGAGGCGGTATTGTTCGTCTCCGCCGTCTCGGGCTGTGTGTTGTCGCCGTCCGCCTTCGCGATCAGGTAGTAGCTGCCGGTTTGCGTCGTGGACGGGATCAGCAGAGAGACCGACCCCGTGCTGCTGGCGCCGGGAGCGAGCGCCGGCACGGTGCGACCGCCTGGCAGGAGGAAATCGCCGGCGTCGAGGACCGAGTTCGTCGAGAGATAGAAACGCGTCATCGACGCGGCCGTGCCGCCGCCGCCGAGGTTGATCACTGCGTCCGTGACGACAATCGGGGCGCCTGCTTCGGCCGCGGCCGGCGCGCCGAACGACGTGATGGTCAGGTCGGGACCGATCGTGACCAGCCCGCCCAGATACGTGTTGTTCGACTCCGAGGTCTCCGTTTCGACACCGTCGGCGTCGACCTTGACGAACACGAAGTAGTAGCCAGGCGTCACGCTCGCCGGAACAACGGTCGTCACCGGTCCCGTGCTGGTCGCGCCCGATGCAAGCGCGGGGACGTTGTAGGTGCCGTCCAGCGCGATGGCGCCCGGCCCCAGCGTGCCGCTCGTCGTCACATAGAAGCGTGTGCTGGTGGGCGCGGCAGCCCCCGGCCCCTGATTCTTCACGCCCACCGACAGCGTCAGCGGGAGGCCGGCTCCGCCTTTCTGAGGAACCGAAAACGACGAGACCACGAGATCGGAAGGCGTCTTGGGCGTTGCGGTCACCTCATTCGAGTCGCCGCTCGCGCCCGCGCCGTTGGTTGCCGAAACCACGTAGTAGTACGCCGTTCCGTTGGTGACATTCGTGTCGACGTAGGTGCGCGGCTTGATGTCAGCCGCGATTGGGACGTACGGCCCGCCGGCCGTTGCGCTGCGCTTGACGCTGAACGAGGTTGCGCCGGAGGCTCCGGACCAGGTGAGGGTCACGCGCGTGTCACCGGCAAGAGCCGTCAGCACCGGCGGTGCGAGCGCCGCATCGCACGATCGGATGGCGCCATTCACGTTGAGACGGCCTCCAGTGATCGTGATCGTCGCCAGCGCGGGGACTGGGTCCACGGTGCTCAGCAGCGCGTCCTTCAACGCGTCCGTACTGAAGGCGCAATGCGACAGGACGAGGGCGGCGGCGCCCGAGACATGCGGCGTCGCCATCGACGTCCCGCTGAACGAGGTGTAGGTGTTGCCGATGGT
>Ga0070671_100002771_pt1 | contig 13618 bp, 8 predicted proteins | sample KBSS73metaG_FD_65341 | JGI IMG/M metagenome (GOLD analysis project Ga0070671, IMG submission 65341) | Switchgrass rhizosphere microbial communities from Kellogg Biological Station, Michigan, USA - KBS S7-3 metaG | ecosystem: Host-associated > Plants > Roots > Rhizosphere > Soil ...
TAAAAAAATATACGAAATGACATTTGGCTATTATGCCTATTACAACAAGATGTCGTTATATGTCTTTCTTGTTTTTATGCTAATAAATGATATCCATTTAATCATTTTCACTTTTTCCGGCAGGCAAACTATTTTATATTAAATTTGAAACGCAGTAACCAGGTGTCTTGTACCTTGTTATTTAAAGAGCCTGATTTTGAGAAAGTCGCCATTTCTTATTATTTGCTGTTTCTCTATGATGATATTCCACGTTTCTGCACAAGTACCAGCCCTCGAACGTGTCGAACCGATGTTTTGGTGGACAGGCATGAGCAATCCCAATCTGCAGTTGATCGTACACGGTAAAGACATTGCCTACAGAAGTGTTGAGCTACATTATCACGGCGTAAAGCTGGTTAAGGTGCATAAAGTAGACAACCCGAATTATTTATTTTTAGACCTTCATATTTCTTCTTCCGCATCTCCGGGAACGTTCCCGATAAATTTCGTCCGGGCAAAAGCAAAAACATTAACCTATCAATACGAGCTGAAAAAGCGTGATCATTCACGCGGACGTGTGCAGGGTGTTACGAATCAGGATTTGATCTACCTGATCATGCCCGATCGTTTTTCAAATGGTGACCCAAGTACCGATTCGTTCCCAAACATGCGGGAAAAAGGGATTCATCGTGATTCGATGTTTAGCAGGCATGGGGGAGATATACAAGGGATCATCAATCACCTCGATTATCTGAAGGATCTTGGCGTTACAGCTATCTGGCTCACGCCAGTTGTCGAGAACGATGAGCCTAAAGCGTCTTACCACGGCTATGCGATAACGGATCACTATAAGATCGATCCGCGTTATGGCACCAACGAACTGTACAAAGAATTTGTAGAGAAATGCCATAAGATGGGTTTAAAGGTGATTATGGATCTGGTACATAATCATGCCGGGACGGAAGGCTATACCATCCGGGATATGCCGATGCGGGATTGGGTACACCGCTGGCCGGAGTTCACCAAGTCGAATTTCAGAGATCAGGCAGTGATGGATCCGCATGCCTCAGAATCAGACCGTAAACAAATGATCGAAGGCTGGTTTGACCGCCGCATGGCCGATATGAACGAGAATAATCCGTTTGTTCAGCGATTCCTGACCCAAAATCACATCTGGTGGGTGGAGTATTCTGGGGTAGATGGATTTCGCTTAGACACCTATCCTTATAACGACCCCGAATTTATGGCGGAGTGGGCAAAAGAAGTAAGGAAGCAGTTCCCGAATCTGTCAATCTTTGGTGAGACGCTGGTATGGTCGGCACCCAACCAGGCATTTTTCACCGAGGGCAATACCGTAAACCGCGGACTGGATACCCATTTACCCGGAATAACCGACGGCGTGTTGAAGGAGGCAATTTATGAAGCGCTGAATGGCAAAGAAGGCTGGACGGACGGCGTAAACCGCTTATACTCCGTATTGGCGCAAGACTTTTTATATAAAGATCCTACGAAAAACACCATCTTCCTTGATAATCACGATATGAGCCGTTTCTTCTCATTGGTAGGCGAGGATATAACCAAATATAAATCGGGTATGGCTATGCTGCTTACCTTGCGCGGGGTTCCGCAAATGTATTATGGTGATGAAATACTAATGAAAAACTTCTCCGACCCGGATGGCTTGGTGCGCGAGGATTTTCCCGGAGGATGGCCGGATGATAAGTATAATAAATTCACCGCTGCGGGCAGGAATGAAAATGAAAATGATGCCTTTAATTATGTGCGGGTCCTGGCAAACTATCGCAAGAATACTACCGCTTTGCAAACGGGCAAATTGATGCAGTATATACCCGAAGATGGCGTTTATTTGTACTTCAGATATGACAATCTGAAAACGATAATGGTAGCGTATAACAGTCGAAACAAGGAACAGACGATTACGACTGGACGGTACGTTGAACGGATCAATGGCGCCTTGAAAGCCCGAAACGTGATCACCGACCAGGTGACGGATATATCCAAATTAACTATTCCGGCCAAGGCAACCCTGGTTCTGGAACTATTGCCAAATAATACTCACTAATTAAAATAACTACATCCAAAGACGCTTGATCTGTGGATTGGTCTAAAAACAAATGACAACTATAAAAGCATGCATTTTTGACCTCGACGGGGTGATTGTTGATACGGCGGTGTACCATTACAAGGCATGGAAACGGCTGGCCAATGAACTCGGTTTTGACATAACCGAAGAGCAAAATGAAAATCTGAAAGGGGTAAGCCGTATGCGCTCGCTCGACTTGATCCTGCAATGGGGAGGCGTGACTAAAACGGATGCTGAAAAAGAAGAATTAGCTACCCGGAAAAACACTTGGTATGTGGAGATGATCAACAAAATGACACCGGATGAGATTTTACCCGGTGCAAAGGAATTTCTGCAGTCATGTATTGATGCGGGATTAAAAACTGCTTTAGGCTCCGCCAGCAAAAATTCGATGACCATATTGGAAAAAGTAGGTATCACTCATTTTTTTAATGCAGTGATCGACGGCAATAAAGTAAGCAAACCCAAACCCGACCCGGAAGTATTTTTAAAGGGTGCGGAAGAATTGGGCGTACCGCCTGCAAACTGCGTGGTTTTTGAAGATGCCATAGCAGGTATTGAGGCTGCCATTAATGGCGGAATGAAGGCTGTGGGCATTGGCTCACCGAATGTGCTTATTGAAGCTGATTTGGTGGTGAGTGGTTTGGATAAGATGACGTTGGAGAAATTGAAAGAACTTTCTGAACTATGATTTGAATGATTCCTTGATGGGCTATGATTACGTCATAGTTGTCATTTAATCAAAAAAATCACAGTTCAGACAAATATTTGAAGATACAAATGAAAAACTATATCAAAGTTGACGAGTGGAAGATCATAGAAGAGGGGTTTGAGCCGAAATATAATTTAATATCCGAAAGCCTTTTTAGCCTGGGTAACGGGCGGATGGGGCAGCGGGCAAATTTTGAGGAAGCTTACAGCGGTGAAACGTTGCAGGGCAATTATGTTGCGGGGGTATATTATCCCGACAAAACCCGCGTGGGCTGGTGGAAAAACGGTTACCCAGAATATTTTGCTAAAGTATTGAATGCCGCCAATTGGGTTGGGATTGATGTAGTGATTGACGGAGAGCAATTGGATTTGGCAAAATGCGGGGTAAGCAATTTCAGGCGTGAGCTGAATATGAAGGAAGGCTACCTGAAAAGAACATTTCGCGCCAAAACAGCAAAAGGTAAAGAGGTTGATGTAGAGGCCATACGGTTTTGCAGCATGGTTGATGATGAAACCGGGGTTATTCGATATACGATCACTCCGGTAAATTTCAGCGGTGCAGTTACTATTACGCCTTTTATTGATGGCGATATCAAGAATAAAGACTCCAACTACGACGAAAAATTCTGGGATGCGGTGACCAAAGGCAGTTGGGGCGATGGTGGATATGTGCAGTTGCGAACAAAAAAAACTGGTTTTGAAGTAGCAACCGGACAGAAGTTTACGGTGAATCAGAATGGGTTGTCTATTAATCTATCAGTAAAGAACATTGAAAAGGAAAAATACATTGCTTCTGAAATTAATCTTGATGTAGTGCAAGGGCAATCGATCACACTAACAAAATATGCCGCTAACCTTTCTTCGCAAAATTATCCGGCAGATACTTTGGTGGCAGAACTGGAGAAAACTCTAAATGGCATCAGCGCAAAAGGATTTGAAAAAATGCTGGCTGAACAAGCCGAGGCCTGGGATAAAAAATGGCAGCATAACGATATAATTATCGAAGGTGACGCATCGGCTCAGCAAGGGATACGTTTTAATATTTTCCAGCTAAATCAAACCTACACCGGCGAAGATGATCGTTTGAACATTGGTCCCAAAGGCTTTACAGGCGAGAAATACGGAGGTTCTACCTACTGGGATACCGAGGCTTATTGTGTGCCGTTCTACCTCGCTACTGCCGACCCCAAAGTGACACGTAATCTGCTGTTGTACCGATACAAACAATTGGGCAAAGCTATAGACAATGCCAAATTGCTGGGCTTTAAAGATGGTGCAGCATTATACCCGATGGTGACGATGGATGGTACTGAATGCCACAACGAATGGGAGATCACTTTTGAAGAGATTCACCGTAATGGGGCCATCGCCCACGCCATATTCAATTATGTGCGTTATACCGGCGATGAGCAATATTTAGTGGATTACGGACTGGAAGTACTGATCGCGATAGCAAGGTTCTGGGCGCAGCGGGTAAATTGGTCGGACGATAAGCAGCAATATGTTATGCTGGGTATAACCGGGCCAAATGAGTACGAAAACAACGTGAATAATAATTGGTATACCAGCACTATTGCCACCTGGTGTATGAAATATACTTTGGAAGCCGCTGAAAAAGTTGAGGCGATCGACAAAACTAAGTTTGATGACTTGGCTACCAGGATCAGCTTTGACAAGCAAAGAGAAAGCGCAAAATTCACGGACATTATCGAAAAGATGTATTATGGGTATGATGCCAAACTTGGAATATTCCTTCAACAGGACGGCTACCTCGACAAAGAACAAATACTCGTAAAAGACTTGCCCGCCAGCGATCGCCCGTTGAATCAAAAATGGAGTTGGGACAGGATACTTCGTTCCTGCTATATCAAGCAGGCGGATGTTTTGCAAGGGTTGTACTTTTTTGAGGAGAATTACGATACTGACACTATCCGCCGGAATTATGACTTTTATGAGCCGCGTACGGTACATGAGTCGTCACTATCCCCCTGTGTTCATGCCGTTATTGCCGCCAAATTGGGCGATGAAGCACGGGCTTATGAATTTTATCTACGCACATCTCGTCTAGATTTGGACGATTATAACAATGATACCGAAGACGGCTGCCACATCACCTCAATGGCCGGTACCTGGATATCGGTAGTAGAGGGCTTTGGCGGGATGCGGGTAAGCGATGGAAAATTGTCACTTGTGCCATTTTTGCCGGAGAAATGGCAATCATTTTCCTTCCATGTTGGATTCAGAGGGGCCTTGCTGAATATTAAGATGGGTAGGGAAGGTGTTAAGATCAAAAACTTATCGAACGAAGCGATAACAGTGCTGGTTTATGGCAAAGATTACTCTGTGAATGGTAATAACGAAGTGCTGGTCAAAGCATAAAATATTTATACATGGATTTAACTTCAACTGACAATAAACTCACCATCTATCAACTCCTGCCACGCTTGTTTGGCAATACCAATAAAACCAACAAATTCTATGGCTCTATAGAAGAAAATGGCGTTGGCAAGTTCAATGATATCAATGATAAGGCGCTCCAGGAAATAAAGAAGATGGGTTTTACTCATGTATGGTATACCGGGGTGATAGAGCATGCTACCATGACGGATTACTCGCAATTCGGTATCAAACCTGATGATCCGGATGTGGTAAAGGGACGTGCCGGGTCGCCTTACGCGGTGAAGGACTATTATGATGTCGATCCTGACTTGGCGGTTGATGTGCTGAACCGAATGGCTGAATATGAGGCGTTGATTAGCAGAACACATCAAAACGGCTTAAAGGTAATCATGGACTTTGTGCCGAACCACGTGGCGCGTACTTATGCATCAGATGCAAGGCCAGCTGATGTCCGTGATTTTGGGCAGGATGACGATAAAAGTAAAGCGTTCGACCCTAAAAATGATTTTTACTATACACCGGGACAAGCATTTGTTGTTCCGCAAGGATACATCGCAGGGGGAGACGAATTTGATAGTCCATTGAAGGATAGCCACTTTGATGAAAACCCTGCTAAAGCAACCGGTAATGATGTGTTCAGTGCATGGCCGTCTATAAATGATTGGTTTGAAACTGTAAAGCTCAATTATGGAGTTGATTATCAAAACGGCTGTCAAAAATATTTTGACCCAATTCCGCCGCTTTGGAATAAAATGCTTGACATCCTCAAGTTTTGGGCTGCTAAAGGTATCGACGGTTTTCGTTGCGACATGGTGGAGATGGTGCCATTTGAGTTCTGGGGCTGGATCATCCCGAAACTAAAAGCAGATTACCCTGAACTGATCTTCATCGGCGAGGCTTATGATCGCGGTAAATATCATGATTATATCTATGGCGGCAAGTTTGATTATTTGTATGACAAAGTTGGACTATATGATTCCATCAAACGCTTAACCCGTAACGAATACGGCGCATCTACCTGGGAAATTAATTCCGTTTGGAATAACGACTGCAAATTTATTGACGCGTACATGCTCCGCTTTATGGAAAATCACGACGAGCAGCGTATTGCATGCCCGGATTTTGCCGGAAACCCATGGCTGGCAGTACCCGGAATGATCGTAACGGCAACATTGCATCGGGGACCAGTAATGATCTATTTTGGCCAGGAGGTAGGGGACCCGGCATACGGCACAGAAGGATTTAGCAGTAACGACGGGCGTACCAGCATATTTGATTATTGGGGCGTGCCTGAGCATCAGAAATGGCTGAACGATGGCAAATGGGATGGCGGGCAATTATCCGATGATCAGAAAAAATTAAGGGGATTTTACAGCAAGCTCTTGAATGTGGTACGGGATAATGAGGCTTTGCATACCGGTGAGTTTTGGGAATTGATGGTCGCCAATGAACATCAGCCAGGCTTTGACCAGAGATTATATATCTTCCTTAGATATACAGATAAACAACGTATATTAGTGATAACCAATTTTAACCGGGACGAACGCAGGATACAAGTGTTGCTTCCCGGCGACCTGATCGATAGATTACAAATAAGCGGAAAAACGGAGTTTGCAGATTTGATGAGCGGCATAAAGTTCGTCACTGATAACATTGCTGACGGCGTAAATATAACTCTGCCTGCAATGAGCGGGATGCTATTACAATTTTAATTGAAACGTTCATTTGTTCATTAGCTTAATAGTTCAATAGTAGGAACGGCGAATAACCAAGCACCAATGAACAAATGAACCAATAAACTATAAACCAACTATCCAATTATGACGACAGTAGCCGTTAAAAAGAAGCCCAACTTAAGTTTCTGGCAGATATTTAACATGAGTTTTGGGTTCCTGGGCATTCAGTTTGGCTTTGCTCTGCAAACGGGAAATGCCAGCCGGATACTGCAGACTTTTGGAGCCGACGTAGAACACTTATCCTGGTTCTGGCTGGCCGCACCTATTACCGGCATGATCATTCAGCCGATAATAGGCCACTACAGTGACCGAACCTGGACACGCCTTGGGCGCAGAAGGCCTTTCTTTTTAACAGGTGCTATTTTATCAGGACTGGCATTGTTGTTTATGCCCAATTCATCAGCCTTGGCGGTGCTTATTCCGCCAATTGTAGTCGGCGCAGGGATGCTGATGATCATGGATGCATCGTTCAACGTGGCGATGGAACCTTTCAGGGCATTGGTTGCTGATAATTTGCCTGATAATCAGCATAATATAGGGTTTTCGATGCAAACCTGCCTGATTGGCGTTGGCGCTGTGATTGGTTCGTGGCTGCCCTATGTTTTTGCCGAGTGGTTTCATATCCCCAAGACAGCGGCACAAGGCATTGTGCCCGATAACCTGCTGTATTCATTTTATGTAGGCGCTGCGGTATTAATTGGATGTATCTTGTGGACGGTAATATCAACCAAAGAATATTCGCCTGCTGAATTTGCCACCTTTCATGAGCCGGATGAGAAAGAAGAAAAAAGCAAAGGCGGATTAATGGAGATATTCTCAGACTTGGCGCACATGCCAAAAACCATGAGGCAATTAGGTGTAGTTCAGTTTTTTTCGTGGTTTGCACTATTCTCTATGTGGGTGTTTACTACGCCGGCCGTAGTTGACCACGTGTATCACATCAGGGAAGGAGATACCACCTCGGTAGAATATAACAATGCAGCCAATTGGGTAAACGTAATTTTCGGAGTTTATAACCTGGTATCCGCAATTTATGCCTTGATGTTACCGCGCATAGTACGCATAACAAGTCGTAAAAAAACGCACGCCTTCTCGCTTGCTATGGGCGGTATCGGGTTGATCTCCATTTATTTTATACAAGACCCGAAGCTGCTTTTATTTTCAATGATCGGTGTAGGATTGGCATGGGGTAGCATACTGGCTATGCCTTATGCCATTCTTTCAAGTTCTATCCCGGTTAAGAAGATAGGTGTCTATATGGGGATTTTTAATTTCTTCATTACGTTTCCGCAAATAGTAAATGGGTTGATTGGCGGTCCGGTGGTAAAGCATATTTATAACAATCATGCGATATATGCATTGGTAATGGCCGGAGTGTTTATGTTTATGGGAGCCATTTCCGTATTATTTGTCCACGATGGAAGAAAAATACAAATCATTGATAAACTGTAACTTAAATTGCTAAATGTTAATTTCTCACTACCGTTTACGCGATTATTTATTGTTGATAATACAATTTTTATAAACGTCAATTGTTATATTGCGTAACACAAACACAACTAACATCTTTGCAGAAGAGTTGATAAATTTTTAATGGAAAATAAGAATACACTAAATCCAGAACTATTACCCCAAAAACTGGTTGAGGAAGAGGATGAGTTTCATCACGTGAATAACCCCGTAACAGGGATAAAGCCGATTGTTAAAAAGTACCTTGGCGCACCTACAGGCGCTGTTCAAAAAGGGAATAAGTTTTTTTTTACCGATGGTGATGCAAAAGTAGAAGTTACCGTAGTCACAGACGAGATAATAAGAGTAAGATTAGCCCCGCACAGTGTTTTTTTAGATGAATTTTCATACGCGGTGCCGAAATTGGAGAACAAGGTATCGTTGTTTGGATTACGAGAAGAGGAAACTGAATATATAGTTTATACCAATATCGTAAACTGCCACGTACGCAAAAAAGATTTTTTTATATCGTTCTCAGATAATCAGAACCATGTAACCAGTTCGGACGCCGTGCAAATGCACTGGGAAGAGAATGTCAAATTCGGCGGTTATTATGTTTATTGTACCAAAGACTGCTGGCCAGAGGAAAGCTTCTTTGGTTTGGGCGACAAGCCTACTGAACTTAACTTAAGGGGGAAGCGATTAAAGAACTGGAACACAGATGCTTATTCATTTGCGTGGAACCAGGATCCTTTATACCGCAGCATTCCTTTTTATATCAGTTTGAATGAGGGGATTGCTCACGGGATATTCTTCGATAATACCTTCAGGGCAGAGTTTGATTTTGGCGCCGAGGACCCTACCAAAACAAGTTTTTGGGCCGAAGGAGGCGAATTGCAATATTACTATATCCACGGTCCGCACATGATGGACGTAGTAAAACGCTACCATGTAATTACCGGAACGCACCCCATGCCGCCGCTTTGGGCCCTGGGTTATCACCAATGCCGCTGGAGTTATTATCCTGAATCAAAAGTGCGGATGGTGACTAAAACCTTCCGTGAACAAAAAATACCATGTGACGGTATCTACCTTGATATCGATTACATGGATGGTTACCGTTGCTTTACCTGGAACCGTAAATATTTCCCTGATCCGAAGAAAATGATCAAGGAATTAGCTGACCAGGGTTTTAAAACCGTAGTTATCATCGATCCGGGTATTCGTGTTGACGATAATTACTCTGTTTTCAAAGAGGGCAAGGAGAACAGATATTTCTGCCGCCGTTGCGATGATTACTTTATGGAAGGCCACGTATGGCCTGGGCGCTGCCAGTTCCCCGACTTTACCAACCCTGAAGTAAGAGAATGGTGGGGCGGATTGTTTGATGAACTGGTGCAATTAGGCGTAGCCGGGGTTTGGAACGATATGAACGAACCCGCGGTATTCGGTAACGGTACCTTTCCTGATGACGTACGACACCAGTATGATGGTTATCGGGGATCGCATCGCAAAGCGCATAATGTTTATGGTATGCAAATGGTTCGCGCAACCTATGAGGGTTTGCGCAAGCTGATGAAGAATAAACGGCCATTTACCATAACCCGTGCAGGTTATTCGGGCGTACAGCGTTTTTCATCCGTATGGACGGGCGATAACGTGGCCTCGTGGGAACATTTGAAACTGGGTAATATCCAGATTCAGCGCCTGTCTGTATCGGGTATCTCGTTCTGCGGTACAGATATAGGCGGGTTTAGCGGCGAGCCCGATGGCGAGTTGTTTACACGCTGGATACAGGCGGGAACATTTGCGCCGTTTATGCGTGCGCACTCGGCCGGTGATACCAAAGAACGTGAGCCATGGAGCTTTGGTGAACCTTATACCAGTATCAACCGCAAATTTATTGAACTGCGTTATCGTTTAATGCCATACTTCTATTCTGCGTTTTGGGAACATCACCGTTATGGTTTTCCGATCATCAGGCCGGTGGTGTTGCAGGAACAAAATCAGGAGGGTAATCAATATCGCCAGGATGAATTTACTTATGGAGATAAAATATTGATATGTCCGGTATTGGAGCCAGGACAAAAGACCCGCAAAGTATATCTGCCAAAGGGGAAATGGTACAATTTCTGGAGCCAAGAAGTAGTGGAAGGAGGCAAAGAAATAATAGTAGCAACGCCATTGGACACTATACCAATTTTCGTAAAAGCAGGTTCAATTATCCCTGAATATCCCGTAATGCAATATGTTGGTGAAAAAGAAATAGACGAAGTGAAAATGAATGTTTATTTCAGCGATACTGAAGTGAACTCCTTCATTTTTGAAGACTATGGCGAAACCTTTGCTTACGAGCAGGATATTTATCTCGAAAAGAAATTTGTGGTGAAGGGGAAGGAAAATAAAATGACCATACAACAAAGCATGGAAGGCTTATATACGCCACGTTACGAGAATTATCATCTGAATATTGTTGGTTTGCCGTTTAAGCCGACACGTGTGATAGCCGATAATAATGAAGTAAAGGATTTTGTTGTGTCTCCGGATAAATCCATACAATTGAAAGTGAGGAAGAACTTTACACAGTTGGTTATCAGCTAAAAAGCCTGTAGAATTACCCCGGAGTGCTTATTAAATGCCTATTTATTTGCACTTCGGGTAATTATATGATAAATTTATACCAACGACCAATTTTAACCGGACCTAACTTCTTCCTAAATGACTAAACAAGGCTTGCAAAGGGTTATTGTTGAACATGCAACACCTGAAATTGATGCAGGCCGCTATTACATCAAAAAAGGTAAGCATGATATACTTTCGGTAGAAGCAGATATTTTTACCGATGGGCACGACCATGATTCTTATTTTCATACAATGGACGATATATCTGCTATATTTGGTAACCACACCAAAATGAACTTTTTACTGCAGCTCCGTTTATTGAAAAAAGAAGATTACAAGTTGGGACATAAGTTGAACGGTAGACCCGAGTGGATAAGGATACAAGTCAAAGGTATTCAACGAGTGTTGTTGGAATAGAAAAATTTAATAGTTAAAGCCCGCAGGCACAAACATATGGCTAAAAAAACAACTGATACCAGCAAAGAAGCACCTGCTAAAATGGCGGTAGCTAAAAAAGCCCCAGCCGCTGCAAAAAAAGCGGTTGCCGCTGAAACAAAAACAGTAAAAAAGACAGCTGAAAAATCCACGGCAAAGGCCAAAGCTGCCCCGGTTTCACAAACCGGAACGAAAACATCAACTAAACAATCTATGCCTGCACAATCACCGCACAATGCTGTACAGTCGTACAGCCGATTTACGGAATTTGACGTCAGCCTGTTCAGATCGGGCAAGCACTATAAATTATATGAGAAGTTCGGTTCGCATGTAGTTGAATTTAATGGAGTTATCGGTACTTATTTTTCGGTATGGGCGCCAAACGCGCAGTATGTATCCGTTATAGGTAACTTCAACTATTGGGATAAGGGCGCGCATCAGTTATTTGTACGTTGGGATTCATCGGGTATATGGGAAGGTTTTATTCCCAATGTAGGCGATGGGGAGACATATAAATATTTTATAAAAGCCTCATCGGGTGAAGAACTGGAAAAATCTGATCCCTTTGCTTTACGTTGGGAAGAGCCGCCGCGTACTGCTTCTATCGTGGCAGACACCTATTACGAGTGGAAAGACGCTAAATGGATGAAGGAACGCCATAGCCATAATTCATTAGACAAGCCTTATTCTGTTTATGAGGTGCATTTAGGCTCATGGGCGCGCAGTTATGAAAGTCCGGACGCATTTTATACTTATGAGCAACTGATTGATAAATTGGTGCCTTATGTAAAAGATATGGGCTTTACGCACATAGAGTTTATGCCCTTAGCTGAGCACCCGTATTATCCAAGCTGGGGTTACCAGGTAAGTGGGTATTATGCTGCTTCGAGCCGGTATGGCACGCCAAAGCAATTGATGAAACTGATCGAAGCCTTTCACCAGGAAGGGATCGGTGTAATACTGGATTGGGTGCCATCTCATTTTCCCGGTGACATTCATGCTTTATACCGCTTTGACGGAACCCACTTGTATGAGCACGCCGATCCGCGCAAGGGCTTTCACCCCGACTGGAAATCGTACATATTTAATTATGGACGAAGCGAGGTACGCGCTTTCCTGATTAGTAACGCCTTGTTCTGGCTCGACCGTTATCATGTGGATGGCTTGCGTGTAGACGCGGTTGCTTCTATGCTTTACCTGGATTATTCGCGTAATCACGGCGAATGGGAGGCTAACCAATACGGGGGCAATGAGAACCTGGAAGCTATTTCATTCCTGAAGGAATTTAATGAGGCATGCTATAGTCATTTTCCTGATACACAAACTATAGCGGAGGAGTCTACTTCATTTACAGGCGTAAGTCGTCCCGTATTTGCAGGCGGGTTAGGCTTTGGCATGAAATGGATGATGGGGTGGATGCATGATACCATAAAATATTTTCAGACCGATCCGCTTTACCGCAGGTACCACCATAACCAGATCACCTTTAGTTTGATCTATGCCTTTACCGAGAATTTTATGCTGCCTTTCTCGCACGATGAGGTAGTATATGGCAAAGGATCTATGCTGCGCAAAATGCCGGGGGATGAGTGGCAGCAGTTTGCCAATCTGCGTTTGGTGTACAGCTATATGTTTACCCACCCGGGCAGCAAGTTGTTGTTTATGGGAGCCGAGTTTGGCCAGGGATCGGAATGGAACTTTAGCCAGTCGCTGGAGTGGTATGTGCTGGAATATCCAAATCACCGCGGCATACAGGAAACGGTAAAAGCATTGAACCATCTGTACAGAACAGAACCTGCGCTGTATGAAAAGAGCTTTGAGGGAAGTGGTTTTGAATGGATAGACGGCGGCAATGCAAACGATTCGGTGCTGATCTACACCCGTAAAGGGCATGATCCAAAAAATGATTTAGTGATCGTGCTGAATTTGACCCCGGCACCGCATCACGGCTTCCGCGTAGGCGTTCCGGAAAGTGGCAACTGGAAAGAGATATTCAACTCAGATGATAAGAAATACTGGGGCAGCGGTATGCTGAACGGTAAGGCAATGAAGGCTGAAAAAGAGCATTGGCATGGCAGAGAGTATTCTATTCATGTCGATCTGCCTCCATTGGGTGCAACAGTGTTGAAGAGGACAAAATAAAAAAAAAGCGTCATTGCGAGGAACGAAGCAATCTCTACGT
>Ga0070671_100002772_pt1 | contig 13614 bp, 20 predicted proteins | sample KBSS73metaG_FD_65341 | JGI IMG/M metagenome (GOLD analysis project Ga0070671, IMG submission 65341) | Switchgrass rhizosphere microbial communities from Kellogg Biological Station, Michigan, USA - KBS S7-3 metaG | ecosystem: Host-associated > Plants > Roots > Rhizosphere > Soil ...
GAGCTGTCGCGACGGATCACGGCGGCGGAGGATGCACGCGGCGCGGCACGAATCGACGCGCCCGAGCAGGAGGTTGCGATCGACTCGAAGGGCGGGCTCACGCTCTCATTTCGCCCCCAGCTCAATTCGGAGGTGCAGAACGCGTCGCTGTCCCTCGCGGCGAACCTGGCGATCGCCGATGCGCTCCTCGCCCACCGTACCGGGCTGTTCCGGGTGATGCCTGAACCCGACGAGCGGGCAATCCGGCGCCTGCGGCACTCCGCCAAGGCGCTGGGCCTGGAATGGCCCAAGAGCGAGGCGCTCGAACAGTTCGAGCGCCGGGTCGACATGACCGATCCGCGATATGCCGCGTTCCGGGCTGCGATCCGGCGAGCGGGGCCGATGGCGTCCTACGCGACATATCAGGATGGCGTGACGCCCTGGCATTCGGCCATGGCGGCCACTTATGCACACGCCACGGCGCCGCTGCGTCGCCTGGCGGACCGCTACGTCATCGAGGCAGCGGTCCATATCGCGAGTGGCCAGTCGGTTCCACCCGAACTCGAGGCGGCGTTCCAGAAGCTGCCGGCGGTCATGGCCAAGGCCGAAGCCAAGGCGAGCCAGGTCGAACGCGCGGTATCGGACCTTGCCGAGGCAATCGTGCTTGAAGGCCGCGAGGGATCGCGCTTCGACGCCGTGGTCACCGACGCCGACGAGCGCGGCGCGCGGATCCAGCTGTGCGATCCCGCAGTGATTGCTCGTGTCGACGGCAAGGGAGCCCAGCCCGGCGATACGATCGTGGTGCAGCTGACGAGCGTCGACGTCGCGCACCGACAGGTGACATTTCAGCGCGCGGAATGAATCTTGGAAGGCTAATTCAGCAAATTGACAGGTCAGGGGTTGTCCCTAGTCTCCCGACATGCGTGCATGGTTCCGAAAGCGTTATCTCGATGTCCTCGGCTCGATCTACATCTACAACGAGCATCGCGGCTACACGGCGATCGACGACCTGCTAGCGGCGGTTCGGGCGCGCTGGCCCGACGATCACGAGTTGATTGCGAAAATCGAGAAGCACCGCGCCGACGAGCACAAACATTATCTAATGTTCCGCCGCTGGTTCGAGCGGCGCGGGGTGATGCCCTACGCTCTCGACAAGGCGTTCGGGCATATCGACCGCTTCGTATCGATCATGTTCGGCAAGGGCATCGACGATCTCGACAAGCTCGAAGTCGTCAGCAGCGACGATCAGTTCGGGCGGATGTGCCGAGTGATCTCGCTTACCGAGCGGCGCGGCTACAAGCAGGTCGAGATCCTGCTCAAGAACTCGCACGTCCTCAGCGACGCGACGTTAGCCAAGATCTTCCGCATCATCGAGCAGGACGAGCCCAGCCACTGGGCGCCCTATGACGAGTGGCTGGACGCCCATGGCGGCCGGCGCGATCGCTGGTGGGAGCGCAAGGTCGACAGCTACATTCACTCCGAGCTTCTGTTCCTGAAGCTGCCGATGCTGTTCCTTGCCCCGCTTGCGCGCTGCACACGCTTCGCCGACGAGGAGGACGGGCGCGGCGAGCCTGCGGCAATGGTTGTGGCGGGCGCGCACTGAGCGATCGTGCTGAACAGGGGTTGGTGCGCCGCCTGTGGTCGCGCCGCGCGGCCGAGATGCTGGTGCGCAACACGATCGTCAGTGGCGGCATCTTCGCATTCGATATCGGACTGCTGTGGCTGTTGGTCGAGCAGGCCGGGATGGGCAAGATCGCCGCAGCGATCGTCGCCTTCGTCGTCGCCAATTCGGTCCACTATGTCTTTGGCCGGAGCTGGGTATTCCGGGGCACCGAGCGGGCTTTGGCGTCGGGTTATTTCTACTTCCTGGTCAACGCCGGCATCGGCTTCATCATCACCATCAGCCTGTTCGCGGTGATGATCCGTTTGACCTCGGTCAACTATTTGATAGCGCGCATCATGGTGTCGGTCATTGCAGGATTGACTGTCTTCCTATTGAATGCAGTGCTCAACTTCCGCCGTTTGTGAGGCGACGCATGCGGGTCGCTCTGTTTTCGGGTAACTACAATTATCTGCGCGAGGGGGCGAACCAGGCGCTGAACCGCCTCGCCGGATATCTCATGCGCAATGGCCATGACGTGCGCGCCTATTCCCCGGTGACCGATACGCCCGCCTTCGAACCGCAAGGCGAGTTGGTCGCGGTTCCGTCGATCCCCTTTCCGATGCGTGGCGAGTTCCGGCTCGCGCTGGGGCTGCCGCACCAAATTCGTGAGAATGTGCGGCAATTTGCACCCGACATGTTCCATGTCTCGGTGCCAGACATCCTTGGCACACGCGCGCAGTCATTCGCAAAGCAGCTCGGCGTCCCGGTCGTCACCAGCTTGCACACACGCTTTGAGACGTATTTCAGCTATTACGGCCTCAACATCCTGCGTCCGCCGGCCGAGGCTCACCTGCGGCGCTTCTACCGCCGCTCCGACCATGTGCTCGCGCCGACGCCCGCAATTGTCGATGAGATGCGGCAACTGCGCGGTGACGATCGGGTCAGCCTGTGGAGCCGCGGCGTCGACCGCGAGCTATTCGATCCGCAACGGCGCGACCAAGGCTGGCGCCGCGCCCAGGGCATTGGCGATGACGAGGTCGCGGTGCTGTTCTTTGGGCGGTTGGTGCTCGAGAAAGGCATCGACGATTTTGTCGGAACGATCCTGGCACTGCGTGAGCGTGGACTAAAGGTGCGGCCGCTCGTCGTCGGCCAAGGGCCGGCGCGCGACCGCTTCGATGTGCTGGAAGACGCCGTCATCGCCGGACATCTCGAAGGCCCTCAGCTGGCTCGAGCGGTCGCCAGCGCGGACATATTGCTGCATCCGAGCCGAACCGAGGCGTTCGGCAACGTCGTACTGGAGGCCATGGCGTCCGGCCTGGCGGTGGTCTGCGCCGAGGCCGAGAGCGCCCGGGCGCTGGCCGGGCAAAGCCGCGCGATCGTCATCTGCGGGCGGGACGAGTTCGCGGATGAGGCCGAAAAGCTGTGCCGCAACCCGGAACGGCGCCAGGCGCTTGGCATCCTTGCGCGACAGGAAAGCGCTCGGTTCGACTGGGACGAGGCGTCGAGCAGCGTCCTCGCGGCCTACCGCGCGGTCATCGCCGAAAAAGCGCTTGCAGGACGACCGGTGCCCGCGATCGGGTCTAGCGCGCCAGCCTGACGCGCGCCGCCGGAGTCTTCGATCCGACTGCTCCCGACCAGTTGATCTTGGTCCCGTCGGCGAAGGCCTGGATGGCGGTGAAGGCGAGGTCGCCGCCACCCGACGGATTGACGGCGAGCACGCCGAATTCGGTGAATTGCTCGGGCGGGAGGCTGCCGATCCAACGCACGCCAACCAAGTTGCCGGCAACGTCGCGGATTGCTTCGGCCTGCCAGCCCGGCTTCTGCTCCACCGCTGTGATGCGTAGATTCGAGGGGAAATGCACTTCGACGGTGATCGTGGCCGATTTGCGCTCATTGGGGACGCGTATCTCATATTTCTCGCGCGCGCCGGGAGAGCTTTGCTGCGGCCAAACCGTGACATGCGCCGATGCGCTGGTGGCAAAAGCGAGTGCCGCGAGGCTGATCACAAGTCGCATCGGCGATCCTTTCATAAGTGCCAGTGGAGCTCGGCCGTAAAGGTTCGGCCTGGGAACGGGTGGAACAGGAAATAGCGCCTATCTGTGAGGTTCTCGACCCCCGCCGCGACGTCGATGTTGGGTGTCAAATGGTAAAGCGCGCGGGCGTCGGCGACGAAATAGCCCTCGAAGCCCTGATAAGTATGGCCGACGAAGTCCGCATTGTTGATCGTACCGTAGAGGCGGCTCGAGTAGCGGCCCGCCGCGGTCAGCGAGAGATGGTCTGACGCGCGCCAGGTCGCCACCAGGGTCGCCTTTCGACGCGGAACTTGCGGGATCATTTTGCCGACCGCGCTTGGGAATGCAGCGTCGGATGCGATGATCGGGTCGGCGATCGTGACGCTGCCAGTGAGGTCGAGCTGCGGCAGCAGGTCGCGCTTCTCGACAACAAGCTCGGCGCCGTTGGTGCGGGTGCGGCCGACGTTCTGGACGAAGCTGACCGACGTCTGGGTGCCGGGGAACAGCGCCGTCTGCGAGATCAAGGCGTCGCGGATGTTTTCATGGAACAGCGAAAGGCGGACTCGCCCACTGGGCAGGCTGCGCTCAACGGCAAGCTCGGCCGACCAGGCCTTCTCGGGCTTCAGGTTCGGATCGGGCGTGCGCTGCTGATTGCCAACCGTGATGGATTGGTAGAGCTCGCTGACCGTCGGGAAACGCAGGGCACGCCCGACATTGAGCGTGGTCGTCCACTGCCGGCCTGGGTCCCAGCGCAATGAGGCCTTGGGCGAAATGCCGGACGACCTGCGGCTCGGCTGGTCCGGGCTGGCGGGCGCCGCCAGCGGAAAGATCCGGCCGTTGTAAGCCTTCCACCACTCGTAGCGCGCGCCCAGCGTTAGCATGAGGTTGGGTGACACGCCCCATTCGTCCTCGCCCCACAGGGCCAACGTGCGCGTCTGTCCGAGCGATTCCTGGCTGAGCGCGCCCGCCGCGCCGTTCAGCCAGTCCGGCGTCGAATAGCGCCGGCTGCGCAAGGTGAAGCCATCATAATGCGCGCCGCCATGCAGCTGGTGCGGCCCCTTCGAGCGAAGATAGGCGTGGAAATCCAGCGTCCGCCAGCCCGTGCCGGTCATCCGGACGATTGATCCCGCGCCGCCGGTGTCTGCCCCGGGGAGAACCGTCGAGGGGATGCGTTGGTCGTCCTGCCCAAAGTGGTAGAGCGAACCGATCAGCCACCAGGAGAAGGTGCGGCCGCTCTGCTCGAGTGTTGCCGAATGCAGCCAATGACGCTCGTCGAGGTTGTAGACCTGGCTCGAGAAGGCGCTCGCCGGGATCGTAACGCGCTGGCCGGCGATGTTGAGCGTGCCTGAATATGCTGGGGCGCCAGTGGTGTCGGCGAGATAGGTCTCGGCATGGCTGTCGGTGTCGTTGAGGAACAGCCCGGTCTGCCAGGTGAATCGGATGTCGTTGCCGAGGTCGGCACGCAGTTTGGCCTTTAGATTGTCCTGCTTCTGGTGCTCGAACCCGCCCGCGCCAATAACGAAGATCGGCGCGCCGTTGCGATTGAGGTCGGGGAAGGCACCCGTGACCGCGGTCCCGCCAGCCGAAATGCCGGGCTGGGCGACCGTGACGTAAGCGAGCGGCTGGCTCTTGCTGTCGACATGGTTGGCCGAAAGGAACCAGGACAGACGTCCCGTCTTGTCGCCGACGTTTGCTGCAAGCTGGGAGGCGGGATAGTGGCCGCGCGTCGCATATTGGTCGAATGACTGGAGATTCCACGCCGCCGTTGCCGATGCTTCCATCTTTTCGGGCACCTTGGTCGTGATGTTGACGACGGCGCCGATGGCGTTGCCCGGATAGGCCGCCGAGAAGGGGCCGTAGAGGACGTCGACGCGCTCAATCTCCTCAGGCGCGACCATGCCCCAACGCGGGCTGGCAAAGCTGTTGTTGTTGCCGATCAGCGCCGACAACAGCACGCCGTCGGCATAGATCAGGCTGCGTGCGCTCGAGCCGACCCCCGATGTTCGCGTGGCGAGCGGCGCCTGCGTGTCGCCGATGTGGCGCTTGCGGACGACGAGGCTCGGGAAATAGCGAAGCGCGTCCTCTGTATTGCGGACGTTGGTCGTAGTGCGAAGTTCGCCCGCATCGACACTTTGTTTGGTATTCGGAGTATGTTCCGCTTCTGCACGCGCGCCGACAACGACAATCGCTGGGCCCGGCGGGGGCAGTTCTATTGCTGGCATGGAAAATCACCTGTTCTGATCCTGGAAGGAGCGAGATCAGGCGATTGCCGGCGGTCCTGTGGCCGGCGGCGGCGTTGCCGGCGGACCGGTCGGGAAAGATGCGACTTCGGGATGCGACAGCGGGGGCTCAGCCGTAGCGGCTGCTGCGATCAGCGCCGGAGCGCGATCCGTCGTTGAAAAGCCAGCGTGGAGTGGCGCGAACGCGCAATCTCCGTCGTGCTGCGCCTTGTGGGAGCCGTGATGGTGGGCGGCAGCATGGCCGGACACGCCGTCATCGGCGGCAGCTGGGCAGGGCGCTATGGCAAAAACGCCATGCTCGGGCGCCGGCATCCAGCCCGCCGGAATCAGCATGCGCAGGAACAGCGCGGTCGCAAGCAATGCAAGGATCGGGAACCGCGGCCGGCGCATCATCGCGGCCTCTTTATGGGGTAATGTGGGTCGTCGCCAGTGTCGTCAGCGCACCGAGAAATATCAGTTCGCGGCGAGGTCCTTCGGAGAAATTTCGCGGTAGAAGGTAAGACCGACCTCGTCGCCCTTGATCCAGGCGACTTTGGCGGCAGTGCACAGGTCGCCGCGTTTCAGAAGCACGTCGCATTTGGCGACTTCGCCATTCTCGACGACGACTTGCGCGCCCTTCTTCGAGAAATCGCGGATCCGAACGCGCTTGGTACCTTCGCAGGTAATCAACGTCCCAACCATCAGCACGCGAGTGCGGGCCGCGCGGTGGGCCGGCTCAAGCTTGGTATGAACGGACATTCGCGACTCCCGCATCGAAACACCAACTCCACGCTACGCATACTCGCGCAAATATGCTGCGCTTCGACAGGCTTAGGTCCAAAACGGTTTAGAATTCGCAAACCTAAGGGAGAAACCCTCGGCGTTCGCTTTTGGGACATCCGGAAGCGCGCCCAAGCGCCGGTGGCGGCCAGATGGTAATTGCGGCCTTCACCAAAGGGGTGGGTAAACGCATGGGACAGCGGAAGAACGAGGCATTCGTCGAGCGCGCCGAGCGTCGGCCAGTGAGCTTGCGTGGGTTTGCGCTGAACGCGAAGCACGATTCCGACATCGAGGTGTCGGACCTCTCCTACACCGGCTGCCGGTTCGATTCCGGTGACAAGTTCAAGGCCGGCGAGATCGTCGAGCTCCGGCTCCTCAAGCGCGGCGCCATTGAGGCCGAAGTGCGCTGGGCGACCGAAGGGCGCGCGGGCGCCCGGTTCATCGAGCCGGCCTGATGCTGTTGCGGTCGCTGCTTGCGCTCGGCGGCTTCGCCCTCGGCGGGACGACCGCAGCCTTGCTGTCGCCAGCCCGCGCGCCGCACGCGGTGACTGCTGCGCCGGTTATCAAGGCCGTGCTTCCAGCCGGCCGCGTGGCCGTCGCGGCCGCAAGTAACCGCAAGGCGCTCGACGATGGGCTGATCCTGCGCCCGATCGCAACGATCCTCGCGGTGCCTGCGCGGATGCATTACGGCGACTATCGCTGGAATGAGGCCGGCGTACCCAAGGGACGTGTATGGGTGCGCGTCGACCTCAATTCGCAAATCGTGTCGGTCTTTCGCGGCGCGCATGAAATCGGCACCGCGGTCATCCTCTACGGCGCCGACGGCCTGCCGACACCGACCGGCGAGTTTCCGGTCCTGGCCAAGCTCAAGGACCATCGCTCGCAAACCTATGACGCGCCGATGCCTTACACGCTGCGGCTGACCGCCGACGGCGTTTCGATCCACGCCAGCAATGTCCGCTGGGGCTATGCGACGCACGGCTGCGTTGGAGTGCCGGAAGAGTTCGCGGCCAAGCTGTTCGATACGGTGAAGGTCGGAGATCCGGTGCTGATCGTTGGTGCCGGCGCTTCTAGGAAAGCGAGCGCTTAAGCGCCTTTTTGGCGGCGGGCAGCGGTTTGCGGCGGAGCCGCCACGCGACCAGTCCGAATCCCATCAGCATCATCGCCCAGGTGCCGGGCTCTGGCACCGCGCTGACTGGCGGAATCGCCTCGCGCGGTTCGGACGTCGGGAAGGACACCGATCCGCCGCCGCCGCCTCCGCCACCCCCGCCGGGGATCGAGGAGCCCGGATTCGAGCCAAAGATCGATGACAGGGTAGGCGGACTCGCGAGCACAGGCGGCACGCTCGCCGAAGCAATCTCGACCGGAACCGGCTGCGGCTGCAGCAGGTCGACCAAGGCGGTGACCGAAGGCGCAATCGGAAGATCAGCGGCCGGCTCGACCGGCTTGGCCGCCCTGCGGACCTTGGTGGCCGCCCGCGCATGTTTTGTAAGTTGATCCTGGGTCCGGGTGCCCGGCGAGCGCTGATTCAGTAGCTCGGCGAGGTCCTCGACCTGGTTCACCGCCGCCGCAGCAACTGCCGCGGCTGGCTCGGCCATCCACCAGGCTACGGGGGCACAGAGCATTGCGCCCAGGCCGGCTGCGAGCGCAATGCGGCGCCGGCGCCGCCGCGCAACCGAGGCGCGAACGGCGCGCGACCGCGCTACCGCCCGGTAGACGGATTTGCTGCTCAGCGTTCTGCTGCCGTGGTTCAAAGCCTTTGACTCCGCGGTTCGACGAATGGTCGGATCGCAGGATCACACAGCCGCAAAGGGCCGCTTCCCTACAAGGTTAAGGTTTCGGTTGCCTCATATTGGGTCATCAGTGGCCTAGCCCGTTGCCCCCATTAGCCATCTGGAGGAGGCCTCATTGCGGGTCATTGTTCGAATTCGCTGCGCAGCGGACTCGTAGACGGGGGTACCCATGAGAGAGATTGGGATCGTCACTTTGCTAAGCGTCGCGGTCACCGCGGCTGCGCCGGGGCCGCGCGCCTACCGGCCGGCGGTCTATGTCACGCCCAAGACGACGCAGGATTTCGCCAGCTGCTTCACCCGCAAGGAAGACAAGCGAGGCGCCGCCTGGTGGTACGTGCCGCGTGAGAAGGGCGGCACCATCTCCAACCTTGGCGCCAAGAGCGGCGCGGCGACCTATTTTGTCGTCATCAACGACCGCGGAACGAAGCGCGAGATTGCGCTCGACCAGCGGAGTCCCGGCGACGGCCCGCGCAAGGCGTTGAACCAATGCATCTGAACGACGAGCTCCTGCTGGACCGGCGCCACTGCGCTCGCATCGCCGTCGCGTCGGCGATCACGCTGCGGCCTATTGGGGGCTTCAACCATCACGTCAGGGTCGAAGACGTGTCGACCGACGGCTGCCGGGTCGAGTTGATTGAAGAGGTCGAACTCGGTGAACCGCTGATTACCCGCTTCCCGGAGCTTGAGCCGCTGGTCGGCTCGGTGCGCTGGAAGGCGGGCGCGACCGCCGGGCTGCAATTTTCCAAGACGATGCATCCCGCCGTGCTCGATCACGTGGTGACGCGGCTGGTCTGAATCCTGCGGCCGTTAAGAAGTCATGTGGATTCCCGCTTGTTCACTCGACGAGCGGCAAATGCCGATGCAAACGGCCACGATGCGGGGGAATCTTTCCATTCTTGGCGCAATCTTGCTGGGGATCGCCTCAGCGGCCGCAGCCGACGAGCAGCCGATCTGTGCCGACCGGCCAAGCAAATCTACGGGACCCTGCACGGTTCCCCAGGGCAAATGGCAGATCGAGACGGGCCTGATCGACTGGACTAGCGACAAGTCCGGCGGCGTCACCACTGACACAGTCGGGTGGGGAAACACAGCGATCAAATATGGAGTGAGCGACAGGGCAGACGTCGAGCTGTGGATCACGCCCCTAGAGACCATGAAGGTCCACGCTGCGGGGTCGAGCGAGCATCATTCGAGCATCGGCGACATGCTGGTGCGCGTGAAATATGCGCTGACGCGTGACGACGCGCCGGTGCAGGTCGCGCTCGATCCGTTCGTCAAAATCCCGACCGCCAGCCACCAGCTGGGCAACGGCAAGGTCGAAGGCGGCCTCCTGGTTCCGATCGAAATCACGATCGGGAAGAGCCCGATGACCTTGTCCCTCGATCCGGAGGTCGACCTGTTCGCGGATGCAGATGGCCGCGGGCATCATGTTTCCGCGGATAATGTCGTCAATCTCGGCTTCGCAGTGAGCGACAAGTTGAACGTATCGACGGAGCTGTGGGCGATGTGGGACTGGGACCCCGCAGGCACGGGAAAGCAGGCCTCGTGGGACATCGCCGCGGCCTATCAGCCGACGAAGAGATTGCAATTCGACGCCGGTGCCAACTTCGGGATCAATCGCCAGACGCCGGACGTTGAACTGTACACTGGCCTGTCGGTGCGATTTTGACGGCAAGCACGGCCCGTTTGGTGTAAAAGGCCGGCTAGTATTGCATGGAGGGCGACGATGACCGGCATCCTCGACAAGTTTCACGTCGAACATGGCGCCCACGGCACGAAAGTGCTGGCGCGCTCGAATCAATTGACCCCCGATTGCCTGACCGATGAAGAGATCGATGCTGCGATTGAGATGCTGAAGAGCGATCTCGACACCTGTGGCCGAGAGATGAAGCGGCTGCTTGAGGTCAATCGTCGAGGTTCTTTGTTCGAGGGCTGGCCATCGCCCAGCGAGGTTGTGGACGCCTAGGTCAGGCGCTCAACATCTTCTTCACGCCGCGCGCCGCCTGCCGGAGCCGCTGCTCATTTTCGACCAGTGCGATGCGGACGTAGCTTTCGCCTTCCTCTCCAAAGCCGACGCCGGGCGCGACCGCGACATGCGCCTCGGTCAGCAGGCGCTTCGAGAATTCCATCGCGCCGAGATTGTGGAAGCGCTCCGGGATCGGCGCCCAGGCGAACATGGAGGCCTGGGGGACAGGGATCGGCCAGCCGGCGCGGGCGAAGCTGTCGACCAGGACGTCGCGGCGCTTTTTGTAGAGTGCGCGGTTTGCCTCGACGATGTCCTGCGGGCCATTGAGCGCGGCAACGGCCGCAGCCTGGACCGGCGTGAAGGCACCATAGTCGAGATAGGACTTCACCCGTGCCAAGGCCTCGATCAGCCGCGCATTGCCGACCGCGAAGCCGATCCGCCAGCCGGCCATCGAATAGGTCTTGGACATGGAGGTGAACTCGACCGCAACGTCCTTGGCGCCCTCGACCTGCAGGATCGACGGCGTCGGCGTTTCGCCGAAATAGATCTCCGCATATGCAAGGTCGGAGATGACGATAAGCTCATGCTCGCGGGCGAAGGCGACCAGCCGCTCGTAGAAGGCAAGGTCCGCGACATAGGCTGTCGGGTTGGAGGGATAGCCGACCACCAGCACCTTGGGCCGCGGGACGGTGTAGCGCATCGCATTGGTCAGCCGCTCGAAGAACTCCTCGCCCGGCGCCGCAGGGATCGAGCGGATCGCCGCCCCGGCGATGATGAAGCCAAAGGTGTGGATCGGATAGGAGGGATTGGGCGCGAGGACGACGTCGCCCGGCGCGGTAATCGCCTGCGCAAGGTTCGCGAGGCCCTCCTTCGAGCCCAAGGTGACGATGACTTCCCTGTCGGGATCGAGGGTCACGCCGAAGCGGCGCTGGTAATAGGCCGCCTGCGCCTTCCGGAGCCCGGGGATGCCGCGGCTTGCCGAGTAGCGATGAGCGTTGGGCTTGTGCGCGACCTCGCATAGCTTTTCGATCACGTGAGCCGGCGGCGCGCCGTCCGGGTTGCCCATGCCGAGGTCGACGATGTCCTCGCCACGCGCCCGTGCCGCGGCCTTCATCGCATTTACCTCAGCGAAGACGTAGGGCGGCAGTCGTCGGATCCGGTAGAAATCATCGTCCATCGGCCGACTGTGCAACCGATGCTGCAGTGCGGCAAGAAGTTAGGCGATCAATTCCGACGGGGCGAACAGCGGTTGCGGCTCGGCCGATACAGCGGTCGAAACCATGATCCCGGAAGTGAGCGTCGCGATCAGGAGCACGAGAGCCGTCCGTAGAAGGCTGTTAAGATTCATCTGCATTTCAAGTCTCCACCTTTCGAGCCGACTCGCCGGCTGCGTGCTACATTTGTAGCGCTACGTTTGTAGCGTTGTCAACTTTGGAGCTTTTCGGCACTCAGTCCCTGTAGGCCGGGAGAGACCAGCCCCAGATCATCGCGCCGCCGCGAAGGGCGAATCCGGCGATGGCCGCAATCGCTGCAGCCACGAGTAGCGGGGCGCCGATGAGATTGAGCGCGACGAACAGGCCTGCAGCGAGCGCGGCCGGAGTGACGTACAGTTCCTTCCGCATCAGTATCGTGGGCTCGCCGGCAAGCACGTCTCGGACGATGCCGCCGAAGCAGGCGGTGAGCACGCCCATCGCGAAGGCGGGAACGGGCGCGACGCCGAAGCCCAGGGCCTTGGCCGAACCGTAGGTCGCATAGGCCGCGAGCCCGGCAGCGTCGAACCAGTCAATTGCCTTCCTCGTCAATTGGCCGGGTTTCACGAACCAGACTGCCAGCGCCGCGCCGATGCAGATCAGCAACGTCGCATTGGTGCGCACCCAGAAGACGGGCGCGCCGATCAGCAGGTCGCGCAGCGTTCCGCCTCCGACTCCGGTCACCGCCGCGAAGAAGATGAAGGTGATGAGATCGAGCCTTTTCTCGGCCGCCAGCAGCGCGCCGGAGATCGCGAATACCGCGATCCCGAAAAGGTCGAGCAGCACCAGAGCGTCGGAGAAATGGGGAACGAGCGGCGCCGCCACTTAGCGGTGCATTTCCTTCTGCGCTTCCTGCAGCCAGCCGCGAGCTGCGACGCCCTGTTCGTGTGGAGCAACCCGCGCCGGCCTGGGCTTCGGCTGGTTCCCCGGGAAGGCCACAAAGATGATCGCGACGGCGAGGACGGCGAGCACTGCCAGGATCGCAACGAACGGGACCGTCGAAAGCCAGGCTTGCGGCGCTACGGGCTGGGTGCGCGGCTTGTCTTCGCGCGCCTTCCGGTAGCTTCGCTTGCGAGCCATTGCGCCGACGTAAGCGTCGGGCCTGGTCCAGCCGGACTCGGGCGCCGGAGGCGCAATCTTTTCGTCGCCTTTCACCAAAGCGCTAGGTGCGCTTCGCGGCAGGCCTTTGCAATGCTTCCGGGCGCGTCAGGCCTTCGGCTTGACCGTCAGCGTCGCGAGCGTCTTGGGCCCGCACATGACGGTCACCGTATCGACGCCTGAGCTATTGGGGATGGTAGCCTTGACGTCCCACCAATCGTCTTCGGCCCCAAAGGCCCCCATGTTGGGCGTAATGGTCGGGGCGATGGACGCCGTGCTTCCGGATACCTCGGGCGGGCCGAGCACGGCCTGGTAACGCGAGTCCGACCGATAGGCCTTGCCCTTGACGATGATGTTGCCGTCCTTGCCGCGCGAGGCCGCCCAGCCCTTGGTCTCGCTGTCCTTGAAGAAGCAGTGGGCCACCTTCTTCTTCACGGGCTGCGCCGCAGTCTGGTTGGCGGCATTATCCGACTTGCCGCAGCCGAGCAGCAGCGCTGCGGCGCCCGCAATTAGCAATATGCGCATGTGAACCCCTCCTGCCTCACATCAAGGCAGAAGGCGGCCGCAGGTTCAAGCCCGCGTTCGGCGGGCGTCAGCCGATCGGGTTGCCGCTCTCTTCCTGCTCGAACAGGTCGGCGACCACGTCGGCTCGGGCGGTCAAGCGGACCTTGTCGCCTTCTACCTCGGCGACCAGACCGCGCGGGATGTAATGATGGTGATCTTCGTGGGCGACGCCACTATCGGCGCGGATCAACTTGATGCGGTTTTCCTCGACCCGGTCGACGGTGCCGAGATGGACGCCGTCGGCGCCGATCACTTCCATATGTTCGCGAATGTCCTCGAAGCCGCTCATGACCTTCTCCTCGTTGGGGCAAGTGCTGAACGCGCGACTGGCGGCGGCGGTTCACGTCCGC
>Ga0070671_100002774_pt1 | contig 13606 bp, 9 predicted proteins | sample KBSS73metaG_FD_65341 | JGI IMG/M metagenome (GOLD analysis project Ga0070671, IMG submission 65341) | Switchgrass rhizosphere microbial communities from Kellogg Biological Station, Michigan, USA - KBS S7-3 metaG | ecosystem: Host-associated > Plants > Roots > Rhizosphere > Soil ...
GGCGGATCAAATCCATCAAGCCACAAATGGAATCGCTGTTGAATACGATCGGGTAATACCTTCTTCACCGGTCCAGCAAGAGTCGGAAGCAGCGGGATCTTTTCCTGAGTGTTTACAGGCAAAGCCCCGACGATCAAAACTCCGAGGATCAAAGCGACGCTTCCGATAAGGACAAATCGCTGCGAAAGTCGGCGGACGGCGACCAGGTAGAGTGTGGCATAGACCGCGCTAAAGACCATCATTTGGCCGAAATCCTTCAACACAAAGAATGGAACGAACGGCAGGATCGCCATTACGATCAAGGGGACGACGTCTTTAGCCCTCGGCAGGCCCCAATAGGTGCGAGCCAGGTTCTTGTATAGCACCGCAAGTATTGCGGCGAAGCCGATCAGGAAGGGAATTTTCGCAGGCTCCCAAGGCGTCATATTGCCGAGTGCTTTACCGGCGCGGGATGTAATAGCCGCAAGGATCAGTGGCCCAAGGGTTAATAGTACGATTAAGAATCCGTTCTTCTGCAGCAGGTCCAGGATCCTATCGCGTCTGATAAAAAGAAACGCTATAAGCATTCCAAGGATTCCGAGCAGAGGATTGACCGTGTTGCCGGAGAACAATACCTCGCGAAGCGAATCGGTGGCCGGTCGCGGTGTTTCTTTCGAGAGGTCCACGGGCGACGGCGGTGTAGCCGGAAGCCCCATTATTTGCTTCTTCTCGGGCGAGTACGTTTCCTGAATATAGTGAAGCTGCAGCGTCTTGATCTTTTCCTGGCGGGCCTCGGCTTTTTCCTTCCTCGAAGTATATTCAGGATCGCTGAACAGCCTGTACTGAATTGTCAGCCCGATCGAGAAAAGGAGAACAGCCGCTGTGTAGATCGTCCAATTTCCCTTGAAGTTAAGTACATGCTTTAAGAAGATCGGCAGGACCGCAAGAAAAGAAAGAAGCCCTAGGTTTCGAAAAGCGGTCAGAGGCGATGTTTCATAGCCGCGGATCAGCGCTCCATAGTAAATAGAATAGTGCGAGATGGCCGTAACAATTACGATCAGCACTAGTATGAAGAAATGTGATGACGTGCGGTTTTTCATCTACCTATTTCGGTTTCTTCTTTGCGGGCTTTGCCGGTGGAGCCTGCTTTGGCGTGTACTTGTCTCCAAGCAGCCCAAGTGTTCTAGCCTTCAAGATCACATTGGCAGCGACCGGTGCAGCTGTCTGGCCGCCGAATTTGCTGCCGATGTCTTCGATCACGACCGCGATCGCCACCTGTGGATTTTCGAGCGGTGCAATACAAATGAACCAGCCGTCCGTTCGGTTGAAGGTCACGTACTCCTTATACTCGACGATGTTGCCGCCCGCGTCCTTCTTCTTCTTAAGAACAAACATTCGCTCGCCGGTCTTCGGATCAAAACGTGGAGCGTCATCCTTTTCCGCCGTACCGGTTTTGCCGCCCGCCATTATTCCTGTTCCAGCGAGTGCAGCCCTAACCGCTCCTCCCGTTCCGCCGGCTTCCTCGGTCACGGTCGACATTATCTCGCGCACATCCGCCGCCTGCTGAGGATTTAAGACCTGCGAGAACATTTGCGGCTGCAAGTCGGCCTCGATCTTTGGTTTCATCAGACGGCCCTGCAGGTTTCCCGGAACTGACGCGATCATCGCCATTTGAAACGGTGTCTGCTGAGACGCGAGTCCCTGTCCCATTCCTTCCAGTCCGAAGTCGAAAAGCGTCAAGCTCTTTCCCACCACTATTGTCGAACGCGCCGGGCTTATCGAATTCGCGATACGCTTGTCGCTGGTGTTCCAGATATCGGGAAAATATCCCTGGGTCAAAGCGTCCTCCGGTTTATCGACCGCGGCTATTCCGAGGAGTCTCGCGGTTTCAGCCATGCGATCACGGCCGAGAAAATTGGCGAGCTCCGCGAAATATTGATTACTCGAAACCTTAAAGGCGTCTCGAATAGGAACGTCGCCATGGCAGATCTCACAGCTTCCGCCCGCGTCACAGATCGGGCGTGACCCTTTGGACGGCGTATAGCACTCGGGCGCAGGAAGATCGAATCCGAGAAAATCCTGTTTTCCGGCCCGGAACGCAGACATCATCGTCAGCGTCTTAAATGTCGAACCCGGCGTGTAATATTCGCGCATAGCCCGGCTTAAAAGCGGCTTGTTTGCTTTGTCCCCTTCGAGTCGAAGGGAATCGCCTCCGTCTTTTATTTCCGAGAGGCGGTAAGATGGGTTCGAATACATGGCAAGAACATCGCCCGTCTGCGGATTTATGACGACGATAGCGCCCTTCTTGCCCTCAAGCTGACTGGCCACGTAGGCCTGAAGGTCATGATCGATGGTAATGCGCACATCATTATTTTCGACCTCAGGCTTTCTGTATTTCGTCAGGATCTCCCACGCTTCAGGCATTAAGTCGTTCTCTTTTTTGAAAAGAGTTCGCTCGAGTCCAGGCGTTCCATAGTCGGTACCCAGCAGGTGAGCCATTTCCTTATCAAGCGGGAAATTCCTGACAATCCTTCCGTCCTGATCGACCCGGTAGTTAGCGAGTGATGCACCTAATTTACCTGTCCGGTCGAGGATCCATGGACGGAGACTCGCGGCGCCTGCTCGCCGGGTCCGCAGATCCTTGTACGCGAGGGCCTGAAATTCCTGATTGGTCTCGTCTGCGAAATAAACCCAGTAGACCTGAAACCCAAATACGCCGGCCGCCAATAGAACGAAGACGACCTGCCAGGCACGGATGCTGCGGTTGGCTATAGTTTGCGTGAGTTTCCGGGCTACTTCGCGTGGCAGATCGGCCTCAAAGATAAAACGCGGGCGGGCGAAATTATCAAGGAAAGACAACAGTAGAAAACCTATGAGTATGCCGACAGCAATGATATAGACAATCGTGAGACCGGCCGGCGTCCGTTCAAGGACCTGACCTCCAAAGAGATTCTCCGGTTTGTATTTCTGCCAATCGATCTGGGCAAGCAGGACCAAAAGATTCATTTGCCGGGCTCCTTCTCGTGTTCCGAGAAATCGAAATCGATACGGTTTTCAGTTGGTTTTGTAGCGAGATCACTAAAAGTGAGTTCCTTTTCACTGATCGGCGTTTCGATCGCTTTAAGCACAACGTCGTTCGACGCGATGGTCTTTTGTATTGGAGCCTCGTCGGATCGTTTTGCGAATTCAATCGGGTCTATGGTCTTTTCCAGAGCCGCATCTGAGGAAAACGCCTCCGTCGGAGTCTCAGTACGTTTGCTTGTAAATTCAAGTCCGTTTATTGAAACGGTGTCCGCTTGAGTGGGATTCGCGGTCTTGTCCGGAATCTGTTTTGGGACGTGTTGGAACGTAACTTCTACGGTACCGAAATTCACCTTATCGCCTTCATTCAAAGGTTCTGCTTTTCCATAAGCGATACGGCGACCATTAATAAAAGTTCCGTTGGTCGAACCAGTGTCCGCAAGGACCAGACGTCCTTCTGCGTTCAGAACCAGGGAAGCGTGAATTTTCGAAACGCTGGCGTCGTCGACAGCGATATCGTTCTCCTTGGTACGGCCGATACCTTTTCGCTTGTCCTGAGCAAATTCGACGGAGAGGACCTTAGGCTTACCTTTCTCCGTGAAACGCAGGACATATTTCTCGGCCGCAAGCATCGACCCTACATCCTCACCAGCCTTTTCCGCGGCGCCAGGAACGATCACGTGCACCGCATCGGCCTCGTCCTCATCAAGTATCTTGTCAAAACTGACGAACAGCTTAACTCCCTGCGTGAAATAATCGGGACGGACCTCGATAGACAATGGCTGGTAGGTGTAGTAACGCTTGTCGTTTATGTGATCGATGACCGCGGTAAGCATCTCGTTTTCGAGCTTTCTGAGAGATTCATCTGAATCGGTCGAAAACTTGTCCCACTGCATCTTCAGTTGGATGTTGTGCGGGATGAAATACCCTCTGCCATCGGTGTTTTCCGCCTCCGCATCGAGAAGTGCCTTCAGCCGTTCGATCAGTTCGCTTGTCGCCAGGCTACTAGAAGGCTTCCAACCTCGGCCGGTTAACCGGTCAAATATGTCTCCGATCTTGGTTAAAACTCCGCGAACGAGCCAATCCGGCGTGATGCTTTTCTTTGACGGAGGCTGTTTTTCGGGCATGAGACTCTCGAGGCCGCTGTGCCTTCTGGCGAATAACGGAATCTTAGCCGAAATTCGGGCTAATTGAAAGATTACAAAAGCGTTGCCTTTTAGTGTTTAACTATGTAAAATAGTTTTGGAAGCTGTTAAGCATTCCTCGTATTCTTTATTTGGGTCTGTATAAGACCAATTTAGAATATGCCATCCTACTGACCACCCTGACGACCTCTGTAGTGGCATCCGTAACAATTTATGAAGCAGAGAGCAATGTCCTCTGAAGCGGGCTTTTCATTGATCGAGCTCATGACGGTTGCCTTCGTGATCCTCGTCCTGGGCGGCATCTCGCTTTTTTATTTGACAGGGCACCAGAAGGCATATAAACCCGATGACGAATCGCTGTTGGTTACTGACATTCTACAGGAGGCCCGACAGCGTTCCCTGACAGAGCGCCGTACGATGCGGGTCGAGATCAATTTGTCCAATAATACCGCCAGGTTGATCGACGAGAACCAGAATGCCACGACGCCCGACGACGATGTCGTTCTAAAGTCCGTGAATCTGTTCAACAGCGCCGAGGTTAAGGTGGGTCCGATGCCGCAAAATATCGGGTATAACCCGCCCGAGCCGTTGCCCGCTCCCTTAGCAGTCTTTAAACCAAGTGTTTATCCGTCGAGTATCTCGCAAAACGTCTGCACGCTCCGGTTCCGAAGCGACGGCACGGTTGTCGATGCAGGAAACAATGCGACGGGGACAGGAGCTGTTATGACCGGTGCGACGATCCCGGTCTGGTCGCCAAAAGGAACGACTAGTGAGTCGACCATAGCTCGGGCGATCACTGTGATCGGATCGACGGGAACGATTAGGCTCTGGGAGTTTGATACGAACTTGACCGGAACCAATAAATGGAAAGATTCACGCCGGTATGGTACATACGGCGGTTCAGCGACACCTACGCCGACACCGTAGAATATCGATGATAAATTCTCAAGATCGAGGAAAACCATGAGAATCGTAAAGAAAAATGAGCAGGGCTTTTCGTACATCGATGTGATGATCGCGATCGTGATCCTCATGGTCGGCATACTTGCCATGCTTTCGGCTCTTACTGCCAATTTGATCCGCTCGTTCCAATCGGAAAAACGCGTGGTTGCAAAACAGCTCGCCCTTTCGACCGTCGAATCGGTCATATCCGCCAAGGAAATGAACCGCGTGGGCGTGATACAAGGTTTTGATTCGTTAAGAAATTCCGATCAGCCCGCGATTATCGACACTTCGACCGGCAACCAGATCTTTGGGATCTTCTTGCCCGGATTCAATCCGATCAGAGACGAAGATGGCTGGGATGGCGTTGCCGGAACGGTAGACGATGCGTGCGCAGTGGGCGGCCCGTGCGCTGTTGCTGGCCGCACGACCAATACCAGCACAGTGAAGGACGGTTATATGCGACGGATCATCATTACTGACATTGATGACCCGGAACGTCCGACCGCTTCAGGCTATCCGATCGCTAGGCGACGCGTCGAGGTTCACATTCGGTATTTTGCAAATCAGATAGCGATGGAGGAAGTTGCGTCCACCATTCTTACGAATTACGGAACCAGCCAGTAGCAAGAGGTAATTTACATGACTACCGATTCGAACAACAAAAAGGTGAAATTGCCTCGGTCTTTAATGGGCGGCGAAAAAGGTTTCTCGCTTATCGAATTACTGATCGCGATGGTGATATTCCTGCTCGTTACGGGGACGATCTACGGACTCCTTGAGGTCGGCCGAGCAAATCGCGACCGCTCCAGCCGTCGTTCAGACATTTTGAAGAACGCCCGCGTTTCGATCTCCCTGATCGGACGCGATGCGTTGAATGCAGGGTTGGGCTTCAATAAGAATGGGGCTCGAGTGCCTGACGGGTTCCTCGCGACGATGTTTAGCATTCCCGCTGACGGCGACACCAACCGGGACCTGTTGTCCTCGATAATGGTCGGCGACGGTATCTTTACGAACAATCTCTCAGCTAACCCGGCGACACGAACGGACGAGGTTATCTTTTGCTATCGGGACCTGGATTTCAATCCGGATCCAAATCCGCCGGCAGGAGTCCTCGCCACTGGACAGGTGATCCCGCTGGCGAACGCGACGCCGCAAGGCGGCAACCCGGCGTCAGCAGAACTTGTTGCCGACACAGTTAAATTTCCTACAGGGGTTACGGCGGCGAAGCAATACGACCTCTACTTGATCGAGAACGACACGGTCCAGGCGGCGATCATGGCAACGAACATAAATGGGACTACAAAGGTGGACGCGGCGCCGGGCGATCCTCTCGGCATGAATCAGCCGCTGAATGTAATAGGAGCGGGGGGCAGCCTCTTAAGAAAGTGTTCGGGAAGCAGCGATACGGACTGCATGGTTTATCTCAACACGACACTGACCCGCTTTTTCATGGTCGGTTACAGAGTACAGCCCGATGGAACGCTGGTTCGCATCGTTTACGGAAACAATCGCGCCGGCGGAGCAACCCAGCAAATACAGGTACAACCGCTTGCTTATAACATCGAGGACCTTCAGCTCAGATACGTGCTCGACGACGGTACCGTGACGGATAACCCCGTTGCCGGGGCCGATGAAATTCTCGGAACGGCCGACGACGACGAGAGAGCTGTGAACAGAGTTCGTCAGATCATGGTTACGATTAAGGTCCAGTCGACCGAAGCTGACGACCAGACTCGCAAGCCGGAAACTATCACTCTCAACGCGACATTTAGTACGAGGAACATGGAATACGACGCAGGATGATCTGCCAAGGCGGAAACGAAGATGAAAAACCGAATTAAAGAATCATTTCGATCTACAGCGTTGCGATTTAAAGAGTTCAAATCGCCCGATCTGAATAGCGAAGAAGGATCGGCGATGGTGATCGCACTGCTCATAATGATACTCCTTATGGGCTTTGTCGCTTTGGCTGTGACCAGAACGACCAGCGAGACGATGGCCTCTGGAAACGACGCGACCGAATCGCGAACATTCGACGCTGCTAACGCCAGTCTCGAGATCATGACGCGAAATTTCGACAAGATCTTTGATATCAAGTTGAACCCAGATCCCGTTGATCTTACCCGTGTTCAATCACAGGAGCCTCCGGGATTTCCGGAATACAGCTTCACCGCAAACGCCACGCAAGGCGGACAAGCGGTCAGACTTACGCGCGGATCACAGTCGGTAGTGATGAAAGGCGGGGCATTTCAGGGATTGAACGCCTATCAGACAGAATGGCAGTTAGACACCACGGCCACACATATTGCAACGGGCGTTCAGGTAGCACTTCGCAGAAAATTCCTTAACAACGAGATCCCGATCTTCCAATTCGGTATTTTTTACGATGACGACATGGAGTTCCACCCGGGTCCGATCTTCAACTTTGGCGGCCGTGTACACTCGAACGGAAACATCTTCCTTTCTGCCGGTTCGGGGCTTTATTTCTCCTCCAAAGTAACCGCGCACAACAATATCTTTACCGACGTAGGTAAGAACGGTAAGCCTTACAGCACCTGGGGTGACCAGGTGTATATCCGCGACGGATCAGGTGTTCCTACTCGTCTGGATCATACGATGGGCAGTGTCCTAACGGCGCCCGTGAACGGTTCGGCCGTGCCGAACTATGCTGCTCCTTTACCCCCGGCACCGACGGCTTACGTCAACGCAAACTGGAGCACCGGCTTGAATTATGCAGGAAGGTTCGACGGAAATCTTCTCGCAAATCAGCAGGAGCTGAAACTTCCTTTGAAGATCAACGCACAGATCAATGGACGCGCTGTCGATCTGGTCGAGCTAGTCAAACGAGGCAAGAATGTAGACACGACGACCGGACGCGGCGACCTTTGGGACGATGGTACGGGAACAGTTGCGGCTCCAAATCTCACGCCGGTTACGGCAACAACCAAAGATGACCCGATCACCGCGGGTGAGCGTTACTATAACAAAACAGGTATTCGTATCTCGCTGGCTGATCAGCAAAAGGAACTACCGGGCTGCGTGACTTCCACCGGAACCGCGGTTGCAGGCTGCGGGATTCGCCTCGACGGTGCTCCGAGCGGCGACGGAACTGATCCGAGCGGACCAACCGTAGCACGCGGCTATCAGCCCGTAACAATGTCGAACGGCTATGCGGCCACCGAGCTTAACGGCGAGCGTTTCTACGTACCGGGCCGACAGAACTGGATCAAGATCGAAACGGTCCAGTACAATGCGACTACACAGACCTACGACACACAGGACATTACAGCCGACATTCTTAGCCTGGGTTTGACTGAGCGTCCTCAAGATCTTGGACTCAACAAGTTTCAGGTTATCCAGAACAATTACAACACCAACCCCTTAAATCCTGATAGCCTGTCAGTGATCAAACTCCAGAGATTTTACATGAAGGGAAATTGGCTTTCGGCGACAAACACCGGAGCGGTCGGAAACACCGCTTCGCTTGTTGCACCTAACAACTTCATGTCGAATAACGCTAATTTGTGGACGGCCAACGTAACGTACAATTATGTCGAGCCGGCAACGGTCGCGAGCGGAAACTGCAACAACACAGGCAATACTGCCATAAAAGTGAACGGCGGTGTGTTTCCGAATGGTGTGACTGTACCGGTGTCCTGGGCGGATGCTTCGCACAGTACGCCTGACCGCCTCCATTGGAGAAATGCTGTGGTTGGAGCAGCCGCCACGGTGGAGTGTGTCGTACCGTTTCCGATCATGATGTTTGACACACGCGAGGGACTTTATAACGAGACGGCCACAGTCTTTAACAGAGACGGAGCTTACAAGGCAGCCAATGGTGTCTATAACGTTCCCTGGAACGGCGTCATGAGCATGGTCGATATCGACATCGCGAATCTAAAGGCCGTTCTGAGCGGCAATCTCGACGGAAAGTTTCCTGCTTCGGGTACTGCTTTCTCAGCTGCGAATAGCCGTGCTTTGAGGTCATCGGATATCCCAGCAGCAAATGGCTGGGTCGTCTACGTCTCAGATCGCCGGGGCGACCGCGACTTTGACGGCGAATATGATATGGAAGATATATTCGGCGGCAACGACGGTATTCTCCAACTTGGCGAAGACATCAATCATAGTAACTCGCTCCAGGCCGACTATCTTTGTACGGTAGGTGTTGGCGGCATTCTGGGAGCCCAGGAGGCCGTAAAATACTCAGCGACCGGGTTGTTCTCGAATCCTGCCTGTTCCGGCTTTGCGTGGGGATCGTATGTTTCGCCCGATGTCGCATCGTCGTTCGATCATCCTTTTTATCGACGGGGAATCCGCTTGATCAACGGTTCGGACCTGCCCGGCGGATATGACACCACAACCCCGTCCAATACCAAAGGCTTCACTGTTGCGTCGGAAAATGGCGTTTATGTTCAGGGTAATTACAACGCTGTCGGCGATGTGACCGCTGTGGGAAGCCCTTCGGACCCCGTTGATTACGCGCCGCAGGGAGCACGTGACGTGCCGGCCTCGGTCGCAGCGGACGCGGTCACGGTGCTTTCCAATGCCTGGAACGATGGGAACAGTTTCACCGTCCCGTTTGATAGTACCCAGCGTCCTGTCACCTCTCCGGCAGGAACGACGACCACGCGTTTTGCAATGCTCGCGGGCGATTCGATAACTACAATAGATGCTTCTCCGAATCAGGGCGGAAACGATACGCGAATGAACGGCGGTGTGCACAACTTCATCCGTTTTCTCGAGCAATGGAACACCCGTCTGAACTACTGCGGATCGTTGATCAACCTCTACAATTCCCATAATAACAACGGGACTTATAAGAACGGTAGCGCAACGGTTTACTCGCCTCCAACCCGTAACTGGGTGTTCGACGCTTCGTTCCTCGACATCAACCGTATCCCGCCGGGAACTCCGTTCTTCCAGCAGATACAAATAACCGGATTCCAAAGAATCAACAATTAATAGGCCTTTCAGGTGGCTTATTGCTCTACGGGTCGGCGATTTCCAGCCGGCCCTTTTTTTGGCAATGAAATACCCGCACACCTGGAACACGTGAGACATATCGAATAGGCGTATCATTATGAAACGTCCGGAACCGTGATTCCTCTCCACGCACATACCATTCCGCATTTTTGAACTTTGGCAATATAATGTCGTATTGAGGAATGGGTGCGGTAAACTGAAGTCTGCCGGACTTTGTGATTGATGCGTGAACTCTCATTGGATAATTGCCGGCTGGATAAGCGGTACGACGTTTTGCGGCATCTCGGGAAAGGGAGTTATGCAGAGATTTACCTCGCGCGCGACATTCTCGCTTCGTCGCGATCTCCTCACAACCTTGTTGTTATCAAAGCTTTAAACGTTTTTCTTCAGGACGACCTCGATGCTGATCTTGAACGTACCCTGGTTGAGAACTTCCAGAATGAAGCTATCGCCCTGGATCGCGTGCGCCATCCAAATATTGTATCTAGGCTAGGCCATGGCACTGCAAGAGATCTGCGCGGTGTTGTATTTCATTACCTTGTTTTGGAGTATCTTTCGGGCGGCGATCTTCTAAAAGTGGTAAAGCAGGAGCCTCTCGAACCGCGACAAGCATTCAAGCATCTGGAGCAGGTGTGCGCCGGGCTGAAACACGCCCACGAGCGCGGAGTAATTCACAGAGACATCAAACCGCAGAATCTTCTGGTCGCGAATGATGGACAAACTGTAAAGATAACGGATTTTGGCGTTGCTCGCTTTTCACATGCCGATTCGCCGATAACGCGGGTCGGTACGAATGTTTATGCTCCGCCCGAGCACAGTCCGGTTTTCTTTGACGGAGCGGGCGTGATGACCGTTGCCAAGCTGACGCCGGCAGCCGACATATACTCACTGGCAAAATCAGCGTACATGCTGGTTACAGCTGAGTCTCCTCGATTTTTCATCAACCAGACTATCACCGATCTGCCGGCGGATTCGCGAAATTTTGATTGGTCGGATGGATTCTTAACAGTCATTAAGAAGGCCACCCAAAGCGACCCGGCCATGCGGCAACAAAACGTTGACGAATTCTGGACGGACCTTGCTGGTGTCAGACGGACGCTGGAGGAGGAAGAGTTTCCAACTTCGATCCGATCAGCAAAAGATGTCTCTCCTCAGGCTCACGTATCGGCCGGATACTCTCCGATCGCTCCGATGGAGCCGAAATTCAATACTTCGAGGGATCTTCAAAACCGGTTTCCCGCACTGGCGGTTGATCCAAGAAAGACCATTAGTACTCAATCCGACCTCGCTCAGTTTGATTTGGAATCAGCCGAGCCGACAGGACCCGGCGTTAGGATGCCTGCAGTGCAGGAAAGTCGGATCGAGTTAACCGTCACCGGCGCGCCAAAAAAGCGCCGAAGGTTCCTTGCGAAAGTTGCCGCATTTATTGTGTTCATTTGCATCTTTGGCGGAATTCTTTACGGAACGCATTCCTATCTGAAGAACTCAGGCCTGCTGCCGGGTATCAAGACGATGAAGCAGCAGACCGCCACTGCTAACTCGGACATTAATCTGCGGCCCGCTCCGAATATAAATAACGATCCGATTGGGTTGGTGACAAAAAACTCAAAGGTCCGGATTGTCAATTCGCAGAATAACTGGTATCAAGTTGATGTGGTTGAGCAGGGGCGGCCCAACGCGAATCAGGCAGCGCTTGGCCGCGGCTGGCTCAACGGAAAATATCTCGATCTCGATTAGGAATCAAGAGGAACAATAATTGAGCGTACTCGACAAAGTTAGACGCTGGATAGATGGCGAAACCGCCGAACTCGTTCTCGAAGAGGCTGCGCGCAACGCTCAGGTAAAACCTCGAAGCCCAGCGGAGGAGTTTATCGTAAAGATCGCTCGCGCCGTTGAAGAAGTGATGCAGCGTGAGCTAGTTCCGCTGCCGCAGGGGACCACGATCATTCCGAGCGAATATGCGATCTTCTTAAGCAACGACGATGATAAGGATTGGCAAGGCGTGAAACGAAAAGGGCTGGAGCAAGGCCTTTATCACATACTTGCGGAACGAGCGAGGGAGATCGCCGGAAAGAAAAAACTCGAAACAAAATCATTTGTGATCGAGCTGCGGGTTGACGGAACCTTGGATAAAGGCGAGGTACGCGTCCAGCACAGTTGGGAGGATTCATCGGGCAATAAAACGGGAGTTCTTGCACGACCCAAACCTGCACCGGAACAAAGTTCGAACTACCAGCCGCCGGCCCAGAATCCTTTCAATCAACCGCAGACCAACAACATTCAACCCGTTCCCCAAACACCGAATTTTGTTCAGAACCAGACGCTTAGCTCGATGTCCCCGCCCCAGACGGTTCCGCACGGTTCTGTTCAACAAGTGATGCCGCAGCAGCGGGCAGAAGATCAGGAGATCATGACGCATGTCCAGAAGCGGCAGGCCTCCGAACTATATCGGCTTGAGATCTGGCGAAACGGTATTCGCCAAAACGTAGTCCCCATATACCAAAAAGAAGTCGTGATAGGCCGTGGATCGAAATCCAAGCCTGTGGACATTTCTCTTGCGGGTGATGTCGAGATAAGCCGCCGGCACGTAATTCTGATCACGGACGGAGGCGGGAATTACTGGGTGGTAAACGAAGGAAGAAATCCCGCGATGATCAACAACTACGAGCTTGCTCCCGGACAGCGCGTAACTCTTTCACCTGGTACAAACCTCGCCGTCTGCAGTTATGTACTTCGTATTCAACCAAAATGATCAAAGGGGAATCCCCGCTTTTCGATCAAACTTATTAAGTCGTCGACCGTCTGGGTGGATCGCTCGAGTATTTCTTTAGTGTAGCCGTACTTAACTGTCCGCTCCGCGAATTCATCAAGATCGAGAACTTCGTAATTAAGTCCCGAATCCGCAAGGACGTCGATGTCCAGATCAATATAATCTAACACTCCATCCCGCAGCACAGCCGGAGTCGCGAAGTTGCAATAGAAACTTCGCAGCTTACCTTCGGGTTCATGGAATCTGAAAACGTTGTACCATCGATCTGGCCAATAGAACTCGTAGGAGACAGTGCCGCGTCTGATAAAGCCCAGTTTTTTGTGATCTACATCAAAATCGAAGATTCCCTTTGCGACAATGACTCCGTCGCGGTTTTCAATTAATTCGGCAGACCAGCTCTTACCGATCCGTCCATCGAACTTTCGGGAGTTTATTACAATCTCCATGTTCACACCGTAAAAAGCTGGAAGTTATTTCAGATCAAGATCAAAAAAGTGCGGTAGGCTACTGACGCTCTGTCCGGACGATCAGGACTGAACAATGAGCATGATGTACGACCGAGTCGGAAACCGAGCCCAACAGAAGTCTTTCCCAACGATTGTATCCGTGCGAGCCGACAATGATAACATCGGCGCGCATCTCTTCCGCGGTCTCGACAATGCGGCTTTCGGGGGTTCCGAATAAAACCTCTGTTAACACGTTTGCCTCAATGTCAGGGAAATAACTTTTTATGCGGGAACCGGTTTCATCGAGGACTTTT
>Ga0070671_100002778_pt1 | contig 13599 bp, 8 predicted proteins | sample KBSS73metaG_FD_65341 | JGI IMG/M metagenome (GOLD analysis project Ga0070671, IMG submission 65341) | Switchgrass rhizosphere microbial communities from Kellogg Biological Station, Michigan, USA - KBS S7-3 metaG | ecosystem: Host-associated > Plants > Roots > Rhizosphere > Soil ...
CGAGATGCCCAGCATCGACTGGAGGTCGCGCACCGAATAAGTCTGCATCCGACGGCGTTACTTCCTTGCTCGTGCACGCACGGGCGCGGCCGGCGCTTCGGCCGCCGCCGCGCGCTTCGGACCCTTGCGGGCCTTAGTCTCGGCGGGTTCGGCCGGCGCGCTGGGTTGTGCGGTGGGCGCCGCCATGGCGCGCACCGCCGCTGCCTTCTTGCCGCCCAGGCTGGCGCGCAACGCCTCCATCAGGTCGATGATCTGGCCGCTGGCGGGCTCGGGCGCAGCCGATTCGGCGATCTCGTTGCCGGCGATCTTCTGGTCGATCGCGCCGAGAATGCGCTGCTTTTCCTCGTCGACAAACGCGGCCGGGTCGTAGTCCTCGGCGGCGATCTGGCTGATCAGCTGCAGCGCCAGATTGAGCTCGGCCTTCTGCACATCGACCTTTTCGATGTCGAGGTCCTTCATCGAACGCACTTCGTCGGCATACAGCAGTTGCTGCAGCACGATGCCGTCGTCGTTAGCACGGACCTGCACCACATACTCCTTGCCCTTCCAGGCCCAGCGGGCCAGCGCGCAGCGGCCGCTTTCGCGCATGGCCTCGAGCAGAAGGCCGTACGGCTTGGCACCGCGCTTGTCGGGCGCGAGAAAGTACGCCTTGTCGTAGTAGATCGGGTCGACGGCGCTGAGCGGAATGAAGGCGACGATGTCGATCGTGTGGCGCGCTGCGTTCTCGAGCGTCTTCAGCTCGTTGGGCTTGAACATCACGTAGCGGTCCTTCTCGAACTCGTAGCCCTTGACCATGTCGGCCCGTTCGACAACCACGTTCTCCTTCAGGCAAAGGTACTGCTGCTTGACGCGCGAGCCGCAGGTGTGGAGCAGGTTGAAGCTGACGCCCGACGAGCTCTCCGTGGCCGAGTAGAGCTTCACGGGAATCGACACCAGACCGAAGCTGAGGGACAGGGACGCGATCGAGCGAGCAGCCATGAAGCACACCTGCGGGTTGCTTGAAGGGCCGTCAGCGTACCACCGCCGGTGCCACGTTCGGGTTGCCGTCCGCTGCGTCCGTTGCGGCAATGCCGCACACCGGGCCCGTGTTCGCAGCCGTCTTTGCAGGGCTCATCGGCCTTGCCATGAGAGCGGCGGCGTCCAGTTCTAGAAGAGAACGTGGCGGAGCTTGAAGATCAAGCCGCCCACGAGTGCGCACAGGAGAACAACCCAGAACCAGACGGGCAAACGAGACAGCAGCGGGGGCCTGCGAGGACGCTGTGGCATGGGCATGGGGATCGCCTTCCAGGCTCGGCAAATCTCAAACCCGCAAGAGGAGCCGATCCGCGAGCCGTGGCGGGACGATGTTGCGCGGTGGCCTGTCGATCCTAGCTGGCGCCTGCGTCGTGACCCTCGATTGCCACACCCCATTGGTCAGGCTTAAGCCGTGGCGTGACAGAGTGCCGCCGGCTCGGCTCTAGGCGTGGCGCAGATCCGCTTTATGCGGACTGGCGCTTGCTGGCCCAGAGGGTAAACGGGGATGTCGCGCAAGCTGGCGCCTTCCACGATAGGTGTCAAGCTTGGGCAGCCGGGACGCTCGTCGCAGGCCGCGGCGGCATCGACAAGAACGCCAACCTTGCCGGCGGCATAAACCGGTTTGAGATTGTCTCGACGGCCGATCCGGCGACCGAGGTCGGCGGCCGACGCGCGGCGGGTGCTCGTCTACGACGTCGTGAATCGCGGCAACAAGCTCGCGCAATCGGCCTTCATCGGCGGCGGCGTCGGTCAGCGAAGCCGGGGTGACGTGAGCGGAATCGTCGTTCCGCCGCCGGGTAAATTCGGGCACGAACTCTTCGCGGCTGAGCCCAGTGAATCGGTGTCGGTTCAGTTCACGCCGCCTGCGAATGTGCCCGCGATGAGCGGTGCCACCGGTACCGTGTCGCCCGATGCCGGAACGATCCGTCGCGACGCTGTACACGGGCCGCGTGACTACGCGACCAAGTTCGGCGCTCTTGCGGAAGCGCTGGTGGCGCAGGGGTTTCTGACGGGTCTGGAGGACCACGGAGGCGTAGCCGGCCCTTTCAGCCATGGCGATCGCGGCCAGGGTCTCCGACAGCGTGCCGATCTGGTTCGGCTTGATCAGGATGGAATGGGCGGCGCCACGCGAGATGCCTTGCTGGAGGATCTCGGTGTTGGTGATGAAGAGGTCATCTCCGACCAGCTGCGCCCGCCTGCCGAGCTTCGCGGTGAGAAGTTCCCAACCATCCCAGTCGTCTTCGGCCATCCCGTCCTCGATGGTGACGATCGGGTAGGCGTCCACCCATCGGGACAGGTAGTCGACGAACTGCGGGGAGTCGAACTTCCGGCCCTCGGAGGCCAGCTCGTAGGCGCCGGCCTTGTGAAACTCCGAGCTGGCGACGTCCAGCCCGAGCGCAATGTCCCGGCCCGGCCTGAAACCCGCCTGCTCGATCGCCACCAGGATGATTTCGATGGCCGGCGCGTTGGAAGAGAGGTCGGGCGCAAAACCGCCCTCGTCGCCCACCGCCGTCGACAAGCCCCGGCTCCTCAACAGTCCCTTCAGCGCATGGAAGACCTCCACGCCCCATTGGATAGCCTCGGAGAACCGTGGCGCGCCAACTGGCACGATCATGAATTCCTGCATGTCGATGTGGTTGTCGGCATGAGCCCCACCGTAGCGAACGCCGTTCTCGACCCGCACGCCCTGGTGCTGGCGGGTGTAGTCCTGGTGTGCCTCGGTGACGCGCACCGCCGGGAAGCCGGCGTCGAGGAACGGCACCTGGTCCCCGCCCCGGCCATAGCGGTCGGTGCGGTAGACCATCTCGACGCGCAGGTTGGTCAGATGGCGCTCGGCCAGCGCCGCCATCAGGCGGGCGATGTTGCGCGACGGCGAGTCGATCTCGCCGCCGTTGTAGCGCCGGCGATTCGCCTGCTGCGGGGTCTCGGTTGCCTTGGTCCCTTCGGAGAACACGCGCACCGTCGATTTGTCATGCACGCCGTCGCCGCCGCGCGAATTGCCGCCGATGTCGTTGCTGAGGTCGGCCTGCACGCGCCAGTCGTAGCAAAACCGCCCGATCCCAGTCGCACCCTCTCATGGGCCGGGATTCGCCAAATCTTCCTCCACGAAGCGCAGAACGGCCTCCATCAACGCCTCGCGCGGGTAGTCGTTCCGGGTCACGAACATCGCCCCGAGCGTGGAGTGAGTGCGGGCGATCGGCACCGCCAGCGCCCAGTGATCGGCGTTGACATAGCCCATGAGCGCACTTCCCGGCACGACCTGGTCGTAGAAGATCATCTGGCTATCGTTGCGCGCATCGATGCGGGAGAGCTTGTCGTAGCTCGACGTCAGGATGGACGAAATCCGTTCCGGCTTCGGAAACGTGACGAGCGAGTAGTAGCGCATGTCCCGGGGCAGCGGGTTCTGCGCAAGCCATGCCTTGCGTGTGCCCGTCCGCAGGCTGTCGACGCCGCCGCCATCGCCTGAGCCGCAGGTCGCTCCCGGAAAGTGGCGCAGCAGGTCGGCCTGGTATTGCTCCGCATCGTTGGCCAGCGCCGATCCGCCGACCGAGCCGGCAGCGCTCACCACCGCCGCGACGCGGTGGCGGATTTCCGGGTACGCCACCACCGACTCGAGTATGTCGGGCGCGCCTTTGGAATAGCCGACCAGCACGAGGCGCGGTGCTCCTGTGTCGGTGGGCATGGCCATGATCTGGTCGCGAATCTGGCGTGCGTTGCTCGTCGAGCTGGACAACGCATCGACGTCCAACTGCACCATGTCATAGCCGAAGCGACGCACGTGCGATGCCGTGGTGCCGGGCGTCTGCAGCCATGCCTTGAAGCATTCATAGCCGATGCCGGCAACGATCGCTGCGATCAGGCCACGTTTCGACGAGCCGAGATCGACGGGCTTGCCTGTGCCTGCCGGCTCGCTGCCGATGCGGCTCAAAGCCTCTTCGCATGGGCGGCCGTCAGGCACCTCGTTACCGCGCGCCTGCAGAACCGCGCAGTAGATCTCGCGGAAGCGCGCCCGCTTGTCCTGCACACCTGCCTGGGTGGCCGGAACGAGCGCCAGCGGGGGCGTCTCGGCCGAGTAGGGAATCAGCGGCCTGGTCGAGCATCCCGCAGCCACCAGGCCGGCGGCGATGGCGAGCGCCGGCAGGCCCCACACACGGGCGGCGTGCGGGCCTCGCGCTTCTCGGACGCCGTGTGGTTGGCGGGCGGTGTTGCTTGTGCACATCGTCGACTTCCTGACTTGCTGAGAACTTGCCGGCTGTTCAACGGTAGTAGCGCCAATCGAACACGAGGCGCAGCCCCAGGGACCACACAGTGTGCAGGTCCGGGGTCGGCCCCCCCTGCGGAAACACGGTCATGCCGCCGTGCGGCACGTCGGCGGCGGCGAACAGCTGGAACACGACGGACGAACTCTGGTTGGTCGAGAAGGCGCGATAGGGTCGGTACTCGAAGATCGGCAGGTCGTAAGCCGTGGACTTGAAGTTGACGATGCGAAACGTCTCGCCGGGCGCGTTGCCGGGCACGAGCAGCTGATCGCGCCCGGAGTTGCCATAGAAGACCAGGCCCAGCTCGCGTCCGAGGACGAACTGGAACCGGCCGATCGCCGTCGACCATCCGCTCTGCCACGGGACCAGCCCGCCATTGACGGCGGTCACCGCCATGCTGGTGTAAGCCTCGCGGTTGACCAGGTACAGCGGAGACATCAGCAACAGGTCGCCCGGGATCAGATAGAACGGCATCCGGAAGCGCAGCGACAGTCCCGGTCGGGCGGGGATGGCGGCGGACAGGTTGCCGGTGACCAGGCCACCCGTGTTGTCGTTGTAGCGATTTCTCGACGGCCCGTCCGAGCGCAGTCCGATCGAGGCGTACACCAGGCCATCGCCCGCCTCGCCCATCACGCCGTCCAGTCCGAAGCCTGCGCGGAACGACAGGTCGAGCCCCGCCATTGCGCCGCGCTGGCTCTGCGAGGCCACGAAGCCGCCGTCGACCGCGCGCCCGTCGATGGCCCCGGAAAGACCGACGAACAGTCCCACCTCGCTGCGAAAGCGCGGCATGGCGCCGAGGCCTGGACCCAGGCTGGGCACGGGCGTCGTGGCCAGGTTCGCCTCGAAAAGGCGAACCTGCTCGGGCTGCACGCGCAATTCCGGATCGCGACGCGGCAGCTTGTCGTTGCGGCAGACGTCGAAAGGGTCCGGCGCCGCCGGCGCGGCCGTGGTGTGCGCAAACGCAAATCCTCCGGGCCGGTTGGATGCCACATCCAGTACTTGCTCGAGGCTGGTGCGCACGCTCTTGGACGCTACATCGGCGTCCTCGGGCCGCATGTGGGCATCGCCCATCAGCACGATGGAGTGGCTGCCGCCGGTCCAAGTGAAGACCTCCAGCCCGTTCTGGTTGTAGTAGTCGTGCGTCCCCTGTCGTTGCGACGGGTTGCCCCAGGTGCCCGCAATGTGGCCGGCGGCGAAGACGTCCTGCAGGAAGTGAAGCGCAAACGCCTCGTCGGCCAAAGCCGCTCGCGCGAGCGCGGCCCGCTCGGCGGAAGACAGCTGCGGCTCATTGCCCAGCCGGCTGGCCTTCTGCAGCGCGCTCAGATGAAACCAGGAATACACGCCGATCGCGCTGATCTCCGAGCCCACCTGCAAGGCCAGCATGGCATAGTCGCTGCGGTCCAGCCCGGTATCAGGACGTGCGAGCAGGAAGTGCGCATTGTTCGATCCGGCGCGCGTCGCATAGTCGGGATCGGCGCGCTGCAGTCGGATGTCAGCCGTGCGCAGCGCATTCAGGCGCCGCGCGTGCACGGCCTCGCTCTCGATGCGACGCTGGGTGTCTTTCAGCACGTCGGCGGAACTCTCAGAGGCTTCGGGCCGCGCCGTCACCGGAATGCGCGCGAGATCTTCCTTCAGCTGCGCGGCGATGTCGGCGACCTGCAGGATCCATGGCGCCGTGCGTGCCTTCTCCAGCATCTCGCGGCTCGAGCACGAATGGTCGCCTGCGATCGCGCTCAGCGCCGCCCAATCAATGCATGAGGGCGCCGTGCCTTGCTCGCTGTCGCCACCGCTGGCGCACAGGCGCTGTTCGTCGCCCACGCGCGCGTCTTGCCACAGGCGATCGAACACGGCCCGGTGTTCTGCACTCAGCCGCTGGGCGGCCAGCAAGGACAGGTTCCGGTGCTCGGGATAGACCCAGGACCAGGCCGGGTGGGACAGCATCCCGAGGATCAGCACGGCAAGCAGCCGCAGCTTCCTTGCGGCGAGTGTCGACTTCACGGCTCAGCTCCTGTGTGTCTTCGCCACGTTGCTGGGATCCGGGCTGCCGCCGGTACGAGTCCACGCACTGTGACGCGAAAACGCTCCCCGAAGAGGTCGAAGTCTATCCGGGGCCCAGGATGAAGCGCGCTATTCCGCTTCCTCGGCTGCAGCGGGAGGAACGCAGGGGCATCAAGCCGCAAGGAGCGACTGCGCGTGGTGCTGCAAGACCTCGGGCGTGACTGCAGCGGGCGCCACGACCTCGCCGGGCGTCCGGCGTCGATGTGTTCTGCGATTGCGACCCGAACGAGCTTCGACCCTCGGCCTCGCGTTGCGGTACCGCTGGGGGCACGGGGCTCCACGAGTCCGTGGCGTGGTCTGCATGCGCGGGCTGCCCGGTGAACATCCCCTTCCCATGTCGTCTTTGCGCGACCTTCTTGCCGGACGGAGCGATCGCGGCTGCCTGGGAAGAGCGTGAGCGCGACTCGATTCGCGTTGGACCGCAGGCTACTTGCCGGCCTTCGGTTTCCCGTGAGGCGCAGGCTGCACCGCGGCCTGCGCGGCCGCCTGAGCGCACGCTGACACGTCCTTCGTCGCGCCCTTCGTCGCGCCCACCACCGACGGAACCAGCAACGAGAGGCCGCCGGTTGCGACGCCCACGCCGACCTTGGCCGCGCCGCGGACGGCACCCTTTGCGCCGACGCCCATCTGCGGGTTCTGCAAAGGCCCGCTGATCTCCATGAAATCGGTGGCCAGATTGGCCGGGTTCAGGCCGAGCCCCTTCTTGACGCTCGGTCTGAGCTCCAGCCTCAAGGTCTGCTCGACCAGGTTGATCACGCCGCTTGCCACGACCGCCACTTCCCGGGTCTCGGCCGCGATCGAGCGATCGATCGACGCGACGCCCCGGCGCAGCGGCAGGTTCACCACCACGCATTGCACCGCCAGCTCCCGATCCGCGGATCCCTTCGGTATCAGCAGCTTGAGCATCGTCATGAGGATGTTGCGATCGAGCGCCGCCGCCGTGCCGCCCGCAAGCGTTGCGTCGGAGGCGGCGAGCAGCAGGTTGCCGTTCGCAGACGCGGCGAGCTGCTTCGGCGTTGCGCCGGCCATCGCCAGGTTCGCGGAAAGATTGATCCGACCCCCGAGGAAGTGGCCGCCACCGGCCATGGCGACATCGAGCGCCTCGACCGAGATCGACTTCGCATCGAAGAACACATCGACGCGCGGCGGCGCGCCCGCAGCGAGCACGAGATTTGCCCGGCCGCGGACCCGTCCGCCAGCGACCCCGAACTCGACGTCGTCGAGCAGGATCCGACCAGGGGGCGACGAGAGACGGGCGCGCACTGCTGACAGCAACGGCGTCTCTGGAAGTCGCAGGCCCTCCGTCTTGAGCTCGACGTGGAGGTCGACACCGGGAACGGCGGTGAACAGCAAGGGGGTGTCGGCGAACCGCGGCCCAGGCGCCTTCCCGGCCGTCCGCCCGGGCTCGCCGGGCTTGGTCATCGACGTGACGGGCCTGAGCTTCGTCAAGTCGATCAGTTTCGATGTCAGCGCCGCGTCGACTCGGGGCCGCGGCTGCGCGGTGTTCAGAGTCATCCGGCCGTCGAGGGTCTGACCGGCGATCGACACATGGAGCGGATCGGCACGCAGCTCCCGCCCCGCGTGCCGCACGCGCGCGCGCAGGGCGAGCGGCATCGGCACCCTCGCAGCATCGGATCCGAGCGGTGCAAGCGCCGCCGCGCTTGCGAGTTCGGCCGACACGTCGGCAACCGCGGTTCCAGCGCGCTCCCCGGTTCCGATGGCGCCCTTGGCCGAGACCGTGGCGCCGTCGCCCGTGAGCCGCAGGTCAAACGGCCAGTCCTCCTTGCCCTCCAGCAGGATGGCGCCTCGGCCGACCTGGCCTTCGACCTTCCAGCGCTGCTTGCCGATCGCAAGTGCCAAGGCGATCTCGATCTCCCGGTCGTTGCTGCGCAGGTCGAGGGATTCGATGATCAGCATCTGCGGCGGCGACTTGCTGCCGTCGCGGTAGGCGACAAGCACGTCGGATGCGACAACTCGCTTGAGGTCGAACCAGGGCGCTTGCCCATCGGCAGGCGCGGGCTTCGTGTCGGCAGCCGGCGACGTGGGCGGAGTGAACTGCCAGTTGTACCGACCGGCGCCATCGGCCTCGAGCAGCGCATCGACGCCCTCGACGTCGATGCGCAGAATGCGGAGCTCGCCCTTGAGCAGCGCTCCCGGCGACACGTCGATCGCGGCGCGCCGCACCGTGGCCATGTCGACCCGCGAGCCCCAGGCCGCATTGCCGAGCACGACGTCGCGGACCTGGATCGCGATGCTCGGCAGCACTCGGATCGACAAGCCGCCATCGATGCGGAACTCGCGACCGGTCGCGGCCTTCACCTGGTCCGCCAGGAGGACCGCCAAGCGCGCCGGCGGAAAGGCAACGATGACGGCGACGTAGATCGCGCCAAGCACGAAGCCGATGCCGCCCAGCGCGATCGCGAAGATGCGCAACCAACCCCGCTTCGGTCCGGCGTCGGTTTGCTGGTCAGAAAACGGTCGACGACCCACGCTCACAGGACCTTGAAGGGGATGGCGCCGAAGAATAGGCCGAACGCCGACATCTCGCAGCCTTTTAAATTTCGCCGCGATGACCAGGTATGCGATCGATGGCCTGCGAGTCAGGTGCGGATCGCTTCGCTTGTGCTCAGGATCCCGTCGTTTTCCCTTTCGCTCGGCCCGTTTTTTTCTGCGAATGACGAGGAGAAGTCCGAGGTGAAACGCCCAAATTTCTCGTCGCTGGGAGCATAGCCATCCTCCTCTGGAAGGTCTCGCCGGCGCGTGCCGCCACCGACTAAAGAGAAACTACGAGCAATTGGTTCAACCCCGCTTCGTGGGCAAGCAGCTTAACCGCTTGAATCTTCCGAAGTTGGCAAGGTAGTGCCGTAGTTTCACGGTAGATGCGCTAACCAGACACCCCACTGAGTTCTAGCTCGTGATGGGGCATTCGGTCAACGCGCCCCCGTTTTTTCCACTGCTTAGCCCCACAGTTGTCGATGATGAACATGCATCATGCAAGCCGTGGAGCTCTTAAAGGCAGGTTTTATGGTGGGTACGAAATGCAAAAGGCATTAAACCCCGTATTTCCTGGTCATCCGGCGGAAGCGGTGTCCTCCCGCTCCTAAAGTTTTATGCGGGCTCGCGGTTAATCGGCATCTTCAACGGGCCAACGAACGGGCCTTCGCCTTTTCGATCAGCGCCGGCAGCCACTACGCCGAGCGATGGTGGCGTTGCCTGAACTCGGTGTACCGTTTGGCCCATGCCCGCCGTCGCTGCAGTTCTGTTCGCGTCGTCAGCGGCGGCAATCTCTTGCGACCCTCGCTACTTTGAATTTGGATACTTCCGGGAGCTCAATCGCTGCAAGCGTATTCGGCGTCGACGGCCCGCTCGAATGAATGTCTGCTCGCCAAGGCCTCGAAATGGCACTTCCGACAATCATTGCAGCCGACCAACCTAGTCGGCCGCCAATATGTAGGCGGAAGCGGCCGACCAGAAGCGCCGCCCCTCGAGTCTTCCGCCGCAGACAGTAGGGGACCCGCGGCGATATTTCAGAAAGGTGGACGTCCAACGTCAAGAGCGAACCCGTGCCGACATCTGCTCCATCAAGACAGAAAACGGACGCGGGAGATTGGGATTCAACTCGCCGCGCCGCGCCCCGATATCAAGGCAACGCATAGAACCTAAAGAAATCGCAGCCTGCCTGCGCGACGCACTGCAAGCCATAACCGCTCCCAGGTTCTATGAGACCGAGCGCGGGTTTCAAGGGCAACTGCTGGTCGAGCTGGGCCGTCGGCTCAACCTGGCTGCGCCGGCCCTGGTCGAGCAGGAGTATCAGAAGACCAAGCTGCTTCACGGATTGACGATCCGGCCCGACATCGTGATTCACGAGCCGTTCGACCCCGAGCGGCACCGGCACCGCGCCGACGGCAATTTAGCCGCCATCGAGCTCAAACGCCGCGGCACGCCGGCGCGCTCGCGCGATGACTACACCAACCTGGCCACCATGCTGCGCGTGCTGCGTTACCCCGTCGCATTCTTCATCAACATCGCATCGACGCGGCCGCATGCGCACCTGACGCCGCCGGAGGCGGAGGGCGGCGTGATCGCCTTCGCCGTTTCATTGCGCGCTGGGCGCATGCAGCTGGTCGAGGAACGCGGCTAGGCCTTCTTCTTCCACTGGGTGCTGAATTTCAACACCCGGTTGAAGGCGAACGGATCGCATTGCTTTGCGCCCATCATCTGGCAGACATCTGGCACGCGCCGGTTTTGCCGCGTCAAGGTTGGTTTCGACACTTCCGACGTGACCACGGTGCGATTGGCAACGTCGGCCAGCGCATAGGCGATGAGAAAGGGATCACGGCCGAGCTGTTCGGCTTCGGTGTCGGTCAGATTCGGTGCGTAGCCCTTGTTGATAACGCTCTGCACGAGCGCGGCATTGACCTTCTCGTTGAGCACCAGCGCCTTCCTGACCGCCGTCGTCTGAATCCATCCGTAGAGCAAGTCTTTCGTGCCGATCGGGCCGTGGCGACCAGCGGTCGCCAGCCGCCTGTTTCGACAAGAAGGACGACGACGAAAAAGTGCACTGCGGCTGCCGCAGTGCCGACCGCGACAAACCACCCGAGTCGCCTGAGTGTTGTGTTCAAGGCCGACGCCATGCGCCGATGATCTTCGAGCAACGCGCATGAAGAAGCAGATTGCGATCGTTGTCGACGACTTCGGTGAACACGCCACCATCAATGCTGCGGCGCTCGAGCTCGCTCGCACTGGACGAATCTCGGCGATCAGTTGTATGACCGGAGGTCCGGCATGGCTTCGCGGCGCCGCGGCCTTGGGCGAATTCGAGCGAAACCAGCTTGACCTTGGGTTGCATCTGGACTTGACCCAGTATCCGTTGGGACGTTCTGCATGGCAGCTTGCAGATCTGATTGCAATGGGCGTGTTGCGCCGGCTAAATCGGCGCCTTATCCGGGACCAGGTCGAACGCCAATGCGATGCCTTCGAAGCCGCTGTCGGGCGCCCGCCCGACCATGTGGACGGCCATCAGCACGTTCACCAACTCCCACAAGTTCGCGAGTTGCTCGTCGACACCCTATACCGCCGCTATAACCCGCGTCCCTGGCTTCGTGAAACGCGCAGAGCACGCTCCGTAGGCTTGCCAGCGGATGTAGTGCAAATGGAGTCTCAAGTAAAGTCGGCGATCCGAATGGCTAGGCGCCACAGGACTTCGACACCTGGCCGCACGAAGCGACTTCCGGCAGAACCGTCACTTGCTCGGAATTCACAGCCTTCATGCGGACGAAAGGGGTTATCGCCACCTGCTCAACAAATGGCTGAGAACAGCGGCCACTGGCGATCTTCTGGTCACCCACCCTGCCACGCCCGGGGGCCCCGTCAGGACCATGGCGACCAATCGAACCGCCGAGTACGTAGTGCTCAACTCATCTGTGCTCACGGACCACCTGCGGGAGACACAGACTGAGGTAGTGCGAATGAGCCGATTGCTAACAGCGGTTTAGACTGACCATGAAAGATGGGAGACCTCTCCGTCCTACACCGGCGGACTCTCGCCCACAACCGTCAAAACGGCGGACCATGTCACTCAATCAATTCGACTGCGCGTAGTTTGAGCAATGGCGGAATGGCCAATGCGAACGACTTTGCGGTCTTCCGGTTGATCACCAGAAAGTACCGGTTGGACTGCTGCACCGACAAGTCACCCGGGCTCGCTCCTCCGGTTGCTATCTTCGGTGACTTCTAGGCGGTGCTCAATCCGTGGGACGCGCTCGTCCGTGTCGTTGAGCGCGCTACGCCGATGGGCGTTCACTTCTGGTACGGCGTCTTCTCGGCACCCCATCTCCGCAACTCGACCCTCAGGATCCTCGACTACCTGGCGCGAAAGTCGCAGGAGATCCACGTGCAGCTGCAAGCCTCCGCCGAGTGTCTTTCTCTACGACACCAACGACGATTCAGCGCGGACAAGCCGTCGTATCGATCGGCTGGCGGAGCGGGGCGCAAGCCTGCGAGTTGACATCGAGTCACCAATGATCGGTTGGGCGCGGGTATGACGGCTGTACTTTGAATCCAGTCGCTGACGACATCATTTTCTGAACTTGCGAGTGACAGGAAGTGGCCGGCACCGCCTGTTCCCAAATTCGCACAAAGCTGCCGCTTAGGCGAATGAAGCTACAACACGCAGGGACCGCTGTCGGGTTTGGCTGCGAAATGGCAGTCGCGGCCACTTCCTGTCATCCGAGCGATTTGGAAATCACCACACCGATGACCGCTTACAAGCAACAGCCGCCGAATGATTACGGCCGCTCAGGCTCGCGAGTTTCATGAGCCGTCGCTCGCCGCTTCTCGGCACTGATCCACATCGGATGCAGGCTCTACGTCCGCAGTCTATCGGCGGTACGAGCTCTGTCGACGCAAAGCAAACTAAGCGTTGTCTTTTGCGCGACCTGAAAGGAGACAGCTGACGTTTCAAGCAGAAGGCATATGTGCCGTCGTATGCCCACCGGTGCGGTCAAATCGGCCGAGGTCTGGTCAACCGAGGATCCAGGCCTTTATCCGATGAGGCCGGTGTTGTTGCTTCGTGGCCAGCCGTAGCCGCACATCACTCCGGACGTTCAGGTCCTTGCATGAAATCGGTTCGCCGATAAATCACCATGCTGCGGTCCGAACTGCTCCAGACAAGGTCCCAATGAAGAGGGTTCTCGCGCAACAGGGCCGAAGTGAATCGATAGTAGGCGCCCAGTCCAAGTCGCTGCGGCTTGGTTTCGGCAATCAGGTACTTCACAGGCACGGTATCGATCAGATGCTGTGCTTTTTCGCCATTCAACTCGAAAGGCGGCAACACGGCTTTTCTCCCAGTTCGTAAATATGTCCACTGCGGATCTGTGGCGGCAATCATGTCCATGCTTTGTGAATTACCTTTCAGCCACTCGAGCCCTTCATCGAATGCAGTGCCGAGAGGCGCGTAGTGGAAGAGCTTGTATTTCACATCCCGGCCAGCCTGCTCATATGCAACGTCATCATGGTTCAGCGAGTAAAGCGAGCGAACGCCCGCGAATGCCTGCCAGCTCATCACGACCACGACGGTGGTTACCAGAATGGAACGGCTGAAAGTGGGGAGCAGCGTCGCCGAAATTCGCGGCTCCCGGACAAAGAGCGCAAGCACCTGAAATAGCGCAAGAGCGAAAAAAGGATACAGCGGGATCAAATATCGAACGTACTGCTTTTCGAACGGCGTCAAGCACACCGCTGCCAGCGACAGTGTTAAGTAAAAAAT
>Ga0070671_100002779_pt1 | contig 13599 bp, 15 predicted proteins | sample KBSS73metaG_FD_65341 | JGI IMG/M metagenome (GOLD analysis project Ga0070671, IMG submission 65341) | Switchgrass rhizosphere microbial communities from Kellogg Biological Station, Michigan, USA - KBS S7-3 metaG | ecosystem: Host-associated > Plants > Roots > Rhizosphere > Soil ...
CCCACGTCGAGGCGCCGACGGGAGGCTCGGTCGTGCTGGCGGCGATCATGCTCAAGCTCGGCGCCTACGGCTTCCTGCGCTTCTCCCTGCCGATCACTCCCGACGCCAGCCATCGCTGGGCCTGGTTCATCGTCGCCCTGTCGCTGATCGCGGTCGTCTACATCGGCCTGGTGGCGCTGGTCCAGAGCGACATGAAAAAGCTCGTCGCCTACTCGTCGATCGCGCACATGGGCTTCGTCACGCTGGGCTTTTTCATGTTCAACGAGCTGACGACGTCGGGCGCGATCGTCCAGATGGTCTCGCACGGCTTCGTCTCGGGCGCGATGTTCCTGTGCATCGGCGTCCTCTACGACCGCGTCCACTCGCGCGAGATCTCGGCCTACGGCGGCGTCGCCAACACGATGCCGAAGTTCGCCGCCTTCGCGGTCCTGTTCGCGATGGCCAACGTCGGCCTGCCCGGCACCGCCGGCTTCGTCGGCGAGTGGATGGTCATCCTCGGCACGATCAAGGTGAACTTCTGGATCGCCGCCGTCGCCGCGACGACGCTGATCTGGGGCGCCGGCTACACGCTGTGGATGGTCAAGCGCGTCTACTTCGGCGCGATCGCCAACGAGCACGTTCGCGACCTCGTCGATCTCGACCGGCGCGAGTTCGCCATGCTCGCCGCTCTCGCCGTCGCCGTCCTCGCCATGGGCCTGTATCCGAAGCCCTTCACCGACGTCATGCACAGCTCGGTCGTCGAGCTGCTGCGCCACGTCTCCGTCTCGAAGCTCGCGCCATGAACTGGCAGGCCGCCTACCCCATCCTGCCGGAGATCGCGCTGCTCGCGATGGCGTGCGTCGTCGCGATGTCGGACCTCTGGACGCCGGGCAAGGACCGGATCGTCACCTACTGCCTCGCCCAGGGCGCGCTCGGGCTCGTCGCGATCGGCCAGCTGTGGTTCTTCTACGAAGGCTCGACTTACTACGCGATGCAGCGCATGGTGGTCGCCGACCCGATGGGGCACCTGCTCGGCCTGTTTGCGACGCTGGCGATGATGACGACGCTCGTCTACACGCGTCCCTACGCGGCGTCGCGCGATCTGCTCAAGGGGGAGCTCTTCACGCTCTCGATGTTCTCGCTGCTCGGCATCCTGGTCATGCTCGCGGCCAACAACTTCCTGGTCGTCTATCTCGGCCTCGAGCTGATGTCTCTTTCGCTCTACGCGCTCGTCGCCATGCGCCGCGACGACACCGGCGCGACCGAGGCGGCGATGAAGTACTTCGTCCTCGGCGCGCTGGCGAGCGGCTTCCTTCTCTACGGCCTGTCGATGATGTACGGCGCCACTGGCTCGCTCGAGATCAGCGAGGTCTTCAAGGCGATCAACACCGGCAGGATCAACCGCGCCGTTCTCGTCCTCGGCACCGTCTTCGTCGTCGCCGGCCTCGCCTTCAAGCTCGGCGCCGTGCCTTTCCACATGTGGGTGCCCGACGTCTACCAGGGCGCGCCGACGTCGATGACGCTGCTCGTCGGCGGCGCGCCCAAGCTCGCCGCATTCGCGATCACGCTGCGCCTGCTCGTCGAGGGAATGATCGGCCTGGCGATCGACTGGCAGCAGATGCTGGTCCTGCTCTCGCTCGCGTCGATGCTGCTGGGCAACCTGGCGGCGATCGCGCAGACGAACCTCAAGCGGATGCTGGCGTACTCGACGATCGCCCAGATCGGCTTCATGCTGCTCGGCCTGTGCCCCGGCGTCGTCAGCGGCACCACGGTGTCGGCGGGCAACGCCTACAGCTCGGCGATGTTCTACGTCGTCACCGACGTGCTGACGACGCTCGGCACCTTCGGCATGATCATGCTGCTCTCGCGCGCCGGCCACGAGGCCGAGCGCATCGACGATTTCCGCGGCCTGGCGCGACGCAGCCCGTGGTTCGCCGGCGTGATGGCGGTGTTCATGTTCTCGCTCGCCGGCATCCCGCCGACGGTCGGCTTCTACGCCAAGCTCGCCGTCCTGCAGGCGCTCGTCTCGACGGGCGTGCCGGCGCTGATCTGGCTCGCGGTCGCCGCCGTCGTGCTGTCGCTGCTCGGCGCGTACTACTACCTGCGCGTCGTCAAGGTGATGTGGTTCGACGAGCCCGTCGACCGCCAGCCGATCGAAGGATCGCGCGACGTCCGCATCATGCTGTCGATCAACGGCGCGGCGGTGGTCGTGCTCGGCGTGCTTCCCGGCGGCCTGATGCAGCTCTGCGCGCAGGCGATCGTCCAGATGTTCGCGACATGAAGCCCGATGGCGCCTCCCTGTGGTCGCTGCCCCCCGGGGAGGCGCGGCCGGGCTTGGGAGCGGCCCGCCCGGCCGGTCGCGCTCGACAATGAGTTTGACCGCGCTTCTCGACGGCGACACGTCGCACCTGCGCGAGACCTGCATCGAGGCGCGGCAGGCGTGGCGCGGCTCGTTCCTCGACGTTCGCAGCGACCTCGTCGCCTTGCCCGACGGCACCGAGACGATCCGCGAGTTCATCGTCCATCCCGGCGCGGTGATGATCGTGCCGCTGATCGACGACGATCGCGTGGTCATCGAGCGCCAGTGGCGCTATCCGGTCGGCCGGGCGATGCTCGAGTTCCCCGCCGGCAAGCTCGAGCCCGGCGAGCCGGTGCTCGACTGCGCGGTCCGCGAGCTGATCGAGGAGACCGGCTACCGCGCCGCCGAGTGGGCGCGCGCCGGCATCCTGCACAACGCGATCGGCTACTCCGACGAAGGGATCGAGGTCTGGTTCGCGCGTGGCCTCGCCGGCGGGGAGCGGCGACTCGACGCCGGTGAGTTCCTCGACGTCTTCGAGGCCGGAATCGACGAGCTCGAACACGCCGCCGGGCGCGGCGAGATCACCGACGCCAAGACGTTGATCGGGCTGCTCTGGCTCGCCCACTGGCGCGCCGGACGCTGGCCCTTGCGGTGGATGGCGGTGCCGGCATCGTCGTGACGATAATGCCGCCATGAAGGTCCTGAACCTGCGTTGCGGCCAGCAGCATGCCTTCGAGGGCTGGTTCGCCTCCGAGGACGACTTCATCGCCCAGCAGGGCAGCGGCAGCGTCGCCTGCCCGCTGTGCGGCGACACCGACGCGGTGCGCCTGCCGAGCGCGCCGCGCCTGAAGGTGTCGCGCCATTCGCTGCCGGCCGAGCCGGGGCCGCGCGAGGCCGGCACCGAGGTCACTCTGCAATCGCAATGGCTGCGCGCCGTCCGCCAGGTTCTCGCATCGACCGAGGACGTCGGCGAGCGCTTCCCCGAGGAGGCGCGCCGGATCCATTACGGCGAGGTCGAGGAGCGCGGCATCCGCGGCCGCGCCTCGCGCGAGGACGCCGACGCGCTGCGCGAGGAGGGAATCGAGGTCATGGCGTTGCCCCTGCCCGCGGCGGTCAAGGGCCCGGTTCAGTGACGCGGCGGCGGGCAGCCGTCGAGCACCAGATAGCGTGAGTCGGCGAACGCGCTGAGCAGCGCGTCGCCGCGCCGGTCGAAGTCGAACGCCTCGCCCGCGGTCAGGACGATGTCGCGCCGGTCGCCGTCCTGGGTGATCCAGAGCGAGCCGCTCAGGCACTCGACGCGACGGCCGCCCTGCGCATGGACATGGCGAACCCGGCCCTTGCCCAGGCTGCGTGCGCCGTTGATCAGATCCTGGTTCATCTCTGCCTCCTGTAGCATGACGATCATGCATGCATCGAGGCCCGGTAAAGGAAGGGATGTCCGCGACCTCGGAGAGGAGTTTCCGGCGCGCGTGTCGCCTTCGCAAACGTTGATTCGTCATCCATTGCATGCGCGTGACGCATGCATGCCGGAATGACCGGCAAGGCCTTCGAGCTCCCGCCGCTGGAGCTCCTCGTCGCCTTCGAAAGCGCGGCGCGCCACCTGAGCTTCACCCGTGCCGGCGCCGAGATCGCGCTGACGCAGTCGGCGGTGAGCCGGCAGGTGCTCGCCCTCGAGGAGCGTCTCGGCGTGCCGCTCTTTCGTCGCCTGCACCGTGCCCTCGCCCTGACCGAGGACGGCGCCGCGTTCTACGCCGCGACGATCGAGGCGCTCAGCCGTCTCGATCGAGCGACCCGCGCGCTTCGCCAGAGCGAGCGCGCGCAGACCGTCGTCGTCACGACGACGCCCGGCTTCGCGGGGCTCTGGCTGATCCCGCGGCTGACGAGCTTCGTCGCTGCGCATCCCGACGTCGACGTGAGGATCTCGGCCAACAACGCCGTTGTCGACCTCGACCGTGACGGCGTCGACCTGGCGATCCGCTATCGCCCGGTTCGCACCGCCGGCCCCGACGACGGCGTTCGCCTCTTCGGCGAGACGGTGTCGCCGGTGTGCAGCCCGCGCCTGCTGCGGCCGCCGCACCCGCCGCTGGTGCGGCCCGCCGATCTCGCCGCCCACACCCTCCTGCGAATGGAGCCCGACGGCGGCAACCAGCTGCAGGACTGGGGCCTCTGGCTGCAGGCGATGAAGCTCGGCGACCTGCGCCCGGCCGGCGTGCTCCATTTCTCTTCCTACGACCAGCTGATCGCGGCGAGCATCGCCGGCCAGGGCGTCGCGCTCGGGCGCGTGCCGCTGATCGACAGCCACCTGAAGAGCAGGAAGCTGGTTGCTCCGTTCAGCGACGCCGTCGTCTCGCCGCGCTGCTACTTCATGGTCGCGTCGAAGGTCGCGGCCGACAAGCCCGCGGTGCGCGAGTTCATGGCGTGGCTCGCGGCGTCAGCACGCGCCCCGGGTTCAGCACGCCGGCGGGATCGAGCGCGGTCTTGATCGCCCGCATCATGTCGAGCGCGACCGGCGACTTGCGCGCGACGAGCTCGTCGAGCTTGAGCGCGCCGATGCCGTGCTCGGCCGAGATCGAGCCGCCGCGCGCGTCGACCGCGTCGTAGACGATCCGGTTGATCTGCTTCTCGAAGCGCGCGACGAACTCACGCGCCGCGTCCCCCGACGGGCCCTGCACGTTGTAGTGCAGGTTGCCGTCGCCGAGATGGCCGAAGTCGACCAGGCGAACTCCCGGAAAGGCGCGCATCAGGGCGGCGTCGGTCGAGGCGACGAACTCGTCGATCGCCGAGACCGGCAGCGCGATGTCATGCTTGACGTTCTCGCCTTCGGCGGCCTGCGCGAGCGGGATCGACTCGCGCAAATGCCACATCGCGTTGGCCTGCTCGACGCTCGACGCGAACGCTGCGTCGGCGACCAGGCCGCGCTCCATCGCGATGCCGAGCAACGTCTCGAGAGCAGCGCTGGCATGCGCCTGGTCCTCGCAGTCCGAGTGCTCGACGAGGACCGTCCACGGCGCGGCAGCGAGCGGCTGGCGCAGGTGCGCGAAGTGCGTGCGGACGAGATCCAGCGAGAGCGTGTTCATGTACTCGAATCCCGTGAGCCCGGGGCCGAGCTGCTGGTGCGCGAGCGCGAGCAGCTCGGTCGCGGCGGCGAGCGTCGGCAGCGTGGCCATCGCCGTCGCCATCGCCCGCGGCCGGGGATGGAGCTTGAGCGTGGCCGCCGTGATGATGCCGAGAGTCCCTTCGCTGCCGACGAGCAGGTCGCGCAGGTCGTAGCCGGTGTTGTCCTTGCGCAGTCCTGAGAGGCCGTCCCAGACGCGGCCCTCGGCGGTGACGACCTCGAGGCCGAGGCAGAGCTCGCGCGCGTTGCCGTACCGGACGACTTGCGTCCCGCCGGCGTTGGTCGCGAGGTTGCCGCCGATCGTGCAGCTGCCCTCGGCGGCCAGGCTGAGCGCGAACAACAGGCCGCGCTCGGCGGCCGCCTGCTGGACGACCTGCAGGACGCAGCCCGCCTCGGCGACGAGCGTGAGGTTAGCGTCGTCGATGCTGCGGATGCGGTTCAGGCGCGCCGTCGACAGGATGATTTGCCCGCCGCTCGAATCGGGAACCGAGCCGCCGACGAGGCCGGTGTTGCCGCCTTGCGGAACGATCGACGCGCCGTGCCGGCGGCACGCGGCGACGACGCCGACGACCTCGGCGGTCGAGCCCGGACGAACGACGGCGAGGGCGCGGCCGCGAAAGCGCCGGCGCCAGTCGACCTCGTGCGGCGCGGCGTCGGCGCCGACGAGCACCTGCGTGGCACCAAGCGCGCTGCGCAGCTCGTCGAGCAGGCTCATCGCTCGCGCAGCCGCGTACTCATCGCGGTGATGTCACGGCACCCATCGCGACGACCGCGCAGGCGAGGACACCGCGGCTCATGGCGTCGCCCGCGCCGCGGCAGCGACCGCGGCACCGGCCCGCAAGCGCGCCCGGATGTGGACGCAGCACGCCGCGAACAGGATCAGGCCGAGGCCGATCTCGAGCAGCGCCAGCGTCGCCGAGATGCCGCGCTCGCTGCCGGCTCGCGTCGCGCCCTCGGCGATGTACAGCCACACGGCCAGGCTCGTCCATCGATAGGTGTAGAGGCGCAGGCGCCAGAGCCCGGGAAGCGGCAGCAGCAGCGGCAGCACCTTGAGGGCGAGCGTGCCGCGGCCGGTCGGCGCGAGCCAGAGCTCCCACGCGAGGCCGAGGACGATCAGCGCGATCGTCGCCGTCACCGCCAGCGCCCGGGTCCGGCGCACTGCGGCGTTCGGGGCAGCGGCAGCGTCCATCGCTGCTTATGATGCCAGCAATGCATCGATCGCCCGGCCCGTGACAGGCGTGTCCGCAGCGCGGCGCTGGGACGACGCCGTTGCGCAGTGGCCGTGGCTGGCGACCGTCGAGACGCTGGTCCGGCGCTTTCGCGAGGACCGCCTCGCGCTCACTGCCGGCAGCCTGACCTTCACGACGATCATCTCGCTGGTGCCGCTGATCACGGTGATGCTGGCGCTGTTCTCGGCGTTTCCGATCTTCGCCGCGGTGCAGGAGTCGCTCGAGAGGTATTTCCTGCAGGCGCTCGTCCCCGACGCGATCGCCAAGCCGGTGATGGGAGCGATCACGCAGTTCTCGTCGCGAGCGAGCCGCCTCGGCATGGTCGGCCTGATCGCGCTCTTCGTCAGCGCGCTGGCGATGATGGTGACCGTCGACCGCGCGATGAACTCGATCTGGCGTGTCCGCAAGCGCCGCCGCATCGGCCAGCGCGTGCTCGTCTACTGGGCCGCCCTCACGCTCGGCCCGCTCATCTTCGCGGTCAGCCTGGCGGCGACGTCGTATGCGGTCTCGGTGTCGCGAGGCCTCGTCGGCGGCATGCCGCGCGGCCTCGGCCTCGCCGTCGCCACGCTCGAATTCGCGCTCGAGTGCCTCGGCGTCGCGGCGCTCTTCCGCTACGTCCCGAACACGCACGTGCGCTGGCGCCATGCGCTGATCGGCGGCCTCTTCGTCGCGGCCTGCATGGTCGGTGGCAAGCGCGCGCTGGCCGCGTACTTCGGTGCAGTACCGACCTACGCGATGATCTACGGCGCCTTCGCGACGCTGCCGATCTTCCTGGTCTGGATCTACCTGGCGTGGGTGATCATCCTGCTCGGCGCGGTGATCGCCGCCTATGCGCCGCTGATCGGCAGGAAAGTCGTTCGCTGGCCCGACACGCCGGGATCCGACTTCCATCTCGCGCTCGTCGCCATCGCGCAGCTCGACGCGGCGCGGCGCGACGGCCAGCGCGGCCGCACCGCCGACGACATCGCCAAGGCGATCGGAATCGATCCGCTCCAGATCGATCAAGTTCTCGAGGCGCTGATCGAGCTCGACTGGGTCGGCCGGCTCGAGGAGTTCGGCAGCGCCCGCTACGTGCTGCTGTGCGATCCGGCGACCACGCTCGCCGAGCCGCTGCTCGCCAAGCTGCTGCTCGATCCGGCTCCCGACCTCGAGACGACGTGGAAGCGCGCCGGCTTCCACGCCGTTCGCCTCAGCGAGCTGATCGGCGAGCCGGCGCCGGCCGCCTGAACCGACTCCGCGTCGATCACAGCCTGCCGGCGCAGCGCGGCGCGCCGCAGCGGCAGACGAGGCGCCCCTCGTGGTGCGATTCACCGTAGCCGACGGTGAGCTCGGCGCCGGCCGTGATGTCGCGCATCGCGTAGAGCTCGACTCGCCCCCGGCGGATCCGCAGCACCGCATTGGGCTCGCACGAATGATTGGTGAAGCGGAGCGGATCGTCCGATGCGCTGGCGTCGATGGCGCGGCGCTCGCTCACCTCGACGATCATGATCCGCGCCAGGCCGCGGGCGCGCCGGCGCGCCTCGCGGACGCTGATCGACTCGCCGCGGATCTCGCCGATCTTCCGCTTCGCCGGGATCGCCTCGGCGGCGAAGGCACCGCGGCCGTCGATGCGGCTCGGTCCGACCTCGACGCGGTACTTCTGCGGATCCGCGGGCGGCCGGCGCGGCAGCGAGGCGTCGCGCGGGCGCGCCTCAGCCGTTCGTGCCACGGCGCGAGGCCCGCGCCGAGCGGGTCCGGAAGGTGATGGAGTAGCGCAGCGCCGGCGTCGGCGCGACGCTGTGCTGCCAGCCCCAGCGCGCCTCGGCGCGCAGCACGTACGCCGAGCGCGGGGCGAGCTCGAGCGAGAGCACGTCGGCCTTCTTCGGGCTCACCGGCGGATAGCGGCGAAAGCGCATCCGCGCCGTGCCGGCAAGCGAGATGCCGACGACGGTTTCGAAGTAGGGAACGTCGCGGTGCCAGCCGAGCGGAACCCCCGGGCGGTACTCGGCGACGAGAGCGCTCGAGAGCGCCTCGGGCGCTTCGCCCACCCACGCCGCCGCCTTGTCGCGCAACGGCTCGAGTGCCTCCGGCAGCGGCGGGCCGGGCAGCAGCCGGTTGTCGTCGAAGTCGTACGCGGTGCCGAAGTGGGCGACGCGGCGACGTGCCGTGTAGCCCTTGTAGATCGCCTCATGCAGCGGCAGCGGCGCGATCACCGCGAGCAACTCGGCCTCTTCGCTCTCCGAGATGAAATCGGGTTGGTAATCCCAGCCGGAGGGCAGGCCGGCGCCTTGCGGCAGCGGCTCGGCAAAGAGCGCGAGCTGGTCGACGGCAGCGTTCACGCTCGCCATTGTGCCGACCTGCCCATAGGGCGTCGTCGACGGGGCGGGCTCCCGTTGCGGGTTCGTCCCATCGCCGCGACGAGCTCGACCACGCACCATCCGGGCTGCGAAGCCCGCGATGACGGCGCGCCTCGAACGACCATCCACGTGCAACAGGAGCCTTCCCGCGACATGCCTGCCATCCTGCCGCAACCGATCGACGCCGCGACCCGAACCGCGCTCGAAGGCGTGACCACGGCGACGCTGACGACCGTGCTCCTCAAGAAGGGGCTGCGCAACGTCTGGATCCGCGGCGCGCTCCCGCTCGCCGAGCGCCTGCCGACGCGCCGCGTCGGCCGCGCCTTCACGCTTCGCTTCGTTCCCGCGCGCGAAGACCTGGCGACGCCGGCGTCGTGGGCGTCGCCGATCTCGACGCGGGCGGCGATCGAGGCGATGCCGGCCGGAGCGATCGCCGTCGTCGACGCGATGGCAACGGTCGACGCCGGCATCTTCGGCGACATCCTCTGCGCGCGAATGGCCAGGCGCGACGTCGCGGCGCTCGTCACCGACGGCGTCGTCCGCGATCTCGCCGGCGTCCTCGGCACCGGATTGCCGGTCTGGTGCCGCGGCACGGCGGCGCCGGCGTCGGTGAACGGCCTGACCTTCGTCGGCTGGCAGGAGCCGATCGGCTGCGGCGGCGTCGCGGTGATGCCCAACGACGTCGTCGTCGCCGACGGCGACGGCGCCGTCGTGATCCCGGCGGCCCTGCTCGACGACGTCGTCGCCGCAGCCGTCGAGCAGGAGCGACTCGAGGGCTGGATCATGCGCGAGGTCGATGCGGGGGTGCCGCTGCCCGGCCTCTATCCGGCGAACGAGGCGACCCGCGCGCGCTACGACGCCTGGACGCGCGATCAGGCCAAGGCGCGGGAGAGCGGTCGGTCGTAGCGTTCAGCGCGGCGGGTGTCGAGCGGTCCGCGGAATCCAGTACCAGAGCACGGCCGCCGCCGCGAACGCGAGCCCGCCGGTGCACCAGATGCCGGTCGCGAGCGAGACCAGCGCGGTCACTGCCGAGAGCAGCGCCGGCCCGGCGGTCGCGCCGATGTCGGACATCAGGCGCCACAGGCCGAGGAAGTGAGCGCGGCCGGTGACCGGCGAAAAGTCGGCGCCGAGCGTCATGATCATCCCCGAGCCGATGCCGTTGCCGAAGCCGAGCACGAGCGACGCCACCAGCAGCGTCAGCGCGCCGTGGGTGAACGGCGTCGCGATCAGCGCCGCGCCCATGATCAGCATCGACGGCACCGCGACCCAGGCGCGGCCTTTCCTGTCCATCACCTTGCCGGCCGGATAGAAGACCAGCATGTCGATGCCGCTGGCGAGTCCGTAGATCAGCGAAGTCGTCGCCGCGTCGAGGCCGATGCCTTCGGCCCAGAGCGGGATCACTGCCTGGCGCGACGCTCGCACCGCGCTGACCAGGAGCGCGCCGATGCCGACGGTGAGGAAGATGCGCGCGTGGTCGACGCCGATCGAGCGCAGCGTCGCCGGCGCCGCGACTGCTTCATCGGCCGTCGTCGGCGCCGGCACCGGCGTCGGCAGTTCGGGCATCCGCAAGGCGACGAGCGCGGCGGCGACGAGCGCGCCCGCGCCGGCCCAGTACGCGCCGCCGATCCCCATCGCGTGGATCATCGCGGCGGCGACGAAAGGCCCGACGAAGAGGCCGATCCGCATCACCCCGCCGAGCGTCGACAGCGCGCGCGCGCGGAAGTGGAACGGAACCGTCTCGGTCAGGTAGCTCAGCCGCGCCAGCCCGAACACCGCGCCGGCCATGCCGATCATGAACACGCCGAGCCCGAACGCCCAGAGATTCGGCGCGACGACGCACAGCACCATCGCCAGCGCGGCCCACAGGGCGGCGCCGACGAGCGCCCAGCGTTCGCCGTAGCGCGTCGTGATGAGCGAGGCCGGAATGTTGGTGACGAGCGAGCCGATGCCGATCAAGGTGACCATGAGCGCGGCGAGCGCGACCGAGCCGCCGAGCTGGCGCACGGTGAGCGCGATGACCGGCAGGATCGCGCCTTCGCCGAGGCCGAACAGGAACGACGGACCGAACGCCGGCACGGCGATCCTGCGCAGCGTGAAGGCGTCGGCGGTCGCCGCGTTATCCTCGCTCGCAGCCGGGCTGAGCCGGCGCCAGAAAGACATCGAAAGAAGGAATCTCATGGCCAGGTCTTCGCTCCGCGCCCCGACCGCGCGCGACTCCTCCGGCATCGACGCCGCCTTGCTCATCCTGCGCCTGGCGCTCGGCATCCTGATCCTGCTGCACGGCATCGGCAAGCTGCCGCCGCCGCCGACGTTCATCGCCGCCGAGCTGGCGAAGATGAACCTGCCGTCGGCGCTCGCCTACGGCGTCTACCTCGGCGAAATCGTCGCGCCGATCCTGCTCATCGTCGGCGTGTGGACGCGGCTCGGCGCCCTGATGGTGATCGTCAACATGGTCTTCGCAGTGCTGCTCGTGCACACCGGCGACCTGCCCAAGATGGGCGAGCAGGGCGGCTATGCGCTCGAGCTGCAGGCGATGTTCCTGTTCACCGCCATCGCCATCGCGCTCGCCGGTGCCGGCCGCTTCAGCGTCGGCGGCCGCTACGGTCCGCTCAACTGAGGCGCGTTGACGCCTTGGCGTCGACACGGCTCAGGCTCCGGGACGCGTGTCCATCGTGCCGGCCGGCGCATCGAAGCCGCCGGCCGCGCGCAGCGCGGCGCTCGAATCGCCCGCGAGCGCATCGATGAATCGGCGCGCCGCGTCGGCATCGCGCGCTTGCTTGCCGAGCGCCGCCGAATAGACGGTGGCGAGCGCGAACGGCGCCGGCAGCGCGCCGACGACCTTCAGGCCCGGTGTCGCGACGATCTCGCTCGCCTGCGTGCAGCCGACGGCGCCGTCGTCGGCGGCGGCGACGAGCTCGCGCATGGCAGTCGCGCCGTTGGCGAACATCCGCAGTCGCGACGCCATCGCATCGCGCAGGCCGAGCTGCGCGAGCATCGCCGCGACGTGCGCGCCGGCGGTCGAGAGCGTCGCGTCGGGAAAGTAGAGCGCGGTCGCCGCCAGCAGCGTCGACTTCAGCGCCGCGGCGTCGCCGATCGGCGGCGCAGGCGCGTTCGACGGCACGGCGATCGCGGTCTGCACCGACCCGATCGCCCGCCGCGGCGCGGCGTCGAGCTCGCCGCTCGACTGAAGCGACTCGACCATGGCATCGGTCGCGATGAAGACGTCGCACGGCGCGCCGGCGCGCAACGATTCGCGCAGCGCGCCGACCGCGCCGAAGCTGGCCTGGACGCGAATCCCGCCGCTTCGTTCGAAGGCGCCTTGCAGCGCGAGGACGAGCCCCTTGACGGCGCCCGCGCAGAGGACGTTCAGGTCGCGAGCCATCGCCGCTCCTGCCCCGGCATCGGCGACGCCCGCCTCATTGCTCGGCCTTCGCACCCGAGACCTTGACGATGTGCGCCCACTTGACGATGTCGTCGTTGAGGTAGCGAGTGAACTCGGCGACGCTCATCGTCAGCGGCGTCGCCCCCTGCGACCTCCAGGCCTTCGCGGTCTCGGCGTTGGCGACGATCCTGACGACCTCAGCGTTCAGCCGCGCGACGATCTGCGGCGGCGTGTTCTTCGGCGCCATCAGGCCGAGCCAGATCGTCGCCTCGTAGCCGGGAACGCCGGCCTCGGCGATCGTCGGCACGTCGGGCATCACCGCCGAGCGCGCCGTGCCCGTCGTGCCGAGCGCCTTCACCTTGCCGGCGCGGATGTGCTCGGTCATCGTCGGCACGGCATCGAACATGAGGTCGACCTGGCCACCGAGGACGTCGGTGCGCGCGCCCGAGCTGCCCTTGTACGGGATGTGCAGGATCGAGACGCCGGCCATCGCCTTGAAGAGCTCGCCCGCCATGTGGTACGGCGTCCCCGGCCCCGACGACGCATACGTGAGCGCGCCGGGCTTCGCCTTCGCGGCCGCGATCAGCTCCTGCAGCGTCGACGCCGGCAGGCCGCTGCGCGCGACGAGCACCAGGTCGGACGAGTTGATCGCGGCGATCGGCGCGAAATCGCGCATCAGCGCGAACGGCTTGCCCGGAATCAGCGACTCGTTGACCGTGTGCGTGTTCGACATCAGCAGCAGGGTGTAGCCGTCGGCCGGGCTCTTGGCGACCGCATCGGTGCCGATGATCGAGCCGGCGCCGGGCCGGTCGTCGACGATGAAGGTCTGGCCCATCGACTCCTGCAGGCGCTGCGCGATGAAGCGGGCGTAGACGTCGGCGGGCCCGCCGGCGGCGAACGGGACGATGATCCGGACCGGCTTGGTCGGATAGTCCTGGGCGGCGGCGAGCGGCGCGACGAGCGCGGCCAGGAGCGTTGCGGCGAGCGAGCCCCACGTCTTGCGCGCCGCCAGCGCCGCCCACGCTGCGAGCAATCGGTCTCGGCTCATCCTTGTCTCCATTCGACCTCGCGAGGGACTTCCGCCTTCGATGTTAAGTCGGGCCGCTGCCGGCCGTGCGCGCGCAGTCGCTAGCATTGCTCCATGAACCGACAACACCTCATCGCCCTCGCTCTCGTCGCCATCGCCGCCGCGCCGATGCCGGACGCGATGGCGCAATCGACGTACCCCGACAAGCCGATCACGATGATCGTGCCGTTCC
>Ga0070671_100002785_pt1 | contig 13579 bp, 11 predicted proteins | sample KBSS73metaG_FD_65341 | JGI IMG/M metagenome (GOLD analysis project Ga0070671, IMG submission 65341) | Switchgrass rhizosphere microbial communities from Kellogg Biological Station, Michigan, USA - KBS S7-3 metaG | ecosystem: Host-associated > Plants > Roots > Rhizosphere > Soil ...
ACACCTGCTTGAAGTAGTTCACGAAGAATTTCTTCGAGTCCTCCAGAAACGCCGCCGTCTTGCGCTGGCTGCCGAATGCGTCGCTGGCGAACAGCTTCTTGAGCTCCTGCGCGAGCGGCGCCTGGGCCACACGGCCGCGGCCCACACCGAGCAGCTTGATCTCTCCGTTGAGTGGCGAGTCCTCACGCTCGCTGAGTGCGCGCACGACGTCGTGCGCGGCGGCCAGCGCTTCGTCGCGATAGAGCTGCCGGCCCGACAGGCTCACGAGGTGCGATGCGTTCAAGCGCGTGTGCTTCGCGTTGATCGTCACGAACATCTGGACGATGTGGTCCTCGGGCAGGCGGTCGAAAATGATCGCCGGCACGGTGAACTCGTCGCCCTGGATGTTCTCGAGATCGGCGTGCAGCGCGAGCAGGCGGTGCTGGCCGTCGATGGCGCGCAGGATGCCTTCGCGCTCCGGCACCTTCAGCCGGCCCACCGACGCGCCTGCTTCCACAGCCTCGAACGTCAGTTTCTCGTCGCACGAGATGATGACGGCGCCGGGGATCGACGGCAGATCGCGCGCCTGGCGGCACTGCTCGTAGTACTGCACCAGCTCGTCGATCTTCTTGCGGATGATGTGGCGCTGATAGGCCTTCTCGCTCGACGCGATGCGCCGCTCGAGCAGGTCCCAGTTCACCTTGGACGGCGTCTTCTTCTTGCCGCCGCGAACCGGAGGCTGAGCAGACTGTCCGTAGTTGAGGACTTCGAAGCGAACGAGCTTGTCGATATCGCCGGCGGTCAAAGAGGCCTGATAGAACTGCACCCCAAACTGCTTCATACGGATGGCAGCGACGTTGATCATGGGTCGTGTGCGTCTCCAGGGAGCGCCCGCGTGAACTGCCTCGGCCGGCCTCATCCGACCGACAAAGAGGCGAATTCTAACCCAGGATCAACTCTTCCAACCCAGGATTGATTCGCCTGATCTTCGCCTTACGCCTGCGCCGCGACCGGCAGTCCGGGGCGGGACGGCCGCATGAGCCGGTTCTTCAGCCGCACGCAGGCGAAGAGAAGCAGGCACAGGAGCACGCAGCCCACCGTGGCCTGGAGGAGCGTCAGGCGCCTGTGGAGGGGCAGGCTCACGATCCCGTAGACCATCTCTACGTGAATCCAGTAGACGAAGAGCGACGAGACGCCGAACTCCTCGAGCCATGAGGGGCCGCGGCGCCGCGCCCCCCATGCACAGGCGAGCGGCATCGCGATCAGCAGGACGCCCAGCCGCACCCCGAAAAATGACGGCGCGACGGTCCAGAGCGCGCCGTGATCGTAGGCGGGCGGAAAGAACGTGGCGGCGTAGCCTGCCGCCACGAGCGCCATCCCGATCGCACCCAGCTGCCAGGTAAGCCGTTGCTCCGCGGGTGCGGTGCGCGCGCTTTCGAGCCACTCGCCTACCGCGACGCCGGCGAAAAGGAAGGCGGGCCACGGGCTGAGCGTGAACGACGAGCGTCCGGCCCACGGATGGAAGTACCACTCGAGCGGATCGGGCAGCGCGGCTATCGCCGCGGAGGCACGAACTGTCGGCGCAATCGCCGCCACCGCTGCCGCGGCTGTAATGAAGAGGGCGATTCGCGCGGCTCGCGTGCGGGCCAGCCCCCAGAGCGCCGTGGCCGCAAGCATCGACAGCCCCAGGATGTTCAGGATGTCCACCTTCAGCAGCGTCAGCGCCGGGCCTTGGCTGATGACCCACGACTGGAAGCGGAACAGGAAGGCGAGCCCGAAGATCTGCCAGCCGCGCCGGCGCGCGAGTCGCACGGCGTCGCCGGCCGTCAGCCCTTTACGCATGCGTGCGCCCACCGCGAGCGCAAGCGCGACGCCGGCCAGGAACAGAAACGCAGGGGCGCCAAAGCCGCCGACGAGGATCAAAAGACGGTAGCCGGGGCCGTTGCGGTCGACGGGCGCGGTCCAGGAGTCGAACGTGTGCGCCTCGACCATGATGAGGACGGCGACTCCTCGCAGCCAGTCGAGATACGCGCGGCGCCCCACGGGGCGATTCTAACGGGTGGCGGGCTGCTGCGCGGGAGTCGATGGCTTGCGGCCTACGATTGCCGACACCGCCAGCCATGCCATCGGGAGCACCACCAGCGAGTAGCTCAGATACTGGCCATAGACGCCGTCGGGGCCGTACGGCTCCGTGGCATCGTGCAGCGCCTGACTGTTCGGCCAAAGGTTGGCCTCGGCCAGTTCATGGAAGCCGTAGATGAAGAGCTGCACCACGAACACCGCGAGGAACACGGCGGTGACCTGGAAGAACAGAGCCAGGTTCACGCGGTGGCCGTAGCGCGACCACAGGTAGGCGACGAACGCGGCAGCCGCCGTACCCAGCACGGCTCCGGCGATGACGTTGCTGGCCATGCCCTGGAAAAACAGGGTGCCAAGGAGCAGCGCCGTCTCCATCCCTTCGCGCGTGATCATCAGCAGCGTGAACAGAAACACGCCGAGCGCGGCCTTGAACCCGACCTGCGCGGCCGACGCGGCGAGATGGTGCTCGATGTCGCGCTTGATGGTCTTGGCGTGCCGCCACATGTGCACGATGAGCGACGCCACGAGTACAGCGGCGACGATGGCGAGCAGCCCTTCCCACAGCGCCTGGTTGGATGCGCGGCGGAACAGCAAGGCCGCGCCAGCGCTCAGAGCGATCGACGCCGCAATGCCCCAGCGCACCGCCGGGACGAGTTGGTGGCGTCCGCTCTTGCGGAGAAACGCGAGGCTGATGGCGACGATGAGGAACGCCTCGAGCCCTTCACGAAGCGTGACGATGAAAGCCTGCAGCATGGGAAATCCGGCGGCTCTGAATCAGGGATTCTCGAAATTGAGAATCAGTCTCAGGAATTGTATGAGAGCGAGCGGGCGGGATCAAGCCTGCCCGCTCGAAGCCTGAAGTCCGAGGCCGGAAGCCTACTGAATGGGGGTGACCCAGTAATAGATGGTTCGCCCGTTGACGTTGAGCGTCTCGAGCGGCTTGGCGTTCCCCATGTCGAACGAGTGCGACACGATGCGGGTGCCCGGCTTGAGCATGTTGAGCTTCGGAATCAGCCGCAGGTTCAGCGACGGGAGCAGGTACAGCGTGACCACCGTGGCCTCGCTGATGTCGGTGGTGAACAGGTCCTGGTTGAGGAATTTCACGCGGTCCGCGACCCCCGCGATTTTCAGGTTCTCGTTGGCCTCGCGGATGCGCTGCGGGTCGATGTCGATACCGACGGCCCGGGCTCCGTAGGTCTTGGCGGCGGTAATCGGGATGCGCCCGTCGCCTGAACCAAGGTCGTAGACCACGTCGTTCTTGGTCACCTTCGCCAGCTTGAGCATGGCGTCCACGACTTCCTGCGGAGTCGGGACGAAGATGACGTCCGGCGTCCTCGTCGCCACCGGCGCCTGCTGTGCCGAGGCCGGTACGCCGCAGAGCGCGGCAAGAGCAACTAGCGCGGCGATTCGGAATGCAGCCATGCGCGGATTATACAAAGCCGCGCCTGCTGCGCTTGGGTAGCCTCTCCCAGCCCCCAAGTCCTGGCCCTCAGCCCCCCCTACGTAGGCTTGGACGCGGCCCGGCGCGTTCTCACGTGCCGGGCAAGGCCGACCACCGCGTCCGAAGCGCTCCTGGCGGCGTCCACGACGGCCGTCTGCCATGAGGGGCGGGCCGGAGCCGCGGCCTTGGCTCGCAGCACCGACTGCCGGCGCTCCGGGAGCGGAAACTCGTCTTTGAACTCGCCCACGTTGGCCACGATCGCGGCAATCTCCTGCATGGTGGCGTGGCCGCGGCGATCAGCGTGGGGGAACAGCCGGCAGAACTCGTCGACGGTGTCGATGGGATCGAGCCCGACGGCGCAGGCGTAGATGCGCACCCATGCGCGGGCGTAGAGCCCACGCGGCCATGCCGAGAGGTCGTTGGCCTCCAACGCCTCGAACAGCTCTTTCTTGACTCGCGTCTCGGCGGCGATTTCCTCGAGTGAAATACGGTTGCGCTCACGGTGCCGGCGCAGACGAGTGACGAAGGTTTCCTGAGGAGTCATCGCGCGGTCTCCAGCGAAGCCGCACTTCGTGCGGGCGATTGGGTGTCCGGGAGCAATTCCCGGGCCCCGCGCCCGACGGAGCGAGAGACCGCAATTCACGCGTCATCGCGCGCGACGGCGAGCAGAATCGGTGAGCGGACGGCGCGTGCCGATTTCGAAAACGGCACTCGCGATCACGGTTTCGTACGCGGGGGCCGCCCGAGCCACGGCACGATTGCTCGGTTCCCTCCGCCTTCTCGTGCTCTCAAGTAGAGTCCCTCGGCACCGCTCGAACGCGGTCGCGGAGCACCTACATGCCTCTCATCACACCGTGGCTCAGAGGCGGACCTGAAGGTCGGCCCCCACGACGATCAGGGAAGGAGAGCGGGAACCTGGCCGGAGAGGAACGCGCCAAGCTGCGACGCCGAGAAGTGCACGCCGGTGTAGAACGGGCCGAACTCGGCGAACTTGGCGCTCGCCTCGTCGAACCGCATCTCGTAGATCAACTTCTTGAAGGTGACCGGATCCGGCGCGTAGAGGTCCACGCCCCACTCCCAGTCGTCGTAGCCGATTGAGCCCGAGATGATCTGCGTCACCTTGCCGGCGTAGTGGCGGCCGATGTGACCGTGCTCGCGCATCATCAGCGCGCGCCGCTCGAACCCCTCGCTGTACCAGTTGAGCGTTTCGCCGCGGCGCTTGTTCATGGGATAGAAGCAGACGTAGCGGAACGGCGGCACGTCGCCGAACAGACGGTTCTGCACGCGGCCGCGCTGCGTCTCCATCTCGGCGTCGAACGCCTTTTCGAACTCCTCGCTCCCCGGCTTGAACTTCGCGCCGAGCTGCTCGTGGATCTTGGCGGTCATCTCGTACATCCCGAGCTCGACGATCGACACGTACGACGTCGTCGGCTCGAGATACGCCGCCAGCCCGCTGCGCGACCACGCGAGCTGCGACGCGGCCAGCGAGTCGAAGCTGCGGCGAAAGCAGGTGACCATCAGGTCTGCCTTGTGACCGAGCATCTGCGCGAAGGCCGTCGGACCGTCGCCGGACGCCGCCGCCACTGCTTCCTCGGCCAGGCGGGCGCGGTCCGCGTCGGAAAGCGCGCAGACCTGGTCCCACTTCACGCGATACATGAGGTGAAGCAGGCTCCACCCCTCGAGGGTCTCGGGTACGAAAGCGTTATGCATCTATGCGTCGGTCAAACGGGCGCGATCGGGCGCCACCAGCGGCGCGCCGGGCTCGTGCGCCTTCTTATGATGCCGCTTCTCGCCCCGGACGCGCGCGATGATCCAATCCCGCGTGTCGGCCAGCGACTCGTAGACGGTGGGAATCACCAGCAGCGTCAGCAGCGTGGACGTGATCACACCGCCAATCACCGAGATGCCGAGCGGCGCGCGGAAGTCGCCCCCCTCGCCGCTGCCCAGCGCCACCGGCACCATGCCGGCCACCAGTGCGAACGTCGTCATCAGAATCGGGCGCAAGCGGACCCGGCCGGCCAGGATCAGCGCCTCGCGACGCTCCATACCGGCCTCCTCGGACCACTTCGCGAAGTCGATGAGCAGGATGGCGTTCTTGGCCACGATGCCGACGAGCAGCACCACGCCGATCATGCTCATGATGTCGAGCGGCGTCTTGGTGAAGTAGAGGCCCAGCATCACGCCGATGAGCGAGAGCGGTAGCGACAGCAGAATCGAGAACGGTTCGAGGAACGACCCGAACTGCACCACCAGGACGAAGTACATCAGCATCACGGCGACGCCGATCGCCAGCAGCATCTGCGTGAAGATCTCCTGCTGGTCCTTGGTCTGGCCGCCCTGGCTCAGGCCGTAGCCGGCCGGGAACTTGACGTTCTGCTCGATGCGCGCCGTCGTGGCGTTCACCACTTCAGACAGCGCACGCCCCTCGGTATTGGCCTCGACGTTGATCACGCGATCGCGATCGAGGTGGTCGATACGGGCCGGGCCCAATCCCGGGGTGACGCGTGCGACCTGCCCCAGCGGGATGGTCCTCGGCCCGTTCGGTCCGGGCACGACGAGCGGCATCGATTCCAGATCGGCCACCACGGTGCGCGCCTCGGGGGCGAGACGAATCGTGACGTCGCGGGTCTCGCCCGAGGGATCGACCCAGTCGCCGACGTCGATGCCGGCAAACGCCGGGCGCAGCGCCTGCGCCACCTGGCCGACGGTGACGCCGAGCGAACCGGCGAGGCCGCGATCGACCTGCACCTCGAGCTCCGGCTTCTGGCCCTTGGTGGAGAGATCGACGTCGACGGCGCCGGGCACCTGTCGCATCTCGTTGGCCACCTGCTGCGCCAAACGGGTCAGCTCGCCAGCCTCCTGCCCCTTGATCTGGATCTGGATCGCCTTCTCGCCAGGGTTCCACCCGCCGCTGATCGACGACATCACCCCGCTCACCTTGACGATTTCCGACCGGATGTCGGCCTCGACGTCCGCCTGGATGCGCGACCGCTTGGCCTTCGGCAGGAGCTTGACGAACACCGAGCCTTCGTCGACGACGTCACCGTCGCGCCCCATCGCGATGTAGGTGTAGGCCACCTCGGGCCGCTTCCGGGCAATGCGCGCCACTTCCTGCGCCTTGGCCGTGGCGTACTCGAGATTCGATCCTGGCGGCACGTCGAGGTCGATCGAGAACATCGAATTGTCCTGGATCGGCACCAGCGCGGCGGGAATGATGCCGGTCGCCGGCAGGGCAAGCGCGCCGATGAACGACGCGATCGCCAGTCCGATCATCGAATAGCGATGGTCGAGCGCCCACGCGATCACGGCCTTATAGCGCTCGGCCTGGCGGTCGAACCACAGGTTGAAGTAGCCAAGCCAGCGGCTGAGGAGCCAGCGCGTGTGCAGCGGCCCGTGCCGATCGGGCCAGTAGGCCGAAAGCATCGGGTCGAGCGAGAACGACACGAAGAGCGAGACCAGCACCGAGCAGGCGATGGTCAGGCCGAACGGCTTGAACCACTGGCCGGCCATCCCACCCAGGAAGGCGATGGGGATGAACACCACCACGATCGAGAGCGTGGTGGCGGTGACCGCCAGGCCGATTTCGCTCGTGCCCTCATGGGCGGCTTTCAAGTGGTCCTTGCCCATCTCGACGTGCCGCACGATGTTCTCGCGCACGACGATGGCGTCGTCGATCAGGATGCCGATGGCGAGCGACAGGCCCAGGAGCGACATCGTGTTGAGCGTGAAGCCGAAGGCCCACACCGCGACGAACGACGCCAGCACCGACACCGGCAGCGCCAGGCCGGTGATCACCGTGGACCGCCACGAGTTGAGGAACAGGAACACGACGGCCACGGTGAGCGCCGCGCCTTCGATGAGCGCTTCCTCGACACCCTTGACCGACGCGTCCACGCGCTCGCCGCCGTCCTGCGCGACGCGCAACGTCACGCCGGCGGGGAGACCCGCCTGGATCTCCTTCACCTTGGCACGCACCTCGTTGGCGACGGCCGTGGTGCTGAAGCCGGTGGACTTGAGGATGTCGAAGCCGACTGCCGGTTCCTCGTTATAGGCGGCGTAGGAACGCGGCTCCTCGGTGGAGTCCTTCACGTCGGCCAGATCGCCGAGTCGCACGACCCGGCCCGCCGACTGCGACACCACCAGCTGCTTGAAGTCGGCCGGCGACTCGAGGCGGCCCTTCAGGCGGATCGTGCGCTCCTCGAGCGTGCCCGCGAGGCGCCCCACCGGCGCGGCCAGGTTCTGCGACTGCAGCGCCTGTACGAGCTGTCCGACGCTCACCCCGGTGGCTTCGAGATCCCGCGGGCGGATTTCGACCACCAGCTCGCGCTCGATGGCCCCGACCAGGTTCACCGACGCGACGCCAGAAATGCCCCGGAGCCGGCGCGTGATGTCGGGGTCGGCCATGCGTGTCAGCTCGGCGCCGGACAAGCCGGGAGACGACAGCGTGAGCGACACGATCGGCCGGTCCGCCGGATCGAACTGGGTGAGGATCGGCTCCTTCATTTCCGGCGGGAGGTCGTTCCGGATCGCGGAGATCTTGTCGCGAATCTCCTGCGTGGCGACCTTCGGATCCTTCGAGAAGTCGAACTCCACGACGATCGACGCGTAGCTGTCCAGCGAGCTCGAGCGCATCCGGTCGATGCCGCTGATCCCCGAGATGGCCTCTTCGATCGGATCGACCACTTCGCGCTCGACGATATCGGGCGACGCACCCGGATAGGGCACGGCCACCACCACGACGGGTGCGTCGATCTCCGGGTACTCGTCGGTGTCGAGCTGCGTGAGCGCCACGATGCCGAAGACGACGATCATCAGCATCGCGACGACGGTAAGAACCGGTTTGGTGATGGCGGTATCGGAGATATACATGGTCAGCGCCCACTCAACTGAACAGAGGTGCCCGGCGTGATGCCCTGCGACGCTCCTCGCAGCAGCGTGTCATCGGCCGATAGCCCCGAGGCCACCAGCACGCGCTCGGTCCGAGGATCCCGAAGGCCGAGCGTCACGTTCACCCGCTCGGTCTTTCCATTGTTCACCCGCAACGCCCACGGCGTCTGCGTGGTGGTGTTGACGGCGTTCACCGGCACGATCAGGCCGCTCGCCGATTGCGCCACCACCCGACCCTCGGCAAAGAGCCCGGCCACGAGCCGCCCGCCCACGTTCGGGATGGCGACGAAGATCGGCACCTGCCGCGTCGTCGAGTCGGCCTGGGGGGCGATCCGCTCGATCTTTCCGGCGAACGTCTGATCGTAGCCCCGGACCATGAATTCCACCGGTGCGCCCAGACGCAGCTGCGACAGGTCCTCCGACGGCACCGTGGCCTCGAGCCTCATCGAGGACGGGTCGATCACGGTGAAGAGCTCGGTGCCGGGGCTGACGACGTCGCCCACGTTCACCGACTTCTTCGAGACGATGCCGGCGATGGGGGCTCGAATCACGGCGTCGCCCAGCTGGCGCTCGGCGCTCGCCAGACGGGACTTGGCGTCGGCGACCTGCGCCTCGACGGCGGTTACGTTGCTTTGCGCCAGATCCAGGTCGCGCGCGGCGATGGCCCCGGCATTGACGAGCTTCTCGCTACGCTCGACCTCCCGGCGGGCGACAGCGAGCTGACTCTCTGCGTTGCGAACCGCCGAGGTGGCCGACTGCCGCGCGTCGTCGAGCGTGCGCGTCTCGATGCGGCCGAGGAGCGCGCCGCGCATCACCGTCTGCCCTTCCTCGACGCGGACCTCGAGCATCGAGCCGCCCAGCTCCGCGCGAATCTTGGCTTCGCGCTGCGGCCGAAGCTCGCCGGACAGAATCGGGCCCACGACGACCGTGCCCTTCTCCACCGACACGACGTTCTCCGGGCCGATCTGTACGGCTGCGGGGGCCGCGGCCACCGGCGCCTTCTCGGCTTCCGTGGTTCCGCACCCCAAGGCCAGCAGCGCGGCCAGCGCCATCACTCCCCCTGCCGCGGTGATTCTGAACATCCTCATGACTACCTGGTCCCCGTCTGCGGCTGCCCCTGCTGCGCCGCCGCGTTTGCAAACTGACCCCTGCCTTGCTGCTGCTGTTGCTGCTGCGGTGCGGGCTGCGTACCCTGCCCGGTGGCCGGCCGCGCCGCGCCTGCCGTGCCGCCCGTACCAAGCGGCAGCTCGGGCAGCAGCGCCACGCGGGCCCGCGCGACCTGCAGATCCCGCGCGGCCAGCGCGCGGTTGGCTTCGGCCTGTTGCAGCAGCAGCCGCGAATCCGAGAGCTCGAGCTGTGTCGACACGCCGGCGCGATAGCGGACGTCCGCGATCTCGTAGGCGCGCGTGGCCTGCTGCACCGTGCCGGCGGTGGCTTCCCACGCCGCGCGTGCCGCGATCAGCTCGGCCCACGCCGAGCGTGTATCGAGCGCCGCCAGCTCCTGCACCTGCTTTTCCTGCAGCCGCGCGGTGTCGATGTCGGCGCGCGCCAGCATCTCGTCGCCCTTCTGGCGGCCGCCGGTCAGAATCGGCACGTTCATCGCGACGCCGAGCGACCAGTTGGCGCGGTCGAAAACCGGCGCGACGTTGGTCGGATACGCGATGCGGCTGTAGTTCGACGTGAAGCTCACCGACGGCATCCGCTCGGCTTGCACCGCCTTGAGCGCGGCCTCACGCAGGCTCAGGGCCGTGCCTGCTTCCGCCACGGCGTTGCGCTCTGGAAGTGGAGCGGCCCGCAGTGCCGACACGGCCGTCTGTGTCGGTCCCAACGCTGCCTCCACCGGAGCGACGCGCGTGGCAAAAACGGCCGCGGGTGGCAACTGCACGCCGCCCAGATCGTCGGCGAGGCGCAGATCGTAGTCGGCGGGAAGCTCGAGGAGCTGCTTGAGGCGGAGCAGCGCCACCTCTTGGTTGCTGCGCTGGCGGATCAGCACCGGCGTCTGGCTGTCGCGCGACACGCGGGCGCGCAACACCTCGAACTCGGGCTGCGTGCCGGCGTCGAAGCCGGCCTGGGTCTGTTGCAGGGTGGCACCCGCCTGGTCGAGCGTCGCCCTGGCAATCTCCACCAGACGTTCGCTGAGCAGGACGTCGTAGTACGCCTGCGTGACGTCGTAGCGAAGCTGCGCGCGGGCGCCGACCAGCGACTGCTCCGCCGTCGTGCGCCCCAGGCTCGCCAGCTGCTTCTGCGCGCCGATCCGGCCGCCCGAGTAGAGGTTCTGCGAGAACGACAGCGTGGCCCGCCAGGTGTTGGCGCGCCCGAACGGCAGGTTTTCGAACCCGCTGCTGGACCCGTCGCCAGACCCGTTGCCGAAGTCGATGTTGTCGAACACGCCCTGGAACTCGTTGGCCAGCGAGCGGTCGTACGAGGCCGCGGCCGAGAGTTGCGGCCGCTCGGCCGCGCGCGCACGCACGGCGTCGCCCTCGGTGCGCGTGACCCCGACCTGGGCAATGCCCACCGACTCGCTGCGCGCTTCGGCGATGGCGAGCACCTGCTCGAGCGTCAGCGGCCCTGACGGAACGGCAGGTGCCTGCGGCGATGGCTGCGCGGCGGCAGCCACCGCCACGGCGAGCGCACACACGGTCAGCGCGAAGACACGATGGGAACGGAGAACGGCGGTCGACATCACGATGTGCTTTCCTGCGGGGCTCGTTTTTTCCTACGCGTGGATCGACGCTTGTGTTCCTGAGTCCGGCGCCCCGCGGGCTCGCCAAAGGATCCGCGCGTCACGTGGGTTAGACGGACCGGGTGCTTTGAATGTGACGGCTGCGTCTGCAGCCAGGCCACGAAACGGGCGCCGGCATCGAGCGCCTCGGTCAGATACCGGACGACGATCGCCAGCTCGCGGTTGCTGTAGCGGCCGTGAAGCTTCTCGAGCTCTTTCTGGATCGGCTGATACAGCGGAGCAATGTGCGACCCGCAATGCTCGAGCACCTCGACCACGACGACCCGGCGGTCGGCGGCATCGCGCTGGCGCCGGACGTAGCCGGCCCGCTCGAGGCGGTCGATCATCGCCGTGGTGGCGCCGGTGGTGAGTCCTGAGCGCGCCGCCATCTGGCCGGCCGTGGTCGGCCCGGCGAGCTGCAGCAAATCAAGACACTCGAGGTCGGTGGAGTTGATCCCGACCCGCGTGGCGACCAGGTCGCTGATGAGCACGGCCTGCGCGCCCACCTTGCGAATGGCTTCATCGAGCGCCATCAGCAGACGGTCGCGGGGCGTGGAACGAAGTGCGGCTTTCGGCATTTCGGTTGATTGCGCGGGAGCGCCTGGATGGGGAGACGCGGATAGCGCGGAATTAGTTCAACCGCCAAGTATCTTGACGGTAAAGATATATTCACACGCGGCGCCGCCCGCGGTCAACCCTCGCATTCTGCAGTGTTACGATGCCCACCTTTGCAACGGCGTTGCCAGAAGGAGGCCGGTCCGATGAGACATTCGCGCGCGGCAGAGGTCGCGGTGGTGGTGTTCCTGGCGCTCGCAACCGGCGCCGGCGCGGCACAGACGCAGGGCGGGCTCGACGATTACCTGGGTCGCGCGCGCGCCGCCGCGGGCAAGGACTTCGAGGCGCTCTACGGTGTCACCTGCGACCTGGTGAAGCCGCCGGCCGGGGCGGCGCCCGCCACACCGGCGGCGCCGGCGTCCGGCCCTCCAGCGCGTGCCACCTGGCACGCCGAACCGGCCAAGGTGTTCGACAACGTGTACTTCGTCGGCCAGTCCGAGTACTCCGCGTGGGCCGTCAGCACGTCGGCCGGCATCATCCTCATGGATGCCATCTTCGACTACTCGGTCGAGGACGAAGTGGTGAACGGGCTGAAAGCGCTCGGCCTCGACCCGGCGCAGATCAAATACGTGGTCATCAGCCACGCGCATGGCGATCATGTCGGCGGCGCAGGGTTTCTGCAGAAGCGCGGCGCGCGCATCGTGATGTCCGCGGCGGACTGGGACCTGATGGAGCGCACGAAGGCGGACTACCTGAAGCCGACGCGCGACATCGTCGCGACGGATGGCCAGAAGCTCACGCTGGGCGACACGACCGTCACGCTCTACCTCACGCCCGGGCACACGCTCGGCACGATCTCGTCCCTCATCCCGGTGAAGGACGGCGGCCGCCCGCACGTGGCGGCCTACTGGGGAGGCACGGCGTTCAACTGGGTGCGCGGCCCCGCTCAATACATCACGCCGGATCGCCCGGCCAGCTTCTGGTTCACGCAGTACGCGGCGTCCGCACGACGGTTCCGCGATCTCGCCGCACGCGCGAACGCCGACGTGCTGCTCTCGAACCACACCAACTTCGACGGATCGAAGACCAAGATCCCCGCGCTGCGCTCGCGCGCCGCGGGAGCGCCGCACCCCTACGTGGTCGGCAAAGACGCCGTACGCCGGTACCTGACGGTGGCCGACGAATGCGCGCGCGCCGGTCTGGTCACGACACCGGCCGCCACACGTTGAGCCGCTCGCCGCGGACGATTGCCGTCGCCGCGCTCGTGATTGTGGCCGCTGCGGCGGTCGTTGAGCTCGCGATGGGCCGGGTAGTGGAATGCCGCTGCGGCTACGTGAAGCTGTGGCACGGCGTGGTCAACAGCGCGGAGAACTCGCAGCACCTCACGGACTGGTACACGTTCTCGCACGTCATCCACGGCATCGGGTTCTACGCCCTGCTGTGGCTGGTGGCGCGCCGCGCCGCAGTACCGACGCGGTTTCTTGGCGCCGTGCTCCTCGAGGCGGCGTGGGAGGTGTTTGAGAACACGCCGTTCGTCATCGATCGCTATCGCACCGCCACCATCGCCCTCGACTACTACGGCGACAGCGTGGTGAACTCGGTGTCCGACATCGGCGCGATGATGGGCGGATTCTGGCTGGCGCGGCGCCTGCCGCCCTGGGCCAGCGTGTCGCTGGTCGTCGTCCTCGAAGTGTTCGTCGTGCTGATGATCCGGGACAACCTCACGCTCAACATCCTGATGCTGCTCTACCCGCTCGACGCGATCCGGCGCTGGCAGTCCGGTCTTTCGTAGAGGCGGACCTTCAGGTCCGCCTGATCACAACAGCCGATCGACTTCGGGAAGCACCACCTCCGCGGGCGCGTGAATCGCCAGGTCGACCACGGCGGTCGCGGGCGTGGCCTCGGCGTTGATCTCG
>Ga0070671_100002789_pt1 | contig 13575 bp, 12 predicted proteins | sample KBSS73metaG_FD_65341 | JGI IMG/M metagenome (GOLD analysis project Ga0070671, IMG submission 65341) | Switchgrass rhizosphere microbial communities from Kellogg Biological Station, Michigan, USA - KBS S7-3 metaG | ecosystem: Host-associated > Plants > Roots > Rhizosphere > Soil ...
CGCGTCACGCACGACCTCACGCAGGAGGAGATCGCCCAGCTCGTCGGCGCCTCCCGCGAGACCGTGAACAAGGCGCTCGCCGACTTCGCGCACCGCGGCTGGCTGCGGCTCGAGGGCAAGAGCGTGCTGATCCTGGAGCCCGAGCGGCTCGCCCGCCGCGCGCGCTAGGAGCCTCGCCAGGAGCGCGGTAAGCCAGGTCTCCACGAAAAAACTGGTACGGGCGTACCAGACTGTGCGATCCTCGTCGGCGTGTCCGTTTCGCTCGCCGACTACCGCTCCGCACTGACCGTGCCCGGCGCCACGCTGCCCGTGGCCTTCTCGGCGCTCGGCCGCCTGCCGATCGCCATGTACAGCTTCGCCACGCTGCTCTACGTGCAGCGTGTCGAAGGCTCGTTCGCGGTCGCGGGCGCGGTGTCGGCGGGTTCGCTGGTCGGGGTCGCGATCGGCTCCGTGGCGCAGGGCAGGCTGATGGACCGGCGCGGTCCGTCGGGCGTGCTGCTCGTCGGCGCGGTCCTGTTCACCCTCGGGGCCGTCGGGCTGGTCGCCGCGATCGAGACCGGGTCGCCGCTGCCGCTGATCGTCGGGATCGCCCTGTTCAGCGGGCTCGTGATGCCCGCGATGCCCGCCGCCACCCGCGCGCTGTGGGAGCGGCTGGTCCCGGCAGGCCCTCAGCGCGAGGCGGCCCTGGGCTACGAGGCGATCAGCCTCGAGGTGTTCTTCATCCTCGGCCCCGGCCTCGCGGCGCTGCTGGCGTCCACGCCCTGGCCGGGGACGGGCACCGCCGTCGCCGTGGTGGCGACCGCCGTCGGCGCAGTCGGGTTCGCCCTGACCGCCGCCGTGCGGGCCACCCCGCCCCGGCGCCCAGCCGTCCGCCGCACGTTCCTCGGCGCGATCGGCACCCCCGGCATGCGCACGGCGGCGCTCACCGGACTGGGCTTCGGCCTGGTCGTCGGCGCGGTCGAGCTGGGTGTGCCCGCGGTCGCCACCCAGCACGGCGAGCCGTGGCTCGGCGGCGCGCTGCTGTCGGCGTGGTCGGTCACGTCCGTGCTGGTCGGCGTGCTGTACGGGATGCGACCCTGGCCGCGTGCCCTGCACCTGCGGATGCCGGTGCTGGTCGCCGGGTTCGGCCTGCTGGTGCTGCTGATGTGGGCCGCGGCCTCGTCGCTGCCGCTGCTCATCGTCGCGATGCTGCTCGCGGGCGGCCTGATCACGCCGCAGACGACCGGACAGTCGCTGGTGGTCGACGTCGTCGCGGAGCCGGGCACCCAGACCGAGGCCTTCGGCTGGGTCGTCACCGCGATCACGGTCGGTGGCGCCATGGGCCAGTCGGTGGCCGGCGCGGTCGTCGAGGCGTGGGGCTCCGCAGGCGCCTTCGCGGTCGGCGGGATCGCCGGCGTGGTGGTCGGGATCGTGCTGTGGCTACGCCGCCGCACGATCGAGGGGTCATCGTCTGAGGTAGTCCAGCTGGGCGCGCACTGACAGCTCGGCGGCGTCCCAGAGCTGCCGGTCGACGTCGGCGTACACCGTCTCCACGATCTGGCGCGGCGTCGCGTCCTCGGGCAGGGTCCGCAGGGCCTCGCGGACCTGCTCGAGTCGTTGGTGGCGGTGGGTGCGGTAGTGCTTCGCGATCGCGGCGGCGTCCGGCAGCTCGGGGCCGTGTCCGGTGAGGCAGAGCGTGCCGGGCGGCAGGTCGGCGTACCAGTCCAGGCTGGACAGGTAGGGCTCCAGCGCGCCGTCCGGATGGGCGATCACCGTGGTGCCGTGGCCGAGGATCATGTCCCCCGCCAGCAGCGGCGGCGGACCGTCGCCGCCCCGCACCAGGAAGGACGTCGAGTCCGTCGAGTGCCCCGGGGTCGCCACGACGTGGAACTCCAGGCCCGCGGCGGCGACCACCTCGCCGTCGCGCAGGGTCTCGGAGCCCACGGCGGGGTCCAGCGCGTGCACCGGGGCACCGGTCAGCGCGGCGAGCTCCCGGGCCGACCCGCAGTGGTCCAGGTGCCGGTGGGTGATGAGGATGCGCGCTACGGGGCCGTGCCCGACGATCCGCTCGAGATGGTCCTCGTCGCCCTCGTCACCGGGGTCGACGACCACGCAGTCCCGCTCGCCGGGGGCGCGCAGGATCCAGGTGTTCGTGCCCTCCAGCGTCATCGGGCCGGGGTTGTTCTCCAGCAGCACCGAGACGACGGGATGGACCCGGCGCAGGGCGCCGTAGGCGGGCGTCACGAGGCGGCCCGGGTGATCGGGTGCTCCGAGCCGTCCGGCAGGATCACGTGCGTGGCGCCGTCCTGGTCCCGGAAGCGGGGGTGCACCGGGGTGAGGTCGCGCGACGCGCAGCCGTCCTGGGCCTCGGCGGTCGTGGCGAAGGCCGTGAGATCCCGCAGCGAGAGCAGCGTGGGGGGCATGAGCGTCATCCGTCCCGCCTCGAAGGCGGCCAGCGCGGCCGACGGGTGCCACCACTCCGCCTCGACGGCCTCGGTGGTGTGCGCATCCGCCTCCTGGCCCGCGGGCAGGGCCGCGAGGAAGAAGAGGGTGTCGTAGCGGCGCGGCTCGTGCGGCGGGGTGACCCAGTGCGCCCAGGGCTGGAGCAGATCGGCCCGCAGGACGTAGCCGGAGTCGACGAGGATCTGCGTGAGCGAGACCGAGTGGTCGGTGAGCTGCTTGCGCCACAACGGGGCCTGCGAGGTCAGTGAGCCGGGCTGGCCCCCGGGCGGACCCGCGAGCAGCACCCCGGACTCCTCGAAGACCTCGCGGACGGCCGCGGACACGGCCTGTCCGGCGACCTCGCGGGTGATCCCGAACCGTTCCGCCCAGTCATCCGGGTCCGGACCGGCCCAGCGCTCGGCGTCCGGGACGTCGGAGGGATCGACACCGCCGCCGGGGAAGACCGTCATCCCGCCTGCGAAGGCCATCTGGCGCACCCGGCGCTGCAGGAAGACCTGCAGGGGCGCGACGCCCGGCGGTGGGGCCGGGTCGTCTCGCAGTAGGAGCACGGTCGCGGCCGGTCGGATCGGCTTGTCGGCGTCGACGGTCACGATCGGACCCTACGTCGTCCGGTGGCGTCGTGAGGGTGAAGCACGCCACCGGGCAGGATGGGCGTGTGGATCTCCTGCGCGTCGGGCTGGTGGGGGCGGGGCCGTGGGCGCGGCAGGTGCACGCGCCCGCGCTCGCCGCGCACCCCGGGATCGCCTTCGCGGGCGTGTGGACCCGGCGGCCCACGGACCTCGCCGCGGCCCACGGGGTCGAGGCCTTCGCGACGTTCGAGGCCCTGCTCGCGGAGGTCGACGCCGTCGCCTTGGCGGTGCCGCCCGCGGTCCAGGGTCCGCTCGCGGTCGCCGCGGCCGAGGCCGGGCGGCACCTGATCCTGGACAAGCCGCTGGCGGACTCGCTGCCCGCGGCGGAGCGGGCCGCGGCGGCGGCCGCGGGCGTCGTCTCGACGACGATGTTCACCTTCCGTTTCCACCCGCCGGTCCAGGAGTTCCTGGCCGGCTTCGCGGGGCCCGCCGACGCCGCCACGACCGCCTCGGCCCGGTATCTGTCCGGGTCGGCGCTGGGCGGGCGGTACGCGGGTTCGGCGTGGCGGCGAGAACGCGGGGCGCTGCTCGACGTCGGGCCGCACGTGGTGGACCTGCTCGACGCCGCGCTCGGCGAGATCGTCGCCGTCGAGTGGGCGCACCTCGGCGAGCCGGACCTGTGGCGGATCGGCCTGCGGCACGTCGGCGGCGCGACGAGCACCCTCGTCCTGTCCCGCGGCATCCCGATCGACCCGTCGGAGCTGGAGGTGACCGCCTACGGCTCGGTGGGCCGCCACCGCCTCACCTCGCGGCCGGACGACCCGACCGCGGGGTACGGCGTGCTGCTCGACGGGTTCCTGGCCGACATCGCGACGGGCCGCACGGACGGGCCGTACTCCGCGGCGCGGAGCCTGCACGTGCAGCGGGTGCTCGCGGAGGTCGAGAGGGTGGTCTAGGACATCCCGCCCATGCGCCGCGGCATCCGCGGAGTCAGGTCGCGGAGACCGAACCGCGGAACGCGTCGCGGTAGGAGCGCGGCGTGGTGCCGGTGTGGATCAGGAACTTCCGGCGCATCGACTCCGTCGAGCCGAACCCGGTGGCGTGCGCGATCTGGGCCACCGACAGGTGCGAGTCCTCGAGCAGCGTCCGCGCCCGCTCGACCCGCCGTCGTGCGATCCAGGCGGCCGGGCTCTCGCCGGTCTCCTCGCGGAACCGGCGCTCCAGCGTGCGCTGGCTCATGTGCACCTGCTCCGCGATCCGGCCTGCGGTGAGTGGCTCGGTCAGGTGCTCGTCGAGCCAGTCGAAGACGGGGGAGAGCGGGCCGGACGGGCGCGGGCGCGGCTTGGCGTACTGGGCCTGGCCGCCGGTGCGGTGCGGCGGGCTGACCAGCACGCGGGAGACGTCGTTGGCATAGGACTGGCCGTGGTCCTGGCCGAGCACGTACAGGCACAGGTCGGCCGACGCGAGCATGCCGCCCGACGAGAGGATCTGCCCGTCGTCGACGTACATCGCATGTTCCACGAGGTCAGCCTTGGGGAACGCGGACCGGAACTCGTCGGCCAGCGCCCAGTGCGTCGTGACCCGCCGACCGTCGAGCACCCCGGCCTGGCCCAGCACGAACGCGCCCGCGCACAGCGAGACCAAGCGCGCGCCATCGTCGGCGGCCCTGGCGACGGCGTCGAGGACCGAGGGATCCTGCGGCATCCATGGCGCCTCCAGACCGGGGACGATGACGGTGTCCGCGCCGGTGATCCAGTCCACCGGTTCGAGGTCGGCGATGGTGAAGCCGAGAGAAGAGGGCGTGGGGGCCAACCCGCAGACGCCGATCTCGTACGGCGCCTCGGGCTCGTCGCGGATCTTCGAGAACACCGACGGGCGGCGGCCGAACGCCTGCACCGCCACGGCGAGGTCGAGGACGAACGTTCCGCCGAGGACGATCACGGCCACCCGGTGGCGCGCCAACTCGTACCCCCGTGGCCGGAATCGTGGGAACTCTGGCGCTCAGCGTAGTGCCTGGCCAGGGCGTTGCCCACGATGATCGGCAGATGGAACCGGACACCATCGTCCTCGTGCACGGATTCTGGGTCACGCCCCGGAGCTGGGAACACTGGATCACCCACTACGAGGGGAAGGGTTACCGGGTCATCGCACCCGGGTATCCCGGCTTCGACATCGAGGTCGAGGCCCTGCGCGACAATCCACAGGTCATCGTCGACGTCACCGTCCCCGCGATCATCGAGAAGATCGAGGGAATCATCCGCGAGCTGGACCGTCCGCCCATCATCATGGGCCACTCGGCAGGGGGTGCGTTCACCCAGGTCCTGCTCGACCACGGCGTCGGAGCCGCAGGCGTCGCGCTGAACTCCGCGCCCACCGAGGGCGTGAAGGTGGTGCCGTTATCGCAGGTCAAGTCGACGTTCCCGGTGTTGAGGAGTCCGGCGAACCGGCACAAGGCCGTGGGGCTCACGGCAGAGCAGTGGCGCTACGCGTTCACGAACACCTTCACCGAGGAGGAGTCGAACGCGCTCTACGAGCGGTACCACATCCCGGCCAACGGCGGCATCCTGTGGGGAAGCGTGCTGGCCAACTTCCAGCCCGGCCCGCAGGAGACCTGGGTCGACTACCGGAACGACGGCCGCGCGCCCCTGCTGTTCGTGTCCGGCAGCGAGGACCACATCATGCCGCCCGCGATCCAGCGGTCGAACCAGAAGCACTACAAGTCGAACACCGTCACCGAGATCCGCGAGTACCAGGGCTACGCCCACCTGCTTCCCGCTCAGAAGGGCTGGGAGCAGATCGCGGACGAGGTCCTCGCCTGGGCCGTGGAGCACGCGCGTTGATCCTCACCCACATCGGCGGCCCGACCGTCCTCGTCGAGGTGGACGGCTGGCGGCTGCTGACCGACCCGACGTTCGACCCACCCGGGGAGCGCTACTCCTTCGGGTGGGGCTCGTCCTCGGTGAAGCTCACCGGCCCGGCGCTGTCCGTGGCGGACGTGGGGCCGGTCGACGCCGTCCTGCTCACGCACGACCACCACGGCGACAATCTCGACGTCGCAGGCCGTGGGCTGCTCTCGTCCGCGGGGAACGTGGTGACGACGGTGTCCGGCGCGCGCCGGCTGGGCGGTGGCGCGCGAGGACTGGCCGCTGGTGAGACGACGGTGCTGGTAGGCGACGGCGAGCGGCCGTCGTTGTCGGTGACGGCGACCCCCGCCCGGCACGGCCCGCCGCTGTCGCGCCGGATCGTGGGGGACGTGGTCGGTTTCGCGCTCCGGCGGTCGGAGACGGAGTCGGTGTTCTTGTGGATCACCGGCGACACCGTCCTGTTCGGCCCGCTGCGCCAGGTGGCGGCGTCACTGGCCGTCGACGTCGCCCTGGTGCACGTGGGCGGTGTCCGGTTCGGCATCACCGGCCCGCTCCGCTACACGATGACCGGCCGCGACGCGGTCTCGCTGATCGGAGCACTGCGACCGCGGGTCGCCGTCCCGGTCCACTACGAGGGCTGGTCCCACTTCGCCGACGGCCCGGACGGCCTCGACGCGGCCATCGCCGCGGCCCCCGACGACGTCCGGTCGCGGATCCGCCGCCTGACCGTGGGCGCGGCGGCCTCTGTCTGAGCCAGGAGGCGATCGCCGGTCGCGTGGTGTCGGGGACGCCGGCGACCCAGAGGGTGGAGGAGGCAGCGGCTTCTCAGCTCGCCGGGACCCAGGGTGGTGAAGTCGCAGGTCGGACTTCTGAGATCACCTCTCGGAGCCGTTGCGGCGGCCGTCCGGGAGGTCCTCGCGGACGGCCAGCTCCTCGTGCAGCCTGCGGAGCAGCTCCTGCTCGCGACTGGAGAGCGAGGCCAGGGACTCCGGCGGCGGGGCGTCGAGCCCGCCGCCCGCCGACGGGTTCCCGGGCCGCGGGCCGGTGCCGAACGGGCCGTCCGACCGCGCCGGGGGCACCTCGCCGGGACCGAACAGCCCGCCGGGACCGTCGTCGACGGCGGCGCGGCGCACCCGCGGGATCGACCGGGGGACCGGCCGGGGCGGGGGCAGCCCGTCGTCGCCCGCGGGGCGGGGCATGTCCGAGCCGAAGCTCCACGGGTCCGCTGCGGAGTCGTCGTCCGGGCGGTGCCGGGAACGGCGCCTGCCGCCGAGGAGCGGACGGCTCGTCGGTGCCCCGTCCACCGCGGCCCGACGACCCGTGGGCGCGGCATCGGCCGCGACGCTGGGGTCCGCGTCGGTGTCGGGCGCGATGTCGGTGTCGGGCACGGTGTCGGTGTCGAAATCGGAGCTGGAGTCGGTGCTGCGGTCCTCGGTCGCCTCGGACCGCCGGGTGCGGTCCTCGGTCCCCTCGGCTCCCGGGCTCGACTGCCCGGTGCCCGGGACCTGCTCGGTCGGGCCGTGGCGCCCGTTCGTGCCCGGCCCGTCGACGAGGGACCCGCCGAGGACGGGGTCGTCGCCGGTCGGCGCGGTCGCCGGGTCGTCGTGGCTGCCTGCGTGCTCGGCGGCACCGTCGGCGCGCTCGAGATCGGCGTCCTGCCCGAGGGGATGCTCGGCGGCGGTGACGCCGTTGCCGTGCTCGCCGTGCTCCAGCCCGTGCTGCCGGCGGTCGGTGCGCCCTGGGGTGTCGCCGAACCCCTCGGCACGCTCGGAGCCGTCGTCCTGGCCGTCGCCGTGGGCGGTCGTGGCGCCGTGACGACCGGTGCGTCCGAGCCCGGTGGTCTCCCCGGATCCAGTGTCGAGATCCTCCGTGAGGCCGTCGGCGCCCGGAGCCGGCTCGTCGAGGGGGCCTGCACCGGCGATGCGCTCGGGCGAGGCCGGCTCGCCGGACAGACCGTCGACCGGGCTCGTCTCTGTGGAGCGGTCGGACGGGGCCAGTTCACCTGTCGGGCCGTCGACGCCGGCCGTTCCGGTGAGGCGCTCTCCCGGGCTCCGCTCGGGTGCCGGACCGTCGGCGGGGCGCGAACCGGTGGAGCGCTCGCCTGCGGAGCTCGTGTCGGTGGGCTCGGGCAGGTGGCTCGACGGGTCGGGGGTCGAGCCCGCACCGTCGCTGCGCAGGGCGCCCTGGTCGTCCGCGGAAGCGTGGCCGTCCGCGCTGGTCTCGTGCTCGGACCGGTCCGGGAGGGAGGCGGACAGCGGATCGGGGACCGAGGGGTCCGACGGGAGGGCGGCGGCCGGTCGGACGTCCTCTCGGGCCTCGCCCGCGGCCAGGTCCTGAGGCGAAGCGTCGATCGTCGGGTCATCGGTGCCGAGCGCCGCAGCCGGGTGCTCGGCGTCGACCGTGGCGGTGGGGCCGGAGTGGGTGTCGGAGGCGCCGCCGCTCGGGCGCAGGCTCGACAGCAGGTCACCCAACCGGACGGGAGCGTCGTCCTCGGCCGGCTCGTCCGCGGGCTCCTCGGCGTCGCTCTGCACGACAGGGGTCGCGGGAGCGGCCTCCGTTTCCTCGGCGCGGCGACGCTGTCCGCCGGCGGGCATCGCCCAGGCGCCCGAGGCCCAGTCCTGGATCCAGTCCCGAGGCGGGGCCCCGGCGGCGGAGGGGACAGGGGCAGCAGTGGTCGAAGCGCCCGGCTGTCCGGTGTCGGCCAGGCCCACGGCACGACGGCCCGGACCGGACCCGACGCCGGCCCTGGGTCCGAAACCGGAACCCGAGCCGGATGCCGACTCATCGGCTTCCGGCCCTGTGGTGCCACGACGGAGCGCCGCCACTCCACGGAAGGGTGCGTCGCGCTCGGAGCCGAGCAGGTCGTCGGCCTCGGGGCCGACGGGGTCGGTCGGCTCTCGATCGGACCCGGTGTCCGCACCGGCGGAGCCCAGGCCGCCGACGGTGCCTCGGCCTGCGCTGCCCGACTCGGGGGCGTCCGGCTGCCCGACCCCGACCACCGCGATCGGGCCGGTGTCGGTGCGGTCGAGCTGGGCGTCGAGGAGCGGCTCGCGCAGGGGGCCGCTGAGGGGGTCGTGCATCGAGGCCAGGACGGGCGGGTCGTCCGGCGCCGCGGTCCAGGGCCGGACCGGGGTGGGCTCGGCGGCCTGCGGGACCACCGGCGTCGGACGGGTCACCGGAGCGGGCCGCGGTCCTCGCGGAGGCTGCTGACCCGGTACCGGCGGGACCACGCTGAGTGACCTTCCCGTGCGGCGGGGGCCGAAGGGGGAGGTCGGCGGCTCGTCGCTGCCGGGCTCGGCGTTCCCCGCACCGGGGAGGCCTGGGGATTCGCTGCGACCGACCGGCGAGGGCCGGCTCACGGGACGGAGCGGGCGAGCGGGGGTGGCCTCGGCATCCGGTTCGGACGGCCTGGTCAGTGGGTGTGGGCGTCCGGGCGTGGCCTGGCTGTCCGGAGCGGACGGGCTGGTCAGGGGGCGCAGCGGGCGACCCGGGGTGGGTGGAGCCTCCCTCAGCGGAGCGCCGAGCACGGGCAGCGGGCTCGGTGCCTCGGCGGATGCGGCGCGGGGGTCGGCGTCGGCGCGGGGGCCTTGCCGATCGGCCGTGGCGAAGAGGGTCTCGCCGTTCGGGGCGTCGGGGCGCCGCCTGCGGGAACCAGGATTCTGCTGCGGGTCCCCCGTGACCGGCCACGGACCGAGCGGGTCCGGCGCGCGGGAGGGCCCGCCCTGCGGCACCCCGGGGCCCATCGGCCCCGGTCCGGCCCGGTGAACCGACTCACCCGCCGGACCGTCGCCCGGCTCGGGCGCACGGTGGGAGCTGCCCGGTTCGGGCGCGCGGTGGGAGCTGCCCGGTTCGGGCGCGCGGTGGGAGGCGGCGGTCGGATCGCCGGCGGTGCCGTCGACCCGGTGTGCGCCTGAGGAGCCGAGATCGCCCCCGGATCCGCCTGCAGCGGCAGGACGTCCGGATTCGCCTGCGGCGGCCGAGAACCCGGATCCGCCTGCGTCAGCGGCCGACCCGCGAGCGCCGGCGAGCCCGAGACCGCCGGCGACGGCAGCGATCCCGGAAGAGTCACGGCTGACTCCAGAACCCGCCTCGGCAGCGGGGACCCCGGCGCCGACTCCGATGCCGCCGTCGGCAACGGGGTCCCCCGAACCGCCGGCGGCAGCAGCAGACCCGAGACCCCCCGCCCCAGTACCTGCAGCAGCGCCGAACTCAGCAGCACCAGCGACGGCAGATTCCCCGACACCCCCACGCCTCTGATCACCAGGACGTCCACCCCGGTCCTCCGGCGCGACGGCGACCAGGCCTGCGGGCGTGGTCGGCTCGTCGAACCGCTCCTCCCGCGGGACGGCCCGCGGCACCGGGCTCGGCTTCACGCCGGCCGCGGCGAGGGCGGCCTTGTGGTACGCGGGCAGGTCGTCCGCGGCCGCGTACACCTCCACCGACGCCGGCAGCCCGGCTCGCGCCAGATGCGATCCGAGCCGGTACGACACCACCTCCGGCGCGTACGCCGACTCGCCCAGCTCCACCAGCAAGACCGGGTGCGGCACCGGGCCCGGCGCCCCGCCCGCGGGCGTGTGTCGCCAGGCCAGCCGCACCGACGATCCCGCGGGGACGACCGCCGCGACCACCTGGTTCAGCGCCGTGGAGGCCTCGGCGGGCCCCGCCCCGAACGTGTGCCGGACGCCGTCACCGGCCGGGGCGAGCCCCTCGGCGGACGGCTCGATCTGCCGCGCGGCGGCCAGCTCGACCACCTGCGCGCGCACGTCGGCGGGCAGCGGGGTGCGGTCGGCGACCAGCGTCGCGACCAGGATCTCGCAGGCCTGCGACTCCTCGCCGACGGCGACGAGCTCGCGTGCGGTGGCCAGCAGGTCGTCGTCGACCCGGCCCGCGAGGGCCAGCAGCAGGTGGTGGGTGTGGGCCGTCATCGAGGGCCCTCCTCAGCTCGTGGGGGACAGCACGCCGGGTCGCGACGGAGCCGTCCACACCGGACGGGACCCGACGATGGCGGCCTGGTGGTAGGCGGGCGGTTCGAGGTCCGCGGGGAGCACCTCGACGCAGGGTGTGCGGTCGCCGTGCACGCGCAGCAGGCGCTGCAGCGTGCCGGTCAGCACGGCGGGCGGGTAGGGCCGGCCTGCGGCGAACGCGCCGGACACGACCAGCACCCGCTGCGGGCCCCGTCGGGAGTCCCGCAGCTCCTCGGCGCCCGGGTGCCCGGCGACGACCGCCATGGCACCCATGAGCGCCAGGTCCGGCAGCTCGGGGCCGGGACTGAACGGCGGCACGGCGACGTCGGCCGACTGCGGGAGCACGGCGTCGACCAGCCGTGAGTCCCCCGCGGCGGTGGCGAGCAGGGCACGCTCGCCGTCCGTGAGGCCGATCCGGTTGCGCAGCAGGGCCCGCGGCAGCAGTGCGGCGACCGAGTCCGCGGCACCGGCCGCGACCCAGTCCCGCAGCCGCCAGGAGACGTCGTCCGGCAGCCGACCGGCCAACCGGACGAGCAGCTCGTGCGCCGCCGCCTCCCAGCCGCGGGGCCCCGCCATCACGCGACCTCGACGATCAGCTCGACCTCCACCGGGGCGTCGATCGGGAGCTCGGCGACGCCCACCGCGGACCGGGCGTGCGCACCCGTCTCCCCGAACACCTCGGCGAGCAGGTCCGACGCTCCGTTGATCACACCGGGCTGGCCGCCGAACCCGGGCGCGGACGCCACGAACCCGACGACCTTCACCACGCCCTTGACGTTGTCGATCCCGACGAGCGCGTCCACCGCGGCCAACGCGTTGAGCACGCAGATGCGGGCGAGGTCCTTCGCCTCCTCGGGCGTGACCTCCGCGCCGACCTTCCCGGTCTGCGGCAGCTTCCCGTCGACGAACGGCACCTGGCCCGCCGTGAAGACCAGCGATCCGGTGGCCTTGGCCGGGATGTACGACCCGGCGGGCGCGGCGACCGTGGGCAGGGTGAGACCCAGCTCCGCGAGCCGCGCCGACGGGGTCGTCACGACTGCACCGGCCGCTTGAAGAACGCGATCAGGTTCTCCGGCGTGGTGCCGGGGACGACCGAGACCAGCTCCCAGCCGTCGCGGCCGAAGTTGTCCAGGATCGCCTTGGTGTTGTGGATCAGGAGGGGTGCGTTCAGGTATTCCCACCTGGTCACGGCCGGGGAGCTCATGTGTCCGGACTGTAGTCGGGGGCCTTCACCCACTAGGGCATCGGTGGGTGGGGCGTGCGACGAGTGGCCGCCTCCACGCGGTCGGCCGGCCGCCGCGACCGTACTGTGGCGACGTGACGTCCTCCGCAGATCCGTGGGCGGCCCGTCTGCACGTGGTCTCCGGCAAGGGCGGCACCGGCAAGACGACGGTCGCGGCCGCGCTGGCCCTCGCCCTCGCGGCGGGCGGTCGCCGCACCCTGCTCGTCGAGGTGGAGGGCAGGCAGGGCATCGCGCAGGTGTTCGACACCGCGCCGCTGCCGTACGAGGAGCGCCGGATCGCCGTCGCGCCCGGGGGCGGCGAGGTCCGCGCCCTGGCCGTCGACGCCGAGGCCGCCCTGCTCGAGTACTTCGAGATGTTCTACAAGCTGGGCATGGCAGGTCGGACCCTGAAGAAGATGGGCGCGGTCGAGTTCGCCACCACGCTCGCCCCCGGCCTGCGGGACGTGCTGCTCACCGGCAAGGTCAAGGAATGCGTCGCGCGCACCGAGAACGGCCGCCCGGTGTACGACGCCGTCGTGCTCGACGCCCCGCCCACCGGCAGGCTGGTCACGTTCCTGGACGTCACGAAGGCGATGGCCGAGCTCGCCCGCACCGGCCCGATCCACAGCCAGGCGGAGGGGGTCGTGGCCTTGCTGCACTCCCCGCGCACCGCGGTCCACCTGGTCACGCTGCTCGAGGACCTGCCGGTCACCGAGACGATCGACGCGATCCGCGAGCTCGAGGCGGCGAACCTGCCCGTCGGGTCCGTGATCGTGAACCGGGTGCGCGAGCAGTGGCTGCCGGACCGTTCCGTCGCCTCGGCGGCGAACGGCCGGGTGGACGCGGGCCGGATCCGGACCGGGCTGGTCAGCGCCGGTCTCGACCTCCCCGCCGAGGTGCTCGACGGACTGGTGGCCGAGACCGTCGAGCACGCCGTGCGGGTGGCCGCCGAGGCCGCCGCAGGCGAGCGACTGAGCGCGGAGACCGCGGTACCGCGCCTGGAGCTGCCCCAGCTGCTCGCGGGGATGGACCTGGGTGGGCTCTACGAGCTCGCCACCGAGCTGACCGAGCAGGGGGTGCGGCGGTGAGGGCGGAGACGCGGCGTGCGGAGTCGACCATCGGGATCGACGCGCTGCTCGACGACCCGGCCACCCGGATCGTCGTGTGCTGCGGCTCCGGCGGGGTCGGCAAGACCACGACCTCCGCGGCGCTGGCCCTGCGGGCGGCCGAGCGCGGTCGACGCGTGGTGGTGCTGACCATCGACCCGGCCCGGCGGCTGGCGCAGGCCCTGGGCCTCGACGAGCTGTCCAACGAGCCCGGTTCGGTCCCGCTCGACGGCGCCAAGCTCGACGCGATGATGCTGGACATGCGCCGGACCTTCGACGAGATGGTCTACGCGCACTCGACCCCGGACCGCGCCGAGAAGATCATCGCGAACCCCTTCTACCAGACGATCTCCAGCTCGTTCTCCGGCACGCAGGAGTACATGGCGATGGAGAAGCTGGGGCAGCTGC
>Ga0070671_100002791_pt1 | contig 13566 bp, 12 predicted proteins | sample KBSS73metaG_FD_65341 | JGI IMG/M metagenome (GOLD analysis project Ga0070671, IMG submission 65341) | Switchgrass rhizosphere microbial communities from Kellogg Biological Station, Michigan, USA - KBS S7-3 metaG | ecosystem: Host-associated > Plants > Roots > Rhizosphere > Soil ...
CAGCTGCGCAGCGACGAGACGACGGCCGCGCTGGACGAGATGCAGCAGGGCCTCGCGAACCTGGTCGAGCAGAAAGCCACGGCGCAGGCGAACCTGCGCCTCGCCGACGCGCGGCTCGCGGCGGCGCGCGCGGACACGCGCTTCACCAAGGAGGACCTCGACCGCCTGGATGCCCGCCTCGCCGACGAAGCGAAGGCGCTCAACGGCGCGCTCGCCGGCGCCAATGCCGCGTACGACGCCGCGCGCCGCGCGTCAGAGCAGGCGGGCAAGCGGCTGGCCGATGCCCGCAAGGCGGCCGCGGACGCCGGCGTGACCGGCGACGCCCTCGCCGCTCGCCTGCTGCCGCTCGAGCGTGCGGCCGAAGTGGCGCAACGCCGCGCGGAGAACGCCGAGATGGCGCAGGAAGGCGTGAAGACGCAGCTCGCGCTCGCGAACTACCAGCGGCGCGCGTGGGCGATGCGTTACGAGCTGTCGCGCACGAAGGACCTGCCGCGCGCGGCCGGCGCCTACGAGAACCTCGTGGGGTCGATGACGGCGCTGCAGTCGTGGAACGAGTACGAGCGCCAGCAGCTCGACAACACGACGACGTTTCTCGCCACGCTGGAGACGCGACTGCGCGGTGCGACCGGAGACGAGGCGGCCTCGCTGCGCGAGATGCGGGACGTCTATGTGCAGCGCGAGGCGATCCTGCGGGCGTCGCTCGGCGCGACGCAGCCGCTCGAGCACATGTTCGAGCGGTGGCGCGCGAGCGTGGGCGCCGGCAACGCGACGCGGCCGTTCGCCGAGCGCGTCGCCGACATGCTGATCGTCGGCAAGCTGTGGGTGAAGCGCGCGTGGAACTTCGAGCTCTTCAGCGTCGAGGACAGCTTCGAGACCGTCGAGGGACGGCGCGTCGCGGCGCAGCGCTCGGTGACCGTCGGCAAGACGATCGGCGCGCTGATGCTGATCTTCGTCGGGTACTGGCTGTGTCTCAAGCTCGCGCAGCTCGCGCGCTGGGCGTCGGTGCGCGTGTTCCGCAACACGCCCGCCTGGGGCAGCATCGTCTACCGCTGGACGCTCGCGTTCCTCGTGGCGCTGCTCATCGTGTTCAGCCTGCTCGCCGTGCAGATCCCGCTGACGGTCTTCGCGTTCCTGGGAGGCGCGCTCGCGATCGGCGTCGGCTTCGGCGCGCAGAACCTGCTCAAGAACCTGATGTCCGGGATCATGCTGCTGATCGAGAAGCCGCTGCGCGTCGGCGACCTGATCGAGTTCGGCGGCATCCGCGGCCGCGTCACGTACATCGGCTTCCGCGCGTCGATCGTGCGCACGGCCGACGGTTTCGAGACGCACATCCCGAACTCGACGTTCATCGAGAACAACGTCACGAACCTGACGTACTCGTCGATCGAGGTGCGCCAGCAGATCACCGTGGGCGTCGCCTACGGCGCCGATCCCGCGCGGGTGCGCAAGACGCTGCTGTCGGTGGCGGACGACCACGCGGCCGTGCTGCGCACGCCGGCGCCGGCCGCGTACTTCGACGACTTCGGCGACGATGCGCAGCGCTTCCGCCTGACGTACTGGATCGCCGCGGCGCCGGAGCTCGACACCGCGGCGGTGGCCACCGAGTTGCGCGAGCTGATCGCCGCGCGGCTCGCGGCCGCCGGCATCGCGATTCCGTATCCGCAGCGAACGGTGCACGTCGACACGCCGCTGCGCGTCGAGATTTCGCCGGCGCCGCCGGCGCCCGGAAGCGCTCCGCGGTAACGGCCGACGCGCCGTGACGCGCGCTAGCCGCGCTTCGGCAGGTTCGCGGTCGAAAGATCGCGCGCGAGGTCGGCGAAGATCTGGCCGAACGCCACGTTGAGCGCCGCGGCGTACGCCTGGGCGGTGCTCGCCGCGAGCGGGACGCGCTGCCGGTACGTCTGCGTCCACACCGGCATGCCGCCGCCGGCATCCGCGCGGAACAGGTAGTAGCTGATCTCCACCTCGGCGGCCATCTTCGCCGGGTCGCGCGCGTCGACGAACAGCGACGTGACGAAGCCGTCGAGCAGCCAGTCGGCGTCCGCCGTGGACGCCGCCGGCGCCACCAGCGCGAACACCTTCGCGCGCTCGAGCGCGCGGCCGGTCAGCTCGCCGATCATCGTGGCGGGCGCGACCAGGAACTCGTTGTAGAAGTCGCTTTCGTAGCGCAACTCGCCTTCGCGCGAGACGAACGTGCGGCCGCGAAACGGCGCCGCGACGGTGATCGTGCCCATCCGCAACGCCGTCGGCTGCGTCTTCGCGACGGCCGCCGGCACCGGCGGGTCGAGCAGGAACGTGCCCTTGACCGGCGCGGGCCGCGTGACCGAGCAGCCCGCGACGACGACGGTGGCGGCGACGACGGCGAGCGCGAGCCGCGCCCGCAGCGGAAATGACGTCATGGCGTACGCTCCAGCGGTCGCGGCGGCGCCCCGAAGATGACGTTGCCCGGATAGCGCTTCACGTCCTCCGTCAGGTCGCGCAGGTTGTCGGTGATCTGCCGCAGGTTCTCGATCGTGCGCGTCAAGTCCGATTCGCCGCCGCCGAAGATGCGGTCGAGCCGCGTCAGCGTGCGATCCATGTGCGCGATCGAGGAGGCGATCTTCGGGTCGGTCACGACCTTGCGCACGTCGGCGATCGCGCCTTCGGCCGTTTCCGGGAGCTTCCTGAACGCCGGGCTGCCGATCGTGGCCTGCAGGTCGGCGTTCGACTTCCGCAGCTCGGAGATGAGCGCCACGGCCTCACCCGAGAGCTTCTTCGCCTCGAGGTCGTTCAGCGTCGACTCGAGCTTCGCGAGCGTGCGGTCGGCGCGCTGTGACAGGCCCTTCGTGTCGATCGCGCCGATCCGGTCGGTGGCCGTGTTGAGCAGCTTGTTCAGGTTCGCGACGGTGCCCTCGACGTCGAGCTTGCGCAGGCGCTCCATGATCTCGGAGGCCGACGTCACGAGCTGCGCGACCGTCGACGGCGCGCTCGGGATGTAGATGTTGCTCGGCACCCAGTCGATCGGCACCGGCGGGTTCTGCGCCGGGTCAAGGTAGTCGATCTCGAGATAGCTCGTGCCGGTGATGCCCTGCGGCGCCAGGCGGATGCGCAGGCCCTTCTCGACCTCCGCCGCGGTCGACTCCGGGCTCGTCAGGTCGCCCGCCGCGCGGCCGCCGACGAGCTTCGGCTGGATCTGCGCCTCGACCAGCACGTAGCGCTTGCGGTCGGACATCGGCTTGTCCTGCTCGTAGTTGACGTAGGTGAACGTGATCTTCGTCACCTGCCCGACCTCGACGCCGCGGTATTTCATCTTCGAGCCGATGTCGAGGCCCTGGACCGACTCGTTGAAGTACGTCTCGATCGTCACGCGCTTCTGCAGGAACTTGCCGGTGCCGATGATCGTGAGCACGACGACGCCCGCGACGATCGCGCCGATCACGAACAGGCCCAGCTTGAAGAAGTTGGCTTTCTGGCTCATCGGTCAGGCGACGGCCGCCTCGGGCTCGCGCAGGAAGAACTGGCGCACCCACGGGTCGGTGCTCGTATCGCGCAGCACGCGCGGGTCGCCTTCGGCGATGATGCCCTTCGTGCGCTTGTCGAGCATGATCACGCGGTCGGCGATCGCGAAGATGCTGGCGAGCTCGTGCGTCACGATGACGAACGTGACGCCGAGGTTTTCCGCCAGCCGGCGGATCAGCGCGTCGAGCGACGCCGACGTGATCGGGTCGAGGCCCGCCGACGGCTCGTCGAGGAACAGGATCATGGGGTCGAGCGCCATCGCGCGGGCGATCGCGGCGCGCTTCTGCATGCCGCCCGAGATGGCTGCCGGCAGGTGGCCGGTGAACTGCTCGAGACCGACGAGCTCGAGCTTCATCCGGCCGATCAGGTCGACGGCCTCGGGCGGAAGCTCGGTGTACTCCTCGAGCGGCAGCTTGACGTTCTCGAGCAGCGTCATCGAGCCGAACAGCGCGCCCGACTGGTACATCACGCCGATCTTGCGCAGGATCGCCCGCAGCGCGTCGCCCTCGGCATCGACGATGTCGTCGCCGTCGATGAAGACGTGTCCCGCCATCGGCTCGTACAGGCCGATCATGTGCTTTAGCAGCGTGCTCTTGCCGCAGCCGGAGCCGCCCAGGATCACGAAGACCTCGCCACGGCGCACGTCGAAGCTGATCTGGTTCAGCAGCACGAAGTCGTCGTAGCCGGCGGTGAGGCCCTCGACGCGGATGATCGACTCGCCGGGCGACGCGACGGGCACGCCGGCGGCAGGCGTCGCGGCGGGCATGCCAGTGGCATTGCGAGTCGGCTCGGTACCGCTCATGGCTTCAGATGTCGAGGAAGAAGTAGACGACGGCAAAGGCGCCGTCGACGATGACGAGCAGGATGATGCCTGAAACCACCGCGCGCGTGGCGGCATCGCCGACGGACGACGCGCCGGCGGTGGTCTGCAGCCCGCGCAGGCAGCCGATGCCCGCGATCAGGATCGCGAACACGAAGGTCTTCACGAAGCCCGCCATGAAGTCGGAGAAATCGACGATGCCCTCGACCTCGTGGACGAACGTGACGAAGGGAATCGAGAACGACTGCAGCGTCATCGCGCCGCCCAGCAGGCTGACGAGGTCGGCGAACAGCGTCAGCAGCGGCGTCATCAGGATTGCGGCGATGACGCGCGGCGTGACGAGGAAGCGGACGGGGTCGAGGCCCATCGTCGTCAGCGCGTCGACCTCCTGGTTCACCTTCATCGTGCCGATCTCGGCGGCGAACGCCGCGCCCGAGCGTCCGGCGAGCAGGATCGCCGTCATCAGCGGGCCGAGCTCGCGCAGCATCGCAAGCCCGATCAGGTCGGCGACGAAGATCTCGGCGCCGAACTTCTTCATCGGGATCGCCGACTGGAAGGCGAGGATCACGCCGAGCAGCCAGGAGATCAGGGCGACGATGGGCAGCGCGTCGGCGCCCACCTGCTCGCAGATCACCCACACGTCGCGCCAGCGCACCGTGGACGGGTGGCGCATTGCGTAGAACAGCGCGGACGTCATCTCGCCCACGAAGCTCACCTGGACGCGCAGGTCGTGCCAGACGCCGGCCGCGATCGCGCCGATCTCCTCGACGGCGGGACGGCGCTTGGGCTCGGGATCGAGGTCGTGGTCGAGGACGCCGATGTCGAACTGCTTCAGCAGCGTCACGAACGCGGGCTTCAGGTTCTCGACCTCGACCTCGCCCTTGTTCCGCTGGCGCAAGAGGTCGACGAGCAGCGCGATGCCGGCGCCGTCGCAGTAGTCGACGTCCTTCGCATCGACGACGACGCGGCGATCCTGCGCCTCGGCAAGCGCGCGACGGGCGTCGCGCCAGATGTCGCGGATCGTTTCGGCGTCGAGGCGTCCGGACAGCGCGAGCACGCGCGCGGCGTCGGTGTCGCGGATTGCGAGCGCTGCCATCGCGGAGCCGGCGCGACGCCGCTACGGGTTGAGGAGGTCGAGTTGCGTGCCGAGCACGCGGACGCGGTCACCTTCCCGCAGCATCGGCTCGTAGCTCTGCGGCACGACCCGCGTGCCGCCGCGGTCCATCTTGATCGTGACGTCCCAGCGCGGCTTCTCGTAGGCGTTCGGACGCTTGCCGTAGGACGCGCCGCCCGCCGCGCCGACGACGACGAGCCCCTGGTTCTGCAGCTGCGGCCCGATCTGGAACTGCGTCGTCGCATCGGTCGCGCGGCCGGTGGGCGACGCGGTGTTCGTGCCGCCGGTGCTGCCGAGCGGCGTCCACTGCTGCCGCTCCGTCACCTGCGCGATCGACAGCACCATGCCGCATGCGTCGCAGGCGTCGGCGGGCGCCTTCGCCGGCGGCGCCTGCAGTTGCTGCGCCCTCAGCGCCTCGGGGGTGGGCTGCGCGAGCGCAGGCAGCGTCAGCGTCACGGTCAGCGCCGCGGTGCCCAGCGCGAGCGCGCGGTCAGTCCGGAATCGCATTGAGGTAGTACATCGAGTTGAGCAGCGGGCCCGGGGGCCCGAGCGGCGCCAGCCAGCGCTGGTAGATCGGGTCGATGCCGCCCTTGCGGTAGACCTCGACGAGGCCGCGATTCACGGCGAGCCGGAAGTCCGGGTCGTCACGGCGGAGGACGATGCCGTACGGCTCGTACGAGAAGTCGTGGTCGAAGATCTGCAGCGGCTTGCCGGCAACGTCGCGAAGCTTGAGCCCCGCCAGCACGATGCGGTCGCCGGCGTACGCGTCGACCTTGCCCGCCGCGAGCGCGAGAACGCCTTCGGTCCCGTCCTTCACCGGCACGAGCGTCGCGGCGGCCTCCTGCAGGTTCATCGCGGCCACGAGCGAGCGCTCGGTCGTCGTCCCGGCGATCACGGCGACCTTGCGGCCGCGAAGATCGGCCAGGCGTGCAAGCTTCGATCCGGCGCGCACGAGCAGCGTGCCGCCGTCGACGAAGATCGGCAGGCTGAAGTCCACCTTCTCCATGCGCGACAGGGTGATCGTCGTCGTGCCGCATTCGGCGTCCGCCTTGCCGGACGCCACCGCCTCGAGGCGCGTGTCGGCGTCGACGGGCTTCCACTCGATGCGCAGCGACGCGATCTTCAGCTGCTGCTGGATGGCGGCGGCCACTGCGTTGCACAGTTCGACCGAATAGCCGCGGACGCGGCCCTCGCGATCGGCGAACGAGAACGGCGCCGCCCCGGCGCGATACGCGAAGGTGATGGTGGCGGTGTCCCGGATGCGGTCGAGCGTGCTGGCGGCGTGGGCCGGCGCGCCGGGCTGCGCAGCGAGGCAGGCGCAGGCGAGACCGAGCAGCAGGCGAAAGGATCGGGCCGTCATCGGCGTTCGGGGTGCGCGCGTGTGGGCCGCGCTTGGATTGGCGTGGTCAAAGTGTAGCAGATTACCTCCCTGCAAAATTTGCCGCGTCGGGTAGAATGACGCCCTGCAACGACCCCGACCCCTGCGCCCGTACGCGCGTCGCCTGCGCGTGCCCTTTCTCGAGAGGTTCCCCTTGAAGCCAACCCTGGTCGCCATCGTCCTCGCATCGTTCGCGCTTGCGCCGTTCACCGACGCCGCCGCGCAGCGCGCGCCCGCGCCCGACACGCTCGGCAAGATCAAGTCCGCCAAGGCGATCAACGTCGCCTTCTCGGGCGACTCGCTGCCGTTCTCGTTCGTGGGCGACGGCAACAAGCCCGCCGGCTATTCGATCGACCTGTGCCAGAAGGTCATCAACGCGGTCGGTCGCGCCATCGGCGAGCCGAACTTGACCGTGAACTGGATTCCCGGCACCGCCGCCGAGCGCGTGCAGATGGTGGCGAGCGGCAAGGCGGACATGGAGTGCGCGAACACGACTCAGACGCAGTCGCGCCTCAAGGACGTCGACTTCTCGAACCTCATCTTCGTCGACGGCGGCGGCTTCGCCGTCCGCGCCGACGCGCCGATCAACTCGTTCGCCGACCTGAGCGGCAAGAAGATCGCCGTCATCAAGGGAACGACGACCGAGCAGCGCCTCAACGCCGCGCTGAAGCAGCGCCTCGTCAACGCGCAGGTGGTGACGGTGAACGAAGGCGGCGAAGGCATCGCGATGCTCGGCAGCGGCGGCGTCGATGCGTACGCCGGCGACAAGATCAAGCTCATCGGGCTCGTCGCGCAGGCGAAGGAGCCGGACAAGTACGCGATGCTGGTCGAGGATCTCTCGTTCGAGCCCTACGCGTTCGCGATCCCGCGCGGCGACAGCGCCTACCGGCTCGAGGTGAACAAGGCGCTCACGCAGGTCTACTTGGGCGGCGAGATCGACGGCATCTTCACCAAGTGGTTGGGCAAGCTCGGCCGCCCGTCCGGCCTGCTGGCCGCGATGTATCTGCTCAACGCCATTCCCGAGTAACTTCAAGACCGCGGAGACTCTCATGCACGTGTTCGAATCCCTCCGGCGCGCCGCACGCGCCGCCGCTTTCGCCCTGGTCGCCGCCGCCGCGCTCGCCGGCTGCGCGCAGCAACCGCCCTACCAGGTCTACAACCAGCCGGTGGCGCGCAGCGGAACCATCGAATCGATCCGCCAGGTCGACAAGCAGAAGTACGTCAACGGCGCGGGCGCCGTCGTCGGCGGCCTGGTCGGCACCGGCCTCGGCAGCCTGATCGGCGGCGGTTCGGGACGCACGGCGGCGATGATCGTCGGCGCGGTGGGCGGCGCGGTCGTCGGCAACGAGATGCAGAAGAATCAGACGGAGCTGATCTGGGAGATCGGCGTCCGCTACGACGACGGAAGCTACGGAACGATCACGCAGACGCAGGCGCCGGGGCTACGCATCGGCGATCGCGTCCGCGTCACGGACACCGGCCTCGAGCTGCTGCCGCGGTGACGCTCGCGCGTCGCTCGCCTGCGGAAGGAAGCCGGCGCAATTCCCATAAAAGGAGAGGACCGAACCATGAAGAGCAACACGCTTAGAAATTCCCTGCTGACCCTGTGCGCCGCGACGTTCGTCGCGCTCGCACCGGCGGCCAACGCGCAATCCGAGCAGCAGAAGCTCGTCAACGAGGCCGCCACGACGTTCAACAACTTCCTGCGCGATCCGAACATGACGTGGTTCCAGAAGAACGCCGGGCGCGCGAAAGGCTTCCTGATCGCGCCGCAGGTCGCCAAGGCCGGCTTCATCTTCGGCGGCTCCGGCGGGCGGGCCGTACTGGTCGCGCGCAACCCGAAGACGGGCAAGTGGGACGGTCCGGCCTTCTACGTGCTGGCCACCGCGAGCGTGGGCTTCCAGGCCGGCGTCTCGGTCTCCGAAGTCATCACGATGGTGATGACCGAGAAGGGACTCAACTCGCTGCTGTCGACGTCGGTGAAGCTCGGCGGCGACGCCAGCATCGCCGCGGGCCCGGTGGGCGCCGGCGCGCAGGGCGAGGTCATCACCGACATGGTGTCGTTCGCGCGCGCCAAGGGCGTGTTCGGCGGCCTGAACCTCGACGGCACCGCCGTCACGATCAGCGACGAGTGGAACGAGGCCTACTACAAGAAGAAGGTGCTTCCGCCCGACATCATCGTCACGGAGTCGGTGAAGAACGCCGCCGCCGGTCCGCTGCTCAACTCGGTCGCGAAGGCCACGGGCGGCAAGTAAGCGCGCTGCCCCGCACGGTGCACCACCGGCCGGACGTCCGCGAGAGCGCGGGCGTCCGGCCTTTTCAATCGGCCGCGGCGAACAGCTGCGCGAGATCGTCCCCGGGCGCCGTGTCCGCGGACAGGTCGAGCTGGCCCTCCAGGCCGCGCAGGTGCGCGTCCATGGCCGCGACGGCCTTCGCGGCGTTGCCGGCGGCGATCGCCGCGAGGATGTCCGCGTGCTCCTCGTCGCCGCAGCGGCTCTGGCTGCCGCGGCTGCGATAGGCGAGCACCACGAGCGGCGTGCGCGCGACGAGCTGATCCAGGAACTCCGCCAGCACGCGATTCCCCGCCGCGAGCGCCAGCTCGTGATGGAACTTGAGCGACAGCTTGAGCCCGCGCCGCATGTCGCCCTGCCGGTACGCGTCGCGCTCCTGCGCCACCAGCGCACGCAGCTCGCGCACCTGCGCCGGCGCCATCCGTCGCGCCGCGGCGTCGACGATGGCCGCCTCCACCGCGCGCCGCGCGGCGAAGAGGTCGCGGCTCTCGTCCACCGACGGGCTTGCGACGCTCGCCCCCCGATTGGGCGTCAGGTCCACGAGCCGCGCGAACGCGAGCCGCGCGAGGACCTTGCGCACGACGCTCCGGTTCACGCCGAACACGTCGGCGAGCGCGACCTCCTTGAGCTTCGTGCCCGGGTTGAGCCGGTGGTCGAGAATGGCGCCGCGGATGCGGTCGTAGACGTCGTCTTCTGCGCCGATCGTGGCGGAGGGCGGCGGCGCAACGGGCGCGCGCGGCCGCTTGGCGGCGCCGGTCGTGATCGCCCGGCGGCGCCGGGCAGGCGCCGGGGCACGTTTGTCGACATTCATGGCCGCGATTGTTAACACCGATTGGCGCAAATGACAACCCGGATGTTGACACTGATCGGTCCGCGGTGGCAGCATCTGCCGCTGTCCGAATGGAACGCGATCAGGAGAACCCGCGATGGGTCGTCTGACGACGCACGTGCTCGACACCGCGCGCGGCCGCCCGGGCGACGGCGTCGCCGTCGCGGTCTACCGCCTCTCCGGTGACGGGGTCGGCGACAAGGCGGGCGACCGCGTGCAGCTCGCCCGCACGCGCACGAACGCAGACGGCCGCACCGACGAGCCGCTCCTCGAGGGCGCCGCGTTTGCCGCGGGCGTGTACGAGATCGTGTTCGGGGCCGGCGAGTATTTCGGCCGCACGACGATGGACCTCCCCGCTCCCAGCTTCGTCGGCGACGTCGTCCTGCGCTTCGGCGTGGCGAGCCCGGCCGAGCACTACCACGTGCCGCTCCTCGTTTCGCCGTGGAGCTACCAGACGTATCGCGGGAGCTAGGCGGATGCCCGCACGCAGGAAGGGTCCGGCGCGCGAAGGCAGCGTTCGCTTCGCCCTCGACGGCAAGGTCGTCGTGCTCGACGACGTCGATCCCACGCGCACGGTGCTCCAGTATCTGCGCGAGGATCTCGGACGCGTGGGGACGAAGGAAGGGTGCGCCGAGGGCGACTGCGGGGCCTGCACGGTGGTCTTGGGCGAGCTCCTCGACGGGCGCGTGCGCTTTCGCGCCGTCAACGCGTGCATCCAGTTCCTGCCCACGCTCGACGGCAAGGAGCTCTTCACCGTCGAGAGCCTGAAAGGCGCCGACGGCGTGCTCCATCCGGTCCAGCGGGCGATGGTCGACTGCCACGGATCGCAGTGCGGCTTCTGCACGCCCGGCTTCGTGATGTCGCTGTTCGCGCTGTACAAGTCGGCGCACGCGCCGTCGCGCGACGACATCGACGACGCGCTCGCGGGGAACCTGTGCCGCTGCACCGGCTACCGCCCGATCGCCGAGGCCGCGCACCGGATGTACGACTACGGCCGCGCGCACAAGCCCGCCCACGAGAGCTGGATGAACTGCTCGTTCGCCTCGCCGGGCGACGCGGGCGCCGACCTCGACACGGGCGAGCGCGAGATGATCGAGCGGCTCGCGTCCATCGCGCGCCACGACACGCTCGCGCTGTCGCATGGCGCGCGCCGCTACTTCGCGCCGGCGACGCTCGCCGAGCTGGCGGCGCTGCGTGAAGCGCATCCGGAGGCGTGGCTCCTGGCCGGCGGCACCGACGTCGGGCTCTGGGTGACGAAGCAGCTCCGCGAGCTGCCGACGGTCATCTACACGGGCAACGTGGCGGAGCTGAAGCAGGTCGTCGTCGCCGATGCCGCGCTCGCCATCGGCGCCGCCGTGGCCCTGACCGACGCGTATGCGGCCATTGTCGCCGAGTACCCGGACCTGGCCGAGCTTGCGCGGCGCTTCGCGTCGCCGCCGATCCGCAACGCGGGCACGCTGGGCGGCAACATCGCGAACGGCTCGCCGATCGGCGACTCGATGCCGCCGCTGATCGCGCTCGGCGCGCGCCTCGTCCTGCGGCACGGCACCCGCACGCGCGACCTGCCGCTCGACGAGTTCTATCTCGCCTACCAGAAGACGGCGCTGGCTCCCGGCGAGTTCGTCGAGCGCATCATGATCCCGCGCGCCACGCCGGACGCGATCGTGCGCGGCTACAAGATCTCGAAGCGCTTGGACCAGGACATCTCGGCCGTGTGCGGCGGCTACCGGATCGTCGTCTCCGGCGGCCTCGTCCGCGAGGCGCGGATCGCGTACGGTGGCGTCGCAGCGATCCCGAAGCGCGCCGCGCACTGCGAGCGCGCGCTCGCCGGAAAGCCGTGGACGGAGCAGACGGTGCACAAGGCGATGGCCGCGCTCGACGCCGACTTCACGCCGCTCGACGACATGCGCGCCAGCGCCGCCTATCGGCGCACCGTCACGCGCAACCTCCTCTATCGGCTGTACGTCGAGACGAGCGCGCCGGCCGTCGCGACGCGCGTCGCGGAGCCCGTGCGATGAGCCGCGACGAGACGCGGGCGCGCGGCGGCGTCGGCGCCGCACTGCCGCACGACAGCAGTCACCTGCACGTGACCGGCGAGGCGGCTTACATCGACGACCTCCCCGAAGCGCGCGGCACGCTGCACGCGGCGATCGGCATGAGCGACCGCGCGCATGCGCGGATCCGCGCGATGGACCTCGCGAAGGTGCAGGCGGCGCCGGGCGTGGTCGCCGTGATCACCGCGCGGGACATCCCCGGCAAGAACGATTACGGGCCCGTCGTCGCCGACGACCCGATCTTCGCGACGACGCTCGTCCAGTATCACGGCCAGTCGCTGTTCGCCGTCGCGGCGCGCTCGCACACGGCGGCGCGCAAGGCGGCGCGTCTGGCCGCCGTCGACTACGAGGACCTCGCGCCGCTGATCACGGCGGACGCCGCCGTGGCCGCGCAGTCGTTCGTGCTGCCGACCGAGCGGCTCGTGCGCGGGAATCCGCGCGGCGCGATCGCGGCGGCGCCGCACCGGCTGCAGGGCCGCGTGCGCATCGGCGGCCAGGAGCAGTTCTACCTGGAAGGGATGATCGCGTACGCCGTTCCGCAGGAAGACGGCGGGATGCACGTCTACAGCTCGACGCAGCATCCCGGCGAAGTGCAGCACCAGGTCGCGCACGCGCTCGACGTGCCGGCGCACGCCGTCGTCGTCGAGTGCCGCCGGATGGGCGGCGGCTTCGGCGGCAAGGAAAGCCAGCCCGGCTTGTTCGCGTGCGTCGCCGCGCTGCTCGCGCGGACGACGGGCCGGCCGGTGAAGCTGCGCCTCGACCGCGACGACGACATGATCATCACCGGCAAGCGCCACGACTTCGTGACGGACTACGACGTGGGCTTCGACGACGACGGGCGCATCCTGGGCGTCGACTTCACGCTCGCGGGGCGCTGCGGCTATTCGGCGGACCTGTCCGGCTCGATCAACGACCGGGCGATGCTCCACAGCGACAACTGCTACTACCTCGAGAACGTTTCGATCCTGTCGTATCGCTGCAAGACGAACACCGTGTCGAACACGGCGTTCCGGGGCTTCGGCGGCCCGCAGGGAATGATCGGCATCGAGCACGTGATCGACGACATCGCGCGACACCTGCGGCGCGACCCGCTCGATGTGCGCAAGGCCAATTTCTACGGCACCACCGAGCGCAACGTCACCCACTACCGGCAGACGCTCATCGACAACGTGATCCACGACATCGTCGCCGAGCTGGAGGCGTCGGCCGACTACGCGGCGCGGCGCCGCGCGATCCGCGCGCACAACGCGCAAAGCCCGATCGTGAAGCGCGGCATCGCGCTCACGCCGGTGAAGTTCGGCATCTCGTTCACCGCGACGCACCTGAATCAGGCGGGCTGCCTGCTGCACGTCTACACGGACGGCACGATGCTGCTGAACCACGGCGGCACGGAAATGGGCCAGGGCCTGTTCATCAAGGTCGCGCAGGTCGTTGCCGAAGAACTCGCGGTGGACGTCGACCGCATCCGCATCACGGCGTCGGACACGAGCAAAGTACCGAACGCCTCCCCGACGGCCGCGTCGTCGGGCTCCGACATGAACGGCAAGGCGGCGCAGGCCGCGGCGCGGGAGATCCGGCGACG
>Ga0070671_100002792_pt1 | contig 13563 bp, 12 predicted proteins | sample KBSS73metaG_FD_65341 | JGI IMG/M metagenome (GOLD analysis project Ga0070671, IMG submission 65341) | Switchgrass rhizosphere microbial communities from Kellogg Biological Station, Michigan, USA - KBS S7-3 metaG | ecosystem: Host-associated > Plants > Roots > Rhizosphere > Soil ...
GAACGACGACAGCGCGCACTCGGCGCTCTACGACGCCGAGAAGGCCGGCGAGCTGTTCTGCACGATCGTGAACCGGTTCCGACCGCTCTACGGCGGCTAGCGCGGGGTCGCCGCGCGCACCGCACGAAACGACCGAGCCTTAGCAGGCCCGGTCGTTCGAGCATTTAGCGTTTGGTTATTGCGCGGTCTGCGCGGACGTGGCCGCGTCGAGAATCTGCTTGAGCTCGCCGGACTGATAAAGCTCGACTGCGATGTCGCAACCGCCGATCAGCTCGCCGTTCACGTAGAGCTGCGGGAACGTGGGCCAGTTCGAGTAGGCCTTGAGCCCTTCGCGAACCTCGGGATCCTCGAAGATGTTGATGTAGGCGAACTTCGCATCGAGGGCGCGCAGCACGCTCACGGTCTTCGCGGAGAATCCGCACTGCGGGAAATCCGGCGTTCCCTTCATGTAGAGCAGCACGGGATAGGATTCGAGCTGCTTCTTGATCCGTTCGTTGACGTCCACTGCCTTGAGTCCTCCGTAATACGTTTCTGCAGCTCGATTGGGGCTCGTCGAGCCGAGATCAACCGGTCGACTTTGTTGAACTGCATCGGTGTGTCGCCTATTCTTCTCCGGTTGTCGAGCAGGGGCAAGTACCGAAAGGGTGTAAATGGGGCTGCCCCCCGTTTTCCGAGCCTCACTCGGCGACACAGCTACTGAAAAGAAGAAGGCATTCGTTCCCACCGGGAGGTCGTTATGAACCCGCTGTCCACCATCAAAGGCACCATCATTAGCGGCGTCGTGCTCGCGATCGTCATCGCGCTCATCGTCGCAGTTCTCGCTAAAACCGGCATCGGCTTCAACACGCCGAGCTTCATAATGTGGTTGCACGTGCTCGCGGGCGTCACGTGGATCGGGATGCTCTACTACTTCAACTTCGTGCAAGTTCCGGCGCTCGCGGCGGCCGCGAAGGATCAAGGCGGCCCCGGCGGCGCGGGCATCAGTAAGTACGTCGCACCTCGCGCACTGGTCTGGTTCCGTTGGGGCGCGGTATTCACGTGGCTCACGGGCGCGGGCTATCTCGGCCACATCGGGCTATTGGGCGACGCGTTCACACTCGGGCTCGGACCGAACGGCACGCTGCTCGGCACTTACATCGGGGTCGGCGCGTGGCTCGGCACGATCATGCTATTCAACGTCTGGGTGCTGATCTGGCCGAACCAGAAGAAGATACTCGGCATGGTCGACGCAACCGCGGAACAAATCGCAAAAGCGCGCCGCATCGCGTTCCTCGCGTCGCGAACGAACACGGTGCTGTCGATTCCGATGGTCATGAGCATGGTGAGCTTCGGCCACGCCGGATTCTTCCTGCGCTGAGCCGCCGACGCGCGGAATGAACGCGTTGCCCGCACCGCGACCGACGACGCCTTCCCTGCCGAGCGACATCTCGGCCGTCGTCGCGTCCGCGCTCGCCGAGGACGTCGGCGCCGGCGATCTCACCGCCGATCTCGTCGACCCGAATAAGCTGGGTCGAGCGCAAGTCGTTGCACGCGAGCCCGCGACGCTCTGCGGCTGCGCGTGGTTCGATGAGACGTTCCGGCAGATCGATCGGCGGATCCGCGTGTCGTGGCACGCTTACGACGCGGACGCGATCGACGCCGACTTCGTCGTCTGCGATCTCGCCGGCCCGGCCCGCGGCCTGCTGACGGGCGAGCGCACGGCCCTCAATTTTCTACAAACGCTGTCGGCCACGGCGACCGCGACGCGCGCGCTCGCGAGCATCCTCGAGGGCACCGCGACGCGGGTGCTCGACACTCGCAAGACGCTGCCGGGACTCCGGCTCGCGCAGAAGTACGCCGTGCGCTGCGGCGGCGGCGAGAACCATCGGCTCGGCCTCTACGACGCGATCCTGATCAAGGAGAACCACATCGCCGCGGCCGGCGGAATCCGCAAAGCCGTCGAAGCCGCGCGCAAGCGCTCGCCGCGGGTGCCGCTCGAAGTCGAGGTCGAGAACCTCGCTGAGCTAGCCGAGGCGCTCGACACCGATGCGGACCGGATCATGCTCGACGACTTCTCGCTCGCAGACGTGAAACGCGCGGTCGAGCGGCGCAATGCGCATCCCGGCAAGCGCAAGGAGCTCGAGGTGTCCGGCGGCGTGAGCGCCGACGGGCTCGCGGCGATCGGCGCGACGGGCGTCGACTATGTGTCGGTCGGCGCGCTCACGAAGCACGTGCGCGCGATCGATTTCTCGATGCGTTTCGTTTAGCGGGCACGCGAGAGCATCGCCGCGGCTGCGAGCGCCGCCCCTTCGGTAATCGACGACAGGCTTGGGGATCCGCGCCGCTACGCGGCGGCTTGGATCAAGCGTTTCGGCTCGGCGACGCCGTAGCCCTGCGCGAAGTCGATGCCCATGCCGCGCAGCATGGTGATGATCTCCGTGTTCTCGGCGAACTCGGCTATCGTCTTCTTGCCGGTGAGGTGCCCGATCTCGTTGATCGAGCGCACCATCTCGCGATCGATCGGATCGTGCAGCATCTCCTTCACGAAGCTGCCGTCGATCTTCAGGTAATCGACCGGGAAGTGCTTCAAGTAACCGAACGACGAGAGGCCGGTGCCGAAGTCGTCTAGCGCGAAGCGGCAGCCGATTTCCTTGAGCGCGTGGATGAAGCGGTTCGCCTGACTGTAGCTCGCGATTGCGGCGGTCTCGGTGATCTCGAAGCAGATGCACGCGCCGGAAAGGCCGCTCTTCTGGAATTGCTCGATCACGAACGGTAGGAACTTCTCGTCGGCCAAGCTCTGACCCGACAGGTTGATCGAGCAGAGCGCGAGCCGCTCCCGCTCGTCGGCCTCCGACACGAGCCAACGGAACGCCGACTGGATCACCCAGCGATCGATCGCGGTCATGAGGCCGTAGCGCTCTGCGGCCGCGATGAAGAGTCCGGGCGCGATCAACGAGCCGGCCTCGTCGCGCATTCGGATCAACAGCTCGTAGTGAGCGCCGTGCTCGCCCGTCGCCTGCAGCGGTTGGATCGTTTGGCGGAACAGCTCGAAGCGGTTCTCGTCGAGCGCGTTGCTGATGCGCGCGGCCCACTGCATCTCCTTGCGCCGCTTCATCAGGTCGATGTCGTTTTCTTGATAGTTGTAGACGCGGTTGCGGCCGGCGTCCTTCGCGGCTGCGCACGCGCTATCTGCGGCCGACAGGAGTGACGCGACGTCGTCGGTCTGCGGCGTGATCGGCACGACGCCGACGCTCACGCCGAGGCGGAACGTGCGCTCGTCCCAGACGAAGCGGAACTCGCTGATGAGCTCGCGCAGGTTCTCGGCCGTGCGCAGCGCCTCGTCCATCGTGCAGCTCTCGAGCAGCACGCCGAACTCGTCGCCGCCGAGCCGCGCGAGCGTGTCGCGCCAGCGAATCTTCGATTTGAGCAGCGCGCCGATCTGCTTGAGCAGCGCGTCGCCGGCGTTGTGGCCGCACGCGTCGTTCACAATCTTGAACTGGTCGAGGTCGAGATAGAGCACCGCGTACGAAGTCTCGCGCGCCTTCGCGCTCTTGAGCGCCCGCTCGAGGCGCGTCTCGAACTCGCGGCGATTCACGAGCTCCGTGAGGATGTCGTGGCTCGCGGCGTAGCTCAGACGGCGGTTCAGCTCGCGTGACTCGCTGACGTCGTGGAACACGAGCACGCCGCCGGATACGTTGCCGACGGGATCGCGAATGGGCGAAGCAGTGCTCTCGATATAGAGCTCGTTGCCGTCGCGCCGAATCAGCAGCGCGGGACGTACGGACTTGATCGGCCGATTGCGCCGCATCGCGATCGCGACTGGGTTCTCGATCGGCTCGCACGTCTCCTCGTGAAAGCCGCGGAAGATCTCGTCGATCGATCGCCCGACCGCATCGTCGAGCTTCCAGCCCGTGAGCTCGGACGCGACCGGGTTCAGGTACTGCACTCGCGCCTCGGCGTCGGTGGTCACGACGCCGTCGCCGATCGACTGCAGCGTGATTTGCGCGCTTTCCTTCTCGCGGAACAGCGCCTCTTCGTAGAGCTTGCGCTCGGTGATGTCGGTCTCGACGCCGACGAGGCGCCGCAGGCGCCTGTTCTCGTCGAGCCGGCCCTGGACGCGGCTTTGGATCCAGCGCCATTCGCCGCTCGCGTGCTGCATTCGATGCACGCTCTCGAATAGCTCGGTGCGGCCTTCTAGATGCTCGCGCAGCTGGTCCTGCACGCGAGCGAAATCGTCGGGATGCACGAGCAGCCGCCACTCCGGAACTTCGACGCCCTCGGCATAGCCGAGCATCACGCGCCAACGCGGCGAGAAGTACATCGAGTTGTCGCGGACGTCGTAATCCCAGAGGCCGTCGTTCGCCGTCTGAGTGACGAGGCGATCGCGCTCTTGAACGGTGAACAGGTCTTCTTGCAGCTCGATGCGCTCGAGCCCGCTCGCGACGCTGACGCCGACGAGCTTGAGCGCGAGGTGGAGATCCGCGCCCCAATCCGGCGACGGAGTCGCACTGACGACGCCGAGCACGCCGCGGAGGCGGCCACGGATGTTGAAGCCGACGACGAGCAACGCGCCGACGTTCAATCTCGCGAGATGTTCGGCGTCGTGGCTCTGCGCGATCGGCGCTTTCGCGGTGTCGCGGATCTCGAGCAGACGCAGATGCTCGAGCCGGCTCTTGATCCAAGGGAACTCGCTGAGCTCTTTGCCCTTCAGCACTTCGGGATTACACGCGGAGAAGGTAGATCGCCCGAGGTAGATCTTGTCGAAGACGTTCTTGACGTCGTCGAGCAACGCGACGAACACCGCATCGGCGCCGCACGCGTCGGTGAGCGATTGCAGCCCGGCGCTGATTCGTTCTTCCGCGGTCGACAGTGAGATGCTCTGAAAATCGACGGCGACTTTGGTGCAGATTAAGTCTAGTCCCGGCTCGCGCGTTCGCATCACGCGCCGCGCCGGGCGAGCGATGGCGGCGTCCGCTGCGTCCTCGACGCCCTCCCCACTTATTCCTTCTTCCATCCTCGCAATCATGATGATCGCGCAACCCCTTGATGGATCTCACTATGTGTGCCGAGCGTCGCCAGTTTGACAGTAATAGAAAGGAATGCAAGCAACTTTTTCACCGAATCGTTCAAGAGCGTCGCCGAAAGTCGACTCCGTGCACCCGAGTCAACGGTCTTACACTCCGCGCGTTTGTGCACAGCAGGGAAATGAGTCCAAGGAGAGGGATATGACAATTGAACAGAAGCGCATCGCCCACGGCGCGTGGTCTTTGATCGGGATTGCAGCCGCGGCGCTCGCGCTCACCGGCTGCGGAGGCTCGGGCGGCGGCAGCGCCGGCATGACCACGAACCCAACCGTCACACCGTCGGCGTGCGCGGACTGCGGCACGCTGATGGTCGGACTCACGGACGCCGACGGCGACTTCGTCAGCTACTCCGTCGACGTGTTGTCGCTGAAGCTGCAACGCGCCAACGGCGCTCAAGTCGAGACGCTTCCGCAGACGACGCGCGTCGACTTTGCGCAGCTCACCGACTTGTCGGATCTATTGAGCGTCGCGTCGCTCGCTCCGGGCGACTTCGTCAAAGGCTCGATTCGGATCGACTACACGAATGCCGACATCGAGGTCCAGAAAGGCACCGATTCGGTCAAGGCGACGGCCGTCGACGGGAGCGGCAAGCCTCTCGGCGTGACCGAGCTCGAGATCCGGCTCGACGGCAGAGACCACCTCGTGATCACGAAGGGCCGCGCTGCGTTCCTCGCGGTCGACTTCAACCTCGCGGCGTCGAACACGGTCGACCTCACGCAAACGACGCCGGTCGTGACGGTACAGCCTTTCATCGTCGCCTCGGTCCAGCCTGTGACCGACAAGGACCTGCGCGTTCGCGGTCCGCTCGTGAGCGTCGATCAGACGGCGAGCTCCTATGTCGTCAACGTGCGGCCGTGGTTCCTGGCTTCCGGAAATCACGGTCAGCTCACCGTGCATACCTCCTCCACAACGAGCTTCGAGATCGACGGCGCGGCCTCGACGGGCGCCAACGGCTTGAAGGCGCTCGCAGCTGAAGCCGCGAACACGGTGACACTCGCGATCGGCACTCTCGACACGTCGACGCGCGATTTCACCGCGGATACCGTGCTCGCCGGCACCAGCGTGCCGGGCGAGGGTCTCGACGCGGTGCAAGGCAACGTCGTCTCGCGCAGCGGCGACACGCTCACGGTGAAGGGTGCGTTCGCGGTGCACCACGATCACCAGCTCGACTTCCAGCGCACGGTGATCATCACCGTCGGCGCCAATACGAAGGTGACGAAGGCCGGGAGCACCGCCGCGGTCGACGCGAGCGCGATCTCGGTCGGCCAGAGCATCGTCGCGCTCGGCACTCTGACCGAGCCCGCAGCGATGGGCGGCGGATCGAACAGCGGCAGCGGGTCGATGGGCGACGGCTCGATGGGTCCGAGCGTCGCGGCGACGCCCGCGACGCTCGACGCGACCGCTGGTCGAGTCCGACTCCAGCCGACCGAGCTGCACGGCGCGGTGAAATCCGTCGTGGCCGGCACGCTCACGCTGCAGCTGCGCTCGATCGATCGCCTCGGCATCGCGATGTTCAACTTCGCGGGCACGGGCGGTGCGACGACGAGCGACGCCGATCCCAACAACTACGAAGTGCAAACGGGCAACTTGTCGCTCGCGAACGTCTCGGCCGGCGAAGCCGCGAAGGTCATCGGGTTCGTCTCGCCATTCGGCAGCGCACCGCCGGACTTCGTAGGCGCCACGGTCGTCGACCATCTCGACTTGCCGTCCACGTTAGGCATCGGCTGGGGCGCGACCGGCACCACGGCGCCGTTCGTCAGCATGAGCGCGACGGGCCTCGTGATCGACATCACGAACGCGAGCATCGGCGATCGGCACTTCATCCTCTCGGGCATGCAGAAGCTCGACATCCTGACGCTCGGGTCGGGGCCGACGATCGCGCCGACCGCGGACCGCGGCATGTACGGCGTCTGGGAGCCCGGCCACGTCGAGCTGTTCGAGCACTTCGCCGACTTCGAGACGAAGCTCGCGGCGCGGCTCGCGGCCGGAGACGCTGCCACCTCGATGACCGCGTTCGGCGCCTATGACGCGGGCAGCAACACGCTCACTGCGAACGGCGTCTCGGTGTTCTTCGGCAAGGTCGACGCGATGTTGGACGACAGCGCGAACTAGCGCCGCTCGCAACGCGTCGCAGCCTTTGCGATCTAGGACGAGCCCCGCTTGCGGGGCTCGTTCTTTTTCGGCGTCTTGCGCTTTGCTTCGCTCTTCGAAGTGGCCGCCGGCGCCCGCAACATCAGCACCGCGCGCCGGCAGCTCGCGATCAACGCACCGTGCTGGTTGTAACCGCGATGCTCGAGCGTGAGGATTCCGTTCGACGGCCGCGAACGGCTTTCCCGCTTCGCGATCACCTCGGTCTCGACTCGCACCGTGTCGCCGACGAACAGCGGGCTCGGGAAGCGCACGTCCTCGAGGCCGAGATTCGCGACCGTCGTGCCGAGCGTCGTTTCGTGGATCGAGATGCCGACGATCAAGCCGAGCGTGAAGAAGCTGTTCACGAGCGGCCGGCCAAACTCCGACTGCGTCCGCATGTACTCGTGGTCGATGTGCAGCGGCGCCGGGTTGTGCGTCAGCGTGCTGAACAGCACGTTGTCGGTCTCGGTGACCGTGCGTCGGATCGCGTGCTCGAAAACGCGGCCGACCTCGAACTCTTCCAAGTAGTAACCCATCAGCTCTTCTCCGCCGCGCGACTCCACGCGGCCTCGGCTCGAGTAGACCCGAATCTAGACCGCGGACAGCTCGCGGCTCCGCTTCGCCGCCGCACGGACCGCGCGCCCCATGAGCTCGCCGAGGCCGCGCTCCGCGCCTAGCACCTCGAGGGCCGCCTGCGTCGTGCCGCCGGGGCTCGTGACTCGCCGCCGAAGCTCCGCGGCCGGCTCGTCGACCGCGGCCGCATACGCCCCCGCGCCCGCGACCGTCGCGAGCGCCAACCGGCGAGCGAGCTCGGGCGCGAGCCCGGCGTCGATGGCCGCGCGCTCGAGACACTCGATGAACAAGAACACGTACGCGGGCCCGCTGCCCGACACCGCCGTCACCGCGTCCATGTCGCCTTCGTCGTCGAGCCACGCGGTCGCCCCAACCGCGCCGAGCAGCTCCTCGCAGAGCGCACGCTGCGCCGGCGTCACGGCCGAGTTGGCGACGAGCGCGCTGATGCCTTGGCCGATCGCGGCCGGCGTATTCGGCATCGCGCGCACCACGGCCGCGCCCGCGCTCAAGCCCGCCTCGAGCTGAGCGAGCGTCTTTCCGGCGGCGATCGACAGAAACACGGGGCCGCGCGCGCCCGGCGCGAGCTCGACGAGAGCCGCCGCGAGCTGATTCGGCTTCACCGCGATCACGACGACGTCCGGCGCCGTGGCGGACCGCGACTCGTCGACTCGTTCGCTCGCCGCTAGCCCAAGCGCCGCCGCCGCGGAGCGAGCGCCGGCAGCCGTGTCGACGACTCGAATTGCGGCCGCGGCGTGGCCGCGCGCGAGCCAGCCGCGTGCGAGCGCCTGGCCCATGTTCCCGAACCCGATCAACAGCACTCGCGTTTCGCGCGCCAACGCCGTCTCCCCCAACCTAAGTCGCGCGATCATATCTGTGCTGTCGTTCACGCGCGACGCATGGCGTTCCGCCTACGCGTTTGCGATCATGCGCGCGTGCAAAACCGGGGCTGAGGTCGAGTGCGGGACGTCTTCATCGTCGGCGTGGGCCAAACGCCGGTTAGCAAGGAAACCGACATGGGCGGCCGCCATCGCGCTGCGGCCGCGGTGAAAGCGGCGCTCGCGGACGCCGGCGTCGAGCCCGAGCGAGTCGGCGCGTTGTACGTCGGCAACATGATGTCGGGCCTGCTTGCCAACCAGCAGCAGCTCGGCGGGCTGATCGCGGACTATGCCGGCCTCTTGGGGATAGAGGCGCTGACGGTCGAAGCCGCGTGCGCGTCGGGCGGCGCCGCCGCGCGAGCGGGCTACGTCGCCGTCGCCGGCGGGGCGCACGAGGTGGTAGTCATCTGCGGCATCGAGCAGATGACGCACGTCGATCGAGACACCGTCACGCGCGCGCTCGCGACGGCCGCGGACCAAGAGCTCGAAGGCGGCGGGGGCGAATCGTTCCTGTCGCTCAACGCGCAGCTCATGCGCGCCTACATGGAAAAGTACGGCGTGCGCGCGGAGGATTTCGCGCCATTCGCGGTCACCGCCCACCGCAACGCGGTCACGAACCCGAACGCGCTGCTGCGCCGAGAGATAGACGTCGACGGCTACCTCGCGTCGCGCGTCGTGGCCGATCCCATCCGCGTGTTCGATGCCTCGCCGATCTGCGACGGCTCGGCCGCGATCGTGCTCGCGTCGGCCGGGGCCGCCGCGACGCTCGCGCGCGGAGCGCGCGTCCAGATTGCGGCGTCGGCGGCCGCAACGGCGCCGCTCGCGTTATCGCGCCGCCCCGACCCGCTCAAGCTCGATGCCGTCGAGGCGTCGACCGAGCGTGCGCTCGCTCAGGCGGGCGTCCAGCGCCGCGAGCTCGACCTGTTCGAGCTGCACGACGCGTACACGATCATGTCGATTCTCACGCTCGAATCCGCCGGGTTCGCTGCGCGCGGCACCGGGGCGCGGCTCGCGGCCGAAGGCCGTCTGGCGCTCGACGGCGACCTGCCGATAGCGACCTTCGGCGGGCTCAAAGCCCGCGGCCATCCGGTCGGCGCAACCGGCTGCTACCAGCTGGTCGAGGCGTATCTGCAGCTCACCGAGGCGGGCGGCGCGAATCAAGTTCGGCACGCGGAGCTCGCGCTCGTCCAGAACATAGGCGGCACCGGCGCAACGGTCGTGAGTCACGTGCTGCGGCGCGTCGCCTGAGCCTGCCTTCGCCCCCGCTCTCGGCACGGAAAATGCTAGCCTATGTAATCGCGGCGCCCGTTAGCGCCAGAAGACGAGACGACGAGGAACGACCATGGCAGCCGAGGATCTCAGCGATGCCGACATCGCAATGGACAGCGCGAACCTCTATAAAGAGGAGACGTTCACGGATCGACGCGTAGGCACGCTGCAAGTGCTGACGCCGATCACGAAGACCGGCGCCATCGACACCGCCCGCCCTGTCCTCTACGTCGGCCAAACCCAGGTGCTCACGCCCGCCGGCGCGCTGCCGCTGTCGTTCGAGGTTCAGGCGAAGTCGCTCGAAGACGCCGTCGCGCAATTCGGCGAGAACGCAAAGCGGGCTCTCGAGCGCACGATGCGCCGGCTCGAGGAGCTGCGCCGCGAGCAGGCGTCCTCGATCATCGTGCCGGGCTCCGGCTCGGTGCCTCCAGGCGGCCTCGGCGGCCCGGGCGGCGGACGGTTGGTGCGCTAGCGCTCGATGGACGACGTCCTCCGCGCGAAGCTCGCGATCCGCGAGGTGATCGACGACTGGGTCGTCGCGAGCGACGCGGGAGACTGGGACAAGTTCGCGACGGTCTGGCACGACGACGGCTGGATGACCGCAACCTGGTTCCAGGGGCCGGCGAGCGAATTTCAGAAGGCGCGGCGCTCAGGGTTCGAGCGCGGCGTGAGCATCATTCATTTCCTTGGCGCGACGACGGTCGAGGTCAACGGCCACCGTGCGATCGCGCAGACGAAGATGACGATCAACCAACGCGCGACGGTCGACGGGGTGCAGGTCGACGCGGTCTGCACGGGCCGGTTCTACGACTTCTTCGAGCAGCGCGCGCAGCGCTGGGCGATCGTGCGCCGGCAGCCGATCTACGAGAAGGACCGCCTCGACCCGGTCGAGCCCGGCGCGAAGCTAGCGCTCGATCGCGAGCTGCTCGCAAGGTTCCCCGAGGGCTACCGACACCTCGGCTATCTGCAAACGAAGGCGGGATTCAACGTGAAGCTCGGACTCCCCGGCGTGCGCGGCGCCGAGGTCGCGAAGCTCTATGCCGAAGGCGTCGCGTGGCTGCGCGGCTCCCCGAAGCCGGGCACACCGCTCTAGCGGGCGGCGCGACTCGTGCGCTCACGTTGCAGCGCGCTACGGCCTGCGCAACACGATCTCCTCGAGGGGTTTGCGCTTTTGCTCCGGCACCACCTTCGGCACTCCATAGAAGAAGAAGCCGACGACGGTTTCTTTCGTCGCGTCGATACCGAGCAGCTCGTAGAAGCGCGGATCGTGTGTGACGCGACCGGTGCTCCACTTCGTGCCGATGCCGCGCTGCCAGAGATACAGCATCAGATTTTCCGCGGCGCAGCAGCACGCACCGTAGTCCTCGTGCTCTTGCATCGGGCTGTCGCTGCGCACGCACGTGAGCACGAAGAAGCCCGGGACGGCCTTCCAGCGCGCGCGGCGCGCGTCGCCCGCTCGCTCGCCCTTCTTCGCCGTGTCGATCTCGGCGGCGAGCTCGATGATGGCCGCCGCCGTTTGCGGGCCGACGAGATAGAAACGCCACGGCTGCGTGAGCTTGTGATTCGGCGCCCAGCGCGCGACGTCGATCGCTTCGAGAAGCACGGCCGGGTCGACCGGAGTCGGCTCGTAGAGATCGATCGAACGACGCGTGCGCAGCACCGTAGCGAACGCTTCGGCCGTCTTCGTCTGCTCGGTCATGAGGTCCTGCCCTTTGCGAAAGGGCGCCACCTTAGCACGAACGCCGCGGCCGACGGCGGCGCGCGCGGCGCTCGCGATCGGTCGTCGCACGCGGCCCTCGAGGCATCGGCGCGATGAGCGACGTCGTCGATGCCGTCGTGATCGGCGCGGGCGTCGTCGGACTAGCGATCGCACGCGAGCTCGCCATGCGCGGCCGCGAGGTGATCGTGCTGGAAAAGAACCGCGCGATCGGCGAGGAGACTTCGGCGCGCAACTCCGAGGTGATTCACGCGGGCATCTATTATCCGACGGGCAGCCTCAAAGCGCGGCTCTGCGTCGAAGGCCGGCAGCGGCTCTATGCATACTGCGCGGAAAAAGGCATTCCGCACCGACGCTGCGGCAAGCTGATCGTCGCGGTGCACGACGCACAGCGCTCGAAGCTCGACGCTCTCGAGCGAACCGCGCTCGCGAATGGCGTTGCCGACCTCGAATCGCTCGACGCGCGCGACATCGCGGCGCTCGAGCCGGCGGTGCGCGCCGTGGCGGGACTCTGGTCGCCGTCGACCGGAATCGTCGACAGCCACGCGTTGATGCTCGCGTACCGCGGCGACCTCGAGCGCGCGGGCGGATCGATCGCGCTGCGCGCCCGCTGCGTAGCCGCCGCGCGCGACAGCGAGCTCCTGCGCTTGTCGTGCGACGTGGACGGCGACACGACGGAGCTCGCCGCTCGCCTCGTCGTGAACGCCGCGGGGTTGCACGCGCTCGACGTCGCGCGGCTCGTAGCTCAATCCAGCCTCGACCTGCCGCAGCCGCGCTTCGCGAAAGGCAACTACTTCGTCTGCCACGGCAAAGGCCCGTTCACCCATCTCGTCTATCCCGTGCCCGAGGACGGCGGTCTCGGCATTCATGCGACCCTAGACCTCGCGGGCCGCACGCGCTTCGGGCCGAACGTCGAGTGGCTGCCGGCCGGTACGCGAGCGGAGGCTCTCGACTACGCCGTCGATCCGCGCCTCGCCACCGCGTTCTATGCCGCGATCAGAACCTACTGGCCCGCAATCCCCGACGGCAGCCTCGAGCCCGCGTATTCGGGCGCGCGGCCGAAGATCAACGGTCCGGGAGAGCCGGCCGCGGACTTCGCGATTCATGCGCAAACGGCGCGGGGGGCGCCGCGCATCGCGCAGCTCTTCGGAATCGAGTCGCCGGGGCTCACCGCGTCCCTCGCAATCGCGACGCACGTCGCCACTCTTCTGGAACACGCCTGACCGGCAAGGCCCTGGCACGAAGCCGCCGAGGCGCGGACGCCGATGGCCGTTCCCGCGACCGTGTGCGCACAGGGATGTGCGCACCCGAGCCCCAGGGACGGCGCCTTGCGTGTCGCGGGAACGGCCATCGGCGGCCGCGCCTCGGCGGCGGCCTACGCGCGCGTGAAGCGGTAGACGAACGCGGGCGGAAGGTTGATCGCCGCCCAGCCGAGCAGCTTGCGCTTGAGCTTGAGCCGCTCGCGGTTCTCGCGGTCGATCGGGCAGCGCAAACCATACGTGAACTGCTGATACGCGCCGTTCGGCGCGAGCACCGCGAAAATCTGCTCGAAGAGCTGCGCCTTCTGCGCGGGCTCGAAAAGCAGCAGCGGCAACCCGCTCACGACGAAATCGAACGTGCCGAGCTGGTCCGAAAACCGCTCGCGCAGCTCGAGCGCATCCGCCGCGACCAGGGGGCTGCGCGGAAAGCGGCGCGACAGGATCTCGAAGAACGCTTCGTTGCGCTCGAGCAGATAGAGATCCTCGGGCCGAACGCCGGTGTCGAGCAGCGCTTCGGTCACCGTGCCGGTGCCCGCGCCGAGCTCGATCACGCGCGCTCCGGGCTTGAGCCCCGTCGACATCAGCTTTGCGAGCGCGCGGCCGCTCGGCGCGACCGCGCCGATCAGCTTCGGATCCTTGAACCAACTCTTCCAGAACTGGCCGAGGTCTTGCGAGGT